>OBLU010002978.1_pt1 | contig 15405 bp, 24 predicted proteins | sample 1518681 | NCBI WGS metagenome assembly OBLU01 (sample SAMEA3539304, study PRJEB22396) | soil metagenome | biome: tundra; feature: field; material: soil | place: USA | collected 2010-05 | depth 0.15 m
CGCCGCGGCACATGACCGCCGGCTCGGACACTTGAGGCTCGCCGAGCCGCCTAATTGTAAGGTTGTCGCCTCAATGCCGCCGGGCAATTCGGCCATTCAGATCTGGCTGCTCTGTAGCTGCTGACGGCGGCAGGCCAGGCCCGGCCTGATCTTGGGCAGGCCGGTTGGACGGATGGACGCACTCGGGGTACCGTTACATGTAACGGAGAGAGGGCCGTGCAATGAGCGATGTCAGCTCGCGCAGGCGCGTCCGCGCGCACCGGGAGCGCCTGCGCGCGCAGGGCCTGCGGCCGGTGCAGATCTGGGTGCCAGACGTGACGGCCGAGGGCTTTGCCGCCGAAGCTCACCGGCAGTCGCGCGCGGTGGCCGCTAGCGCTGCCGCCGAGGACGACCAGGCCTTCGTGGACTCGGTGTCGGAGTTGCCGCCGGAGTGAGGCGCGCCGAGATCTGGACCGTCTCCGGCGGCGGTGAGTACACGGGCAAGCCGCGGCCGGCGGTGATCGTGCAGGACGATCACTTTGATACCGACTCGGTGGCGCTGTGTCCGTTCACCACCGATCCGACCGACGCTCCGTTATTCCGGCTGCTGATCGAGCCAGATCCCGGCAACGGCCTGGGCGCGCCCAGCCGGATCATGGTCGACAAGATCACCAGTGTGCGGCGCTCGCGGCTTGGCTCGAAGGTCGGCGTGCTCGACGATGCGAACGTCCTGCGCCTTAACCGGGCGCTTGTCGTCTTCCTGGGCATCGCCAGCAGCACATGACCTCGCAGCAAACGCCGGAGTCATCGTCCGCCATCCTGTTAGCCTGGGCCGCTGTGCACACGGCGCGCGCGCCTATAACGGTCATTCTGCTGGTGTCCGCCGGCGGCGGCGGGGTTGTGGATGGCCGAGGTCGCGGCAAGGTGCGGCCTGGGCGGCCTGGCTTGTCCAACAAGGACGTCAACAGCAGCCGAACACGACCTGGTGAAACATGACCTGTTTCTCCGTCACCGTTTCGGCACTTGCGCTGAGCCTCATTGCCGCCTGGTGTCCTCCGGTGCGCCGGGCAGCGGTTCCCAGGAACCCCGCAATGTCGGCGCGGCGGCAGGTCGCCGAAGCGGTTCCATTCCAGCCTTCCTGACACAGAGGAAGCCCGAGCGCATTTTTTTGCGTAGCAACCGAACACACACGGCCCGGTGAAGCGGCTCCCCTGCCTGTCAGGCTGTGTTGAGACACCCGGGAGCCGGCTCGTGCCCCGCGACTCGGCCATCCGCGACTTTGCCGCCGCCTCAGTGAGTCACGCTGTGGGCGCTGGCCAGGGCGGGGAGCAGGAACGCCCCAGTGCCAGTGACAGCCGTCCGGGTGCCGCTCTTGTTAAGGTTCGCGCCAGTGCGCCAGTGCGCCAGTGCCGGAAGGCGAATCTGCGCTGACGTCACGATGCCTCCGCGCGGTTCCCGGCAGGCGGGAGCCCGCCGCTGTGCCGTTACTTCGCGCAGACCCTCCGGCGCCGCCCCGGCGGCCGGGCTCCGCCCGGTCCCTGACCCGCCCGGCCGCTCGCCACGGACATGGCAGCTATCAGGGAAACAGAAGACTCCAGTCACGCACGCCCGCAGGCCCCTCTGTGTCAGCCAGAACCCCAGCAAAACCCCCTTGACACGGCACCGCCCCTTCAGGGATGACACAAAGAGGCTTCGTTAGGGGCGGGCCGAACCGCTGCAGCCGTCATAAAGCAAATCACGCATATCCGGCCATTATGCAGCCGGAAGATCGGAGGTGATCGGAGATCACCGTGGTGCGGCGACGGGCCTGGCCGCGCCGTGTGGTGGGAGCCTCGCCGCTCAGGTCGCTGGCCAATGAGGACCGAGGTAGGGGTCCGGGTAGTCCTGCGCCCAGCGGTCGAGAACCTTGGCGAGTGCGGCAGTTTGCCCGCCCCCGGCGGGCAGATTCTTCTTCAGGACGAATACGAGCACTACGTCGCGCTCGGCCGAGAAGTCCGCGACATTCTCGGTGACGACAGCCCGGCCCTCTGCCCTGGCGGCTGCCGCAACGTGCGCATCGTCTGCCGCCCGCAGGCCGGCCTCGGTGACGTGGACCGCGTCGTGACCGTAGGTGTCGCGCAGGAGCACGGCCGCAGCCATCGGGAACATCTCATCGACCAGGAAGGCGGTCACGCCAGCAGCGCCTCACGCTGCGCCGACGTGCTGCGGTTTCGTTCCGCCAGAGACCGGTTACGGTCGATCCGCCCCCGGATCTCGTCCGGATGCTCAGCGGCATAGTCCAGAGCGATGCGAATAAGCCGCGGATGCAGATCCGACTCCGCTGCCAGCAGGCTGATCCGCTGCTCCTCGCTGCCGTCGAGTTCCTGAAGGCGCGCGATGACCTCCCAGACGTCCGGGCCGGCGGCAAGTGCGGCGCGCCGGTCGTGCGCCGGGCCCCGGAACACGATCCCCGGGCAGTCCCGCTGATCGATGCCCTCCACGATGAGCTGATCCAGCAGCGCCGTGGCGCTGCTGCCCTCGCGAGCGGCACGCGCCGCCAGGCGGGCCCTGGCGGCGTCGCTGATCCGGAACGATGTGCTTGCGGCCACGGTGACCTCCTTCATACTTCAAGAACAACAGCGTACCGCAAATGTAGCGCTTATGCGCTACAAGAGGCCCTGCCCGCCGCCCCCCTGCGGCACGCGTCCGTCAAACCCTGGTCCGCGCTGGCTGCCTCCCGGCAGCCGGGGCGCGAGATCCCGCCCCGATGGGCGCCCAGCGCAAGCTGGCCGCCCTCACAGGCACCACCGCGGTCGCGCTCCGTAACGGCCATTGCGGGAAAGGGGCACGCTCCGAGGCTTCGTTCGGTTCGGCGGGTGGCCTCTCGGTGCTCATCAACCGAGGCGCACAGATCAGGGCGATCTGGTAAGCGGAGCTACCCGGGTGCTCGCGGCGATAGTCATCATCGACACTCGGTAGAGCGCCTGCTGCCTGTCGGTCGGCGCGCTTATGCTGAGCTTAACCTCGATCCGCAGGGGAGCCGCCGATGACCGCGCCGCAGGCCAGCCAGCCCCAGATCCTGCCTCGCCCTGCCTGCACCCCGGCGGCGATCCGGGCCGTGCTAGCCGCCAACGCCGCCCCTGCTGTGCTGCAGCGCTACGACGAGGACTTGGATGCGGCGTTCGAGCAGGCCCGCGAGCACGGGGACCTGGCGCCGCTGGTGCAGACGGTACGGCGCTGGTGGTTCGAGGCAGATGCCTGGCGCGACCCCGGCGCCCAGCGGCAGTTCCTGGCGCGCATGGACAGCTACCGCACCGACGGGCTACCGCCGCCTGGGCAGCGCATGGCCCGGCAGCAGGTCCGCGCCCAGTTCGGCGTCTGACGCGTGTACCAGTGGGAGCTGGACGGGCCCGCGCAGCAGGAACTCGCAGCCCCAGCGCACGCTGCACTTCGGCCAGGACGGCGAGGGACTGGTCACATTCCTCGTTTACCCTCCCGATGACCTCGTGCTGGTCGTCAGGATCCAGTGGCCCGGCGAGTGAGCCCGCACTGTGTGTGTCTTGCCTCGTCCGCGGCCGTCGCAATCGAATCGACTTTCATCAATATCCGCCGTTATCTCAAGCCCGGATTTGGGCGTCAACGCTGTAGCTGCCGCAGCATTTCGTGGTGTTTTGCTCTGCGGCGCGGACAGCTGATCTGAAGCGATGTCTCCGCCGTAACCGAACGCAAACCTCCGGATGTCCCGCAAGATGCTCGGCGACGTCGCCGAGCCGGTCGAGGTGGCGTGGCACAACCGGAAGGTGCTCAACTTCAGCTTCGCGATCGGCCGCAGGGCCCAGAAGTGGGATGCGTGCGACGAGAACCTCAAGTCGCTCGCCCACATGGCGGCTGTGTAGCTGGTCGGCTGCAGCTTCTGCTTGGACCTCGGCTATTTCATGGCGCACAACGAGGGCCTCGACGAGGCGAAGGCACGCGAGGTGCCGCGCTGGCGCGAGTCGAGGATCTTCACGCCGCTGGAGCGTGACGTCATGGAGTACGCCGAGGCGATGACGCAGACCCCGCCGACGGGCACCGACGAGATGTCCGCGCGGCTGCTGGAGCAACTCGGTCCGGCGGCGCTGGTCGAGCTGACGACCTTCGTTGCACTGGCGAACCTGTACAGCCGCACCAACACCGCGTTCGGCATCGAGTCGCAGGGGTTCGCTGCGGCCTGTGATCTGCGCCCGCTCGCGGGACACTCGACGGCATGAGCGGCGACCCGTTCGTCACCCACCGCAGCCTGCTCTTCACCGTCGCCTACGAGATGCTCGGATCCGCGGCTGACGCCGAGGACGTGGTGCAGGAGACCTGGCTGCGGTGGGCCGGCATCGGCGACGCTGCCCGGAACGACGTGCGCGACCCTCGCGCGTACCTCGTCCGGGTCGTCACCCGGCAGGCGCTGAACCGACTCCGATCGGTGTCTCGGCGGCGGGAGGACTACGTCGGGGAGTGGCTGCCCGAGCCGCTGCTGACAAGCCCCGACATCGCCGACGACGTCGAACTCGCCGATAGCGTCTCGATCGCGATGCTCACCGTGCTCGAGACGCTCGGACCGGACGAGCGCGCGGTGTTCGTGCTGCGCGAGGTGTTCGAGGTGCCGTATGACGAGATCGCCGACGCCGTCGACAAGCCCGCCACAGCGGTCAGGCAGATCGCGCACCGCGCGCGCGCACACGTGGCCGCGCGGCGCCCGCGGATGACGGTGAGCCGCACAGAGCAGCAGCAGGTCGTGGAGCGATTCCTCCTCGCCCTCACCACAGGTGACCTGCAGGCCCTGATGGACGTGCTCGCGCCTGATGTCGTCCTGGTCGCGGACGGCGGAGGCCTGGCGCCCGCGGCCCGGCACCCGGTCGAGGGCAGTGAGCGGGTGGCGGCGTTCCTGTCCCGCTTCTCGCAGTTCGCGCCCGGCGCGGAGATCGCCACGCTGCTGCTCAACGGCGCGGTCGCGGCCGGGATCGACCCGGCCGGCGAGCTGAGCACCGCGGTCACCTTCGTGTTCGAGGGCGGCCGGATCGCCCGCATCTACGCGATCCGCAACCCGCACAAGCTCGGGCGGCTGGAACAAGTAGCGGAGCTGAGACGGTGACGACCCTACGGTTTGCGGCATGGCAGCTGATCCTTAGGAGAGCGACCGATCCGACCTGGCGGCTACCTGGAGCGCCTCGGCGTCCCAGCCCGGAGACCGAGCCGGGAGACGTTCGGACGAACCCATATCCCCGTGACCGTCAGCGATACGTGGCGGCCGTTCTGCCAGCGATGCGTGGCGCGGCCGGGTTGTCCGCAGGGATCCCTATCGGAACATGCCTACGTTGTTGATCGAAGCGCATGAATCCCGCGGCTGGAGCTGATCAGCGCAGTGAGCGAGGTTAGACACCCGATCGCGAGAGCGCATGCCACGGGGATCGCGCTGCTCGCGAGGGTGGCGTCGCCGGCGAGCAGTGTCGCTGCCAGGGAGCAGCCGGTGAGCGCGGCGAGGATGAGTGCGACCGGCGCGGTGAGACGCGTCGGGTTGCGCAGTATCGGCGCGCCGGGTTCCAATCGTGCCAGTGCCACGGCCGGACCGACGCCGAGGCTGCAGACGAACGCCGCGAAACCGATCAGCCACAGCACGGTTGCGGTGAGGAAAAGCCCTGACGGGTGGGTCAGGTGCCCGGCGCGCCCGTGGGAGGTCAGCGCCAGCCAGAGCAGGCCAATCGCCTCGAGCAGGCCGAGGATCAGGGCAGGAAGCAGAGGTCGCAGCGCTGCCCAGCGGCCCGCGCGTAGGGCGGGAATGACTGCGCGGATAACGACCGGCGCCGCGCCGAGCAGGACGAGCACCCAACCCACAAAGAACAGCACGTAGGCGATGTTCAAGAGCGTCCGGACACTGCTCGACGCGCCGACCGTCGGCGGGTCCAGCAGCGCGCGATTGATGGCGGGCGCCACGAGAAAGCCGGCGCACCAGGCAACCCAGTTTGTCGCCATGGTGGCTTGCAGTTGGCGTTGCGAGCTGTGAAACGGTGGTCGGATCCAGGCGCGCGCGGCGCCGAGAAAGAGGTCAGTGGTCGTTTTCGGCGAGGCCGGCAGATCCTCGACGAGCGCCGCCAGCTCTTGTCCGTAGCGACCGCGAAACGACGGCGGGTATGCGCGCAGGGCCGCCCGGGAGAGCCGGGTCATGCCTGAGCCGTGTGCAGTTGCGCGAGCCCGCGGGCGGCGAAGCTGCGCATGGCCTCCAGGCGTTGGGTTAGCAGGGCCGAGCCCGCGGCGGTGATCTCGTAAGGTCGACGCCGGTCCTCACCCGGCAGCGCTCGGACGTGCCCGCGTTCCTCCAGGCGGGCCAGCGCCGCATACAGCGTGCCGGGTCCCAGCGTGATCCCGACGGTGTGTTCAGTGTCTTGGACGATCGCGTACCCATGCTTGGGTCCGGACACCAAACTGCCCAGGATCAGCAACGCCGGATCCGACCAGGACACCTCGTCTTTGCGTCGAGCCATGGTGACGTACTCCGTTTCCCGTAGTACGTGAAACGATAGCACAGCCGAGCAGCAGCATGCACTTGCAGTCGCGGGCCGCCATGCGTCCCAGTCGCGGTTCCTCTATCGGGACGCCAGCAGCTCGGCTCCTCTATCGGGACGCCAGCAGCTCGGCAGATGCGTTCAGACGGACGCACTCATCTACTGCGAGGAGTGCGCTCTGGACTCGTCGAGGAAGTTCACCTCAGCCATGAAGCGAGCGACCGATCGGTGAGGTGTCGTGACACGCGTCGACTCACACCGCGCGAACAACGAGTCCTTGAAACGCAGGCCTTTCCGTCGGCGAGGTGCCGTATCAAGGCCTTCGCCTCATGGGCGTCTGGGTAACCGACGAAGACGTCCGATTCAGCCTCAAGACGAAGGAGCGAAGGCGTCGAAAGATCACGTAAAGGACCAGCGCGGGTCCCAAGGCGCTGTGACCGGCTACCAGGCTCTGTTTGTCCGGGTCGGACAGGGGTGCTGTCGGCCGGCGCACCTGATCCGGCTATGCGCCTACCGAGCCCAGGGGACGACTGCGCAGACGAATCGTTCGGCGTCGCCGCCACCCCACTCTCAGGCCGAAGCGAGGGCGCATCGGCATGCGCCTGAACACGGCAACGCCCTGCCACGACGCGTGGTGTAGCTGGGAGGAAGAATGCCGCGCATGAGACACCTCGCTCTGGCGCATCAGACGGGTGTGCGCCTCGCGGAAATCGGATTCCTGCTCATCCTGTTCGCTGGGATCTGGCTCGCCGCGGCGCAAGTCCCGAAGTTCAAACTTGGTACCGCTCGAACGATCGTCGCAGCCGTCGCGCTCGCGCTCGCGGGTGTACTTCTCATCATCGCCACGCACTGGGGTCACTTCGCCTAGCGGTGACCATCTCGGTCGCGGACCACGCCGCCGATGTAGCCCGTGCCGCAGCCATCAAAGAACTCGGTCAACAGGATCCGCCGAACGCCGGGTAGACCGAGCAATGTTCAGTTCGCGCTGCGCGGCGGCGCTCAGAAGGTCGGGCCGTCGTTGATGTGAATCAGCCAGGTCCCCGGGTCTTGACCGTCGGGGCGGTCAACATCCTGGATCCATCCCGCAGGTCGACCCTCACCGCCTGGATCCAGACCGGGCGCGGCAACGACGCGTGGTCGACGCGTTCTTCGCCGCCACCCGCGACGGCGACTTCAATGCGTCGGTGCGGCTGCACCCCGATGTCGTCCTGCACGCCGACTTCGGCCCGGCCCGGCGCTCGTCGCGGGTCTGCTCGCCGTGGCTGGCTGCTTGATTGTCGGGCGCCTCATGCTCCCCACCGACGGGCTCAACCCGGCCCACGGGTACGTGTTCGTGTCGATCAGCTACGGCCCGACCCTGCGCGCCGCGGCCGGCAGCGTGCTCTACCTCATGCTGATCGCTCTGCTCAGCCTCGGCATCGCGACCGCCATCGCGACACCGCCGTCTCCATTGGAGCTGTCCTCGGCCTGCTCTACCTGCCGCCCATCCTCGCCCAAGCCGTCACCGACCCGCTGCGGCGACACCTCCAGCAGATCGCCCCCATGACCGCCGGACTCGCCAGCCAAGCCACCACCAACCTGCACTCCCTGCCCATCGCCCCCTGGGCCGGACTCGGCGTCCTCACCGCCTGGGCCCTCGCGTCGCTGCTCGTCGGCGGCCTGCTGCTCCGGCTGCGCGATGCATGAACGCGAACAGCCGCCCGTAGGGAAACGGTAGACAGCACGCCAGCAATGTTGACAGGCCCGTGTAGGTAGGAAACCATTGTGCTATCCATATAGCATAATGGAGGGCGCCGCCGTGATCGAGTTTCATCTGGACAGCCGATCAGGAGTACCGCCGTACCAGCAGATCGTGCAGCAGACGCGGCGGGCGCTGCGCCTCGGACTGCTCGTCGCGGGTGACCAGCTGCCGACTGTCAAAGATGCCGCTGCGCACTTGGCGATCAACCCGAATACGGTGCTCAAGGCCTACCGGGAACTCGAACACGCCGGGCTCGTCGCTGCGCGTCCGGGCGTAGGAACGTTCGTCACCGGCACCCTGAGTGGCGATTCACTGAGCGCGCATGCGCCGTTGCGGCGGGACTTGCGGCGCTGGCTCGACAAGGCGCGCCGCGCCGGGCTGGACGAGCAGAGCATCGAGGATCTCTTCCAGGACACCTTTCGACTCATGAACGCCGAGGGGGTCGCGTGAGCGCGATCCTCGAGGCCGATGGGCTGGGCAAGCGCTATCGACAGCGGTGGGCGTTGCGCGAGTGCACCGTCGAGGTACCGCAGCGGCGGGTGGTGGGTTTGGTCGGGCCCAACGGGGCAGGCAAGACCACCCTGCTGCGTCTCGCGGTCGGCCTGCTCCAGCCCAGCGCCGGTCAGATCAACGTCCTCGGCGCCCGCCCGGCGGAAAGTCCCACCCAGCTGGGGCGGGTCGGGTTCGTGGCCCAGCAGAACCCGCTCTACGCATCGTTGACGGTCGCCGATCACCTACGTCTGGGCCGGTGGCTCAACCCGCGCTGGGACGCGGCGCTCGCCGAACGCCGCATCGACGAGCTGGGCCTTGACCCCACCCAGCGCGCGGGAAAGTTGTCGGGCGGTCAGCACGCGCAGCTCGCGCTCACCCTGGCGATCGCCAAACGACCGGAGCTCCTGGTGCTCGACGAACCGGTCGCGAGCCTGGACCCGCTCGCCCGCCACGAGTTCCTGCAGCGGCTGATGGAGGCCGTGGCCGACGACGACATCACCGTGGTCCTCTCCTCGCACCTGGTGGCCGACCTCGAGCGGGTCTGTGACTACCTCATCCTGCTGACGGACTCGCGGGTGCAGCTGGCCGGCGATGTCGAGGATCAGCTGGCCAGCCATCACCGACTCACCGGGCCGCGCCGCGACCCGACCAGCCTGCCGGCCGGGATGCAGGGTCATCGAGGCCAGCCACACCGACCGGCAGAGCACCCTGTTCGTCCGGTGCGACGGCCCGATCCATGACCCGGCCTGGACGGTCGAGCCAGTCGGTCTCGAGGACCTGGTGCTGGCCTACTTGCGGCGCGCCGCGTCGCCTGATCGCACCCACGGCTCCCACCTCGGCGCCGTCGGATGATCCGCCTCAGCCTGCGCCAGTTCCGCACACAGGCCGGGGTGGCCCTCGGTCTCCTGCTGATCGTCGCCGTCCTGCTGATCTCGACTGGCCCGCACCTCGCGCACATTTATGACATTTACGCCAAGTCGCAGGCGGCCTGCGCCGCATCGGGCAACTGCCGGCAAGTCAACCTCAACATCGGCGAGTTCGACCGGCTGCTCGAACTTATCGGCACCGCCCTCGTGGCCCTACCCGCGATCATCGGCGCCTTCTGGGGTGCGCCGCTGATCAGCCGGGAACTGGAAAACGGCACCCACCGCCTGGCCTGGACCCAGAGCGTCAGCCGCACCCGCTGGCTCACCATCAAGCTCGCCCTGGTGGGCCTGGCCAGCGTCGTGACCACCGGCCTGCTGAGCTTGATGGTTACCTGGTGGTCGAGCCGATCGACCGGGCGAACATGAACCGGTTCGGTGCCGGACTGTTCGGCGAACGCAACATCGCGCCGCTCGGATACGCCGCATTCGGCTTCGTCCTCGGTGTCACGGCCGGTGTCCTCATCCGGCGCACCCTGCCCGCCATGGCCGCAACGTTGGGGGTGTTCCTCGGCGTGCGGCTGGCCTTCACCTACCTGGTGCGCGCACACCTGATGGCGCCCCGACACCTCACGGCGTCCCTCGCTGCAGTGACAAACGGCTTCGGCAGCACCAACGGCGGGCCGCTCAACCTCTTCGCCGGCGCGCCGAACCTTCCCAACGCGTGGATCTATTCGACTCGCATCGTGGACGCCAACGGTCACGAGCTCCCCTCGCAGGTTGCCGCCAGTGCTTGCCCCGACCTTGCGGCGCCGCCCTCCGGATCGGTGGCCGGCTCGGGTCATGCCGCCCCCGTTCACGCGCCGGCCGATGCGAAACGCCTTGCAGACCTGTGTCACGAAACTCAGCTCCACCTACCACGGCCTCGTGACCTACCAGCCCGCCAACCGCTGCTGGCTCTTCCAGTCCTACGAGACAGCGATCTTCCTCGCCGCGGCCGCCCTGCTCGGTTGGCTCTGCTTCTACCTGATCCGCCGCCGCGCCACCTGACCGCAGTTGCAACCGTCGACAAGTACCCGCGCCATCGCCACCACGTGCCACAACTCGTATGGTCCTGGTCGCGCTACGCCGACCGTGATCTGCCTTAGTCCGTGCGGCGTTGACCCGCCGCTACGTGGTGACGGCTCAGGGAGATGAGCGGTTACCGTGGCCGGTATTGGCAGGGGGAGGTCTCGTGTTTGAACGATTCACCGATCACGCCCGTCGGGTTGTCGTCTACGCACAGGAAGAGTCCCGGCTACTGGCCCACGATCACATCGGCAGCGAGCATCTCCTGCTCGGTTTGCTCCACGACGGTGATGATCCGACCGGTCAAGCCCTAACCGCGGCCGGGGTCAAGTTGGAGATCGTGCGGCAGCGTGTCGAGGCACCGGCCGGACGTGGAAAGAAACCACCCAGCGGGCACATTGTCGAACAGGTGCGATCGCGAAGCCGTTCACGGGAGCAATCGCGGGCCGTCAAGCACGGTGCGGGGCTACCCAGCGGCACAGCTGGGATAGCCGGGACAGCTGGACCGCTTTTGAATTCATCGCTGCTGTGGTTCGGGCTGCGGCTTATGGGCGCGGTATGCCTTGCGCTCGGAAGCAGTGACGTGCAAAGCTTCCACTAAGTAATTAGTGGAAGGGTGGATTGGTGATCGAGTTTCAGTTGGACACCGGCTCGGGTGTGGCGACCTATTTGCAGCTTGTCCAGCAGGTTCATCAGGCCCTGCAGCTGGGTCTGCTGGCGCCGGGTGACCAGTTGCCGACGGCTCAGCAGGTGGTGGCGAAGTTGGCGATCAACCCGAACACTGTCCTCAAGGCTTACCGCGACCTCGAGCGGGAGGGCCTGGCGCGTCCTCGGCCCGGGCAGGGGACCTTCATCGTCGGAACACTCCCCCGCACTGATCCCGCCGCCCAGGCACGGTTTCTCGCATCGATGACCGCCTGGCTGCGCAAGGCGCGTGCGGCGGGCCTGGGCCCGGATGACATCGAGGCGATCTACCGCACCGCGTTTCGTGACTGCTTCGCGGAGGGGGTGGCGTGACCCCTGTACTCCAGACCGACCGGCTGGGCAAGCGGTACCGGAGACGCTGTGCACTGCAGGACTGCACCCTCGCCATCCCCGAAGGCAAGGTCGTCGGGCTGGTCGGGCCAAACGGTGCTGGCAAAACTACGCTGCTGCTCGTGCTCTCCTCACATCTGCTGGCCGATCTGGAGCGGGTCTGTGACTACCTCGTCGTCCTCGTCGCCTCCCACGTTCAGCTCACCGGCGACGTAGACGAGCTGCTGGCATCGCACCACCGCTTGACCGGACCCCGCCGCGACCCCGGAACCCTGCCGGGCGACCAGGACGTCATCGAAGAAAGCCACTCCGACAAACAGACCACGCTGCTGGTGCGCACCGTCGAGCCGATCCACGACCCGGCCTGGACCGTCAAGCCGGTGACCCTCGATGACCTGGTACTCGCCTATCTGGGTCGAGACCGCGACGCCACGCCAGTTCGTGAGCGGGGACTGCGAGTCGCGTCATGATCCGGTTCACCTGGTTGCAAACCCGCGCCCAGACCCTGGTGGCCGCTGCGGCGGTGCTCGCAGTTGCCCTAGTCGCGGTGATCACCAGCCCGCACCTGGCCCACCTCTACGACACCAGCGTCGCCGGCTGCCGGGCTAACGGTGACTGCCCGAGCGTGACAGCCGCGTTTGGGTCCAACGACATGCCCGCTGGCCCGGCGCGCTGCGCTGGCGCCGCTGCTGGGTTATCTGCGCGGCCTGGGCATGGCCCCTGCGTACCAGGCTCCCGAACCCCGGTCCCGGGCGGAGGAGCTGCTGGATGGCTATCGCGGTTGCCGTCCGTCAGCAGGTCACCGAGCGTGGTCGCCCTCTGTGCCGCCGACGGGCAAGCCCTATCTGCGCCGCCTACCGTGGTCTCGGGATGCCGGCATTCGGTGCCGGCGTTCTGTGCTCGCTCGCGGTTCAGGCACCTGCCACACATTGAGGGCGGGCGTTACGGTGGGTGTTGTGATTGACGACAGTGATGCCGTCGCGGCCATCACAGCTATCCGGGACGGTGACGTCGCTGCCTTGGCACGGTTGCTCGAGGCAGGGAGGGTGACCTTGCCGCATCGAGACTTAACGGGATCGCCAAAGGACGTACTCCTCTCCACATCGTCAGTGACTGGCCGGGCTACTTCCCCAATGGACCTGCTGTCGTCGCGTTGCTCATCGACGCCGGAGCTAATCCGAACACTCGGAGCACCGACGACGAACACGGTGAGACCCCACTTCATTGGACCGCAAGCAGCGACGACGTCGATGTTGCGCTAGCACTGATCGACGGCGGCGCCGATCTCGAGACGCCCGACGGATCTATCGGGCCGCCCCTCGACAACGCGGTCGGCTACTGCTGCTGGCACGTCGCTCGCCTGTTGGCGACCCGCGGCGCCCGAGTCGACAAGCTGTGGCACGCCGCCGCCCTCGGCATGCTGGACCGATTGGAGGATCTCCTCGCGCCCGGCATCGACCAAGAACAGATCTCACAGGGGTTCTGGCACGCCTGTGTCGCCGGCCAGCGCCGCGCGGCGGAGCGCTTGCTGAGCGCAGGCGCCGATCTCAACTGGGTCCCGGACTATGCGGACGGGACAGCGTTGGACGCCGCGGCTGGGCTCGGGACTCGCCAAGGCAACGTGATCGAGTGGTTGCGTTCCAACGGCGCGCAGTCGGTCCGCACTTCGGAGTGAGCTTCACAACATCGCGTCGCGGGCATCTTCGGTGTGCGCATAAATGACGAGGGGCGGCTCGCTCGCCGACTGGATAGTCCGCGCCCTATTCGGCAGGGAGATCGAAGATCACCGAACCCCTCCGGGCCGTATAACGCCCGATACACGGGTGATCATTACTCAGTCGATGAGACGAAGAGCGGCAATGATCACCCGTGTATCACCTCGATCCGGCGCCGGGCGACGCCAAGAGCCGGCTGCCCAGCACGTCACGAAGCTCCGTGAGCGACATCGCCGATCGGTTGACGATCCTGATCCTTCGTTCAGGGCGGACGTCGGTAGTGCCAATGGCACGCCCGTTGCCGCACAGATGGGGTGATCTGGCGGCGCGTGAAGCTGGCGAGCGTTAAAAGCTGACGGGCAGGCAGGCAAACGGCGCTGATCGGCTGATATACGTCTGCGGTCGCGCCGGGTCACGCCCCGCCCCCGCGCGCTGCCGTCCTGGGATCTAGGCTCAGGGACGGTGGCGCTTTGCTGGCGTCGTTCAGCGGCTGACGCGGATGACCTCGTCGAAGCACTCGACTGACATCGGCTCCGTCAGCATCTGGCCGATCTCGTCGGTGAGGCCGGCCGCGGTGCGCCAGGCGAAGTATTCGTCGTAGTGGCGGCGGGTGGCCCACTGGGTGAACGACACGATGTGCCTGGGGTCGTCCTGCCCACGGCGGAGCGAGATCACCTCGCAGCCGTCGTGCTCGAGGCTTTCAGGCAGGACGTGGCTCAGGATCGCCACAACCTCGTCGGCCCGGCCAGCCTGTGCCTTGAAGCCGGTGACTACATGGGTGCTCATCCGATTTTCTCCTAGCGGAGCTAGCTCTAGATTGAGGCGACGGCGCGGGCTCGGTCGGCCATGGCGCGCTTGGCGGACTCGGAGTCTGGGGCGAATCTCTCCCAGCCGTGCGGCACCGCGGGGTGTACGTGCAGTTCGATGGGGACCCCGGCGCGGGCGAGGTTCTGGGCGTAGGCAATGGCCTCGTCGCGGAAAATGTCGAGGTCGCCCACGTCGATGTAGGCCTGTGCGAGACCGGCGTAGTCGGCCAGTCGTGCCGGGTCGGCGACGGGTGAGACGTCGTCGGTGCCGAGCTGGTCGCCGAGCACGGCGCTCCATGCCGTCTGGTTGTTGTCGTAGGTCCAGGTCAGGTAGGCGGCCCGGTCGGGGTCGGGGGTCTGGTCGCGGTCGTCGAGCATGGGATAGACCAGGATCTGCCGGGCCAGGCCGATGCCCCGGTCGCGGGCCAGGATCGCTGCACCGGCGGCAGGCGCGCCGCCTCCGCTGTCACCCATGACGGCCACCCGGGCAGGGTCGACGCCGAGCTCGCTGGCGGTGGCGAGCAGCCAGGTCAAGCCAGCGAAGACATCCTGGGACAGTGTCGTGCCGGTGCCCTCGTCCGGTGCGCGCCGGTACCCGACGGACAGGAAGGGGACGCCGGTCCGGTCGACGTACCAGGCGATCAGCTCGTCGTAGAGGTCGAGGGTGCCCAGCACCATGCCGCCGCCGTGGGCATACACCACGGCCGATCCGGGCTCGGCTCCCGCCTGGCTGGCCGGCTCGGCTCCTGCCCAGGTGGTCTTGGTGTACCAGCGCAGTTCGATGGACACGCCATCGCTGGTGGCGTGGAAGGTGGCGGTGTGGACCCCCGAGGACGGGGGGACGAGGGTGGCCAGGTAGGCCTGGCCCAGCTCGCCGACCTGTCGCAGGGCCTTCCAGTCGCCACGCGCCGTGGCGGGTGCCGCGGCCGCCTGCTCGGCCCGTGCGGCCATCACGGAGAACAGTTCGGGATCGAGCTCGTAGCTCACGTGTGGTGCCTTTCGGATTGACTGCGCACCGCAGGCGCGCGGATGCCGGGATTTGGAGGGTCGGAGGATGAGGTGCCGGCTCGGGGTGACTCACCAGCGCTGGCGCCGTGTCAGTAGCCGGCGGGCTGGTTGAAGCTGACGACGAGGCTGACGATCTTGCCGTCGCGGACGCTGAAGTAGTTCGACAGGATGATCTCGTCGGGCAGG
>OBLU010002979.1_pt1 | contig 15405 bp, 14 predicted proteins | sample 1518681 | NCBI WGS metagenome assembly OBLU01 (sample SAMEA3539304, study PRJEB22396) | soil metagenome | biome: tundra; feature: field; material: soil | place: USA | collected 2010-05 | depth 0.15 m
TTCCGATCAGGGAACCATGTCCAGGTGTGATCGTCGGTCTCACCCTTGGCATGGTGGAGTTCGGCCCGCATGCCCCCCACCTCGAGGTTGAGGTGATCGCTATAGGTGCGGTCGGGGTAGCGGTACTCGGTCGGCCATTCGAGATCCTTGATGTTGAACTGCCGACGGTTGATGATCCCGTTGTATCCGGCGGTCAGGATGTACCTGTCGAAACGCGCCGGTAGGGCATCGTGGGCGATCACGGTGGGCTGGGACCAGCCGTTGGCTTCGGACTCCGCCTCCCACACCGGAACGCCGAAGACATGATCGATATGACCGTGGGAGTAGACGGCGGTGTTGAGTCGGCTGTCCGACCACTCTCGCAGCGTCCGATGGATCTCACCGGCCATCAGTGAGCTTCCGGTATCGACCAGAAACAGGCCCTCGTCGGTATCCAGTGCCGACACGTTGGCAAACGACGGGGTAAATGCCACCCCGTCGGCTACTTCGGCCAGGCCACCCCAGGTCCGCATGGGGTGGCTCTCCGACGTGGATATCTCACCTGTCCACAGGCGCTCGGCGATGTCGAGTACGTCAGGCTGTTTGGACATTGCATCCCCCTCCTCACTTCGGATGCAATGTACCGGTCGAAGCCGGGGTTGGCGAGATCCGGGGATCAGCCTGGTTTGGATGGGGGCCCATCGGGCCGGGATGCGGCCTTACCCACCAGGCGCCCGGCTCTACGGATGGTTCGCTTCACCTGAGCTTTGGCGGCGGGACCGTGTTTGGCCGTCGACCTGGATGCCGCCGATGTGGCTGCACCTGCAGCCCGCCCCGCCCACCGGGCGGCGGAGCCGACACCCTCCTCGGTGGGAAAACGAGATCTGTCGGTCGAGGGGGACGAAATCCGACCGGGCCGTTGGGGCGCCGACGGACGGGCCACCGTCGCCCTGGCGTTGATCACCGTGCCGGACCCTCTGACGCCCTTCGGACTGACCGGTTGTGGATCGGTGTTGACCAGGGTGGCCAGGCGGATGATCCCGATGGCGGCGACCTCGAGGATGATGATCCCCTCGATGTCGGGACGGAGCGTGGATGCGACAGGAGAGACTGCCACCATGACGGCGACCACCACTGCCAGGATCACGTGGAGTCTCCGACTGGAGATGCGGATGACTCCGAGTGGACCATCGGCGGTCAGGGCCAGAACGGCGAAGACGGCACCGGCGACCACCAGAACTCCACCGCGGCTGACGTGAAGTGAGAGATAGGCCAGCGCCACCACCGAGAGGATCTCGGTGGCTTGGAGGATCCAGAACGGAGTCACCCGCTGGGAGCGCCGATCCGCCACACCGACACCCACTCCGACACCCACTCCGCCGCCGTTCCCGCCGTGAGCGCTCATCCCCGCGGTGTTGCCAGCGTTACGACGGGGTCCCGGAGGAACCGTCGCCCGCGGGCTCTGCCGGCTGGGCCACCGGAGTCACCACCGGCGCTGGAGCCGGAGCTACCGGGACCTGAGCCGGAGCCGGGATAGCCGCGGCGGCCTGCACGCCTTTGTCATCGGACGAGGCGCCTTCATCGAGGCCCTTCTTGAATTCCTTCTGGGCAGAGCCCAGCGAGCGGGCCAGCTTGGGAATTTGGGTGCTCCCAAAGAGAACGAGCACGACGACAATCAGGACGATGATGCCGTCAACACCAAAGATTTCTGCGGATGGAGCGAAATGCATGGTTATGCCTCCTACGTCGGTCTCCACAAAGGTTAGACCCGTCTACGAACAATCTGTACTTCGATGCCGACGACCAGGCCGGATGACCGTGAATGGATCAACCGGCCAGGAACACCCCCAAGACCAGCGCGGCAACCGAGGCGATCCCCCCGATTGATCCCCACACGGCCAATCCCCGCTTTGAGGTGGCCCTTTGGTGGAGGAACACTCCCACCCCGGCAATGACCACCACGGTGATCTTGATCATGAGCACCGACTTCCAGGCCGACGGCGCATCCTTGAAGGTAAATGCCGAGATGTTCCACAATCCCGTGATGACCAGCACGGCGTAGGCGGGCCATAGCAGCCGGCCCAGCGTCCGGGCCACCTTCTTGGAGGCATCCTCCCCCAAACCCCGCACGGTTGGGAGCAGCCCGGCCACGGTGAACTGACCACCCACCCAGACGGTGGCGGCCAGGACATGGAGGGTCAGCCGGATGCCGTTGACGCTGGGGCTGAGCGCCGGCACGTCGCCGACCAGGTGGGTGATCACGTCCAATGGACTTCTCTACCTACCGGACCAGTTTGGTTTCCGCTTTTCGGCGAAGGCCACCGGGCCCTCCATGGCATCGGCGGAGCCGAAGACCTCGGGCACCGCGGCGTTGTTGATCTCCCAACCCTGCGCCTCGGGAAGTTCACCGGCTTGCTTCATCACCCGCTTGGACGCCCGTACTGCCAATGGGGCGTTCTCCGCGATGGTGGCGGCCAGCGCCAACGCCTCCTCCATCAGCTTGTCGGCCGGGACCACCCGGTTGATGAGGCCCAGGGCCAGGGCCCGTTGGGCGTCGATGGGCTCGCCGGTCATGGCGAGTTCGAGCGCAATGGCCGGCGGGATCCGCTTGGGCAGGCGGATGAGGCCACCGGCGGCGGCCATGAGGCCTCGCTTGACCTCGGGGATACCGAACTTCGCCCCTTCGACGGCCACCACCAGGTCGCACGACAGCATGATTTCGCACCCACCGGCCAGAGCCGATCCATTGACGGCGGCGATGAGCGGCTTGGCGAAGTCACGTTGGGCAATGCCGGCGAAGCCGCCCTTGGCGCCCATGATGTCCCCCGCCTCTCCGGCGGTGAAGGCCTTGAGGTCCATGCCGGCGCTGAACGCCTTGTCGCCGCTCCCGGTCACGATGACGACCCAACAGTCGTCGTCGGCCTCGAGCTCGTCGAAGGCGGCGGCAAATCCCCGGGACACCGCGCCATTGATGGAGTTTCGGGCCTCGGGCCGGTTGATCGTCAGAATTTCGATGTGACCCTGTCGCTCACGGAGCAGTTCATCAGACACGTTGTTGTCCCTTCCTCGGATCTCAGCGTTCGGGCAGACGGTAGCGCGGCGGGCCGCCCTCCACGACAATTGCGGTCCCGACCATCCCCGGGGTGTCGCCCCGGCCGACCTCGGCGACGACCTCGTCGTCGGCCGGCGAGGCCGCTACGTGCCGCCCGTCGGGAAGCCTGGCGATGACGGGTGCCCCGGTTGAGGTCCCGCTGTGGTCACGGACCACCGTGACGGCCACCACGGTGGCGGTTGTCGTGTCGGGTACCTGAAGGGCCATCTCCATGGCGCTGGCGTCGATGCGCTGCTGGGCTACCGAGGTGTCCCCCAGGTGGAAGCCGCCCGGGGGTGGGGCCGAGCCGTAGAGCCCGAGCGCGTGCTTGGTGATGAACCAGCCCAGTCCGGTGGCCAGTCCCAGCCGCGGTTGGGCAGTGGTGGCTCCCGGACCATCCTGGCGCAGGAGGCTGGTGACCGAGGCAATCCCGTGGGTGGTGTAGTTATTCCCGGGCCCACCGAAGTAGGGGAGGCCACCGGTGGACGTCAGGCCCCGACCGTCGTCGAGATCGAGTCCGAGGGCCTCGGCGGCCAGCTCTACCGCTGACGGGAAGCACGAGTAGATGTCGAGGACCTCGATGTCATCGATCCCGATCGGGGCGATGCCGTCAGCGAGTCCGGCGCCGAGGTTGGCCGCTTCGAACAGCGCCCGGCCGGCGGCGGCGATGGCCGGGGACTTCCCGGGGTCGGGCCGGGAGGCGGGGAACCGGACGTCGACCGCTCCGGCGCCCGACCAGATGAATACCGACCGGTCGGCCACCCCGGCGCGCCGGGCCGCTGCCAGCGAGCACACCACCAGCGCTGCACCCTGATCGGAACCGAGGAAGGCGGTCATCCGCTTGGTATAGGGCTCGCACACGATCCGGTTGCCCGGTGAGGGGGTGGCGATGTCCCCGGCCGTGTACTCGGTGGGAAACCACGCGAACGGATTGGTCGACGCCACCCGGGTGAACGGGGCGAACAATTCGCCGATGGCCTGGCGATGTTGATCGGCGGTATGGCCTGCCCGGGCTGCCACCACGCTTTCGAACAGCGGGTAGACGTGCAGCGGGGCCAGCAAGCCAATGGCTGATTCCGCCGGACCTACGCCCGGCAGATCATCGCCCACTGCCGGGTCGGGGGCCAAGCTGGTGTCCCCATTGTCCCGTGGTTGACCCAGCTTGTGCCGCAGGCGCGACGACCGGATGGCCTCGGCCCCGGCGATCACCGTCGCTGACAAGGTGCCGGCGGTGATGTCGGCGGCCGCTCGGTTCACCAACCATTGGGGGGAGTTGCCTCCGATGGTGGTCACCTCACACACCGGGGGCGACACGCCCAGGGCGCGGGCCAGCTCAGACGCCGGTGCCGGACCGCTATGGGTCATGATGTCGACCACCGAGAGCCTGTCGATCCGATGGCGGAGATCGGGCACGTCAGCGAACGCCGCCTCGCAGGCCCGGGCCATCAGGTCGATGGGGGTGACCGGGTCGCCGCGTTCGATGGACTCACCTGATGCGATGACCACCGGAATCCGTTCGGCATCCTGCTCGGAGATGCTCATCGGCTCGATCCGTAACCGGTAGGAATGATGCGGTGGGTGCGTGTCATGGTCGGACGCGGAAGTTATCACTGTGGCCGGACCACCGGCTTCTCGGCCTTTTGTGCCAATGGCTTTGTGCGGTCCGGGACGAGAAGCTGAGAGGCTGGGTCGGTGACCGTGGACCTCGTACCCCCATCTCCTCGCAACGGCACGCCCTCCGGCGGGATCCTTCCCGACGGCTTTCTCTTTGGGGTGGCCACTGCGGGTTTTCAGATCGAGGGTGGCTTCAACGGTCCGGGCGAGCCCGCCAACAACTGGCTTCGATGGGAGCAGGTTGGCCGGGTGGAGCCCTCGGGGAACGCCGTCGGGTTCTGGGAGCGACCCGAAGAGGCGCTAGATCGGACGGCCGATCTCGGGTGCGACAGCTTTCGGCTCGGCCTCGAGTGGGCCCGGGTGGAGCCAAGGGAGGGAGAGATCGACGAAGGAGCCTTGGCCAAGTATGGCGAGATCATCGACGGGTGCATCGAACGCGGGTTGAAGCCATTGGTGACACTTCATCACTTCACCCACCCGTCGTGGCTGGGAGAAAACTTCTGGCTCCGGCCAGATTCGCCGGAGCGTTACTTGGCCTGGGTGGAATTGGCACTGTCCCGGCTGGCGACCAAGGTTCAACTGTGGGTGACGATCAACGAGATCAATGTGCTGGCGTTCGAATCGTGGCTACTCGGAATGTTCCCGCCCGGGCGCCTGATGGCATTCGGCGATGCCGCAATCGCCACTGACAATTTGTTGACCGCGCACGTGCTCGCCTACCAAGCCATCCACCATGCATCTCCTGACGCCGTGGTGACCACCAACAATGCCTGCGTCAGCGGCTATGAGTTTGATCGGCTATTGACTGACGTATTGATGGCGCGAAGCTTGGGGGTCAACCGAGACGAGCTCGATGACTGGATCGACGAACGGCGGGCTGAGCATTATGCGCGGCTCCCAGTATCGGGCCGGGGGGAACGCGCCCTCCGTCGCCTGGGTGCCATGACGTCGGCCTTTGGCTTGGCGGCGCGGCGTCGTCCGTTGCGAGGGCGCAACGGAGCTCGCGCTGGGACTCCACGCCGGGCGGTCAATGCGGTCTACGCCAGCCCGTATGAGCGGACCCTCGACGTGGTCGGTCTCGACTACTACGACCCCATGGTGGCCCGCCACCTCCGCGCCCCCGGTCACCGAACCGCCGGTGGCCGAGGATGGCAGCCGACTCGCGCGCTCTGGGACGACATACCCGATCCGGCCGGTCTCACCCGATGGCTCGGCGCTCAACAATCGGTGACCCCTGAGACGCCCCTTTGGGTGGTGGAGAACGGACTGTGCAACCGGGTCCGGAACGGGCGTTCCTATCCGCGCCTCGACGGGTGGACTCGCTCCCGTTACCTCAAGGAGAATCTCAACGCGGTGGTGTCCGCCATCGAAGGAGGCGTGCCGGTAGCCGGATACTGGCACTGGTCGTTGGTCGACAACTATGAGTGGGGTTCCTATCAGCCGCGGTTCGGTCTCTACGGGGTGGACCGACACCGGGGAGCGCGTGGCTTCCGCTGGCTCGACACCGACTCTTTGGGAGACGACGCCGGTGACACCTATCGGCGAATCATGTCGGGTCTCCGAGCCGGTGACAGGTCAGTACTCGACGTCGAATGAACCGAGTAACGCCGACGACCTGCACTAACGTGACACCAGCACCCTCGAACAGGGTTGCCGTCATCCGTTCCCGATCCAATAGGGGACGGAGGGGATCGCGAGAAGGATCGGTCCTCGGAGCGGCCCGAATGGGGGAAACTTTGCAGAGCGCGGATCGTGGGACGTCGCCGCTGACGGCAGCGGCGGTGCCATCGGAGTTCCCGTTGACCGGTGAACCCGTGCGTTGCGATACGGCGTTGGTTCGATGGTGACCGTCTCCGAACCCCGTATCGGTGCATCGCACTGGCTTCATAGTTGGGAGAATTTGCCCAGCCGGGCAGCGTTTGGTGTCGTCGGTGTTTTGGTGCTGGTGGCCTCGTACGTGGGAGTGAACGCCCTCCACCCCTTGGGCCCCGGTGTGGTGCTGAAGGGAATCGTCACCGGCGGCCTGAACTCGATGGTGGCCATGGGTCTGGTGCTCATCTATCGGTCAGCGCGCATCATCAACTTCTCCCAACAGGTGATCGGTGGTGTGGCAGCCACCCTGGTGGTGCTTCTGATGTCCGCCCAGGGCTTCCCGTACCTGGTGGCGGTGGCCATTGGGGTTGCCGTGGCCATCTTCATCGGATGGTTCGCGGAGCTGACGATCATCCAGCGGTTCGCCACCGCTCCTCGATTGGTCCTGACCGCGGTGACCATCGGCATCTATCAACTTCTCGGCGCCGCCGAGTTGGGTCTTCCCAAGCTGTTCACAACCAGTTCGAATACCACCGGCATCCATGTGCCGTTCACATTGACCTTTCACCTCCGTCCGTTCACGTTCACCGGAGATGACGTGGTGGCGCTGGTGGTGGTTCCGATCGTACTGATCGCTCTCTATCTATTCTCTGCCCGCACCGACTACGGCGTGGCCATCCGGGGTGCGGCGGACTTTCCGGAACGGACGCGTTTGCTGGGAATTCCGGTCCGTCATCTCAGCCGGATCACCTGGATGGTGGCCGCCGGCCTGTCGGGGATCGGGGTGATTTTGGCCGCGCCCAAAGGGATTGGTGGCTTCACCCTCGGCAACGTCTCCACTCCGGCGACACTGTTGCTCCCGTTGGCGGCCGCGGTACTGGCAGGTATGGATTCCTTCCCAATGGCGGTGGCCTGGTCGGTGGTCCTCGGGGTGGTCAACCAAGCGGTGTTCTCGATCTGGCAACGGGCCAGTTTCGAGGACGTGGCCCAGTTCATCGTGATCATCATCGGGTTGCTGGTCATTCGTTCCCGGACCACCGGTGTCGATGAGCAGGGCTCTGGTGAGGTCATCTCGGTCCGAGAGATTGCGGGGCTCCCTGCCCACCTGGCCAAACTTCGCGGAGTACGGATCGCCAAGGGGACCTTGTACACGGCTCTGTTGCTGGGAGCCGTGTTGATCCCTCTCACGTTTGTCCAGTCCAAGCAGCTGCTGGCGGCCAACGTGGCCATCTATGCGGTGATCGGCATTTCCATCGTGGTGCTGACCGGCTGGGCCGGACAGATCAGCTTGGGGCAGTTCGCCTTCGTCGGGGTCGGGGCCGCCACTTCGGGAGCACTGCTCGTCCATCAGCATGTTGGATTTCTGGTGGCCACACTGGCTGCCGCAGCAATCGGTGCCGTGGCGGCGGCGGTGATCGGTCTGCCCGCGCTGCGGGTCCCAGGCCTCTACCTGGCCGTCGCCACCTTGGCATTCGCGGTGCCGGTGTCCTCCTATCTGCTGTCGTCGTCGACATTTCGCTCAGTGGACCCGGCGTTCGTCGCCCGGCCGTTCCTGATCGGGCACGTCGGCCTCGCATCTCAGGCGACATTCTATGAAGTTTGTCTGGCTTTCTTGGTGGTGACGGGGGTGGTCACCCGCATCCTTCGCAAGGGCCGTATCGGCCGGAGTGCCATCGCTGTTCGTGAGAATCCGAAGACCGCCTCCGCCTATGGCATCAGCCCATTGAGAAACAGACTTGTGGTGTTCGTCATCTCGGGTGCCATCGCCGGGGTGGCCGGCAGTCTCTACGAGGTCGGCATGGAGGGGATCAAATCGGGAGGCATATCCGCCGACCTTTCCATCACGGTGTTCGTCATGGTGGTGATCGGCGGTCTCGGTTCGATCACCGGTGCTGTATTGGGTGCCGTCTACGTCCAGGCGGCCCAGTACTTTCTGCCCGAGAGCCTTCAGTTCGTGGCCATGGGAGCCGGTCTGATCATTCTGCTCATGGTGTTGCCGGACGGTCTGGGCGGTCTGGTATTCCGCCTCCGCGACATGGCGCTGGCAGGGATCGAGGTCCGGCAGGGTCGGCGGAACACGGCGGGGCTCCGAGGGCCCGGTTCCGATGGCGACGATACTTCCGATGCGGCTGATGGAGCGTTGGCCCAGGATGGCGCCGATCCCGCCGTCCACGCCGCCGCTCTTCGCATCGAGGCAATCGAGAGACGTGAAGTCGAACATGGATCGGTCTCCCCTGGTGGTCCCGCGCCCTACGCCGGGCCACCTGACAACGAGCGAGCCATCATCGAGCTCAATTCTGTCGATGCCGGCTATACCCGGTATGCCAAGGTGCTCCAGGACGTGGACATCGGTATTGCCCAGGGTGAGATCGTGGCGCTCCTCGGCACCAATGGGGCCGGCAAGACGACGGTATTGCGCGTCGTTGCCGGTTTATTGCCACCGACCAAGGGAACTATCTGCTTCATCGGCAGGGATGTCGAGAACCTGGGCGCACGCGACCGGTTGCTGGCCGGATTGGTGACACTGCTCGGCGGCCGAGGGGCATTTTATTCCCTGACCGTCAAAGAGAATCTGAGGCTGGCCACATGGATGGCCCGACGCCACCACAAAGATCCGGTCTTTGCCGCCGCCGCCACGGAGCGGGTGCTGACCCTCTTCCCGGTGCTGGGGGAGCGGCTCGAACAACGGGCAGGTTCACTCTCGGTCGGTGAACAACAGATGCTGGTTCTGGCCCAGGCTCTCCTGTGTCGTCCCAAGTTGCTGATGATCGACGAGCTCTCACTCGGCCTGGCTCCATCGGTGGTGGTGCAGATGCTCGACGTGATCCGGGCACTGGCCGCCAGTGGTGTCACGGTGGTGATCGTCGAACAGTCGGTGAACGTGGCTACCGCAATATCGGGCCGCGCCATCTTCATGGAGCGAGGAAGGGTCCGATTCTCAGGCCCCACTCCCGACCTGGCCCAGCAGCCTCATCTCTTGCGCTCGGTGTTCGTCCATGCGGCCCAGCGGGCGGAGAGGCGAACGCCCGGGGCCACTTCGGGCAACGCCGCCTCTGACCAGATGGCCCCGGCATTTGCTGTGACGGATGTGTCCAAGCGCTTCGGCAAACTTGCCGCCCTCCGGAATCTCAGTCTCCAGATAGGTGGCGGCGAGATTCTCGGCATCATCGGAGCGAACGGCGCGGGCAAGACCACGCTGTTTGACCTGTGTTCGGGTTTCGTTGCCCCTGACCGGGGCACCGTGGCCATGGATGGCCACGACATCACCGGTCTTTCGGCGGCCCGCCGGGCCGACCGTGGCCTCGGACGGGTATTCCAGAACGGGCGGCTGTTTCCGTCGCTGACGGTGGTCGAGGCTTTGACCACGTCGCTCGAACAGTCAGCTCGGGTTCGAGATCCACGGCCAACGGAAACCGACAGTACCTCGCCTCCCACATCGCGGAAGGAGCTGCTCTCACGCGTCGAAGAGGTGATCGTCGAAATGGGACTGGAAAGGTTCCGGGACACGTTGATCCTCGAACTGTCGTCGGGGACCCGTCGCGTCGTGGAACTGGCGTGCGCGGTGGCCCATCACCCCAAGGTGCTGCTCTTGGATGAACCGACGGCCGGGATATCCCAGTACGAAGGAGAAGCCCTGGGCGAACTCCTGCTCGGGATCCGCGATCAGACGGGTGCCACCTTTGTCATCATTGAGCACGAAATTCCGCTGGTGTCGTCGATCGCCGATCGACTGGTCTGCATCCACCTGGGCGAGGTGATCTCAGAAGGCAGTACGACGGAGGTATTGAACGACTCGGCGGTGGTCGCCGCATACATGGGAACAGATGAGGCGGTCGCCAGCCTTGCTGGGGGATTCCACCCGACGCCCTCGCCGTAGAGGCCTGGCGCTTCAGGTCTCGAAACCGAGATCGACATCAAAAAGGGGTGCGGGTGTCGAAAACCTGTGGGTGCTGAGAACTCGATCCAAGCCGTCCACCAGGGATTTCGCGCGGGGAGTGCGGCGGCGAAGACGGGCCATGGCATTGTCCTTCCTTTGCTACATGGCGTTCGTCCGCCTGCACCGGTTGCTCCGGTTTCGCAGGAGTTGGCCCATCACCGAAGTGGTGGTGCGTCAATGACCGTGGTCGATCGGCGGCTATTGTCCAATGCCCGTGAACACTGAACGAGTTGATCGAACCGATCGCGGATCACTGCCAGGTCAAGCTCCTCGGGTACTTCCTCCTCAGCCCCCCGCAAGATCATCTCGGCCTGCCGCAAGAGCACGGAGCGTTGCTGGCTGTTGGTGGTGCTTTCCGCGATGTGGGCAAGTGCGTCAATCATTCGGATGATCACGGCGGGCATGGCTCGGGCTGCTTGGCGGACCTTGTCGAAGGCCCGGTTCACCATCCGGCTGTAGCTCGGATCGAATTCGATCAGGCGAACATGCCCGGCCCGATCGCGATAAACGCCCTCGACGAGCACTCTGCCCGAGACCTCTGACAACCCGGCAGAGAGCCAGTCGATGCAGGTCATCGCGGTGAACGGGTCGTTGACCGCCGGAGACAGTGCCCGAATGGCGATCTCTACCAGCTGATCGATGGCAAACACCGGGTCCTGGGTGAGAGTGCGATGGGGTCCGGTCACATGTGCCTTGTCCAAAGCAGCAGCTACCCGCCTTGCGGCCCCAGCAGGCCAAACCGTGGCCAGCGGGCGATGGGCGACCACGAAGTGTCCGGGCCGGTGGGCCAGACGAATGACTGCATCCGAGGCCTCGGCAATCTCTATGAGTTGCCCGTAGCCGACGAACTGGAGATAGCCACTGTGTTTGGCGGTGACTTCCGCACCTGGTTTCCCGAGCACTTCCGCCAACTCGGTGAGGGACCCGGACGATCCGTAGTCATCTCCGTCAAGAGCATTGAACTGCACTGGGTACTCAGCACCGATAGCCCTGTTGAGGTCACGGGCTATGGCGGCGATGACCTCCGGAAGCTGAATGGACTTGGCGATGTGATGGATGAAGTAGATGAGCACCGCCAGATCCACCAGCAGAAAGGCCTCTGCCACGGTGATCGAAAGGTGGGGGACGAAGTCTCCCGATGGGAGGCTGGTGATCGAACCCAAAGCCAGCACCGAATAGACAAAGGTCGCCACGAAGACCCCGAGAGTCATCTGGTTGCCCAGGTCCCGTATGAAATTCCGCATCATCCGAGGTCCGAACTGCTGCGAGGCGAGCGTCAGTGCCAGAATGGTGATGGAGAACACCACCCCGACCGTGGTGATGATGGCCGCAGCGATGGCGGTCAGAACCTGGCGGCCGGCGTCGGCACTGCCGGTCCTCACCCACCAGGGCAATCCCAGGTGGCGGTGATATGAGGCCAAGTCGATTTCGTAGGTGATGGCGAACAAGATTCCGGCGGCCACGATGAGCAACGTGGGCACCACCCAGAAGGTGGTACGAAGCGCTTCCCGACGCCAGCTGGGAAGGCGTAGCTGACTCCGCCTGGCATGCTCCGGTATTTGGTGTGCCGGGCTTGTCTTCGTTTGGTCGGTCACCGCGCTCCTCCACAAGGACAGGCACTTGCACCTGTCCAATGCCGACCAGACTTCCCGGCGCTCCGATTCCAGAGTACCTGGAAGCGGGAGCCAAGAAAGCAAAGGCATCCGGGGACCATGTCCCTGAACGGTGTCCTGAACCGGAACCGAGGTGACGTGCGGGTGCCAGGGGCTTGGGCGCAACTCGGCATCAGCAGCGACCCGCTGGGCTTCTTCAGCGATTCACAGGATGTCCACAGGTCGGTATGCTTTCATTGTCGTCTCGTATCGACTGCGTCGGCAAGGAGTTCTCATGTTCCGTTATGGCCACCATGCCTCCCACCCTGTATTCGGCATACTGCTCGTGGTCTTGCTCGGCGCGTTGTTGGTGGTCGGAGTTGTCGCTTTGGTGCGGATATGGAGGACTCCACCAGGCCGCAGCAGGCCGTTCCGGACGGGGACGTTGCCCGGAGCGGTCATCGACCCTGCTCTTGCGGAACTGCGAATCCGCTACGCGCGAGGCGACGTCACCTGGGACGAGTACTCACAGCGAGCGAGCAACCTGGGTTACCCGCTCCCGCCAGGGACCGGCCCAGCCGGTTCATCACCTGAAGGCCAAGCGCCGCCTCCCGCTGCTTGACGGGGCCCTAGACGCCAAAAGTGGCCCCATATCGCTTACTGCACGGGTGATCCATCGTGTATTCCATGTCTTCCACACGCAGCTGGGAGGGTGCGAGAATGACCACCTGCCCGTCCCTTGTCCGCTTCGCTTCGCCGTCCGGTGAGGCCCGATGTCCGCTCGGTCATCCGCTCCTTGATCGCTGCCTCGAGTTCGCGGCCGGTAGGGCGCGGCCCAACACCCTGCGTGCCGTCGCCTTCGACCTGAAGACGTTCTTCACCGTCGTGGACAAGGACCCCACCGAAGTCGTGGCCGATGACATCTTCGACTTGCGGGCCGCAAGCGGGGAGATCGGCGTGTTGTCCGCATGATCGACGGCGAGACGGGGCCGGCGGCTCGGACGATCGCACGCCGGCTGTCATCGGTCTCCGGCTTCTGCTCCTACGTGGTGGCCCCGGACGACACCTTGGTCGGGGCGCTGCGCACCCACGGTGAGCTGGCCACAGTGGGCGTGGTTCTCGCACCTTCGAATGTGTGGGCGATCCTCCGTCGTCACGCCGTCGAGCCATCGCCGAGACGCTCTGGTCCGACCTGGTCGGAGTCCCTGCGCGCCCAGGCGACGACGATGCCGGCAGGTGATGTGATGACTTCTTCCACGTCGACAAGGTGCTCCTTCGTCGTCTCTACGTGCTCTTCTCCATCGATCTCGACACCCCGCGGATCCATGTGAGCCGCATCACCGCCAATCCGGTGGGGGAGTGACTCGACTCGATGTTGGTATTCCATCGCCGGCAGCTCAAAACGGTTCTCAGCGATTTCATCGCCCACTACAACCAACATCGCCCACTTGGTCATCAGGCGCCGCTCGCAGCAGAGAAGAAGCCGCTGCAGATCAGCGATCCGGATCCGACCCAGCTACGATGGATCGACAGGCTCGGCGGTCTCGTTCACCAATACCGACTCGTGGCATGAGCTGGTCGGATGGGATACTCGGCGGCCACTGGGCCAACATGAACGACCTTCTCTTTTCCACTCTGGCCCCTTCACCCCCCTGGCCGGCCACATGCCGTCAGCCAACCTCCCTGACAGAGCAATGAAGGCCGCGGACATCGACTGGTCGGACCGCCATCCCCATCCGTCCGCCGCCGCCCTCGCCGTGGCGACCATGCTGTCGGCGGCCAGTTCACTCGCGGCAGACTCGCTCCTCGTCATCATCGGGACGAGGGTGTCCGCGTCGACAACGGGATACGTCCACTTTCGCTTCTCTGACTACGCCACGCTGACGATTATCGGCGTGCTGATCGCCTGCATGGCGTGGCCCATCGTGACCTGGGTCTCATCGGCTCCCCGCCGGCTGTTGTTCCGGCTTGCCGTCGCGGTGACGCTCGTCCTTTTGCTCCCTGATCTCTACCTGCTCATCCGGCACCAACCCATCCGTGCCGTTGGTGTGCTCATGGCCATGCACCTCGCGATCGCGACCGTGACTTACAACATTCTCGTGCGGGTCGCTCCGGTGAGAGAAGCGTCGGCCCCTGTGTCCAATTCGGTGGAACTCCCCTCGGAGCAAGGTGAGTCGGCTCCGGTTATCGGCGATGAGATCGCGCCGGAGCCGGCCAGCGGCACAGAGCCGTCGGGCCGCCGGCTAGCGACGGTGCTCGCGATACTGGTCGGTGTCGAGTTCGTGCTTGGGATCGTGGCGCTTCTCTTCGTGCCGACCGGTCGTCCAACCGGTTGGCTGCCAAACAACGGAACAACGATCTATCTCGTCCATGCGATCCTTGGCCTCCCCCTCACGCTCGGTGCGCTGACGTTCCTCGCCCGTGTCAGGGAATCCACACATATCTACGTGTTGAGCGGATGGATCGGCTGCGTCGGCGTAGCGATCGCCGGCTCCGGGGGCCTTCTCACCGTTGCTCACCCACTGAGGCTCGTTGGTTTGGTATTCATGCTGGTCGGACCCATAGTCGCGGGGTTCGGCTACATGCTTCCCACGTTGGACAGGCTGTCAGATGGAACGCCTCCCAGAGGGGACGGCTGACCCGGTGGATTCCCGCTTGAGCGCGTCTTCTCTGTGACGGGTAACACGATCTCACCTTGTGGCACACGACTGCGGCGAGCGGGGATCGCCCCACCGGTAGGCGGCGTCATGCGTCCCCGCCAGTCCCTATCGTTGCCGTAGGATTCAGCACGTGTACAGCGAGATCGCCAGCAACAAGCGACGCAGCGTCATCTTCATCGTCCTGTTCTTCGTGATATGGCTGGCCATCGGAGCTGCCTGTGGCTTCCTCTTCAAGGCCGTCTACCGCCACTCGGCCAACACCGGCTTCGCGACCGTCCCGCCGACCAACTACGGCTGGACCCCGGTCATCGTCGGTATGGTGATCTGTGGTCTCTTGGCCGTCGGCGGGGTTCTCTACTCGCTGAGCGCGGGAGCGAGGCTGGTGCTCCGGGTCTCGGGGGCCGTGCCGGCAGACCCAGCCCAGTACCAGCAGCTGCACAACCTGGTGGAGGCCCTGGCCATCGGCGAGGGGATTCCCAAGCCCGCCGTCTACGTGATCAACGACCCCTCGCCCAACGCCTTCGCCACCGGGATCAGCACGAACAAGGCATCCATCACCTTCACCACGGGGCTGCTCGCCATCATGAACCGCGAGGAGCTCGAGGGTGTCACCAGCCACGAGATGAGCCACATCAAGAACCACGACATCCGTCTGCTGCTCGTGGTGGGCACCATGATCGGCATGGCCGCCCTGCTGGCCAGCATCCTGTGGCGGAGCGC
>OBLU010002981.1_pt1 | contig 15401 bp, 11 predicted proteins | sample 1518681 | NCBI WGS metagenome assembly OBLU01 (sample SAMEA3539304, study PRJEB22396) | soil metagenome | biome: tundra; feature: field; material: soil | place: USA | collected 2010-05 | depth 0.15 m
AGGTAGTCGTCATGGTCCAACAGGACGTGGGCCTTGACGCCGCCTTTGGCACGGCGGAACTTGGCCCACGGAAACATCGTTAAGCACAGCGAGATGGTGGTCGAGTCCAGGCTGAGGAGCTTGTTCTTGAAGCGGAACTTGTGCTGGCGTGTGCCCAGCCCTTGTTGCCCGCGGAACCGCGCCAACGCGGTAAAGAACAAATCCTCGAACAGCGCTGCCGGACGGTGTTCGTTGGCATAGGACAGGGTTGAACGGCAAGGCGCTCTGAGAATCCCCACATGTACCAATCGCCCCAGGCAGCAGCCCGCGCGAAGGCCATCCCGGTAAGTGAGTTGGGCAAAGGCCATCGACAGATACTGATCCCAACAAGAGAAGCCTCGCGGCCGCGCATCTCCGCCGTACCGAGCGACACAACGGCGAAACTCGCGATCCGGCAGGGAACTCAGCAACTGGGAGAACACCGTGCGGCCCTGGTGGCACGCCATCTTGCCTTACCTGCGGATTCGGCAAAGCGGAAGATTCTTAATTCGAGTTCTTCGCTTGGGACCATCGGATTAGGGCCAACAACGACATTTTAGCTGAAAATGCATTCGTGCAAAACTGTCGCCGCCGTGATGGAAGCCGCTGCTGAGAGCGGATTGAAACCATCCGGGCCACATGGTATCTTTTCGACACATGCCAAAGGTGGACTTCAGTGCTATCACCGACACCGAGTTCGAGGAGTTCTGCTTCCACCTTCTCGACCGGCTTGGTTTTGTTAACGTGGACTGGCGCAAGGGCACTGCGCTTGCAGCCAGCCCCGCCGACAGCGGACGGGACATCGTGTGCCAGCAGATCACCGAAGACATTGACCGAACCAAGCGTCTCGAAACGTGGTTCGTGGACTGCAAGCACTACAAAAAGGGCGTGCCACCTGGAGTATTTCAGAATCTCCTTACGTGGGGTGAAGCAGAGCGACCACACACGGCCCTGTTTATCGCTTCGGGCTTCCTGTCGAACCCGTCGAAGGAATACCTCGAAAAGTATGAGCGCAATCGAAGGCCACCATTTCGTATCAAGTATTGTGAGCATCCGACGCTCGAAAAGCTGACCACTGGTAGACGGGCCTCACGCACAAAGAGCTTGTACGCCTTCCAGATCGAACACCTTTGCGGAGACGCCCCGATCTACCAATCTGTGCTTCGACAAATCGACAACGATTCCGACCATCAAGACCTTCCCGTCACTCGTCTCAGTTGCTTCCACGCTTGCACGAACTCCTGAACAACGGCTGGTGCTGGCGCACGGGTCTCCGTATAACGGCAAGCGTTGTGAGTGACCTTGTAGAACGACTCAAGGTCGTGTACATACCACGGTGACCCCGAGTAACAGTTCAGGTAGTCCGACCGATTTTTCTGGTTGACCGGCAAAGCCAACACAAGTCTCTCATCCAGCGCCGGGTCGTAACGCACTGCCGTAGTTCCCGCTCTACTGTTTCGTATTCAGCGGCTGGCGTGAGTTCTCAAAGAACTCGCGCTGGAGCCTCGGCCCCACCTGGTCGGCTTTCACGGCCCGAATAGCGTTTACCACGGCCGCGGTCCAGGCTTTCATGTCAAATTCGCCTAATTGAGTGTTGGCGGCCGTTCCGTCGCCCGCGTAATGATCGGGAAATTTGGCGTACCACCAGATTCCCGTGTAAACGCCCTGGGGCAGATCGAGGCGATTCCGGTCCGCGCCCGACTCCTGGCCGGCCCGGTCCATGTGGACTAGATCCGGCCTTGAAATCATCGTGTCCGACGTCTCCGCTTCGCCCGCGTGCCCATCGACTCTGGTTGTCCGGGCCGGCCGCTCTGGTGGATACACGGGTAGCGGCACGACGTACACCATATAATCGTGCGGCGTTTCCAGTTGCGCCTGGGCGAAGAACGGCAGCAAATGATTGTTGCCGCCATGGCCGTTCACGATGACCACTCTCTTGCAGCCATTGCGCGCCATCTCGTCGGTGGTTTCCTGAAGCAGTTCCATTTGCAGTTTCGCGCTGTAAGCGACCGTGCCCGGTTCGTGTTTGGCTTCGAAAATCTGGCCAAAATAGTACGCAGGAAAGACAACGGCGTACTCGTGTTGCGCCGCGTGCTCGGCCACGTAGCGGACATTGATCAGGTCTGTGCCGAGAGGCAGGTGCGGCCCGTGCTTTTCGAGGATCCCGAAGGGCAAGACGCAAGTAGCTTGGGCCTTCTGGACGGCCTGCTGGAAATCTGCGGCGGTCAGTTCTTCCCATTTTACGGATAATTGTTGCGGATAGGCTGTGGCACTGCTCAATATCGCCGCCATCAACAATCTGTTTCTCATTTTTCGCTCTCCTCGGCTCTCCCTCGCATCTTAACTCCGCGCGCCCGTCGTGCTCAGACTGACGAGCGGTGGAAGAAAGCGCCCATACCAGGAGTGACTTGTGGCGTCGTGCTTACTACTTTTTACTCAACTTGGCGTTGGACGTGGCATCCGCATCCAGGTCGCCCAGAATATACTGCACCGCCGCCAAAATATGCTCGGTCCAGCGCTTCTCAGTGTAAAAAGAGTCCGTATGTCCCAGCGGCGTGAAATAGGTCCGGCCTTTGCCGTAGGTCTTGATCCAGGCCAGCCCGTAATCCTGATCCGGACGCGTGCAGATCTCGCAGAACCGGCCGCCCGTCGCCCGGTCCGATTTCTCGACGTCGATGCTCAGTAGCACGTGCTGCTTCTCGCGCGAGTAGGGCGAATAGGACGGGAACTGGTAGAATTCGTCGACGTGCTCGAAGCTGGCCGTGCCGAACATCTTGGTGAGCGGGCTGTTCGGATCGTCGATCTTAATGGTCTGCTGCTCAATGTGGTGCTGCCCCGACCAGCCGCCCATCATCTCGGCGAACTCGGGCCAGTTATTGTCCGAGAATGTCACCGCATGATGGCCACCGATGCCGCCGCCCTCGCGGACGAACCGAAGGATGCCCTCGCGAACCTCCGAATCGTTATGCACCATGCCGCAGACCGCGTTCAGCCATAGGCCGTCGAATTCCTTGATCTTCGGATACTTGAGAAGCTCCAGGTCCTTGCTGAACGTGGGGTCGAAAGCGCCCGTGTACTTGCCCATCAATTCGAGCATCAGGTTGCCCTGGGCAAGGGGGTGGGGGCCGCCGTACATCTGCAGGTCGGTGACCAGCAGCTTACGCGGCTTGTTGGGCTTCACGATGGCCTCGCGGGGCGCGGCGTCGTCGATCTTCGCTCTCAGCTCGGCGCTCAACCGCTCGGGACCGCGAATCTTTCCAGCCGGCGAATCCACCACCTGCCGCACCCGCGCCGCCATCGCCGGCCACATGGCTTTTTCGAATCCGATGAGAGACTTCAGAAGATCGGCGTAGGTGTCCGGCGCGCCCGTGGCGTCCACGGAAATGTACAGCGGCTTGACGCCGGCCTGGAACACCGCCAGGAAGAAGTCCGGCAGTCCGGCCGCGCCGATGCCCAGCGTAACATCGTGGCCTTTGGGGCCGAGCGCGCTGCGGTCGGTTACGCTTAGCGCCATCAGCCTGTCCCGCACCACTGCTAGTCCATCCACCGGCTTGATGCTCTCGCGCATCCATGCGCCCAGGTTGGCGGCCACGCCCATGTGTTTTCCCAGGCCTTCGATGGCGGCCATCGCGCTCTTCGGATCTTTGCGGCTTTCCACTGCCACATTGACTTCAAATTCATCGGCCAGCTTATTGAGGTCCGCCACGGGAGCCTGCTCGGGCACGATGATGATTCCCGCATTGATCACCTTGGCGAAATCGAACATGGCGCGGAGCGTATCCAGGCTGGTTGGGACGTTGTCGACGCGGTACGCCCAGATCCGCTGGTTCAACTCGCGGAGCCGGTAGATCAGCGCCGCCCGCTCGCCCGTCCGCAGCCGGAAGTCCACCGGTTTGGGCACTTCCGGGCTGACCGTCTGCGTGCTGGACGCTTCCACGCCGGTGACGAGCAGCGTGTCGGCTTGGACCAGGACCTCGGAAAGCGTCAGTTGTTTGAATGCCACACTCGGAATGCCCACCTGCCAGCCAAACCAGAGGCGGTCCGCGGCTCCCAGACGGATCGTGCCCAGGCCCGCGGGCGGCCGCTTCGAAATGGATGGCACGGCGGGAAGCTGAGCGCCGCGCCCGCCGCCTGGGCCGCGGCCTGCTGCCGTCGGTGTCTGCGCGGGCGGTGTTTGGGCGGGCGGTTGCGCAAAGGCAATCGCGGCCCCCGCAATGATGGTGACAACGACAGCATACTTTTTCATGGTTCCCACTGTTTCTCCCCCGAAGCCGTTATTGTCAACGCGAAGACGTAAAATCCCCGGGCCCGCACCTTACCACGGCACGGCAACGATTCGAGACTGGATGCCGCCAATTTCCCCAGTACTACGCCCAGCGCCCGCGGCTCTCCTTCCCTCATGTCGACGCCATTGTCGCCGACGTCTTGTTGGCGACACCGGTGCGCGCATTCAGTTCCGCCGGGGAACTCTCACCGCAAAGATCGGGTGTCGCGCCGGACGCGTCTTTGCTCTGCCAGCAGTTGATGCGGCTGCGCGGCGCCGTGGCCGATCCATGCCGTGTGCCCCTGCCTGGCCGGCCCCGCAAACAGCGGAAGCACACAGGCCCGCCGGATGCTGGCGGATGCGGAAGGCTTCATCGCACTCAGCTTCATGGGCCCTTCCTTCACGACCGGAACTTGTATCCCATCTTCAGCAGATAGACTTTGCTTACCTGAGCGGTCTGCAGAGGCGTCATGCCGAGTCTGGGGGAGTAGTCCAGTTCCACCATGACGTCCGGCTCCTGGCCGCCAGCCTCTACCATGTCGAGGATCGCCGGGATGTCCACCTTGCCCATCCCCAGCGGAACGTAGCCCGTACCGAAGTCCTTCAGGTGCATGTGCTTCAATATGGGCAGGAAGTCCTTGCAGACCTGGACCGGGTCGGAGCCGCCCCTCTGAAGCTGTCCAACGTCTGGCGCGAACTTCAGATACTTCGTGTTCGCGGAATTCATCACGTCGTACACTTCATCGTGGGTTTCGATGCAGGTGCCGGTATGCTGGTGCAGACCCGCGGCCAGCCCCAGGTCGGTGAGCGCCTGGGCATGGTCGTTCAGGCCGGCGATAATGTTTGCGCGGTACTCCTTGAAGTTATAGCCGTCGCGCTTGAGGGATTCGGGCTGAATCACGCCGAACGTACCGCCATACTTCGTGACCATCTTGCCCAGCTTGATGACCCGATCCACGCTCTCCTTCCGCTTGGAAGCATCCAGCAGAACGGTCGTGAAATAGCCCGATTTCAGAGGGAGCTGGTATTGATCGATCAGTTTCTGGAGCGCGCCCTTGGCGTCCCAGTAATCCAGGATTTCGGGGAATGTCTCGAACGAATGGAAGCCCAGGCCCGAAACGTCTCTGACGGCGGCCTCCAACGCTTGACTCCCCGGCTCCTTGCCGGGAAAGCAGCCCCACGTGATGCAGGTAAATCCGATCTTCAAGTTGTGCGGCGCGGCGGCGCGGGCAAACGGTAATGCCGCCGCTCCAAGACCTGCCGCGATTCCCTGGGTGAATTTTCGTCGATTCATTTGCCACCTCTTCATGGCTTATCGTTGCATATAGGGCAATGGCTCTGTTTCATGGGGACAGAAGGCGATCAAGCCATTCAAAACGGGGGAGCCGGCCGGAATACTCGCCAAGTTCAGTCACGAACATTCGGTTTCCCTCCGAAATGTGAGACCGCCGTGCCCTTGCGCTTCTGAAGAAATCGTACTACGGCCTCAGAGTCCGTTCAATGGTTGCGGACGCTGCTATCCACCAGGCTGGACTGTCTTTGTGAAAAGCGTGCCGTCCAGCGGTCCTGTGACAATCGCCAGTGATAATATAGGCATTGATCAATAGGATATTTCTTGTGAATCTAGGACGCGCAAGCCTTATCTTGCTTGTTGGTGTGGCGTGGGCGCAGGCGCCTAAGCTCGAGCCACTGCCCCTGGCTTTACCAAAGCCATTATTCGAGGGAACGCCCCCCAATCTGAAGGTTCCACACCTGGAGAAGTTGAGCGGCAAGCCTCGGCCGCCCTTCTTGGCCCCGGCGGGGACGGTGAACGCCGCACGCGGCAAGCCGGTCACCAGTAGTGTGCCCGATCCTGCAGTGGGTGATCTGGAGATGATCACGGATGGCGACAAGTCCGGCCTTGACGGCACCTATGTCGAGCTTGGGACGGGAGTGCAGTGGATCGTCATTGACCTCAAACAGAAGTACACCCTCTATGCGATCGCTGTGTGGCACTACCACAAGCAAGCGCGAGTCTATTCGGACGTGATTGTGCAAGTGGCCGACGACCCCGATTTTTTGACGAACGTCCGCACCATCTTTAATAACGACCAGGACAATACCGCGGGTATGGGAATTGGCCACGATCTGAACTATATCGAGACCTACGAAGGCAAGCTGATCGATGCCAAGGGAGCGGTTGGCCGATACATCCGGCTTTACAGCAACGGGAACGATACTACCGCCATCAATCATTACGTCGAGGCGGAGGCATACGGAACCCCGGCGCATTAAGGCGCAATCACAGGTTGCCGCTCGTCGAGCCAGCCCTGTTCCATGTCTCAGTTCTTGACGTAAATCAGTAAGCGCTGCAGAGTGGTGACTGCCAGTTGGGCCTCGGCGGCCACTTGTGGATCGTTGACCGCCGAACGTGCCAAGTCCAGGGATTCGGGGCACACCACCTTCTGCGCCACGGCCAGGATGGCCCTCTTTTCCTCCGGCCTCGTAGCTATCGCCATTGCCGTCTTGAGCAGTCCCGCGGTCTCAGCCGCGGTGCGATTCGAGGGAATCTGCACTAACTTGATATACCCGCGCAAGGCCAGAATCGGCCGTGCGGGATCGCCGGCGGAGCGGGCCAAAGCCAGCAGGTCGTCCATTGGCGCGGGCGTCGGCCAGCCGCTCAGAGCATTGAGTGCGGATCGCTGGATATCCGCATTGGGATCCTGCAATGCTTGCCGGACCACCGGTAAGGCCTCGGAATTTCCCGCGGCCGACATCACGTCCAACAGAGACATACGCACGCTGGCATCGCTGGCGTCTCGATATGCCTTGATGACACCAGTGACAGGGGATCCCGGGGAGCGGCTGATGGCAGCGGCTACGGTCCGCTCGAATTCCTTGCGCTCATTGTCGCTGGCCGCCTTCACCAGCAGCGCTAACAGCGCCGGAACCTGCCGCGAAGCGGCCGTCTCCCGCAGCGCCCGGACGCTTTCCACGCGTACCGCCCGGTTGGAGTCGGATGCCGCGCTCAACAGAACATCGCTGGCTGAGGCGATACCGCGGGCTCCCACGGCGCGAATCAGTTCCACCTTGGTTTTTGGCTCCGCGGTGGGCAGGGACTGCAGAATCGCGGCGTCGGCCGCCACGCCTCGAATGCCGCCCAGGGCGGCGCGCGCGGCGGCCTGCTCGTCGCCGGTCGCGGAGGCCGCACGGCTGGCGAGCATCGCGATGTTCGCGGCCGTTCCCAGCTTCGCCAGGCCATCCAGGGATGCTACGCGCACGGCCTCGCTTTCGCTCGCCACGCCTTCGACGAGGACCGGCCGAACGTCGGGCTTACCTGAATCCGTCAGGGCGGCGATGATCTGCACACGGGCAAGCTCCGGCACGCTGGGGATTTCCTTGGCCAGCGCCACACCCTCCGGGCGCGCCAATTCGCGCACGGCGATACCCTGCAACCGCACCGAGCCACTCTTTAGGGCGGCGTGCAACGACGGCGCGGCCTGCTTCGCGTCGACGCGCGTCCACCCTTTGAGAGCCGCCACTTGGACGGCTTCGCTCTGCCCGGCCGAGTTCAGGCGGCGGTAAATGCCGGCGGCTGCCTGCGCGTCCGATCGCTCCGCAATTTGCAGCAACGCCCCAGAAACCGCTGGCGAAGGGGGTGCGGCGAGTAGCGCGTCAAGGGACGCCGCGTTGCCGATATGGCCGAGCGCATCCGCCGCGGCGCCAGCCATACGCGCATCTTTCGACGCCAGCAACGGCTTGATCGTGCCCACCGATGCTTCATCCCGGAGTCTTCCCAGAGAAACCACCATCCCCGTCTGAACGGGAGGCGAGGTCCGCGCCAGTGCGCCACGCAAAGCCGCCCTGGCCCGGGCGCCGGCAATCCGCTCCAGCGCATAACGCGCCATCTCAGCCGTGTCCGGTTCGCCGAGCATCTGGGCCAACTGAGGAACCGCTGCATCGCTGCCGACGTACGCCAGATCGCGGCATAGCGCATCTTTAGCGGCCATCGTCCGAGCCGACTGCAAGCCTTCCAGCAGGAGTTTCTCAAGAGCCGGAGCGCCGGGATCGCCAGCCGTGTGGAACGCCAGGGTCTCCAATTCCCGGACCGCGGCAGGGTCGCTCCCAAACTCATAGCCGTCCACTTGCCGGACCAGGTCTCTCGGTTCCGCGGCGGATAATAAGGCACAAGCCGCGCAAAATAGAAGACTGCGCTTCATATGGACCACGGGCTCCGCGGGGTTCGCGCGAGCAGGCGTTGAGCGGCCGGATCGTCGAGTATCTCCTGGCGGACCGGGTCCCAGTGAATCGTGCGCCCGGTACGCATGGCGATGTTCCCCAGAAAGCCCGGTGTGGCAGACCGCAACGCCACGTGCGCCGGTGTGAGGGTCTCTCCGCGAGTCAACACGCAATCGATGAACTGGCGATGATGGCTGGCGGTGACCGGCAACCGCACTTCATCCGGCCCGATCTTGGAGCTTAGCAGCCCGCTCGGAGATGTTTCGATTCCACTTCGGTCCACCCAGACCCAACCCTCGTCGCCGATCCATCGCGTCCCGGGCCGCATGTCGCTGCTCCCGCCCGAGATGTTCATGGTGAGGCCGCCGGCGTAGCGGGCGGTGACGTGCCATCGCGGGGGCGTATTCCAGATAGGGTGTTGTGACGGCTCTCCGCCGCCCTCTACCGAGATCGGGCCGGAGTTGTCGAGTCCCAGGCCCCAGTGCGCGATATCGACGTGATGGCCCACCCAGTCCATGAGTGAGCCGCCACCCGTGTCGTAGTTCCAGCGCCATGTCTTATGCACGCGTGCCGCGGCGTAGGGAACCCACGGCGACGGTCCGAGCCATCGCTGCCAGTCCAGAGTCTTGGGCGGTGGCCCTGGCTCCACCAGGTGGCCGAGGCCATCCCAATCCGTGAGGCCCGCAGGCAGACCGACCTCCACTTTCGAAACTTTGCCGATTCGCCCGTTGCGGACCAACTCGCAGGCGAAACGGAATTCCGGCAGAGACCGCTGCCAGCTTCCCGTCTGCCATACACGGCCATACCGCTCGACGGCGTCGCAGATGGCCTTTCCTTCCGCCCAATCGTGGGCCAGCGGTTTCTCGCCGTAAATGTCTTTTCCGGCGCGCGCCGCACTTGTGGCCACGATGGCATGCCAGTGGTCCGGCACGGCTGCATACACAGCGTCGATCTCCGGGCGCGCCAGTAGTTCTTCGAACTCGTGGAATGTAGGCGCGTCGGGAGCAGCCGCCGAGGCTTCCTTCAGATGGTCCGCGTCGATGTCGCAGATCCCCGCGATATGCACCCGGGGGTCGCCCATGAAGATCTTCATCGTCGCGAAGCCCATCCAGCCCACTCCAATGACGCCCAGCGATACGCGGGTGCTGGGCAAAACATCCGCTTTTAGCACCGCGGCAGCGCCCACACCGAGAAACACTCTTCGGTTCATTTGATAAAGCCCTAGATCGATAAAACCCTAGATCGCCCGGCTCGAGCGCGGCGCACACCGAGATGGGGGAATCGTAGAGCGTCTGCCATGGTTATCGCGGCGAACCCAGCGCCGATGCCCGGGAACTGGTTGCAAACCGCCCCTTGGGTGAGGACACCATTATGCAGACAATGATAACGCCCTCCAAGGGCCGCCGCGAGACTGGAGAACGCTTAGCCGAACGGAAAATCCAATATGGTGGACAAAATCGTAATGCCTGACCAAACGGCCGGATACATGCAGCGACCCTCTGGGCGCGGCCTGCAGGCGCACCGGTGTTGAGGTTAGGCGCCCAATTAGCTGGACAGAATCCGACTGGAGAGGATCCAACTGGTCATCTCGCAACGGATGTAGGTGTAAGCTTATCGCAGCTAGGGCCGGAAGTTGCGTCCTGGTCAATACGAAAACCCATGACACGACGCACTGTGGTGTTGGGCGCATGGCTTTGCCCCGCCCTCCTCTTCGGCCAGGATCTGGCTCCGGACCAGAAACAGCGGGTGGACGACGCGATCCCCAAGAAAGCACAGGCTAAGCCCAAGAAGCCGCGCCGCATGCTGATCAGCAACGTTACCATGCGTGACGGCCACGCGGCCCGAGGGAGTTCCTTTGCCGTTATTCCGATCCACAACTACGCTTTTGACCAGATGGGGAAACGCACGGGAGCCTATGAAGCCGTATTCAGCAACGACATTGAGATGTTCCGCCCGGACAAGATCAAACAATTCGACGCTATTTGTTTCCTGAATACTGTGGGCGTGTTGTTCGACGATCCGGGGTTACGGCAGTCGCTGCTCGCTTTCATCGCCGGCGGGAAGGGATTCGTGGGAATCCACGATGCCATGGCCACCTTTGTGCAGTATCCCAAGTACGACCAGTGGCCTGCGTTCGGACAGATGCTGGGCGGCACCGAGAACGGGGGCCATCTGTGGAACGGCGAAATGATGACAATAAAGATCGAGGACCCCAAGAACCCCATCAACGCCGTGTTTCAAGGCCAGGAATTTCAGATTGCCGACCAGTCGTTCCAGCTCCAGGAACCGGCTTTACGGGACCATTTGCACGTGTTGACCAGTATTGACGTCGAGAAGACCCATCTCATTCCCGGGCGGCGTATCTTTCCGGCACGCGTGGAGGACAAAGACTTTCCGGTTACCTGGATCCGGTCGTATGGAAAGGGACGCGTGTTTTACAGCGCGCTGGGGCACGGCGCCCCGGTCTACTCGAATGCGCCTTTGCTGGCGCACTTTCTGGCTGGCATCCAGTACGCTCTCGGCGATCTGAAGGCGGATAGCACGCCCAGCGCCAAATTGGCCTCGGGGAAGAAGTAGGTCCCCGCGGCGGTGGTACAAACGATATCAAGCCGGCCCGCGAGTGCCGGCCGCGCTTCGGGGTCCACAGCGCTCCGCGGGTGCCACGATGAATCGAGCGAAGCTGCTGTGGGCCATGAGAATGTTACCGTCGGAGATGATGACGATGTCCCGGATCGCTTTGCTTTCCATACTGTTTTGCGGCTTCGGCTGGGCTCAGGCGGACGATTCAGTGCCTGCGCCCTCCAATGTGCGGGGCGCCGAATACCCCCGCATTCACTCGGACCTGCGGGTCACGTTCCGTATTAAGGCGCCCGACGCCAGGAAGGTGCAGCTTCAGCCCGGCGGCGACGACAACGGCCTCGGCAAGGGCCCGATAGAGATGGCGCGCGCCGACGATGGGACCTGGAGCGTCACCCTCCCGCCGGTGGTTCCCGGTTTCCACTATTACTGGTTCCTGGTGGACGGCCTCGCGGTAGGCGACCCGGCCAGCGAGACATACTTCGGTTGGGCGAAGGAGTCGAGCGGCGTCGAGGTTCCCGGACCCGACGCGGATTTCTATGCGGTGAAGGACGTCCCGCACGGCGACGTGCGCAGCCGATGGTATTTCTCGAAGACTGCCCAGAAATGGCGGCGCGTTTTCGTGTACACTCCGGCGGAGTACGACCGCAATCCACGGACGCGATACCCGGTTTTGTACCTGCAGCACGGCTCGGGCGAAGACGAACGCGGCTGGTCCAACCAGGGGCACGCGAATTTCATCCTCGACAACCTGATTGCCGAAAGCAAAGCCAAGCCGATGATCGTGGTCATGGAACAGGGTTACGCCACACCGCCGGGAGTCGCGCCAGCCACCGCCACCCAGGGCCGCGGAAACGGTCAGCGGAGCGTCTTCGAGCAGGTGGTGGTGGACGACCTGATCGCTATGATCGACTCCACCTACCGGACCCTCGCCGACAAAGACCATCGCGCCATGGCGGGGCTATCGATGGGCGGCGGCCAGACATTGCAGATCACGCTCACCCACATGGACAAGTTTTCCTGGATCGGCTCGTTCAGTTCTCCGCTGCGCGGCGGGTTGGATTGGAAGATGGCCTACGGGGGAGCGTTCGCCGATCCGGTCGCATTCAACAAGAAGATTCACTTGCTGTGGTTCGGCGCGGGCACTGGTGAGGAGCGCATGCTGAAGCCTGCCCTGGCCATGCACGAATCCCTGGAGAAGGCCGGCATCCGGAACGTATTCTACCAGTCGCCGGGCACCGCCCACGAGTGGCACACATGGCGCCGCGATCTGCGCGAGTTCGCGCCGTTGCTGTTCCGGTAGCATGTGCTTGTAGCATCGGGAATATCATAAGGAGATCGTGAAATGAGAACGGTCGTCGTTGCGGCTCTGGCCCTGGCGTCGGTGGTCCAGACGGGGCGCCTGGCATCCGGCCAAACCACTTTTTCCGTGGAAGGGCTCCGTTGCGAGTACCTGTCAAACCCGCTGGGCATCGACGTGGAAACGCCGCGGCTGAGCTGGGATCTCACGCCCGGACCGCGTGGCCGGCAGCAAAGCGCGTACCAGATGCTGGTGGCTAGCACTGCGGCGCTCCTGCAGCAGAACAAGGGCGACCTCCTGGATTCCGGCAAAACGAGCTCGGACCGGACCACGTTCGTGGCCTATGCCGGGCAACCGCTCACCAGCGGAATGGCGGCGTGGTGGAAGGTGCGCGTCTGGGATCAGGCAGGCCGCGCCACGCCGTGGAGCGCGCCGGCTCATTGGTCGATGGGTGTGCTCCACGACTCGGAATGGCACGGCCGCTGGATCGGCCTGGCGCGTCCCGCCGATGTCCCGGAGGGTACCCCGCTGCCTTTCCCGTGGCTGCGCAAGACATTCACGCTGGTTAAGAAACCGGGACGCGCCACCGCCTACGTGAATGCGTTGGGCTACTACGAACTCTACGTCAACGGGAAGAAGGTGGACGACTACACGCTGGCCCCGGCGGTAGTGGATTACTCCAAGCGCAACTGGTATATGACCCATGACATCACCAGCTACCTGGTGGAGGGCCGCAATTGCATCGCCCTGTGGCTGGGCCGCGGCTGGTACGTGCGAGGCCATCCGGGGGTGGTGTACGACGGGCCGCTGGTGCGCGCGCAGTTCGACATTGCGCTGCCCGCCGGGGAAGCAGTGAACGTGGGTACCGACGCCACGTGGAAAGCCAAGGCCAGCCCCATCACCCCGCTCGGCAAGGGCACGGCATTCGGCGATTACGGCGGCGAGCGTTTCGACGCGCGGCTCGATATCGACGGCTGGAACGCCGTAAAGCTGGACGATTCGGGCTGGGCGGCGGCCACGCTGTTCGATCCGCCCAAGGTCGCCACCTCCGCGCAGATGGTGGAGCCCAACCGTATCCTCGAAACCATCCAGGCAGTGAAGATCGACGCGACGCCGGAAGGCGGCTGGCTCATCGACATGGGCAAGAACTACACCGGCTGGCTGGACCTGCGCCTGCCTTCCAGCACCGCGGCCGGCCAAAATCTCAAGATCGAGTACGCCGATAACCCGCCCGCCCGCGGCCGCTACAGCACCTTCAACCAGCGCGACGAATACGTGACCCGCGCCGGAGCGGGCCAGGTAGTGCGCTCGCGGTTCAACTATCACGGCTTCCGCTATGCTCACGTTACCGGGCTCAGCCAGGCGCCCGCGCTTGCCGATGTCCGCGGCTCCTTCATGCGCACCAGCTACGGCCGTGCCAGCCAGTTCGAATCGTCCAACGATCTGCTGAACCGCATCTACAACCTGGTGACCTGGACCTACCAATGCCTCTCGCTGAACGGCTACGTGGTGGACTGTCCCACCCGCGAGCGCCTCGGTTATGGCGGCGACGCCGGAACCTCCATCGAGACCGGTCTCTTCAACTTCGACACCGGGGGCCTTTACAGCCGCTGGGCCGCCAACTGGCGCGATGCGCAGGATCCGCAATCGGGCGACGTGCCCTACACCGCCCCCAACTACCCGGACCAGGGCGGCGGCGGTCCCATGTGGAGCGGCTTCACGGTCACCCTGCCCTGGCAGGTGTACCTGAATTACGGCGACAAGGGGGTGCTCGAAACCAACTACCCGATGATCCGGAAATGGCTGATGTTCGCGGGATCGAAGGTCCAGGACGACATCATGGAACCCTACGTCAGCGTGGGTATCCGCATGCCGCAATGGAATTACCTGGGCGATTGGGTGACGCCGCGGCGTGGGGCCGGGGGAGATTTGGCGCGCGACCCGATCGCTTCCCGCTTCATCAACAACGCCCACTACCTGTATACGTTGCAACTGGCCACCAAGATCGCAACCATCCTCGATAAGCCCGACGATGCCGCGATGTTTAAGGAGCGGGCGGCCACGCTGGCGCGCGCGCTCCACGACAAGTACTACGTGGCCGCGGAGAATAGCTATGCCACCGGCCAGCAGCCCTACCTGGCCCTGGCGGTGCTGCTCGGAATCGCGCCCCCGGAAGTGCGCCCAGCGGTAATGAAGAACCTGGAAGACACCATCCTGACGAAGAATACCGGCCACTTCGATTCTGGCATGCACGGCACCTATTTCCTTATCAAGGAACTCATGGAGGCGGATCGCAACGACCTGATTTACCAGATGACCGAAAAGGAAGACTTTCCAAGTTGGGGCAACATGCTGAAGCTGGGCGCCACCACGAGCTGGGAAAGCTGGTCGGGCGGGTCGTCTCACATCCATGACACGCTGATCTCGATCGGCGCCTGGTTCATCGAAGGCATAGGGGGCATCCGGGCGGACGAGCAGGCGCCCGGGTTCCGCCATTTCTTCCTGAAGCCGGCGCCGGGGGGCGGCCTGACCTTCGCGCGGACGGTTTACCGCTCCATTCGCGGAACCATTGTGAGCAATTGGCGGATTGATAGCGGCACGCTGCAGATGGACGTGACCGTTCCTCCGGGAAGCAGCGCCACGCTGTACCTGCCGAGCGCCGCGGCCGATGCCGTGACCGAAAGCGGAGGCCCGGCCTCGCAGGCCGCGGGAGTCAAGTACAGCGGGACGGATCGAGGCAAGGCCATTTTTGAGCTGTCGTCCGGCAGCTATCGCTTCGCTTCGAAACTGCCGTAGGACTCAATGCCGAATCTGCGGAGCCGCCACCGTCGGAAGCTGTAAAAGAATCGGTTGGCAGGCGAAAGCGCCCAATGCCACTTAGTTTTGCCACTATCGAACATCTGCATTAGTTGTGGGGCAGGATGTTATCCTGCTCGCCGGTTGGCAACCGGCGCCTGCTGGCCCGTTTACAGTGGTTGGGGCGGGTTACCAACCCGCCGCAGGTTGCCAACCTGCCCCACAACT
>OBLU010002982.1_pt1 | contig 15401 bp, 12 predicted proteins | sample 1518681 | NCBI WGS metagenome assembly OBLU01 (sample SAMEA3539304, study PRJEB22396) | soil metagenome | biome: tundra; feature: field; material: soil | place: USA | collected 2010-05 | depth 0.15 m
CCGCGCCGTAGACGGAACGCCCGGAAAAGACTCCGGTCGGCGAAGCGTCCAAATTCCTACGTTTTCAGATGATCGCCAACAATCAGCCGCAGGTCGAACCGAAAAGTCTCAGGTTGGGCAAACTCGATTCGCGCAAAGTCCGAGTGCGCGGGATTCAGAACGTAGTTCCGCTCGCCAAGGATTACGGAAGGCACGGACAAAACTGCCGATCCCTGCCGCGCAACCCAGGCGTCTCCAAGAAGCCTGGTCGCAACCTGCTCGCGAGGGCTTAATGCCGACCATCCCTCCGGCAAATCCTTATCAGCAATTCTCTCGATGGCCGCGTCATCCGGAATGTCGGCTGCGCCGAGAAGGTATTTGTCAGGCAGCGTACCGGACAAGTGCACGAGAACTTCGAGCACCGCGAGCGAGCGGTTTTCGCTCATGTACAGGACACGGACTCCTTTTGAGTTCCACCGCCCACCGACGCGGCGAGCGCCCTCGCCATCGTATGCCGGGTAGGAACTCCGGCACAATCGGAATGCCCGCATCAGCCAAGGACACCGAATTCAATTCGCGTCAGGACTTCGTCTGCCTCCTGGAAGCCCTCTTCGGTGGCGGTGGCCTCCAGCGGTGTGCGGCCGCTAAGGGATGGATTCGGTGTCTGCAGCCAACCCAAGGCCTTCTGGTGGTTGGCGAAAACCTCGCCCGCGCGCACCGACAGCGTGATGAACCGGCCGGGCGGTACTGTCTCAATCTCGCGATTTGACGGCGTCGTCGCCACGTTGCGAACCTCACCTTAAATATACGCCTTTTTCGGCAGCTTCACCTCCCCGTGCGTAGCCAAAATTGCCATCGGCGCGGCCGGAGCCTGGAAAGTTTCAGATCTCGACGGCCGCGGGCGGCGCGCAGCCCAGGTGGCGTCGTCGCGATGGGAAAGAACTCCTCAATGTGTCCGCGCGGTGGCTTCGGTGGTCCCAGCCCGACGTGCCCTACGTACAAACACTTACGACAAGGCGTAGTGTTTTCGCTGGCGATAATCGTGGTCACTCCGGAGACTGAGAAGCACCGAATCGAGTCTCGCCACGAGCGGCGACGGGGACGGCCCTCCTGCGGCCGGACCACTCACGTTAGGGAAGTGAAGATGCGGGCAGATCAGGGGCGGAACGATCGGGCGGCTGGTCAAATCGTAGGGGCAACCGGCTCGACGTTACACGTCGCGACCGCGCGCTGAATAGCGCCGAGCAACTCCGCTTTACGTGTCGGTTTCGCGACATAGTCATCCATGCCGGCAGACCTGCACGGGTACGGATCGGCTGGGGGACGCCAAGGCCGCGATCAAGAAGCAAGCAGGTCTGGATGTTCGTGACCCTGTAGTCTTCGATCACGAGATCCAGGAGTTCCGCGCCGCGTTCAACGAAGCACAAGCCCTCTTGCGCACGTGCACGGTCGCCTTCATCGAGATCCCAAACCCGTTGGAGCAGTACTTGTTTGAGGCGTACTGCGCCATGGAACTCGATACAGCAGAGTGGAACACGTTTCGCACGCACTAAGCTGCTTTTCGGTTAGGGGCCACGCTGGAACTGTCTCACGGGGGCAATGGATTTGGGACAAATACGGGTTGCCGTGTGCGCCGCCGCGGTGCTGCGCGCGGGGGTGCGGCGGTGGTGACCGGTGGTCCGATATGTTCTCCAAAGCTTGCGAAGAACGCCGGTTGCTCGGTTTGCAGGGCGGTGTACGTGTCGTTGTGGACGCAGAGGATGAAGGTGCGCATGGCGCGGGTCGTGGCGACAAACGCAACGCGTCGTTCTTCGGTGTCTTGGTCGCTCCACCATTGTTTGCTGATGCAGCGCAGCATGCCCTGTGGTTTGGGCTTGGGATAGTAGAGCGCGACGATTTCAAACTCGTCGCCTTTGACGCCGTGCACCGTCGAGAGCATGGTTCCCTCCGGCCACGACGGTGGCGCCGGTGGTGGTGCAGGTTTGCGGGGAACCTGCATGGCAGTCGTGGCGCGCAGGACTGCCGTGACTTTCTGTTGTTCCAACGTGATGCCGACCATCGTTGCCGCCATCGCCAGGGCGGGCCGGAGTCGGAGGACCCAGTCGTACCACGTCTCGCCATCCGTGGTCGAGGCGGCGCTCGTGAGCAGGTGCCAGACTGCTTGGCGCCATTGTCGTAGTGTGATCTGGTGCTGTTCGAGGGTTGTTTTGGTGGGGTAGTAGTTGTTGAGGAGGACGCTAGCGAGGGCGGCGCTCGTGAGTTGACCGGCCTTGCTTGCACTGGTGCGCAGGGTGCTTGCGGCCATGCTGAGATGTTCGGCGAGTTTACAGCCGCCGGGGAATTCCGGGTGGTCGTACCCCTTGAGGCGATCGATAGTGTTGGTACGTCGCGCGAGAATGGCGATGCGCTCACCTGCCGCGACGCCGGCGATCAGGACGTCGTAGAGTATGGTGGGGTCGCCTTGGTGCGCGAGGAGGAGCGAGCGTCCCTGCTCGTTGGTGGGCTCGACGGGGTTATGGCTGTGCGCAAGTAGCGTCGCGACATTGACGACGTTGTAGGGGCAGCGGTACGTCTGTCGCAGCGGAAACGTCTTGGCGTCGGGGAGGGTTTCGAGTTCGTCGAAGAGTCGTGGGTGGGCGCCGCCGAACTCGTAGATGGCCTGGTCCGTGTCGCCCACGATGAGGCCGCGCACGTGGTCTTGTGCGAGGAGCTTCTTGAGCGTGAGAGCAAGAAAAAAGTTCGTGTCTTGGTACTCATCCACGAGGATGGTGGGGAAACGTTGTGCGATCAGACCGGCAACAGTATTGCCATGCGCCGGGTCGTGGAGGATGCGGTACGCGAGGTAGTGCGTGTCGCTATGCGTGAGGAGCCCCTGGTCCTTCCAGAATCGCTGCTTTTGTCCCAGGACAAAAGCGCGTTGCTGGTCGTGGACGGGCGTGGTCTTGTATGCAGTAAGCCCGGTCATCTGCACGTGGCCGTGGTCGTCTCGGCCGATGTACATGATGTCGGCGAGCTTGGAACGCTGCGCGTTGTTCGTCCCGATTTTGACCTCGGCCTGGGCGTGGTGCTTGGCGATGATGGCAGGGAGCAGCCTAGTGCCTTGCACGTTCTCGGTGATGAGGTGTGCGAAGGGCCTGATGATGAACCGCAGGATGAACCCGTCGATGGTGGTGGTCAGGTGTGGCGGGGGGATGTGCCCTGCGCGTTCCGCAATTTGTTGCTGGGCGACATTGGTGTAGCTGAGCGCGGCGATGCCTGCCTTCGCATGCGACCAACCCGCCAGTTCTTTCTGCAGTGCCGCGACAAACAGGCGGGTCTTGCCGGTGCCCGGACCTGCGCGGACGACCTTGATGCGCGCGGGGTCGAGCACGATAGCTTTTTGTTCCGGGCTCAGCTTATCGTCCCAGGGCATGGTTGATCGCCTCGACCAAGTACGCGGGGACCGTGAAGTTGTCCACCGTAATTTTGTAATGGTCTTGCTCGTCTTTCTCCTCAAGGAGTGCGGCGAGCGCTTGTGCGAACGCAGCCTTTTGCTTGCCCTTGTCGGCGATGCAGATTGCGCGCCAGACGAGCAGCGCCCGCTCTGGGGTTGTCCCGAGGGCGTGGATGCGCTCTTGGTTCAGGATTTGTGGCATGCCGTCGTGGCATTCTTCCCACGCCTGCGCAAGGATTGTGGGGTTGTTTGGTCCGGCGGTGGCGAGCTCGTGCTCAAACGTGACGCTGGCCGTGCGGACACGCAGGACATTGTTGCCGGCGCACTGCGCTTCCAGGTTGGTGACTCGCGCGGCCTTGGTCCCGATGGCTGGCGTGGCTTGATTCCACTCGTCCTTGTTGGTGATGGTGGGGTCGCAGTCCGTGACGAGACTGGAGGGCATGCACAATCGTCCGGTCCCAAAGAGTTTGGCAATGGTGCTGAACTCGACACCGCACAAGGGGATGACGCTTATTGCTTGGTCTTCGAGTGGCGTGCCGAGTCGTCTTGCCAGGGCGGGGAGGAGGAGTGCTTCGGTGATGCCCTCGACGATGATAAGGCCGCGTGCGAAGAAGAGGGTGGCCTTGGTGACGTCAATGAGGCGTCGCAGGTGCGCCTGCTCTTTCGGGTTGAGGTCGAGGGTGGCGAGGGCTGCCGCGCGCAATCCCTCGGTGGTGCGGTGCATGATGGTGAGGTCGCCAAGCTGGGTGTGTGCGGCAATCGTTGGGCTATGGCTGGTGACGATGGTCTGCACGCGTCGATCCTGTTTGGGTTGTCGCAGGCCGTCCGCGAGTTTTGTCTGGAGCTGTGGGTGAAGGTGCGCCTCTGGTTCTTCGACGAAGAGAAGCGGCATGGTCGCGCTTTGTGCCGCGTGCAGTTCGGTCATGACCGTGGCGATATACAGGAGGTTGTTGTACCCGAGCCCGTTGCACTTGAGTTCTTCGATGTCAGCATCCGCGATGGGGACCCCGGGCGCCCGTTCGGGCTTTTGGTCGATGACGAGCCGGAGGTTTTGTGCGATGCGCTCAAAGCTGGGCTCGCTTGCACGGATCAGGCTTCCCTGACTCAGTGCCGGGCCGATGGCGTCGTCGCTTTGAAGATGGATTTTGGTCTGAACGGTTTTGATGAAGTCATTGGCTTCCAGCGCATCGTTTGCGGTCTTGATGATGTTAGCGATGGTCGCCTGCTCGTCTTTGTTTGAGAGTGTTTTGAGCAATTTGGCAAGGCGGCTTTGGCGCCCCGGCTGAAGCGCGCTTGTCGCATCCCGCAAGGCGCCGAGCATGGTGATGGGGATGCTTTGTAAGACATCCTCGGGGATGCCACTATCAGTGTCGGTGTGGTCCCCGCCCCATCGGCGGGTCGACCACCGCTCCGTGGTCGGGTTGTACGTCGCGGTAAAGTGCAGGCTTGCCGTGGTGTTAGGCGGCTGGTAGTTCAGAAGATCGAGGAACTCTGCCTGCTCGTCGGTGGCAAGACCGTCAAACCGAAGGCTCACGTGAATAGTGTTCTCTGTGCCAGGGCGGCTGAGGTCGTCCGTGGTCAGGCGCACGCTGTCGTTACCGTACGCGGTCGTGAGCGCCAGGCGCAATGCGTCGAGGAGATTCGTCTTGCCGATATTGTTCTCACCGAGGATCACGTTGAGTCCCGGTCGAAGCTGCAAGGTGAAGTCGCGCAGATTGCGAAAATTCTTGACGTGTACCGACGCCAGATGCATAAGGTGGTGACTGGTTGCTCCGGTGCGTTTAAGAGTGTTTTGCCTCGTCGCACACCGACGACGACTGGAGCAGCCCGCAGGAGCGACACACTCCCCGCCAAGTGTTTCCCTTCAGAGTTTAGCGCGATTTTCCGAAGTACAGTTGAGCGATTGATTATCGAACTAGACCGCTTATGGCGAACAAACAGCGAACATCAAGCTATAATGCGTGACATGGCAGGTTCCCGCTGCAGGGTCTCTTTCACTGATTCCGATGGCATCCTTCACGGCGGCGATGTGGATGCCGAAAGCCTGTATGAGGCCGTCGCCATCGCGGTCGCGCAATTCCGCGGGGACGAAGTGAGCCAGGCTGATCCCGGCGTCATGACCGAGTTCACGGCGGCCGTTCACCGCAATCCTATTGAACACAGGATCCGGCTCGGACAAGTGACGAAATGGGCCGAGCACACGACGAAAGAAGGGCCTGCCGGGATCACGAAGCGGCAGCGCGTGAGGGCGTTGCTGGGCGAGAGGGTTTAGCGAGAAAATGGTCAAGCTGAGCAGCCATCCAAAAACCGGACGCAACGATCCCTGCCATGCACCGGTGAAGGAGTATCTCGCCGCTGTGCTGCCGGGGTTGGATCGCCGCACGCTCAGTGAAGTCCCTGGCCTAACACCAGCGCGCTGGAATGCCTCCCGCGGCTGATGTCAACCTTGTCAACCTGGGTTCGCTAGACGCTTACGCTGCAGCTAAGTGTCTAGGTCAGACCTCGTAGTACGTACGATCAGAGATCAGCTTGTCGAGAGCGGAGCGGTCGAGCTGACGCTTGCCGTCGAGCTTTGTAACCTGTATGGTGCCACGCACGATCAAATGCTCCATCGCTTTCGCCGTCCTGCCTAGATAGATACCGGCTTCGGCAATTGTAAAGAGGCGTTTCGGAACGCTTGTTTCGGCAATCTGGGCAATGACTTGTTTCGCGACGGCGCAAGCTAAGTCGGCAATAAACTGTTCTGTGAACACGCGGTAACTCCTGACTTATACATAGCCTTCTAACGAGAGAACTGTGGCAGGCTAAGCGCTTGCATCATCAACACTAGAATCCGGCACATGACGCTCTCGTCTAGTCAAGTGACATCGACGGACTCCGACTTTGCTGCTCGTTGATTAAGGAGGAAACCGAGCACTCCCGGCTCACCCATAACGAGTTGCCGCGTCCGCTAAAGCTCATGTTCAATTGCTCTGGGAACTCATTGATACTGTGGTACTTCTCGATCATGTCGCGGTCCTCTGTCACCATCGATATAGTCGCGGGGTTGGCGAACACGAAGTTCCTAACCCGGGATGCGGGGCATTTGACCGCTGCTCTTCTTATCGGTCGAATCTGCATAAATACAGTGCTTTGCGGCGAACTTTGTTTTGTGCGTATACCAAGCAAATCGATCTGACAAAAAGATACAAATCGCTTGACGCTATCGATGCGAGCCGCTCTTCTACTGGCGTTTAACTAATTTTTGACTCCTTTACTCTTAAATAGAACTAGGTCGTGAGTGACCACACTCAAGTTATCTTGAGCATCCACGCGAACTTTGGCCGATAAGGGTTTGGTAGAGACACTAAGTCTCAAGGCGCATTCGCACTTTAACGTGTCGAGAAGCGTTTAGAGGAAACGTTCAATGTCACTTTGCATTCCCACCCTAGTCTTGTCGACAAGTGTCACATGGAAACAGTCAATGTCAACTTGCATTCGCACCCTTTGCCTTTCCCTCACCAGTTGCGCCGTCCTTTTAGGCCAAACTGAAATTACTCCGCCTCCCACCAAAGGCTTCACTGTCGCCATCCTCCAGGGTGACGGCCTCGTGAATCCCTTACCGCGCCCCCCCGCCGCCCACCTCTCCATACGGGTGAATGACACCGGGGGCGTTCCAATTCGCAACGCCGTTGCGGTCTTCGAACTCCCGGCAGAGGGAGCTTCCGCCAGTTTTCCGGATGGCTCAATGGTCAAGGTCATCTTGACCAATGACAAAGGCGAAGCCATGGTCGATATCAAATCCAACGAAGTCCCGGGCAAATATCAGCCCACCATCATGGTCAACTACCTCGGCCAATCGTCCATTGTGCGCCTCAACCAGGAAAACACTTTCCCCTTCCACGCACAAACCGCCTCTACCGGACACCGACTTCTTCGCAAAGGCGGATTCTTTTCCAGAAAGACGGTCCTCATCATCGCCGCTGCTGCCATCGCCGGCATTGCGACCATCTTTGCCACGCACCGCGGCAAAACTCCAACCAGTCCGCCGCCAACCAGCGGCATAACCATCACCCCAGGAACCGGAACCGTAGGAGCCCACTAAATCCAATGCTTCACACCATCGCGATCGTCACCCTCTTTCAGCTTGCTGCCCCCAGTGGCATCAATGCCCTTGTTTCCTCGCCGATCCTCGGCTACACCCTCGTTGACACTCACCTAATCCGCCTCGCGGGAGTCCCCGGCGCCTGTTACGCCACCCCCGTTTCCACCATCACCCAATACACCCAGGTGCACAACGCAACTGCCGGCCAAGCCACCTTACTCGTAACCGCCGGCACCCCTGCAACGATCATCTACCGCACCCCACTAACCGACATAACCATCACCCTCCCAGAAGCTCCGCAGCACACGGCAATTAGCCCCACCGGCGCATACTTCGCCGCCCTCACATCCACTCGCCTCACACTCTACCGGCGCTCCAGCATCGCACCCGTCGCCACCGTCGAGCAGCCGTCCCTCCCCATCCCCGCCGACATCACCGCTCTCGCGATCGGCGACTACGGCGACACCGTCCTCAGCACCCAAAATGCTTTTTGGTACTCACCAACACCCGGTGCCAGCTTCACCTCGATCTCGATCCCCGCAACCTTCCTACGCTTCACGCCCCGAGACCATCTCTTGATCGGCTACGATGCAGGACAGGGAAGCGTGATCGCCATCCATCCGACCTCCGCCTTTGCCATCGAGCCCCTCATCACCTCCCAAGACGCACTCACCGCCGTCTCCGGCCTGGAATTCAGCCCCGACGCCCTCTCCATCTGGGTGACCCAGCAGACCGGCCCCTTACTCAACTACAACCTCCCCGCCCGCCACCTGACCCCTTTCACCCTCGACCCCGGCACAATCATCACGGTTATCGCTCCAGGCGTCTTTCTCTGGTCCCAGCCGGACCAGCCGACCGCGATCCTCGACACTACTCGATCAACCCCGACGATCCTAGTCGTCCCGGCCGGTATCGAAAACACGTCCAAGTAAAACCCCTGTCCCTCCTGTTCCGAACACTTATATGACAACCCCCGCCCGAAGTCTCCGCCTTGTCGCTGCGCTCACGCTCGCCGTCCTGCCAGCGCTCGCCGACAACAACACCCAGCTCAGCCCCGGCATCGGGCCACTGCCTGCCACCTTTGCCCCTATGGGCGGAATTGTCATCGATATGGTCGGAGCCAACGGTAAGCGCCTCTCCGCACAAATCTCCCCCACCAACCTACCCACGATCTCCCTCACCGACCCCTCCCAAAACTTCTGGGCCTTCTGGTCCCAAACCGATTTTGACGCCTACACTCTCCAATCACTCCTTGGTGGAGGACTTCAGAAAGTCAATATCCGAATCACCCTCCAAGACGGAGACAGCGCTTCACCCAACCCCGTCTACACCGCCGTCTTCGGCGCCAACTCCATGCCCTACTCAGGTACCGGCGCCCGGATCCCCCCCGGCAACAACTTACCTCTCTCGAACAACTACCGGTCCCAACCCCCCGGCTGGGATTTCGACGCCGGCACCGATCTCTACATCGCGATTCCACTCGTTGGCGGAGGCTATATCAACTGCGGCTACATGGGCCAAACCAGCACATTCCGACTCGATGCCAACGGCAACACTCTCGCTTCCTATACAGGCTTTCCAGGAGTCTTCGCCCTCACCGACTCCTTCTTTCAAAACGTTCCCAAACAAGGAAACACCGCCTTCGCTGTTACCGGTTGGTTCTCCGTCCCATCTGGCCAACTCGCCGCTTTATACTCAACCCTCTCGACCACCTCGGCACTCACACTCGGCATCTGGGATATCGATCCCGGCGAGCAATACTACGACTTCACTCAAGGCGTCGCCGGCACGATCACTGACGTTCCGCTCATTCCGCCCACCATCATCTCCTTCACCGCAACTCCGCCGACTGTCGTCGGCTCCGGCACCGTCACCCTCTCATGGCAAACCACCGCCGCCACCTCGATCGCAATTGACCAAGGCGTCGCCGTCAACCCCGCCCAAATTAACGGCTCCGTCCAGATCCCAGTCTCTGCAGCGACCACGTTCACCCTTACCGCCTCGTCCCCCCAAGGCAGCACCACCGCAACCGCAACCGTCACCGTACTGCCCCCATTCACCATCACGACTTCAACCTTGCCGACCGGCCTCGCCGGCTCCCCCTACTCCATGACTGCCGCCGCCTCGGGCGGCACACCCCCCGCTCAATGGACCCTCGCCTCGGGCACCCTACCACCCGGCCTCACCCTCAGCTCCGCCGGCACCATCTCCGGAACGCCAACCGCGGCCGGCGCCTCCACCTTCGTTTTACAAGCGAATGACAGCACTATTCCCAAACAAGCGGCTACCGCCGCCTACACCCTCACCGTCAACCCCGGCCTTTCCATCCCCCCCACGCCGCTACCCAACGCCGTGGCTGCCTCGCCCTATACCCAGCCCCTCACCGCCAACGGCGGTACGCCCGGCTACACCTGGTCCGTCGCCTCCGGATCCCTTCCTCCGGGGCTCACCCTCACACCTACCGGTACGATCTCCGGCACGCCCACTAGCACCGGATCCAACAGCTTTATCCTCAGGGTCACAGATGGCACCTCTCCGACCCCACAGACCACCACCCAGGCCTACAGCATCGCCGTTGGCGCGCAACTCGCCATCCAAACCATTAGCCTGCCAACAGGCGTCGTCAACGCCAACTACAGCCAACGACTCGCCGCAGCAGGCGGCACCCTACCCTACTTCTGGAGTGTCGCCTCCGGCCCCCTCCCCTCAGGTCTCAATCTCGCCGCCAATGGCACCCTCAGCGGCACCCCGACCGCCGTTGGAGTCACCGCCTTCGTCGCCCGAGTCACCGACTCCACCAGCCCCACCGCCCAAACCGCAACCCAAGACTTCTCCCTCTACATCGTTGGCCAAATCACCATCGACACCCTCTCACTCCCCGACGCTACAGCCTCCCATCCTTACGCGCTCGCCCTCAACGCGCACAACGGCGTCCAACCTTACGTCTGGACACTCGCCGCGGGCACCCTTCCTCACGGCCTCTACTTACTTGCCAGCGGCGCCTTAATCGGCACGCCGAACATTGCAGGAACTTACTCCTTCACCCTCTCGGCGGGCGACAGCAGCACCCCCGTTTCACAAACCGCCACCCACGCCTACACCCTCGCCGTCGCTCCAGCTTTTGCGATTACGACCTCCGCTCTCCCTGGTGGCTCTACCGCCGTCCCTTACAGCGCATCCCTGACCGCCACGGACGGCCTTACCCCCTACTCTTACGCCGTCGTCTTCGGATCCCTCCCTCCCGGAGTCATACTTTCCGCCGCCGGTCAACTCACCGGAACGCCTACCAAGCCTGGCATCTACAACATGCTTATCCGCGCTACAGACTCCACCGCGCCCACACCCCAAACCTGCGACCAGCCCCTCACCCTCACGATCGACAGTACTCTCACCATCACCACCCCGTCCCTGCCCAACGGCGCACAGGACCTCCAATACACCAATACCTTGACCGCCCTCAACGGACTACAACCCTACACCTGGACCATCACCGGCGGCACACTCCCCGACGGCCTCTCACTTCTCCTTTCCGGCACCATAGTCGGCGCGCCCACCAAACCCGGAACCTTCCACTTCACCATCCAGGCCACCGATTCCACCCAGCCCACGCCAGCCCTCAGTTCCCGCGCCTTCGCGCTCACCATTGACACCCCGCTGACCATCACCAACACCTCGCTGCCCAATGGTCTAACCGAAGCCCCCTATGTTGCTATCTTCACCACCACCGGCGGCCAGCCTCAATACACCTATTCACTTACCTCCGGTTCACTGCCCCCTGGTCTAAGCCTCAGCCCAATCGGAGTCCTCACCGGCACACCCTCCGCCGCCGGCTCTTACCCCTTCAGCATCCAAGTATCGGACTCCAATCTCACCCCAGCCGCCGTCACCCAAACCTACACCATCGGCATCAATCAGCCGCTCAATATCACCACCGCGCCCTCGCTTCCACCAGCCACGCTCACTTCGCTTTACAGCCTTCAAGCCACCGCCACCGGCGGCCTCCCCCCATACACCTGGACCACCCAAAGCCCGTTGCCTAACGGCATCCAGTTACTCAACACCGGCATTCTCATCGGCGTACCAACACAGACCGGAACTTACCAAATAACTCTCCACGTTACCGACATCAACACGCCCGTAACCCAAGCCACATCCCTCCTCGTAACGCTAACCATCACCCCACCCCTGGTAATCACCAGCACCCCCTTCCCCTCAATTCTCCCCTCTGTGCCATATTCCGCCTCCGCCCAAGCTACTGGCGGTGTTCCGCCTTATGCCTGGTCCCTCGCCGCAGGCTCCTTTCCAGCCGGCCTCAACCTCAACTCTCAAGGCACCATCTCTGGGATTACGAGCTCCTCAGGCTCCTACACAATCCAACTAACTGCCGCCGATTCGGCCAGCACTCAAAACTCCACCACCGAGGAATTCATCCTCCTCGTTGCCGCCCCGTTCGCCATCACAACTACGTCGCCACTCCAGACCGCCATCCTTGCAAAACCGTACTCCCTCCCCCTCGCCCTCTCTGGCGGCCAAGCCCCCTATGTTTGGTCCGTCGTCGGTGGCTCCCTCGCTCAAGGTCTTACTATCAGCTCTGCTGGAGTCCTCTCCGGCAACCCCTCAACCGCCGGCATCTCCAATTTCGTCCTCCAATGCAAAGACGCCGCCAATGAAACCGCAATCAAACCCCTCACCCTGCTCGTACAGCCGCCGCTCAGTATTGTCTTGAGCCCCCTTCCACCAGTTGTCGCCAAGACCGTTTACTTCCACCTCTTCCAAGCCTCCGACGGTGCCCCCACTTTCCATTGGACAATCACCGGCGCACTCCCCGCCGGCCTTACCCTCACCGATGGCGGACTTCTTACCGGCAACGCCACAACACCGGGCACCTATCCTCTAGCCCTCTCAGTCACCGACACAACCGCAAGCGCGCCTCAAACGGCCACAGCACAGATCACCTTACTCGTCATCCAGCCCCTAACCGCCATCACCCAGTCCTTCACCGCCTACACCGGCGCGCCCTTTTCCCAATCGCTGACCGCGACAGGCGGAACCCCGCCTTATACCTGGACCCTCGCCTCCGGCGACCTCCCACAAGGTCTTACTCTCACCGCCTACACCATCTCCGGAACCTCCACACAAGCGGGACAATACCCCGTCGTTCTCAACGTCGCTGACTCAACCGGGCTAACCACCGCCGCCCTCTACGCTTTCACCGTCACCCAGCAGCTCACCATTCCGCTGCCCAATCTTCCTACCGCAACCAACGGGTTGAGCTACGCGGCCGTCATCTCCGCCTTCGGCGGCTCCGCTCCTTATAACTGGCGCGTCACCTCCGGCACCCTACCGCCAGGCCTCGCGCTTACCCCCACCGGCATCATCTCCGGCATACCCTCCGCAGTCGGACCCTACGCCTTTTCGGCAACCGTCACTGATTCCGCCTCGCAGCTCGCCACCAAGCCCTACAACATTACCGTTCAGCCCGCTCCTGCAGGCCTGAGCATTCCCCCCGCGAGCGCCGCGCTCCCACCTGCCGTCGCAGGCGCCGCCTACGTCGCCCCCCTCACCGTCACCGGTGGAACGCCTCCTTACACCTGGTCACTCGTTTCCGGCGCATCTCTTCCAACCGGCTTCAGCCTAAACGGCCCCGCCATCCTCGGCACACCCACCACCCCAGGCACCTACTCCTTCGCCTTGTCTGTCACCGACGCCACCGGCCTCACCGCCACATCCCCCTACGTCCTCACCGTCACCGCCGGCCTCACCATCACGACCATGACCGTCCCCACCGCCGTCACCGGCCAACCCTACGCCGACATCTTCACCGCCGCCGGAGGCACTACTCCCTACTCATGGTCCGGATCCGCGCCATTCGGCCTGAAACTAAGCTCCACAGGCGTCCTTTCCGGAACACCGACCACGGCCGGCGGCGCCACGATGACCATCACCGTTTCCGACTCCGCCCGGCCCGCCCACACCAACACCAAAACGTTTCCGATCTCCTCCGCACAAGCGCTTTCCATCCCCACTTCCAACCCACCCCAATTCACCGTCGGCACCCCGGCCGCCCTCACATTACAAGCCCAAGGCGGCACCGCTCCTTACACCTGGGCAGTCGCAGCGGGCATCTTACCACCAGGACTTACCGTCACCGCCGTCGGTGCAGTAACCGGATCGCCGAGTAAGTCCGGCACATATCTGACTACCATAAGTGCGAGCGACGCATCCCTCCCACCACTTACAACTGCCTCTCAGATCCTCTTTACCGTCGTCGATCCGGTAACTATCTCCACCACAACCCTACCTACCGCCAGCACCGGCTTCACCTACGCCGCCCTCCTCCAGGCCCAAGGCGGCACACCGCCCTACACCTGGACCATCGCCTCGGGCACCCTCCCGCCCGGCCTCTCCTTAATAGGCTCTTCAATCACCGGCTGGGCAACCACCCAAGGCATTTCCACCTTCGCCCTCAAGGCAACCGACACCTACGGCCGCTCAGCGACCCAGACACTCAAGATCACCGTCGGCGGAGTCCTCTCGATCACGAGCACCACTCTACCCGTAGCGCCCGCCAACGCGCCTTTCAGCTATTCCCTACAAGCCGCATTCGGAACAGCGCCATACGCTTGGACTATCCTCTCCGGCGGCCTTCCCGTCGGCCTCGTCATGAGCCCCTCCGGCGCGCTCTCCGGCACACCCACCGCCGCCGGCATGAGCCTCTTTATTCTCAAAGTCACCGACGCAAGCAACCCCCCACAAAACGCCACCGCCGTGCTCACCCTCACCGTCAACAACAGCCTCACAATCGCGACCACCGCCATCCCGCAAGCAACCGCGACACTCCTTTATCGAGTCGCTTTCGCCGCCAGCGCCGGCACTGCGCCTTACACCTGGCGCATCAGCCTCGGCTCACTGCCTACCGGCCTCACCCTCACATCCTCCGGCGTTCTCACCGGAATTCCCGTCAGCGCCGATGCCCAGGACCTCACCATCCAAGTCACCGACTCTCAACATCAGATTGCCAGCGCTACGTACCGCCTGATTGTCGCCGCCGCCCCCATCATCAGCCTCCAACTCACTCCCGGAGGAACCACGCTCGATCCACAATCGCAGAGCCCCATTCGACTGACACTGGGCACGCCTTACCCAGCACCTCTAACCGGCCACCTCACCTTGACCGGCACTCAAGATCCCGCCGCCACCTTCATTCAAAACGGGCAGCCCACGCTAACAGCAGCCTTCACCATTCCAGCCGGAAGCACCACGCCGGTCTTCGCCGACAGCACGGTTCTCTTACAGGCAGGCACATCCGCTCAGCCCTTCACGGTCACTGCCACCACCGACGCTCCCACCCAGTCAATCACCCAGCAATACAGCATCCTTCCCCTCCCGCCAAACCTCACCAGCGGCCAGTATTCAGCCACCCCCGACGGCTTCGACCTCACCTTGCAAGGGTTCAGCACCACCCGTGAAGTCCAGTCCGCAACTTTCCGTTTCCACACCAGCGACACCTCCAGCCCTCCGTACACCATGTCCGTCACAAATATCTTTCAAGCGTGGTATCAAAGTCCCACTTCCACCGGCAGCGGGATCTTTCTTTACCATCAGCCGTTCGTCATGAGCGGCCTCGGGTCCATCACTTCCGTCGATGTCACTCTCACTAACTCGGTTGGCACAAGTTCAACACTGAACCTCACGCCCGAGGCCCACTAATCATGAAATCCCGCTTAGTGTTTCTCCTACTCGCACTTCTCCTCCTGTGCCTTTTCCCCACCGACGGCCACGCAACACTGACTGCCTTGACAACAACTTCACCCCTCCCCTCGGGCAACATCGGCCAAGCCTACATCACATCACTCGCGTCCAAATTAGCTGTTTGACCACATTTCCCGCATTGAAAACGTTGGG
>OBLU010002983.1_pt1 | contig 15399 bp, 5 predicted proteins | sample 1518681 | NCBI WGS metagenome assembly OBLU01 (sample SAMEA3539304, study PRJEB22396) | soil metagenome | biome: tundra; feature: field; material: soil | place: USA | collected 2010-05 | depth 0.15 m
GGGAGAGTTGGCTGGATACTGGCCCGAAGGGACAGACTCGGCTGTGAGCCGTCGTGGCCACGCTGGGGATTACGACCTAAGCAAGGAGAAACCGGCAGTTGCCGGCGCTCAAAACAGCGACCCACACTGGAGGCTGGCTCCGGTAGTTGTCCGGAAGTCGACTTGAAGGAAGTTTCGCCAGATCGGTACACGCCCATCGCTACCGTTATTCGTTGACCGCTCGCTCCACTTTCGAGATCAAAACCTGTATGCCGATTCTCGTTACCAATCCTCCTACAAGGAAGAAGTAAATGGGGCCCTTCGTAGCTTCACTGCCGTCCGAGACGCAATTGGACGGTCAAGGGCTGTTCGAGATTCAGCCGGTAATCAGTAAATCTTCTGCAACATGCTCTCGGAGGGGGAAACTGTGGTACAGTTCTCAAACTCGATTGCTCAATTCGTTCGAATCGAATCCCACCTTCCACGCCACTGAGATTAAGGATCCAAAGTACTGGCCTGAGGAATCTTTGTTAGCGGCACCGCCAGCGATGCCGTTTTGTCCGGCTTTTAAGATAGGAAGTGCCACATGGATAAAACCGTCATTCTGGGCCAACTGCAGCAGCTCACGGGCAGTCTGAAGCCAGCGCCCGGAACCAGTGCGGACGAGCTCTCAACCCTGCAACGAAGTTTGGCCGAACAGCTCGCGGCAGACCCCGGATTCAGTGTCTCGGGAAGCGGCCGGCAGCACGAGACCGGGCAGGTGGAAGCTGCGGTCGATCTGACGGCGCGATTCAGCCACGTTGCGGACCTGTTGACGGTAACGCCTGCTGCTCAGGCTACCGCCCCGGCTCCGCTGGTATTCCGGCGCGAGACCAGTTTCAGCAGCAACCTGCTGGGCAACTCAGTTCCCCAGTGGGGATCGGGAATGGCTCCCAACAAAACCTTCGGACCCTTCGTCGATGAGCACGGCCTGCAGGTGTGGTTTGATTTCTTTTATCCGACGCGGCTGGTGCAGGTGGTTCCGCAGGGCAGTTCCACGCCCGTTCTTCTGGTGCCGCTGTGGGGCGCGCTCACCGGGGGGAAGTCGTACCGCATCGAAGCCGGGAGCGCCTGGATCGCCTCCGGCCTGATTGCTAAGGACCCGGTGCTGAACGGGTATTACACCGGCTTGAAAATCAAGGGTGGTTCGCTCGATATTTCCAAGGCGGCCACCGTAAGCTCGGGGAAGATCGTAATACCCGCTAACGGCACAGCGGCCCTGCATCTCGATCTGGACCAGAATGCAGTCGCGGCGACGGCAGTGGACGCGGGCCTAGACGCGAAGGACGCGGCAATTTAACTGCCGGAGACGTTGGACCTGAAATTCTCGAGCGCGGGCAGCGGGGTGACTGCGGGAAACGCTTCCTGCACAGTTTTTGGTTCGGAAGTCGATTTTGAATTCAAGAAGGCAGCGCCGGTCTGGATCGGAGCGATCGGTCAGATCCTGGTTCCGTATTCCGTGCATTCTGTGTGTGCAACGCCAGACAGCTTTGACATCGTCACGTCGGAATCGAGACTTTGCCAGCTTTCGGGGAGCGCGAAGTTTGACGCAGCGAACGGGTGGCTGCTGCCGGCCGCCATGATCGACCCGCTACAACTGGGGCAGGCGGCTGGAACGGGCTCGCTGTGCATCAGTCTGGCAACAGGGATTTCCGCGCAATGGGTGGGCCTCACCGGGGCCGACACCACGCTTGTCCACCCCGCCATCGTGGCGGAACCCGGACTGATTACGGTGGTGGATTTCTTCGCCAGCAACGTCTATGGCAAGCAGAAATGGACTTTGTGGAGAAATGCCGGGAGTAGACATCACTCCGATATCACACTCACGTTTGGCCCAGCCTTTCCCTTTATCTTTGTGATCTCGTCGCAGAACAGCGAAGCGATTTTCTGTTTCTGCAGCCACAAAGCGTCGCTGGACCGGCCAGTCGATGCCAACGGCTCGCCGTTCCGCATCGAGTCTACGATTGCTTTGGCGGCGATGCTGCAAACCGGCAAGGACTTCCGGGCGCTGCTGCAGGACAATGACCTGTTGTTCGACGGGAATCCCAACAAGCCTGGGGCGTTCGAGCGCCATTCGCTTGCCCTGCGTAACGCGCTTTTCTCGGTAAGCCGCCCCTACAGCCTGTTCCTGTTTGGCACGCTGGAGAACGGCAACGAAATCACCAAGGGCATGGTGGCCCTGATGTTTGGGATTTACCAGTATCTTCCTACCTTGCCCGACCCCTACGTGGCCAGCTACGCCGCTTTCTTCGGCGCGCGGGCGGCGCGCGGCTTCGGCCAACTGACGTCAGCTCTCGCAGGTTTTGTAAAGTGGCCCAACCCGGCCGAGAAGCCGTTCGCCGATGCGGAGCAGCCTGACGATCCGGCTTATGTCTATTTCAGGCTGGCACCCTTGAGCCAGTCGGCAGTGGTGGGAACCCTGGAAGCCGGACCGCAAGAGACACAACCCCAATTTTCGGGACAGAGCGTGGTAGTGGCACAAGCGCCGCGGAATTTCCAGACCGGGGTGAGCACCTTCAACGCCGACCTGAGCACCAGCGCCAAGATATCAATGCCCCTCGCAGCCACCGCGACGATGGCGCAGACCAGCGTCGCTCGATCTACGGACAGCGTCAGCGTGGCTGGCCGGCAGGCATCGATCCAGGCAAGCGACATTGCCTCGGCTGTCGCTGGGCTCGAGGCAAATCCGCTGCTGCGTCACATTGACGACAAGAAGCTGCTGGTGAATCAGACGCTAGACGCCGCATTCAGCGTTGAACAGTCAGCGTCACGGTCGGACGCATTCGTGGCGGCCACCGGAATGAGCGATTCGCAGACACCCGGCCGCCTCAGTTCGACCTACAATCGCGGGGGACTGTTTGGGCCCGACTTGTTCCTGCTGCTGGACGTTTCGAGCAACGCCGACCAGATGGGCGTCAGCCTGGGCAATGCCATCGAGGTCGAGCGGGACTCGCTGGGCGACGCCCGGCTGCGGACCGTCGGTGCGAAACTTACCAGCCCAACCGGCGTGAATGACCTGCAATTCCAGATAACGAACATGGACGTGGTGGTCAGCGCGCTGAACCTGCGTGCCGTCACCCTTCCGCAAGTATCCTGGGAGCCGATCCTCAACATTCCGCTGGCGATTGAAGGCGGGCCCGATCCTGCGGACCTGATCACGGTGACCCCCGGACTGGTGGTCTACGACAACGACGGGATTCCAACCCGCATCGCCTCGGAGAGCCCGTACCAGGTACCAATTTCGCCGCTTCCGGTGACCGGGCACTTCTTGAAGGAGTTCAACGACAAGCACGTGCCAAGACAGATGTACTCGGCTTTCACGCTGCCCTTTGCGCTGGTGGCGGAGGCCAACTTCAGCCGGAGCCTCAAACAGACCCCGGAAGAGGGCTGCCGAATCCACTTCAACCGGCCGCACTTTGCCCAGCTTCGCGGCGGCTTGCAGATCAAGGCACAAGCACCGGCAGTTTCAGCCCCAACCCAGAGACCGGCATTCAGCGGCTGGACCATCCAGGTGGACAGCAACCTCAAGTGGGGGCTCTTCGGCGTCTCCATTACAGGCAGCACGCTGGGCAACACGGTCAAGACGATTTTCAACAACGAGTTCTCATTCTCGGGCGACCGGCCGAAGGTGCCGCTGGAACAGATGGAAATCTCGGGGTACGGGGCTTCCATCTTCAGCAACTGGATTGACGGAGATGCCGTGGTGGCGGCGGTAAGCCAGGCCACCTTCGAGGTCCTGGTCGGGCGCACGGCGCACGAAGTTATCCAGGTCCGGAGCATCCTGTATCCATTCGCCGTGCACGTGGTGCGGACCATCACGTTGATGCGTTCGTCCAACGGCTACGTATTCCGCTCGGATTCAGGATGGAAAGCGGAAAGCGACGGGTTCTACGACTTCAGCTACAGGATTGCCATCGATCCCAACAATCCTATTCAGGTGAACGACCCCTACGTCGTGCACAAACAACCGGTAAAGGGGGTCTCGAATGTGCGCGAGATAAAAGACAACCCCGATGCGGGCATGTTCAGCTCGGCCTTCCAGCTCAACGATCCGGAGCTTCCGCCGGAGGTAACTGGGCTCTCCCTGGCGGACCTGCAGAAAATCTTCGCCAAGGTAACCAGCAAAAGCGACACACTGCAGGTCCAGATGCAAGCTGTCGTTTTCGATGCGGATGTGCATCTCGACAGCGTAACCAGTGGGGGAACCAAAGATCCCGCCTCAGGGGATTTCAAGGTGCAGTCGCGGAAGATGCTGGGGTACGTGCAGGTTGCTCCGTCGTCCATCCTGGTGCCATCGCATGTTTTCTCCGATTTGCTGAACTTCCAAAATGGCTCGCTGGGAGGCCCGGTCGACTGCATTGTTGACATTGCCGATTCCAAGCAGAGGATGCGCATTGGCCGGGTGGACGTGAATCCCGCCCTGGACGGCAGCGGCAGACACATCTTTGCGACCGCTGCCCGTGGTTCGCTTTTGTTGCCGAAGGACGGATCATGGTCGGTGGTGAAACAGTTAGCCGATACGGGGGACGTGAAGCCGGTGGAAGAAGGGCAAAGCGTCCCGCTCATCAAGCCGAACGGCAACACCAACTTCAAGATCGCCAATCCGGCCGACGTGGTGGTGGCGACCACGTCGAAGATCAACTTCGGTGTGCTGCAATCGACGGGCACGCAGAAACTCCTCTTCCAAATTCCGCAGTTCTCTCCCGGCCAAGCCAAATTGAAAAGCGACCAGACGTATTTTGCGGACGCGTATAAGTTGCTGAACTCCAAGAGCGTGTTCCCCAACATTACCAACGCGCTGCAACTGACCAATGCCGAAAAAGAGGTCGCGATCCTGGGCGAGGGACTGATGAAAATGCCGGACCGGGACATCGATCTTGGCACCCTGCTGCCCAGCAGCTATGAGTACTCGTTCATCGATGAGCCGAACATTCTGCGGGTGTATGCGCAGTACAAGAGCACGAGCGGCGCCAGCGGCAAGCTGAAGCTGGGCATCGATTCGACCGCCGCCCTGGCCAACCAGTGGAAGGCGGCGCAGTCGAATATCCGGGTGATCGTCGACCTGGGCCCATTCAAGGAATTGATGTGGGTGGACGGTAATTTCAACGCCTCCAGCGGCGCGGATGCCAAGTACGACGTTCCCAACCTGCAATTCGGGCCGATCCTGCAGCCAGTCATCGACATCCTACAGATCCTAGCCACCTTGACGGGCAACGATTTTGACAAGGGGATGGACGTGGGGATGAGCAATTCCCCGGACAACTGGGAGTACAAGTTCAATTGCTCCAAAGAAATACCGGTGATCCAGTTCCCCAGCCCGGAGGAGCTAACCATCGATCCCACACCGCCCCTGAAGCTGGATGCCGGCTTGAAGGTCGGTTTCTACTTCAACGAAGTCTTGTCGATTCCCACGGACTTGAAGCAACTGGTGCCGGCGTGCGGCGCGTATGTCGACTTCACCGGCGGCCTGCACGTGATGTGTTTCTCGCTGCAAGTGGCGAGCATTTATGCCGTAGGCCAGGTTGAGTTGGGAATCGCGGCCGACACCAAGGCAGGGATTTCGCTGCACATGAAGTTCGGCTTCGGTGTCGAGCTGGTGGTCGGACTTCCGGTAGTGGCCAACGTCTCCGTCCTTTATATGGTGGAGGTGGACGTGGGGATCAGCAGTACGACGCTCGATGTGGGGGCGATGATGCTGTTCCGCGGCTCAGCCGAAATCCTTGGCGGGCTGGTGTCCATCTGCATTCAGATTGAAGCCGGCGGGTCCATCCATCGTGACCTGGTGAAGGGCGAGACCGACTGCATTGCACAGGTCACGTTCTCCATCGATGTCACGCTGCTCTGGGTCATTGATATCCACGAGTCCGATTCATGGCAGGAATCGCGCCAGATCGCTTAGCACGGTCGTTGACCGACGAAGGTAAATCGTATGCCGCTTGCACCAGAAAAACTCCGAATCCTGACGTTTCCGCAACGTATCGCCGGCGATCAACTGGAGATCAACGCGCTTCTGCTGCCGACGCAGAACTTGCTGAACACGCTGGCGCCGTTTCCCAGCCAGTTGAATCCCGGCACCACGGTGCAACTGCCTAACTTCATCGCCGCGAACCTGAAGCTGGAACTCAAGGCGCTGAAAGGGCTGAGCACGTACCCGTTCTCCGACCTCTCTGTGCTGACCGCCGAGGGCGTGACGGTGGAAACGCTGGGGACCCCGGCTGCCTTCCCATCGGAACTTCCGGCATTGTATGAAGGGCTGGCGTCGCAATTCAAGCTCGACACTTCGGTCGCAGGAACCAACAAGGGTGCGGGGACCCCGTGGGCAGACAGTGACGGCATCCGCAAATATCTGCCGTTGTCCTATCGGACGGCCTTCAATTTCACGCTGCCCCGCACCGAGTTCGCGAAGACCGACGACAGCTATCACTGCGCGATCCAGAAGTCGCCCAGTCCCGACCCCACGTTCAAGCAGTCTTCGGACGACGTGACCTGGGGCCGTATTATCGCCTTCTGTTTACGTCAGCCGCTGCTGGCCGAACGCATCGGCTTGCTCTACCGGCTCACGCTTACCTTGCCGACAAAGGACTATTTCCAACCGGGCGGCTGGGTTTACTTCAATCTTTTGTCGACAGCAGATTTCGGGATTACGGCACCGGAGCTGAAGCAATACGCAGCCCGGATTCCGCCCATCGCCGCACCGCGGCAGTTGTTCGCCGCCCTGCTTTTCCCTGTCGTTCCCGGACCGGCGCAGCCTAACGGCGGCTTCGACACGCTGAAGATCGAAGCCTCGGATTATGACGATGGCTTCGCCAAGATCGTGCATGCGGTGCAGCCGGTGAGCGCCAACGTCCTCTCGGAAGAGCCCGACGGAATCCATGTGCAGAAGGACATGGGCATCCGCCTGGGATGGGACGATGAGCAGCTCATTATCTGGCAAAACCGGCAAGTGCTGGCCGATCCCGCCACGCCTGGGGCGCGCATCGATGCTCCCCTGGGCGTATTCAGCTATCGAGTCGACGTTCGCGAGAAGGGCCAGCCTGGCTGGGGCTCGCTGGTTTCCATTCGAAACCGCCAGGAACTCACACTGGCCGGCCAATCCGTCAGTCCTGCCCTGACTCCGCAGGAGACTGGCGTGCAGGTCTTTCCTGTCAAGATCAATGCGGGCCTGACGACGGCTTACTGGTTGCCCAGTTACTTTACGCAATGGTATGGCCCTTCGCTGGTGCTTCCGGACACGCGCGCCGCGGAGTTGGACGAGACTGGCGCACTGGCCAATCCCGGCAGTTATCACGATGCGAAAATACCCGCCCGGCCCGATCAAAAAGGCGGCCTGTACGAGCCCATCCTGCCGGACAACGTTGAGCTGAAGTACGGCAACGAATATGAATTTCGCGTCAGGCTGGGCGACCTCTCGGGAGGCGGGCCGGTTGCCGGCGAAGCTGAACTGAATGACGCGCCCGCCACCAGCGCTTCCATCATCTTCCAGCGCTATGTGGCTCCCAAGCAGCTCAAGGTGGTTCCGCAATCCCCGCAGCCTGTGTCCAACACGACCATCTTTTACGTGGGCGACGGCTTCGATGTTTCGCGTCCCCGTCTTGGCTATCCCGCCCTGCTGTTTACGGAGATGGACACCGCTGACGCCTTTCAGAAGCTCCTCGACGACAAGGCGTTTCTGCACACCGGCAAGGTACCCCCCGAGACGATCAAGGAACAGCGCGAAGTCAGCTACTTCGATCCCGACGTCGATCGCATATTCGTAATTGTCGAAGTGAAAACCCTGCTGCTCGACAACCTTGCTTCGCTGAATCAGCGGGAAGCGTTTATCCCGTTGTATACGACCTTTCGCGATTTCCCCGGCGACCCTGGGGTGCCCTTCAATCTGCAATTGGAATATCGCGATGCCAATGTCATTCAGTTTGGCAACAAGATCGACCTGGGCGACCTGAATCTTTCGCAGACCGACATCGACAAGGGCGACAGCCTGGTCCTGCCCACCTCACGCGATGTCCGCATCACGCTGTTGCCGGTCACCTCAGACAAAGCGGACAAGCCGGAATACTTTGGGTTCGCGAAAACCTTGTTGGCCGGGCAGCTCGTACTCACGGGCGAGCCGGTGCAGTTCTTCGTGAGGCAGGATGCGGCCGAGGAGCAACAGTTCTTCGGCAAGGAACTTGAGTCGAAGCAATTGCAGGGAGTCTACCTGCAACCCGATCCGCCGCAGCTCAACAATCCGTTGACTCTGGTGGCCTTCACCGTGGAGGGCAAGGAGCTGGGACAAAGCACACTCATGCAGCGGCTCGCCGCGCAACTGGACCTCGACTTCAAGGGCTTAAGCTTGATTGGCAAGCCGGGAGAACGCACCCAGTTCGGTTGCAGCAGCCGCATCCGCAACACCCTGGCGCCCGACAACTCGTCCCTCACCTTTGCAACGCAGGGCGAGCTGTTGAATCACTGGCTGTGCGTGTTGTCGTTTGAAGTCGAACGCGATTGGACCTGGGACGGACTTAGCGAAACAGGCATCGAGATCCGGCGAAAGAAGCAGTTCACCGGTGAAGCCACAACGCTGCAAGAAGAGACGGTCGGTTATGTGCAGCTTAAGAAGAGCGCCAGCCGGGTGGCGACCACCAACCCCGACCGCAGTCACACCCGAATCGTTTTCATCGATGCGGTCGAACCCAAGAAAGATCTGGGTGCTCCCGCCACCCTCGCGCATCCTTTTCCCAACACCATCGACCTGGCATACGACCTAGTTCCGCACTTCATTGCCAGCGTCGACCCTGCATCGTCGGTCAACGAAACTGCAACCTGCGATTTGCAGGTGCCGGTCGTCACGATTCCGTCGCAGGTGCTCAAAGTGGTCGCTGCGGGCATTGCACTTTCTCCGTATCAGCACGACGCTAACTATTCGCAGACCGCCGTCCGCCAGCGTTATTTGTGGCTGGAATTTTCCGAGCCGGTGCAGGACCCGAACGATACCTGCTTCGCTCGCGTGCTCACCTATGCTCCCGATCCGCTGCTCAGCTTCGCCAATCCCGATCAAGTTCTGGTGCGCCAGGACGATCCTGCGTTGGCGATCGATCCTGAACTCATTCGCGTCATCACCAAGGGCCATGGCAATGACAATGCCGGCATCGACGCGATGCAGCCCATGGATGCGGAAACCGCCAATCCCGAGCAACCGATGGTAAAGCTTTCGCCGTTACACTATCTGCTGCCGCTGCCTCCCGGGCTGCACAATGAGTCGCCCGAACTGTTTGGGTTCTTCGTTTACGAATTGCGGGTGGGACACACCGACCGGATCTGGTGCACCGCCCAGGGCCGCTTTGGTCATCCCACCCGGCTGAACGGCGTGCAGCATCCGGCGCCGCCGCTGAAGTGCCTGGTAGATCGCACCCCGGCTGGACTTTCGGTCACGGCGCAATACGCTCAGGCACTCTTCGGCGGAAGAAACGTCACCAGCAAGCCTCCCAAGACCGAGATCTGGTGCATGCTCTACGCCCAGGTCAAGCAGGCCGATGCCGCGCACAATCGCAACATCCTACTGGCCGAGGCCAAGGGGCAGTATGTCGAGTCGAAACAGTGGAACATTGCTTCCTTCCTGGCCAGACGGTCTGAAATGCCGGCCCGGTCCGCCAACAGCCTTGATGTGACCCTTGACGCGCCGGCTATCGGGACTGTCGGTTGGTCCGAAACCGAGATCGAGCAACTCTTGGACCAGTTCAACCTGGCCGGAACTACCGGCTTGAGCGTGCTGGCGGTAGAGATGATGCCCCGCTACGACCAGTACATCTTCTTCGGGAATGCGCCCGACACGTCGGTCCGTCCACTGTCTCAACAACTGGGCCAATACAGGATTCTGCGGACGTCGCCGCTGGTGGCTGCTCCTGAAATCTGTTGAGTCCTACGGCAAACAGCGGCTGGATGACGTAATCTTTTTTCACCATCGCAAGACGGTCAGCAGGCCGGGCCTATTTTCGGTATTCAGGGTGGCGCATCTCACACCGCGCAGGCGGCCGTGGGAGCAGGGCTGCTTTCCGCGTACGGTGCCGCCCATTCGGACTGCAACTGCATGCCCTCGATAAGTCAGGAAATGATTCTCGATTGCGCATGTTGGCAACAGACATGACGATCTTGGCCGCATCGCCGCCGTAACCTGAGCTTCGTTAATGTCAACTGGCGAAAAATCGCCTTCGCGTGAATCTAGATGAGTTCGACGTAAAAAGCCATCTAGCATGCCAGAGCAGACTCCCGGCGACGCGGGCCAGAAGTCGTCTTGTGGGAAGTTTCACCACCATCGCCGCGACGAAAAGAATCGCGATTTCACTAATCAAGTCGGATTAGTGCACAAGAGATTTTGCGTGAGGTCAGGTCAAGCCCTCGCGCCCGAGCGAGGCGGGTGAGGTGTCAGGAAACGCGGGGCGGAGGAGAAATATGAGCCCTGAATCCGGATCCATCAGGAGCAGGTGGGTATTGGGGACGAAAATTCGACTTATCGATGTCTCCGGTCAATCTTCGTCCCCAATACCCTAGTCTTCCTGCTGTTTCCCCAGTCTTACCCAAAAGTTCGTCGCCATTTCGACTTCCAGCCAGATGCAGTCGAATTCGACGATGCCCGTCCGAACAGATACCGGCAATTGGCAATGATAATAATTGCCCTCATTGGGTTGGTGACTCTCCTCGAAAGTGCGAAATGCACCCGATCACACCGACGTCCTGATTGCTGGATGTGAAATCGGCATCACGCCCACACATGTTGAGACTTGGGTGCGGTCGCGGTTCGGATTTGAAGTTGCAATCTCCTGATCTTGGCGCACAATGAGACGAGCGGGAAGTGGTGTTGCAACGAAGCCAAAGGAATTCCCGTGGAACGTGGGCTGGGTCCAGAATGTGCGTCCGCAAGAGAAGGTGGTTAGGAACTGTCGGTCTGGGTGTTTTGCTTTGTTCTCCTTACCTCACTACAGGGGAAGCATTCGCACAGGAAGCGCAGCCTAAGAACGCCGACCGGATTAGCGGCATGGTCATCAACAGCGTGACCCATGAACCCATCGGGCGGGCGCTGGTCGATTCCATGGACAATCGGTTCGCGACCATGACGGACAGTTACGGTCGCTTCGAATTCATAATTCCTCAAGCTGATGCAGGCCAATCTCCGGCATCCGCTATGGGTGCACCAATAAGTGTCGGTGCAAATCTTCGACCCTACGCCCTGTCGGCCCGAAAACCGGGGTTCCTGAACGATGCGAACGATCCATATCGGACCATGGAGCGCGTGCCCGCCGGAAGCGATGTAGTCATCTCCCTCGTTCCCGAAGCTTTGATTGTCGGCCATATTTCACTTCCTACCTCTGAGCCTCCCGACAGTATTCAGGTCGAGCTCTATGTGCTCCAGATGCGTGAGGGCCGGGCGCATTGGGCCTCAGCGGGGATGCAGGCCAGCCGCTCCAATGGGGAATTCCGTTTTGCCGGCCTTGCCGCGGGGACCTACAAGTTGCTCACTCATGAGTTGATGGACAACGATCCGCAGACTGTGGCTCCGGGAGGACAGGCCTATGGTTATGCTCCGGTCTATTATCCCGGTGCGGGCGACTTTGCTTCGGCGGCTACCCTTCAGCTAACGCCGGGAAAGACGGAGGATGTGAAGCTGTCCCTGGTGAAGCAGCCCTATTTTCCAATTCGAGTTCCGGTGACCAATGCACCACCCGGCACGCAGCTCAGCATCAAGGTTGCAGTGCAAGGTCGCGATGGTCCGGGTTTTGAATTGGGCTACAACTCAGAAGAGCAGGTGATTGAGGGGACGCTGCCCAACGGAAGCTACCGGCTGGAAGCCGCGAGCTATGGGCCCAATGTCGTCAGCGGCGCGGCCAACATCATGGTGCGCGGCCCGCTGCAGGGGCCGATTCTTCCGGTGGTGACGACTTCCGCGATTAACGTCCAGGTCAAGGAAGAATTCACCTCCAGGGAAAACCCAGGCACAGGAAGTGCGACCGGCGTAGTTGGCAGAATCAATCGCCAACGGCCGGGGCGCGATGTCATGGTAATGCTGGAACCTGCGGACGACTTCGGTCTGCAAAGAGGGGCATCATCGCGTCCGCCTTCGGGCTCGTCCGACGGCCCGCTGCTGGTGGAACAGGTCGTGCCCGGACGCTACTGGGTGCGCGTCCAAGCGGGACGCGGCTACGCGTCGTCGGTGACTTCCGGTGGAATGGATCTGCAGCACCATCCTCTGGTCGTCCCAACCGGCGGCTCGGCCCCTGCGATTGAAGTAACGCTGCGAGACGATGTCGCCGTCATCGAGGGGACTATCGAAGGCGCGAACTCCCTGTCACGGCCGTCCACTCTGGTCTCGCCTGCACCTGAGGGCCAAGCCGGTCCCGCAGCTTCGGCCGCGGCTGGGCATGTCTATTGCATTCCGCTGCCCGACAGCCCGGGACGATACAGCGAAGCGGAAGTCTCCCCGGAGGGGAAGTTCACGCTCTCCTTCCTGCCGCCGGGCGATTACCGCCTGCTGGCTTTTCGCCGCCGCCAGCCTGACCTCGCCTATGAAAACTCTGAGGCCATGCGCGTGTATGACGGGAAGGGAACGGTTGTCCGCCTGAATGCCGGCCAAACCGAGCATGTGCAATTGCCGTTGATTACGACGAGTGAATAAGATGCAAAGTTCTCCGCTGTGGCGTTACTTCGTTTCTCTGGTTATCGGTTTGGCGCTGCATTGCGCGCCCGCGGCGCTGCGGGCCCAGTCCGTGGGCAGTGGTGAGTTCCGGGTTGCCGGAACCGTGGTCAACAAGATCGGCGGACATCCGCTGGCCGGAGCTCGCGTGCTACTGGGTGACGCCAGGAACCGCGAGAATGTTCAGTCGATGGTCACTACCGATGACGGCCGGTTTGCGTTCGCGGCACGCGCGGGCAAGTACTCCCTCACCGCCGAGAAACGCGGGTTCCTCACCACCGCCTACAAGGGGCACGAACAGTTCTCCACCGCGATCGTCACCGGAGCAGGTTTCGATACCGAAACCCTGGTCATCCATCTCGCCCCCAACGCGGTGCTCACCGGCAAGGTCTTCGATGAGTCAGGAGAGCCTGTCCGCGATGCGAACGTGCTGGTGTATCGCGAAGACCACGGATCGGGCATCAGCCAGATCCGGCCTGTCCGGCAATCGACAACCGATGACCAGGGCGCGTACGAAGCGACTCCACTGGGTGACGGAACCTACTTTGTGTCGGTCCACGCAAAGCCGTGGTATGCCGTGCATCCCTTCAAGCTGCCGGGAGTCGGGTCGGCCGCGGTGGATTCGTCTCTCGACGTCGCCTATCCCATTACGTATTACGGTGACGCCACCGAAGCCGACGAGGCCACACCCATCCCCATCCGAGGCGGCGATCGGATTGAAGCCGACATCCATCTGGGTCCGGTCTCCTCCCTTCATCTCATTGTGCACACGGGGGAGGATGTCACCCATGGCTTCGCCATGCCTATGTTTCAAAAACAGTCTTTCGATGGAATGGCCGGGGTTGAGACGGCTGAAGCGCGCATGACGAGCCCGGGTACGTTCGAGCTGACGGGAATAACTCCGGGTCGCTACACGGTTCGCGCTGTCGGGTCTCGGAACGGTCAGATGCCTGAACCGACCGAGGTGGATCTCAGCAGCAACACTTCGGAACTGGACATGTCGTCGGGCAATCCGGTGAGCACTGTGACTGCGAAAGTCCGGGTGGTGGGCGAAGCCAAGCTGCCGGTGCCCCTGGGCGTGGCGATGCGGAATGCCAAAGGGCGGGTGGTAACCGGAGCGAATGTAAATCCCGAGGGAGAGGTCGCGTTCAGGAATGTGGTTGCTGGTGAATACACCTTCGTGGCCGGTTCTCCCACCAAGCCCTACTCCGTGAAGATCGCATCCGGCAGCGGCGCGCCAGGCGGGCCCAAGCTCAACGTGCCGGCGGGTTCGTCGCTGGAGGTGACGCTCTCCCTGGTTGGCGGCGAGACCACAATCGAAGGCGTCGCGCAACGATCCGGAAAGCCGTTTTCCGGTGCGATGGTGGTTCTGGTGCCGAAAGATCCAGAATCGAACCATGAGCAGTTTCGCCGCGACCAAAGCGACATGGATGGGACCTTCAGCCTGCTACAAGTCGTCCCCGGTTCCTACACTGTCCTCGCGATTGAAAATGGTTGGGACCTCGACTGGAGCAAGCCTGCGATTCTGGCACGGTACATCAAGCTGGGACAAACCATAGACGTAGCGAGCCAGGCAAAGGGTTCGACGCAGCTCTCCAGCCCGGTCGAAGTGCAACCAAAGTAGAGCCGCTCTCCAGAGAACTGACTTCGATTCGTCGGGATAGAGCGTGCCGCGAGGAACGGCTGCGGCTCGGTTTCTCGAGTGGTTCGCTTTGCTGCCGGTAAATCGTCGTGCCGTAAGTAATCCTGAGCAACGGCCGATAGGCTAGTGCGCCTCCCCAAGGATTGTCCCGAAGTCTGGTTCTGGGAGATTTGACGCTTACAATCGCCGAGATTCCTCCCGAGCGACGGCCAGCACCGAAGTCAAACACTTTGTCGGCTCGATGCAGGCAAAGGCCCCTGCTCAGACTGGCATTCTCCTGCTTGCCCAATTACCCCGGCGAATCTGTCTCCGCAAGTGCCTGAGATTGTTGCCGTCGAAAGAGGTCAAAGTGCTTGCCCACAAACAGAAGATTTCGGGCAGGCTGCACACCGCCCGCTCCACAAATGTGGACAAGGCATGGCGTAGGAAACTCGCAGTCGATGGATGCTAGGGCGTTTGTCGGTACGAATCCCGAAAACGCAGCCAACTTCTCTGTTGCCCGCCGCTCAGGAGGAATCCCAGCGATCGTCGGGGGGCAGACTTCCCAGATGCCCCGGACATGACAACCCAAGGGTGAACTCACCTAAAATCCAATTTCCGGAAGTTCAAGAAGGCTATCAAAATTCGGTATAGTTGAGGTGCGCAGCCGTACGTTAGGGGCCCGTCGCAAGGGTGAGAACCATGCCACACCTCCACCTCTCTCGCCGGAACTTCCTGAAAGCAGCCGGAACTGCTGCTGGCACCGCACTGCTATTACCGCCGGGCCTCTTGAGTCAGTCGGCTATGACTGGCGAGAACGCAGCCTCTTTGCCGAGCGAGGCTCCAGCCGATTACACCCTCGTGATTGCCATCAAGCCCATCGAGCTCGCCCCAAACCGCATTATCTCGGTCACCACATATAACGGACAGTTTCCCGGACCGCTGCTTCGCCTGAAAGAAGGTGAGCGCGTCACGATTAACATTCGCAATGAGACGGACACGCCGGAGCAACTCCACTGGCACGGCCAGTTCCTTTCAACTGATGTCGATGGAGCGGCCGAAGAGGGCACACCTTTCATCCCGCCGCACGGCAGCC
>OBLU010002986.1_pt1 | contig 15393 bp, 10 predicted proteins | sample 1518681 | NCBI WGS metagenome assembly OBLU01 (sample SAMEA3539304, study PRJEB22396) | soil metagenome | biome: tundra; feature: field; material: soil | place: USA | collected 2010-05 | depth 0.15 m
TGATCGAGGTACTCGTCATCCCAGTGGGTGAAGACCTCCTCGGGCAGCTTCAGGCAGTGGGTCGGCTCCAGCGCATTGACAAACGATCGGTCGTGGCTCACCACCACAATGGTGCCCGCCCACCGGCTCAACATGGTGCCCACCGCTTCGATCGATGACGGGTCGAGGTTGTTGGTGGGCTCGTCGAGCAACAGCACATTGGCTTGTCCGGCTGCCAACATGGCCAGACCGAGTTTGGCCCGCTCTCCACCCGAAAGTGTCCCGGGCATCTGGTGGGCGGCCTTCCCGGGAATTCCGAACGTTCCGAGCAACGAGCGACGCTCCGTCTCGGAGACGAGGATGGTGTCGTCGATATTGTCGAGGACCGACACTTCGAGGTTGACCTGCTCGTGTTCCTGGGCAAAATAGCCGATCGACACGTTGACCCCGATCTCTACTTCACCCTGGGTCGGTGTCTGCACACCCGCCAGGCACCGCAACAGGCTCGACTTCCCGGCGCCGTTGCGGCCGATGATGACGACCCGGTCCCCGCGCCGGGTATGGAAGTTGACATCTTTGAGCACCGTGGACGTCCCGTAGCGGACCTTCACCCCGGTGGCCCGGAGCGGTACCTCCGCCGATCGCTGCGGGGTGGGCAGGCGGAATACTGACTTCTTGTCGCGTGCGTGGACCTCGGTCCTCGACGACTCGAGGCGTTCGACCCGCTTGTCGATCGACTTGGCGATGCGGGCCCGACGGTTGGTGCTGCCCCGCATGGAGTCGGCCACCGTCGAGAGACGCTTGATCTCCCTGCCTTCGAGTTGGGCTGACCGCTCGCGTTGGCTCTGGTCGGCTTCGAGCTGCACCATGTAGGAGGAGTAGGTGCCTTTGAACTCGTGGAGACGTCCACCCGAGAGGTGGAGCACCTTGTTGATGGACCGGTCGAGCAGCTTCAGGTCGTGCGACACCACCAGAATGGCTCCGGGAAATGCCTCGAGCTCTTCCATCAGCCATTGTTTGGCCGGAAGGTCGAGGTGGTTGGTGGGCTCATCGAGGATCATTGTGTCCGGACCCTGGAAGAGAATGCGGATCAGATCGACCCGACGACGCTGTCCGCCCGAGAGGCTGTCGATGTCCTCGAGCAAGAGATCGGGGCGCAGTCCAAGGCCATCGGCCAGTCTGGCCATGATGGCCTCCGCCTCATAGCCACCATTCTCGCGGAACTGTTCCTCGAGGTCGGAGAACAGTTCGATGTTTTCCGAGCTGGGATCCTTGGCCATCTGGTCGCGGGCCTTGTTGAGAGCGTCGTCGAGGACATCGAGCCCCCGGCCCGACAACACGTGGGAGAAGCCGTTGGGGTCAAGTCCCAGCCCGCCGGTCACGGGCGCCTGAGGCAGAAAGCTATAGGTGCCGCGAATGCGGGCGTTGCCGGTATGTCGCACGGTCTTCCCCGGTTCGTTGACGATGACCGAGATGAGGGTGGATTTTCCGGTGCCGTTGCGCCCGACCAGGCCGACCTTCTCACCCGCCCCCACCACAAACGAGGCGTCATGGAGCAGGTTGCGGTCACCGATTTCGATAGTGAGGGAGGAGCCGACGATCATGAGGGAACTCGGGTGAGAGTGTCGGACGCAGGTTCTCCGCGGCGACGGGCTGGCTTCGATGATGCCCAGCGTGATCAACCCGGCACCCATTCTCTCACACCCGTCGGCTGTGTCCGCTACGCCGGGGGTCTCAGCCCCCTGAGACCAGCTCTTCGGCTCCCTCGGGAGGAGTCGGGTCGTCGATGGTCTCGAGCCAGCCGGCAGGAAGGTGGACCGGTCTTGGGCCATTGGTGTGTCCCCGGGCCATCCGTGACGCTCCGGGGGGAAAGGGCACAGCTCCGTCCAACCGCTCGAGAATTCTGGCCAGATGGTCGGGCGAGGCAATGGTGGCCATGGCCCGACGGACTTCGGGCCCGACGGGAAAGCCGGTGAGGTACCAGCTGGTGTGCTTACGGAATTGGCGGATCCCGTGCTCATCCCCGAAGGTGTCCCGGAGGAACGAGGCGTGTGCGTGCATGATCCGTGCCACTTCGCCGAGATCAGGGGGGTCGGCCAGGGGGCGACCAGCGAAGGCATCGGCCAGGTCCCGAAACAGCCAAGGGCGGCCCAGGCACCCCCGTCCCACTACCACCCCGTCGCACCCGGTGGCGGCCACCATGGCCAGGGCGTCGGATGCCTCCCAGATGTCGCCGTTGCCGAGCACCGGGATGGAGGTGACCGCCTCCTTCAACGCGGCGATGGCCTGCCAATCGGCGTTCCCCGAGTAGAGCTGCTCGGCGGTACGGGCGTGAAGCGCCACTGCCACCGCTCCCTCCCCTTCGGCGATCCGCCCGGTCTCGAGATACGTGGTGTGGGTGTCATCCACACCGATCCGGAACTTGGTGGTGACAGGCACCGAGCGGGCCCCCTTCACGGTGGCGGCAATGATGTGACGGAGCAGGGTCCGATGCACGGGGAGGGCGGCACCCCCCCCTCGGCGGGTGACCTTGGCGGCGGGACAGCCGAAGTTCAGATCGATGTGGTCCACGCCGATGTCGTCCACCAGACGCCGGACCGCCTCTTTTATCACCCCGGGGTCGACGCCGTAGAGCTGCACGCTGCGCACCGGCTCGTCGTCGCCGAAGGTCAACATGCCCATGGTTTTGGCGTTGCCCTCCACCAGGGCGCGGGCAGTGACCATCTCGCTCACGTAGAGACCGGCTCCATAGGTGCGACAGAGCCGGCGGAAAGCCACGTTGGTCACACCGGCCATCGGAGCCAATATCACCGGGGGATCAACGGCGATGGGGCCGAGCTTGAGCGGGGGCAATGCCCTGGTCATGTTGCCCAGAGAGCGGTCATGGGGACGTCGAGGCGGGTCAGCATCGAGCGGAACAAGGGGAGGGACAACCCGATGACGTTGCTGGGATCGCCATCGATGCCGTCGATGAAGGGGGCCGACCTCCCGTCGAGGGTAAATGCACCGGCCACCTCCACCGCCTCTCCGGTAGTGACGTACGCCGCCAGTTCGTCGTCGGTGATGGTGCCGAATCGCACGGTGGTCCTGGCCACATCGACTACCCGTGCGCCTGTCCGCTCGTCGATCACACAGTGCCCGGTGTAGAGGGTCCCTTGGTGCCCCGACATGGCCCGCAGCCATCCCAACGCCTCGGCCTCCGTGGTGGGCTTTCCGAACTGGTGCCCGCCGAACTCGAGGATCGAATCGCACCCGATGACGACGGCGTCTCCGTCGGGATCAGCCACGGCCGACGCCTTGCGCTCGGCCAGGACCCGGGTGACTCCTGGTGTGTCGTCGGCCACCACATCATCCTCGCTGACGCCGCTCACCACCACCTTGGGGTCGAATCCGGCTTCTCTGAGCAGGCGCAGGCGTGCCGGTGACCCCGAAGCGAGGATGAGGGTGCGGTCCGGCATCCATACAGCGTAGGGGCAGCCGCCGCCCCAGATAGCGGCGAGCACTCGGTGGAGGCACCCAGGTCAGATTGTGGGCATGGTCGAGACTCTGCCCCGGCGATCCGCCACCGGATCGGACCTCGACCGGACAACAGATTCGTGGCTACGGGTGCGCAGGAGCGGGGTGTTGACCACCCCCGCTCCTGTGCACACCGACGACGAGGTGAGGCAGTGATTTGCCGACGTTGTCATTTCTCAACGGGATGAGCTGGTGGCCGTCAACCTCGACAGGTCCCTGGTCGGCATGCGCGAAGGGGGACGACGGTGCCGGCCGATCGTGGGCGCCGTACCCGGTCCCTCCAGATGCGCGATCCTGGGAGCATGCCCGAATCAGGAACCACGCTCTCCCCCCGGTTATCCGATCCTCAACTCGACGGCGATCACGAGCGCATGTCCCACATAGTGCTGGAAGGGTTCAAGCCCGAGGAGGGAGACTTCGTCTCGGCCGGTCCTTCGGTGGTGGAGGGAATGGTGAACGGCACCGCAGTGCGGGCACTGTGCGGAAAAATCTGGGTGCCGGGGCGCGATCCCAAGCGCTATGGGATCTGTCCCACCTGCAAGGAGATCGCGGAGGGAAAAGGTTGGAAGGTCCCTGGCGGTTGAGTCCACCAAGGCACTGATCAGCCGAAACGGGGTAGCGCCTGAGCTCCTCTTACCCCGGCATCTTATGGGGGTCCGACCAGGGATACCTGCGGGTAACCTCGGCTTCGGTAACGGGACCGGTGAAGACGGCTGCACAAGGAGCCAACGGAAGACATGCCCCCTCGACGTGAGGTGGGTCGGTTGAACCGGAGAGAGGACTTCCAAGTATGCCTGGAGGTGGAGCGGATCGACCGAGCCCTGGCGGGAACCGAAGATCCACCCTCTGAGCAGGCTCGCCACCCGGTGAACACTCGGCATGATGACGTGGGCGAGATCGGGGGCGAGATCGCCTTGTGGGCGTAGCCGTGCTCGGACAGGCCCTTGTTAGCCGCCCCAGCCATCGGTGAGCACGACGGAGCCCGCAGCGACCGTCTCGTCGACCTTCACCTCGTCGACAAGGGGAGCCCGGTCTGCCCGGACCATGGTCACCCGGTAGCGGTGCAGCAGCGGCCAGGCGAGCTGACAACTCATTCCGAGGGTCTCCGCGAGGGTCACGGACGACATGCCGTTCTCCCCGGTGGTCACGGGCCTTGCCGCGTCGAACCAGGTACTGAGGGGCGTTCGGGTCTTGTCGAAGACCGTGCCTGCTGCACACGCAACGGCGGGGATTGTCGTTCCAGGTGGAGGCCCGGTCCGAGATGTCGCGTTCGAGCGGGCCGAGCAGCGGGACCCATTCTCCGACGATGTGCGCATTGGGTTCGCCTAAGGTTTGGCCGCCCAGGCAGATGACCGGGGAAGAGAGGATACGGGGTGTTCAACCGGGTTGCCATCGTCAATCGCGGCGAAGCCGCTATGCGGCTCATACGGGCCGCTCGCGAGGTCGAACTCGAACAGGGGTCGCCACTCACGACCATCGCCATGTACACGGACGTCGAGCGTAACTCCATGTTCGTCCGTGAGGCCGACGAGGCGGTGCGCATCCACAGCGCGGAAAAGATCGCCTACCTCGACTACGGCGTCCTCGAGCGGGCCCTGCGCGACAGCGCCGCGGAGGCGGTGTGGGTCGGCTGGGGGTTCGTGTCGGAGGACCCCGAGTTCGCCGACCTGGTGGAGCACTTGGGCCTCACCTTCATCGGCCCGAGCGCGGACGTGATGCGCAGGCTCGGCGACAAGATCGGCGCCAAGCGCCTGGCCGAGGAGGTCGGCGTACCCGTCGCCCCGTGGAGCGATGGCCCGGTCACCAGCCCAGAGGAGGCCCACCGCCACGCCGAGGCCATCGGATATCCCCTGATGGTCAAGGCCGCGGCGGGCGGGGGTGGGCGGGGCATCCGTCGGGTCGAGGACGTCAGTGGGCTGGATACGGCCTTCGAGAGCGCCCGTCGAGAGGCAGCCAGTACCTTCGGCGACGACACCCTCTTCATGGAGCGGGTCATCACGGGGGGTCGCCACGTTGAGGTGCAGGTCGTCGCCGACGGACAGGGTGGAGTGTGGGCCCTCGGGGTGCGAGATTGCTCCATCCAGCGCCGGAACCAGAAAGTGATCGAGGAGTCGGCGTCCACCGCCCTCGACGCCAGCGCCGAGCAGCGAGCAAAAGCGGCGGCGGTCGCACTGGCCGAGGTCACCGGCTACCGGGGTGCGGCGACCGTCGAGTTCCTCTATCAGCCCGACGAAGACCTCCTGGCGTTCCTCGAGGTCAACACCCGCCTCCAGGTCGAACATCCCGTCACCGAGATCACGACAGGTGTCGACTTGGTCAAGCTCCAACTCCACATTGCCGGCGGCGGTCGCCTGGAGGGTGATCCCCCGCCGCAGCGGGGCCACGCCATCGAGGTGCGACTCAACGCCGAGGATCCCGAGCGTGACTTCGCGCCGGCGCCGGGCACCGTCGAGCACCTGGCGTGGCCCTCGGGGCCGGGAGTGCGGGTCGAGACCGGCCTGGCCCAGGGCGACGTCATCCCGTCCGAGTACGACTCGATGATCGCCAAGATCATCGGGTACGGGCGCAACCGGTCCGAGGCGCGCGTGAGGGTCCTGCGCGCCCTGCGAGAGACGACGGTCGTCATCCGGGGCGGGATGACCAACAAGGCGTTCTTGGCCGGGCTCCTCGAGCATCCGGATGTGGTAGCGGGCCGCATCGATACCACCTGGCTGGACCGACTGATGAGCGAGGGCGACCACCATGCGCCGGAGCGCCGCGCTGTGGCCCTTATCTCCACCGCCATTGACGCCTACGACAGCAACCGCGAGGTCGAGCGGGGGCGTTTCTTCATTTCCGCGGTCAGGGGTCGGCCACAAACCGATATGGAACTCGGTCACCGGGTCGACCTGCGCCTCGGCGGAGCGTCCTACACCTTCGACGTGTACCAGATCGGGGCGCGCCGGTACCGGTTGCTGGTCGATCGCTGCCGGGTCGATGTCGACGTCGAGCGGGGCGGCCCGTTCGAACGGCGCCTGGTCGTAGCCGGTCTCCTGTTCCGGGTGGTGTCGAACAGCGAGGGTGCCGAGACGCAGGTCGAGGTCGACGGGTTGCCTCACCGAGTCTCCCAGGACGACGGTGGCCTGATCCGTGCCCCGTCGCCCGGTGTGCTGGTCCACATCGCCGTCGGAGACGGCGATGTGGTGGAGGCGGGCAGTCGCCTGGCCACGCTCGAGAGCATGAAGATGGAGGTAGCCCTTCTGGCGCCGGTCGGCGGCCGGGTGCGCGAGGTGCTGGCTTTTATCGGAGCGCCGGTCGATGCGGGAAGCCCGTTGTTCCGTCTCGAAGCAGAACCGGAGAGCGCCGTCCCCGCAGTTGGCGGCGACCGCGCCGACTTCTCAACCCTTGTGACGTCCGATTCCGACGACCCTCGCATCAGCGTCGCCCGAGAACTCGACGAGCTGCGGTCCCAGACTCTTGGTTACGACTACAGCGACGATGAGGCGCGCCGAACCGTCGGTGTCTACCAGCGAAACCGGTCGGAGCTGGCTCCGGGCGACTCCGATACCCTTCGGCACGAGTTGGCCGTGCTCGACGCCTTCGCCGATGTCGTTCTGCTCAGCCGGAACCGGCGCACCGGCGCGGACAATGTTGCCGATGACGTCCACAGTCCCCGTGAGTTCTTCCACGCATTTCTGCGGACCATGGATGCCACCCGAGCCGGTCTGCCGCCGAGCTTCGAGGAAAAGCTTTGCGCCGCGGTAGCGCAATACGAGGTGGACGGGCTCGAGCGCACGCCAGCGCTGGAGGAGGCGCTGCTGTGGATGTTCCTCGCCCAACAGCGCAACGCCACGCTGTTGCCGGGAGTGCTGGCCATTCTCGGGTTCCACCTTGATCACCCTGACCTTCCCGAGGAGCTTCGCCAGGAACTGCTCGACACGCTCGACCGGGTGATCCTCGCCACCCAGCTCCGCCATCCCGTCGTCGGTGCGCTGGCCCGCAGCGTCCGGTTCCGTCTCTTTGACGAGGCGCTTATCCAGGCCGGGCGCGATGAGACGTTGGGGGTGATGCGCGAGCAGCTCTCGGTCTTGGCCGTCGCCCACGACCCGGAGGAGCGGACGGCGAGCATGGAGGTGCTCGTTTCCTGCCCGCTGCCGCTGATCCGCCTGATGGCAGGGCTCGGCGAGGAGCAAGATGCGGAACGACGAGAGTTGATCGAGGTGCAGACCCGCCGCTACTACCAGATACGGAACCTGGCTGACGTCCATTGCTTCGATCGGGAGGGTCGTCGGATGGTCACCGGAACCTTCGAGGAGGCGGGCGGGCGCGCCGTTATCGTGGGATGCGAAGCGTCCACGGCAGGACTGGCCGACCTCGCCGCCGTTCTCGCTGCGGTCGGAGGGGAAGTGGGCGCATCGACCACCGGGGTGGCCGACGTGTACGTGCAGAGTGGAGGCGGGGCCCCGCCCGTCGGCCAAGACCTGGGGTCCCGCATCGCCGACGCCTTGGCCGCTGTGCCCCTCCCGGATGGGCTGCGGCGCGTGACCGTGTCGGTCCCGACCACGACCATGCACGTGTCCCGCTACACCTTCGAGCGCGACGGCGCCGGCTTCGTCGAGAACGAGGTCCTGCGTGATCTGCACCCGATGATTGCCGAGCGCCTTCACCTGTGGCGGCTGGCCGAGTTCATCGTGCGGCGGCTTCCGGCTCCCGAAGACGTCTACCTCTTCGAGGCCACCAGCCGCACCAATGCCGATGATCGGCGCCTGTTGGCGCTCGCCGAGGTGCGTGACCTCACACCGCTACGGGACGCCACAGGATCGGTTACGGCCATCCCCGCCCTCGAGCAGGTGCTGGACAGCTGCGTGGATGGGATACGCAGGGCCATTGCCGACCTGGCCACGCCCGAGCCCCCACAGTGGAACCGGATCGTCCTTCAAGTTTGGCCGCCCATCGAGTTCGACCAGGACGAGTTGCTCTCGATCGTGCGGGCCCTCGCCCCCCGCACTGATGGCGTCGGGCTCGAGCAGGTGAGCGTCCAGGGCCAGATCCGAGGGCCTCACGGGACCCAGGAAATGCGGCTGCGGATGACCCGCTCGGCGGGCTCCGGCCTGACCGTCGAGATGACCCCGCCGCCCGATGCGCCACTGAAGCCCCGCGACGCGTACACCCAACTGGTGATGCGAGCCCGGCGGAGCGGCACCGTGTACCCGTATGAGCTGATCCCGTTGCTCCTACGCACCCCCCGTGGCCTCAACGCGCTCACTGGAGGACCGAACCCGGCTACAGCCGAGTTCCGCGAGTACGACCTCGGCGACGACGGGGAGGCTGGGGCCGTCAACCGGCCCTATGGGGAGAACAAGTCGGCCATCGTCTTCGGGACCGTCACCACTCCGACCGCCCGCTACCCCGAGGGGATGACCCGAGTGGTGATCCTCGGTGATCCCACCAAGGCCCTGGGCTCCGTCTCCGAACCCGAGTGCCGACGTATCGTGGCAGCCATCGACCTGGCCGAGTCACTTGGTGCACCGGTTGAATGGTTCGCGGTGTCCTCCGGGGCCAAGATCGCCATGGACAGCGGTACCGAGAACTTGGACTGGGTGGCGCGGGTGTTGCGACGCCTGATCGAGGTCACCCAAGCCGGTGCCGAGATCAACGTGGTGGTGACCGGTATCAACGTCGGCGCCCAGCCGTACTGGAACGCCGAGGCGACGATGCTGATGCACACCAAGGGCATCCTGGTCATGACGCCCGACAGCGCCATGGTCCTGACCGGCAAGCAAGCACTCGAGTACTCAGGCGGTGTGGCCGCCGAGGACAACTTCGGCATCGGCGGCTACGACCGCATCATGGGCCCCAACGGCCAGGGCCAGTACTGGGCCCCGAATCTGGAGGGGGCGTGCCGGATCCTCATGGCTCACTACGACTTCGCCTATGTGGCTCCCGGCGAGCGGTTCGGGCGGCGGGTGCCCACCAATGATCCCGTCGAGCGCGATGTGCGGCGCAGCCCGCACCACTACGAGGGCACCGACTTCACCTCGATCGGTGAGATCTTCTCGCCCGAGACCAACGCCGAACGCAAGAAGGCATTCGACATTCGCAGCGTGATGAGGGCGGTCATCGACAGTGACTGCACCCCTCTCGAGCGGTGGGCCGGGATGGTCGACGCTGACACCTCGGTGATCTTCGACGCCTTCCTCGGCGGCTACGCCCTAACCCTCATCGGAATCGAATCGCGCTCGGTGCCGCGCCTCGGCTTTCCGCCCCCTGACGGGCCCGAATCGTGGTCGGGCGGCACGCTCTTCCCCCTGTCCTCCAAGAAGGTGGCGCGCGCAATCAACGCGGCCAGCGGGAACCGACCGGTGGTGGTGCTGGCCAACCTTTCGGGTTTCGACGGGTCACCCGAGTCCCTGCGCCGGCTGCAACTCGAATACGGAGCCGAGATCGGGCGAGCCATGGTCAACTTCGACGGGCCCATCGTGTTCTGCGTGATCTCCCGCTACCACGGTGGCGCGTTTGTGGTGTTCTCGAGTGTGCTCAACGACGGTCTCGAAGTAGTGGCCGTCGACGGGTCGTACGCATCGGTGATCGGTGGAGGGCCTGCCGCCGCAGTCGTCTTCGGCGGCGAAGTGAGGAAGCGGACAGAGGCGGACCCGCGCCTGGTCGACCTGCGCTCGCGGATCGAGCAAGCCGACGGGGGAGATGCAGTCCCGCTGCGGGCGGAGCTCGGACAACTGCGACCCACGGTGCGGGCCGAGAAGCAGGCCGAGGTGGCCACCGAGTTCGACCGGATCCACACCATCGAGCGGGCCAAGGAGGTCGGCTCGGTCGATGCGATCATCCTGCCGGGCGAGCTGCGGCCCTATCTAGTCAAGGCGGTGGAGCAAGGCAGGGAGCGTACCGAGCAGGCTTGGCGATGATGGGCCTCTCGTGCCGAGCACCGATCGCATGTGTCGTCGGCCAAGATCGCGGAGACGTGGGGGGAGGGGATCTCCGGTGAGCAGATCGAGGCGCGATGTCAGCTTGAGGATCAGTTCGAGAAATGACGATCTGGGTCAGCCATAATTTCCGTCATCGGAGGGAAATGCCAGAGGAACCGAAGGACCGGGAAGCACGGCAAACACGCAACAAAGTCATCGTTCAAATCATCGTTCATTCGTCAAGTGTCACCCCGCCACAAGATGTAGTGGTACGAGGAGCCAAGGAGCTACCCCGTTAGCTGAACTACTTGGGCGTGCGACTGCTCATTTCACCATGATCACGGCACCGGGCCCGGTACCCGCCGGGGGTCACGTTGACAGCCAGGCGGCGGCCACAGACCGAACAGAACCGGGGTGGGTCGAGAGTCCGCGCACACCCATCACAGTCGGCTTCGCTTCGACCGCAGCCGGTGCAGCACCGGGTGGAAGATGGAGTCGTCCCGTTCACAGTACGCCGGTGAGGGCGGCGACCGGCATGCGCAGGTCGGAGAGCATCTGGAGGTCCTCGTCGGCCGACCGTCCGAGCGTGGTCAGGTAGTTGCCCACGATGAGTGCGTTGATCCCCGAGGTCATCCCCATGGCCTGCAGCTCGCGCAAGGTCACTTCTCGGCCGCCGGCGTACCGCAGGATGACCCCGGGAAGCCCCAGCCGGAACATGGCGATCCACCGGATCGCCTCCCACGCCGCCACCGGCTGCTCATTCCCGAGAGGCGTCCCCGGGCGCGGGTTGAGGAAGTTGAGCGGCACCTCGGTCGGGTCGAGTTCCTGAAGCTGGCCGATCAGCTCCACCCGCTGGGCGTCGGTCTCGCCCATCCCGATGAGGGCACCACAACACAACTCCATCCCGTGGTCCCGTACCAGGCGGCAGGTGTCCTCCCGCTCTTCCCAGCTGTGGGTGGTGACCACGTTGGAGAAGAAGGACCTGGATGTCTCGAGGTTGTGGTTGTAACGGTGGACACCGCCCTCGGCCAAGCGCCGAGCCTGCTCGGCGGTGAGGAGGCCGGCGCTGACCGCCACGTTGAGGCCCGTCGTGTCGCGGACCAGGGGAACCAGCTCGAGAATGCGCTGGAGGGTTCGCTCATCGGGGCCACGGATGGCCAGCACAATGCAGAATTCGGACGCCCCCAGGGCCTTGGTCTCCTCAGCTGCGGCCAGGACCTCGCCGGCATCGAGGAAGGGGGTGGCCTTCACCGGTGTGTCGAACCTCGATGACTGGGAGCAGAAGTGGCAGTCCTCGGGGCACCCACCGGTCTTGGCTGACAGGATCCCCTCGATTTCGACCTCGGGACCGCACCAGGCGAGGCGTACCTGGTGGGCAAGGGCGGCCAGCGAGGTGACCCATTGGTCGGGTAGTTCGGCCAGGCCGGCCAGTTCCTCGGTGGTGAGGAGCCGCTTCTCGTCGAGCAGGGCGACTTCGGCAGCCGAAAGGCGGGCGCGGGCGTCGATTGACTCGATCTCGATGCGCTGCGGCATGGCCTTGTCGGGGCCCCGGTTGGGCGCGGACAGTGTCACGGTGGTACGGATAGGGGTGGCAGTGGCTTCACCGGGCATGGGACAACGGTACTTGGCTCGGTAGGACTGCCGAAAAACGGCAGACTGCGGCACGGCAATCACGCGACGGATCGAAACGTTCTGGCTGGGCCAGACGGCAAGGAGACAGCTGTGGCATGGGATTTTTCCACTGAGCCGGAGTTCGAGGAGAAGCTGGCGTGGATGCGCGAGTTCGTGAGAGAGGAGATCTTCCCCTTCGAGACGCTCTCGCTGTCGCACGACGCCATGGTCGACGCGGTCAAACCGCTCCAGGACGAGGTGAAGAGACAGGGTCTGTGGGCGTCCCATCTGCCCCCCGAACTGGGCGGCGGGGGGTTCGGTCAGCTCCGGCTCGGTCTGATGCACGAGATCCTCGGCCAGACGGTCTACGGCCCCTGGGTGTTCGGCAACAACGCCCCTGACTCCGGCAATGCCGAGTTGCTGGCCGTCGGGATCGAGAATTCCGGACGGGAAGGCCACCGCAAGCAGTGGCTCGAGCCCCTACTGGCCGGGACCATGCGGAGCGCCTTCTCGATGACCGAGCCCGGAGCGGGCGCCGACCCCACCATGATTTCCACCACCGCCGTCCGGGACGGGGATGAGTGGGTGATCGACGGGCACAAGTGGTTCACCTCCAATGGGTCGGTGGCCGACTTTCTGATCGTGATGGCGGTGACCAATCCCGATGTCCACCCCTACGCCGGTTGCTCCATGATCGTGGTGCCGGCCGATGCTCCCGGTGTCGACATCGTGCGTGATGTCCCCACCATGGAAGACCCGGTGGAGCACTACGGAAAATTCGGCGGTCACGCCGAGATCATCTATCGCGAGGTGCGGGTCCCCTACGACAATCTGATCGGGAATGAGGGTGAAGGGTTCCTTCTTGCCCAAAATCGCCTCGGGCCCGGTCGGATCCATCACTGCATGCGGTGGCTGGGCCAGTCCAAGCGGGCGTTCGACATGCTGTGTGAACGAGCCGTATCCCGCACCACCCATAAGTCGACGCTGGCGGAAAAACAGACTGTCCAGAACTGGGTGGCCGACTCACTGGCGGAGATGACCGCAGCCCGGCTCATGACCCTGTACGCGGCGTGGAAGATGGACCGGGAGGGTGCCTCGGCGGCCCGGGTGGAGATCGCCATGATCAAGTACTACGGGGCCGGGGTGCTCTACAACGTGATCGACAGGTCGATCCAGGTGCACGGGTCGCTGGGTTTCTCCACCGATCTCCCGCTGGAGTCCATGTACCGGGCCGCCCGGGCCGCCCGCATCTACGACGGGCCCGACGAGGTCCACAAGGTGACCGTGGCCCGGCACACCCTGAAGCTGTATACGCCGGTCGAGGTCCCCACCGAGCACGTACCCACCCGCCGCTTGGCGGCCAAGGAGCGGTTCGCCCATCTGCTGGAGGCGGCCACCGCCAACACCTGACGGGTCGCCGAGCTGGCATCATTGGTCGGGGTCAGGGTGGTCCCATGTCCGGCCGGGCTGTGTCAGATGGGCCGTGAATCACGACCGAAGCGCTATCTGAGGGTGGCAACCCTCGCCGCCAGCTGCTCATCGTCGGCGTCGACCTCCACCACTTTGGTGCGGCTGGATCGACCGGATACCAACGACACCTGGTTGCGTCGCACCCCGAGGGCGTCAGCCAGCACTCGGAGTGCTTGTTCGGTCGCCTTGCCGCTTTCGGGTGCGGCCTGCACCCGGACCACCAGAGACCCACCGTGATCGCCTCCGACGGCGGAGCGTCCTGACCGGGGTCGAACCCACAGGGTGATCCGCATTCGGCCAGTGTGCCCTGTCCGTGGGCAGTGAGGCTAGCCCGTTGCGCCGAAGGCAACGGGGTGAGGGCTCACGCCGGTGCTCTGCGTCCGGAGAGACTCCCTGCGTCGTTTGCTGGCCAGGACGCGGAACTCCACCAGGCGCCAGGAGAGCTCTGCGCTGGCCAGGCTCAGCCCTAACGCCAGGAGTACCCCCATCCACCCGAGACTCCGTAGCCAGGTGAGCCACACGTAGTGCCAGAGGTACAGGGCATACGATCGCCGACCCAGGTAGGTGATCACCCTTCCGGAAAGCATCCGACCCAGCAGGCTGTCACCGCGTTCCACCAAGGCGGCAACCAACAGGGGTCCGCCAAGTGTGGCTGCCGTCCAAGTGAGCGCATAGACCCACGGGGTGGCTCCCGGCTGCAACCAGACCAGAGCCGCGGCCAACAAGGCGATGGCCAACGCCGCCATTGCGGTATTGGGTAGTCGGCGACGCCATGCCCGGAGGCCTCCATGGGCCCAGATCATGGCGAGGGCCCCACCGAGGAGAAATGCCCCGGACCGGGTGTCGGTCCCCATGTACAGATGGTCGCCGGTGTGGTGGGTGAATACGAGTGCGAACACTTCGATCAGTGATCCGACGGCCAGCGCCAGAGCGACCCCGATGGCGACCCGTCTACGCCACATCATCAGTACCAGGCACAACGGTGCCCAGATCACGTACACCTGCTCTTCGACCGCCAATGACCAGAGATGGCCGAGCGGGATGTACCCGGTGAAGACGTGGTAGATGCCGAACCAGTTGGTGAGGTAGACGATGGCTCCGCCCACGCCCTCGAGCGCCACGTTGAATGGCTCAGCGCTGCCGGGGGAGTGATGTTCGGGGATGGTCCGGATCCACGGGTGGCTGCCGAACGCCGCCACCACGGCCAACCAGATGACCAGGAACACCGCCAGCGCCGGAACCAACCGGTAGGCCCGTCGAGCGAAGAATCGACGGAGCGAAACCCCGCCCCGGAGCGCGAATTCGTTGGTGATCAGGGAAGTGATGAGGAACCCGCTGAGGCCGAAGAAGACGAACATGGCGGTCTGCCCGGTGCTGAAAAAGCTCAGTAGGCCGGCGTGGGTGAGAAAGACGCCGGACCAGGCGACTCCCCGAAGACCGTCGAGCGAAGGGGTGTGCCTGAGGAGGCGTACCTCAGGAGGATGTTGTTTGGACTGCGGACCGGCGAGATCTGCGCCGTCGGGACCGGCGTCCTGGTTGCCGAGCTCGAGTTCCGAGTCGTCGACCTCAAGCCCGTCCCCGGAGGGGGGACGTTGTTGGTCAACGGACGCAGAAGGTGCCACCCGTCGATTGTCCCCCTCCGCCCTGGGAGAGGGATGAGAGGCACCTTAGATTCCGCTGGGAACCGGTCCCAAAGTGTCTCCCACCAGGGGTGAGTCCCTCCGGGGAGAGAACACCGAAGAGGCCACCGAAGCCGGCAGAAGCCGGCAAAAGCCGTTCAGAGCCCTCTAGTAGCGGTAGGTATCCGGTTTGTAAGGGCCACCTACAGGCACACCGATGTAGCTGGCCTGGTCATCGGAAAGGGTGGTCAACCTCACTCCCAGCGCGTCGAGATGGAGACGGGCCACCTTCTCGTCGA
>OBLU010002988.1_pt1 | contig 15384 bp, 23 predicted proteins | sample 1518681 | NCBI WGS metagenome assembly OBLU01 (sample SAMEA3539304, study PRJEB22396) | soil metagenome | biome: tundra; feature: field; material: soil | place: USA | collected 2010-05 | depth 0.15 m
ACCACCGAGATCTACACTCTTTCCCTACACGACGCTCTTCCGATCTGACAAAGAAGCGCAAGCCTTTGCGCGCAATACTGCTGCTTTTGCCGAGGTTGACGCGGCACTTTGGAAATAAGCAATGCGCCCAATCGCGCTGGACACCAACGCTTACGCTGCCTTCAAGCGCGGCGATGAGCAAATTGTAGGCGTGCTACAGCACGCACCCAGCATCATCGTGTGCGCTACCGTGTTGGGTGAACTGTTGGGTGGCTTTGCTGCGGGTCGCCGGGAGAGTGCCAATCGCAGCGAGTTGACGCAGTTTATCAACGTACCACGCGTGAAGGTGGTTCCGAGCACTGCGGCCACAGCCGATCTGTATGCACTGGTCTATGCCGCACTGCGCCGCAAAGGCCACCCCATTCCCACCAACGATCTGTGGATTGCCGCCAGTAGTCTGGAGCACGGTGCCGCGCTGTTGACGCTCGACACGCATTTTCAAAAAATTGACGGCCTGCGCGCAGGTGCGCGACTGGAAGACTTTATTCCGTGATCCGGATTTCAGTCGTGACCTATGGCGAATTGGTGTATAGCGCGTTCAAATCAGAGCGACGCAAGGAAAATTTGCATACCATCGGAGAATTCATTGAGGCCTTCCAGCCCCTGCCCGTTGAGGCCGGACAAGTTTATGGACGCATAAAGGAAAACCTGCGGGCAAAGGGCCAGAGCATCGGGGAAAACGATCTCTGGATTGCCTCTCATGCCTTGGCTGAGGATTACATTCTTGTTACCAATAACACGCGCGAGTTCAAGCGCATCAAAGGTCTGAAGATAGAAAATTGGGCAGCCTGACATCATGCGCATTGTCCTCGTCGCCGGCTTTATCGGTAATTCCAATTCCCAATCAATAGTGTATTTACCCCCGCAAGGCGCCCTCTCCCTAACCCTCCCCGCAAGCGGGGCGAGGGAGAAAACCACGACAATCACGACAGAAATGGTTGATGTCTCTATATCCTTACGGTAAAGTAAGGGTTCTCCTGACATGAAGGATATTCGCCATGACGACCGCCACAATGACCAGCAAAGGCCAGGTAACCATACCCGCCGAGGTACGGCAACGGATGGGCTTGGGGACCGGGGATCGCATCGAGTTTGTCGAGCTTGAAAGCGGTGATTTCGCCATCAAACCGGCGATTGACGATGTGCGCTCGCTCAAGGGCGCGCTGCGCAAGCCGGAGAAACCGGTGAGCGTGGACGACATGAACGCGGCTATCCGGAAACGGGCTGCGGCGCGGAGCGGCCGGTGATCGGGATCGATACCAATGTGCTGGTGCGCTACATCGCCCAGGATGATGCGGCCCAATCAGCACGGGCAACCCGGCTTCTCGAACACGAATGCAGCCCCGCGACTCCCGACTTCATCGGCCTCGTGGTCCTGTTAGAACTTGTCTGGGTCAGCGAGAGTTGCTACGGTGCCAACCGAACCGAAATTGCGAACATTGTGCAGCGGATTCTGAGCATCCGGCAGCTGGTGGTTCAGGAAGCCGAGATCGCCTGGAAGGCATTGCGCCTATTCGAGTCGAGCAAGGCGGATTTCGCCGATTGTCTGGTTGAGCGCACCGCGGCCGCAGCAGGATGCACGGTCGTGATGACCTTCGACAAGGCCGCCGCCCAGGCGGGTATGACATTGCTGGCATAGGGTCGGCGTTTCCGCTGCCCCGAGGGCGCCGCGCCTGCCCGGCCCGGCTATGAGACAAAATTCATCGCTTAAGGGGAAGGATCCTGGCGCGGGCTCTCTCTGGATCCACCGAGATCAGCACCCCTTGTTCCAGTCCATCCTGGAAGCGGCGGATTGCTGCTATTACGGCATCTCCCACGTCCTCAGGCAGCACATTTTCGGCCCGAATTTGGATTACGCTCGGCCCGCTAGCCTGCGTCGCCACGAGAATGGCCCCAAAATCCAGATCGTGGGTAAAGACGATATAGTCATTGCTCTGGGCCCATTCCATATTGGCCCGGTCGGTCGCTCGTGGATCGCCGATCACGGACCAGTGAGTCGCGTCCAACCCTGCCGCCATGAAGACTTCCACCTACTGGGGTGAAAGGTTCATGTCGATGAGAAATTTCATCGGGAAGCGAGAGGCAGTTCTTTCTCTTCAGCCCGCCAAGCCGCATAGGTCAGCGCTTCCAGAACGTCTTCCCTCTCGATATAAGGATAGGCAGCCAGCACTTCGTCGATTGTCTTGCCGGAGGCCATCAATCCTACCAAGGTGCCCACGGTCACCCGCATGCTCCTTATGCAGGGTTTGCCACCCATTACTTGGGGATCCATCGTAATCCGGCTCAACTTTTGCATGGGACCCTCCGCTTCGGTTCAAGTGAATATTAGCATGGGCGGCGGGGGCGGTTGTAAGAGCCCGCCCTCGGGCACCGGTCTTTGCAATCATGCGTCCAGGTCGCGGCGGGGGCCCCGCGCCTGTATTCGCGAGCAAGCTCTCCCACAACACCCTCTCCTGTCAATTGCTGCAGGAGAGAGTTTGCTTGCGCTGATACCTTCGGCTACGGAGTCTTGGCTTACTCCGACACGGACTCTCGCCGTGCTGTGTGCGCGCCTTCACGAGCGCACTGGGAGGGGCGCCCTCGCCCCGACAACCCACGAACAACGACCCACGAATAGCGACCCACGAACCACGACCTACGATGAACGAACAACGAACAACGACCCACGAACCACTAACCTTCCACAGGCCTGATCGAACCTACCATTCCCGACAAGCCCAGCAGCCGCTTGCAGCAATACCGACTTACTTTTTGAAGCATTCCGCCCACGAGCCACGACCCACGAGCCAAGACCCATTCGTTTCAATACCCCCTTGAGGGGTACGAGCCACGTGTATCCACAATTATTAATTGACGCCGAGTATTAATGTGGATACAATTAAACCTGTGCTCTACGACTGGAACGAAGCCAAGTGCGCCGAAAATCTTTTCAAGCACGGGGTTGATTTCGCCGTAGTCGAAGGGTTCGAGTGGGATTCCGCCCTCATTGCACTGGACGGGCGGCGCGATTACGACGAACTGCGCTATACGGCTTTCGGTCTGATCGAAGATTGTCTGTTTAATCTAGTATTCACGCCGCGCGCGGGCAGGGTTCGTGTGATCAGCCTGCGCCGTGCGAATCGTCGAGAGGTGCGCCGCTATGTCGACCAAACGCAAGATCAAGATGCCTAACGCAGTGGACGATGCCGCTATCAATGCCGGTATCACGGCCGACTCCGACAGTCCGGAGTGGATGTCGGCGGATTTCGCTCGCGCTGAGCCTGCGGCCAACGTATTGCCGCGCCTTTTCAGCAAAGAGACCGCCGCCGAGATGTTGAAACCCAAGAGAGGCCGTCCGGTATCCACCAGCCCCAAAGCACACGTAAACATTCGTCTGGATGCCGAGGTCGTCGAGCAGTTCCGTGCCACGGGACGCGGCTGGCAGACGCGCTTGAATGCGGCGCTCAAGGAATGGCTGAAGACCCATCCCCGGGCTTATTCCAATTTGCGTTCAAAGCAACAATAATTCGCGCCTCGTACCCCTCAAGGGGGTATTGAAACGAATGGATCGTGGTCCGTACCCCTCAAAGGGGTATTGAAACGAATGATTCGTGGTACGTGGCAGTTTTCAGTTGGCAGATCACAAATGAAAGTTGGCAGATCTTACACTTAGCAGTTTGCAGAACAAGAGTGGGCATTCATGCCCCCCGCCCCACGACCAACGACCAACGACCCACGAACGGGACCTGCCGTGGGAGCGAGCTTGCTCGCGAATATCCACCAGATCACAGCCAGACGGCATCCCACAAGGGATAATCGCCAACCGTTGTAACCAAACCCGCCCGAACCGGATTACCGGTGTCGAGCTTCGCGCTTAGCCGAAAGCGCCGAAACTGCAGCGCTGAGCTCGTATTGCGTAATCGTGGTTGCGCTCGGTGCAATTTCAGATCGGATGCTGCGTTTGATCGCTAGCAATCCCGCCTCGGTCACCAGGGCCTGCAATTCGGCTCCAGACCAGTTGGGCGTGGACGCAACAATGTCCGCAACGTCGAGCTCATGCGTGCGCGCTAGCTTGGATAAGTGCAACTGCAGGATCGCTTGACGCCCAACGGCACTCGGTACCAGGACCTGAATGTGATAGTCGAAGCGTCCGGGGCGTTTAAGCGCGGGGTCAACTGCTTCCAGGCGGTTAGTTGTTCCAATGACAAACACAGACCCGCGATCTTGCATTCCGTCAAGGCAGACGAGTAATTGCGAAATCAGCGTGATTTCGTGCTGCTGCATCATCAGTGCGCGCGCAGGCGCAATAGCATCGAGCTCATCGATGACAATAATGCTTGGGGCTAGGGTGCGGGCGCGGTCAAATACGCGTCGCAGATTCCCTTCGGTTTGGCCAACCCATTTGGAGAGAATTTCAGGACCGTTGATGAGCTCAAAGTGGGCATTGCTCTCAGTCGCCACCGCTTTGGCGAGAAGGGTCTTGCCGTTTCCGGGTGGCCCGAAGAGAATCACGCCACGATGCGGGGCGAGGCCAAGGGACCGGAAGTAATCGGCATGCTTGAGTGGCAGCTCGCAAACGTCGCGTAGTTGTTGCAAGGCCTCATCCTGGCCGGCGACATCTTTGTAGAACACGGTGGGTACGCGCCGAGGAGGTGCGTCGCCCGCCAAATCCCGGGGGGGTCCTTCAGTAAGACCTAGCGGAACGGAAAGTCCCAGATGGCGTGCCTTGCTTCGGATGCCCACGGGTCGTGTGGGGTCCAGCTCGGAGAACTTCAGCGAGAATTTGTCAGATTTTTCCAGATCGATCTCACCGGGGAGAGAATCGATGGCCTCGCTAACTCGCTTCCACGAAAACGCAGGACAAGACACACAAAGCCGCGATCGATTCTCGTCGCGCAAGCGCGCCTCAACTGCCTTTTTATCTGTGGTAAATCTCTTATGGTCATCACTCAAATAGCCGAACTCGTACCAGCGAGCGCCGCTTCTGCCAAAGTCCCGGAGATAGACCCCTTTTAAGAATCGACACCCGAAGCTCGTTATGTCGGAGGTGGGCGTCTCGATGCCCAAGCAGTAATCCGCGCCGCTTCGCGCCGATTGCTTTGCCGCGTAGCAGGAGATGATTTCTGCGAGCTCCCAGGTTGCCTGCGAGTACGCCGGCACCGGTTTGCCGTCAAGGGAGATTGTAGTTGACTTCCATCGCTCTACGATACGCAACAGGTCGTCAATCTCCTTCCATAGTGTTGGATTGGCAAATGGAACGTCCATTGCAACTGAAATCGCTTGACCTCTTTCGCCGTCGCGTTGGGTAAATCCGGGGAGATTTTGTGCTTTGCGAATGGCTTCTTGAAGTCGTGCGGAGGTCGTCCGTCCGAATTGAATCGTAAGTCTCATTCAGGGGAGCACCGCAGACCCTACTTCAGCCTCGGGGTGCACCCTATAGGGCTCTTGCCACTCGAGGTCACGGCGAACTGAGCGCCTTTACCCTGCGGCAGGCCCCATTCCCCCGATGTGCGTTGCCACAGCGCAGCGGCTTCACGGTTTGGACACCCACTGCAGATGGCCGTCATAAATCGCTTGTAAGAGATAGATAGCCGCCATGCGTAGCCTTTGGTCTACATTGGGAGCGCCACGCTCGTAGGATTCGTGACAGTGACGACATTCTGGTATCGCCCAGGGGTCCGGACTTTTTGTAGCGCAACCTTTGAATGAATTGACATGGCTCGGATCGCTTGGAGGCGGTGCACCGCAGCTGCCGCACGGTAGGGTCCTCAACCAGTCCAGATAAGGACGCAACACAATGCGGCCCGCATACCCGCGTCGAAGCGCCTGCTCGAAAGTCAGTTGAGGCGGAATGATCCGAGCGTTCACGGGAGCACCCTAACGCACAATCGTACGATCGGTTGCGTTCATGGAGACCATCGCCGAAGCCACTGACCCTCCGGATTTCAGACCGCCCTTGCGGCCAGCTGTTTTTCTTGCACAGCCCTGACCCCGGGGATCGCGAGGGCGGACTTTTGGGAGCGTGCGAGCCCGTTGATGGCGGTCATATTCGGCTCCAGCAGATTTAACCATTCCGGGTGTTGGGCTACGTAGGTCACCAAGGCGAGTTTATCGAGGAGTTCGGCACGCCAGGTGGATCTGGAAGCAAGTCCTGCGACTTTAGCAGCCGTGGGGGCGATCTCCATGCGCTCCGGAATGGCCTCTGCGCTGATCCGAAGCGCCTCGGCTTTTTCGAGCTTCCCGGTCGCCTGCGCGCGGGCGGCCTGCGCTTCCAATTTCTCGCGCTCCTTGCGCAGGGCTTGCGCGGCGGCCGCTTGTGCTTCAAGACGCTTTCGTTCCTCCACCTCCTGATAGGCGAGGATGCTGCGCTTGATGATGCGTTCTGCCTCGGCAAGCGTCTCCTGCGGCGCGCGAAACAAATTGTTAACCGCGCGCTGCGCATCCAGCAGCGGTTTGGTGATGCTGGTGCGCGCCTCCTCCAGTTGCTGCTGCCGCGCCTTGATTGACTTCAGATCTTCGCCCGCCGCCTCGCATTCTTCCGCTGTCCTGACCTGACAGTAGGAAAGGCGCGCTAGGGCGAGGAACTCGTCTGCACTTTGGATCAGAAGGGGATCCGGACGCGCAATAGCGACGGATTCAGGATACGAAATCGCGTTCATTGCAGTTTCTCCTTGATAAGTTTATGCGCCAGGCACCAGTTATAGCGGGAAAGGCAAGCCAGAAAGACCGGGAAATCGTTTTTATCCTGGTGCGGTTGAATGCGATAGGCGCCGTCGGCTTGTAGACACAGTGCGAACCGCTTTGCGCTTGCGCCAATCAATTGCATTTCCGAAGCGGCGTGGAGGTAAGCTGCAGTTTGCAGGCCGCTACCGGGGTGTAACTTATAAGTAGTCTTGATGTCGATGAGCACGTCCGACCCGCTCATGTCGCCGGCCAGGTCCAGGGTGCCGGCATAACGGAATTTCTCTGAGCCCACTTGGCGCTCAGCCAGATGGCAGGCAAAGCGTTTTTCTTTGCCAAAACGTCGCCACGCTCCAAAGTAGCCGGCGGCCTGAGGATCGATGGAGGACTCATCAAGATTATCCTGCACATCAAGCTCGATCGCCCGGTGCACGACCGAGCCAATCTGGCGCTTACGTTCCAGTGTTTGCGCCGGCACCGAGTCCCAGAGGTATAGATCCTCCAGCACGCGCGTGACGTTGGGCACGACCGACCCGTTAATGCGGTAGAGGTGTCTGACAGCATCAAAGGCGATGTTCATGCCCGCGCCTGTTTCGCCGCACGGACCCACGCCGCGACATCCTTGAACTTGAGCGCCGGAATGGCTTCTAGCGCGGCTCCAAACACGTTCACGAGATCGGCCTCTAGGAGATTTGCTTTCCGCATACGGGTGCAAAGGATTCGTCGCTGGCCATCGCTCAGGGTGGAACCACCGTTTGCCTTCTTGCCGGGCTGCGCTGGCGCGGCAATCTCGGGCGCTGTTTCCTTTTTAGACTTGGGCCGTGGCTGCGCTATCGGTGCAGTTGTCGAAAGGGAGTTCTCATCGTCTGCGCGAAGGTGCTCTGGCAGATCCTCGATATCCTGCGCAAAGATGTCTGAGGCCGCCGTTACATTGAGCGTCATTGCGACGTGAGCCCGTTTGCAGGCCATCTTAAGAATGGTGTTCTCGATATCGTGGTGCTCGGCCCTGACTTGCATCACCTCATAGGGGCGTTTGGTATCCCAGTCGTAGCCGTGCTTCAGCCTCCGGCGCTCCTCCGCAGTGGTGCCAAATTCCACATCGGTCGCTTTGCGCCACTTAAACTTTTGCTCCATGGATGAGCAGGTACCCATACCTTCTCCGAGCTTGGTGCCGGTGATCTGGTGCGTGCCGATGCATTTCACGCGATAACGGTAGTAATCCGACGTGGACAAGTCCTCGACCAGGAAGGCTGGCTGGATATGGAAGGCCACGCACAGTTTTTCTGCGCCGGGCTTCCACAGAGACGGTTTCCTGCTCCCGGGTAGGCGGCCGTAGTGCTCACCTTCCTTCATCACCGCTTCCATGAGCTTTTGGATGGCGTTGACCTGATCGCGCATCTGCTCGGCCGAAAACGGCAGGACAAGATCAACTGAGGTTGGAGCATTCATAATATGAAGTGGATAAGCTGTTAGTTGCATCATACCACTAAGTGATCGACAATGCAACTGCGGGTGGATGATCGGCGTTACCGGATATGTCAAAACACGCTCCTGTGCTGCTTAAGTTAGCCCTCTGCCCACCGGCAATAACGCTCCATCTGGTCGGCCGGGTCGAATCCATTGCGCCCGACCAAACTGGTGGCAAGGCAAAGCGCCATCGACGTATCATCGGTCCACTGTCCGGACTCAAGCCGGAAAGGCCCACCGCCCACCATGTCAGCGAGCGGTTCGAACGCGCCCCTAGGCCGCAGTTCAGCTGTCGTGCCAACCGCGTCGCCAACCGCAAGCCCCAGGAGGCAACCATGAAAACGCGCGCTCGCTTCGCGCTTTCTCATGAGGGAAATTACCGCACTTCTATCGTTTTTCCTGTTAGTGGTATTATGCCACTAAGTAACCTATTATGTCAACTTCATCGAACCCCAAACGCACGAGTTCTCATAAAAGAATTGTTCGCGATCATTGCCGCAGGCGTAGCTCTCTTGCAAATAACCCGGATGCGGCATATTTAGGATTGGGCTGATTTCCTGGCATCCAATCCTTCTTCAAAAACCTTCTTCAAAAAGGGTTGCTGGATCGTTCCTAATCTGTTAATAGTGCGATGCGACTAAGTCGGATAATCTGTCAAGAAAGAATCGCATTCGCGAGCGCCAGACCATGACAAGACTCACTCCCGTCGTCGCTGCGGACGTGGCCCTTTTTTCGGTACAGGGAGGCTCGCTCCGCGTGCTGCTCCTGCAGCGTGCGAACGAGCCGCAGGCCGGGGCGTGGACGCTACCAGGCGCCTTGCTGAAACCTGAGGTGGACGCCTCTCTTGAGCACACTGCGCGCAGGGCACTTGCGGCCAAGACCCGGGTAGAAATCCCGCATCTTGAGCAGGTAGCCGTCTTCAGTGGCCTCGACCGGGACCCACGCGGCTACTCTTTGAGTGTGCTCTTCTATGCCCTGCTCCCTGCCGATGAGGCTCCGGCTGTGGCGGGTGCCAAGGCAAGGGATGTCGCGTGGGTCGATGTTCATCACTTGAAACGCCATATCGGATTCGACCACCGGGAAATGATCGCGCTTGCGATCACGCGCTTGCGGCATAAGGTTGGGCGCCTGATGCTGCCCCTTCACCTGTTACCGGAGAAATTCACGCTCGCGCAGCTTCAGCAGGTGTGCGAAACCGTGCTTGAGAAGCCCCTCGATAAGAGCAGCTTCCGGCGGCGATTGAAATCCGACACTACCCTGGTCGAGGTACGGGGAGAATTTGTCGGGGGCGCCAACCGGCCCGCGCAGCTCTACAGAGCGGTCCCGGACTTCAGTTTTGACCGGGACCCCGCGTAAGAACCAACTTAGGCAGCCAACCCCTGCGCTCTTGCGGGAAGACGCGTGGCACTCCGTCCTGCGCTGGAAGTGCTGTAGCTAATGCGCGGTCGTACCTCGCGGGTTGGTATTTGCTGCGCAAACGCCGTCGGGCTGTAGGACGCATAGCTCTTACGCTACGCATGGCTTCCGTGTACAATTTTGTACATAGAAGCTTGGGGATTGATATGGCACACCAGTTTGATGTGATTGTGGAAAAAGATTCAGCAGGATACTTTGTAGCCTCAGTTCCAGCTCTACCGGGCTGTCACACACAGGCAAGATCGCTCGATGATCTTATCGACCGCATCCGCGAAGCCATTGAGCTTTGCCTTGAAGTTCAGGGGGACGTACTGGAACCACTCGATTTCGTCGGGGTTCAGCGCATTTCAGTTGCGGCATGACGAATGTTCCCAGTCTGACCGGCAAGAAACTGTTGTCGGCCTTGAAGAAGGCTGGTTTTGAAATGCTCCGCGTCAAAGGTAGTACGAACGGCGCCTCTCTTTCGCGCGTTACGCACATCCAATTCGAGCGCACCCAAGTCGGTAGAAGGTGCGGCTATCTCGCTAAGCGCTTGAACGCACCCATCAACCACAGCGCGATGGCGTAGGCAAGACCCTCTCTTTTGCCGAGCGCGAACTCCTCTAACGCAAAATCGCCGCCCGGCAAGCCGGGCGGCGTTCTCCCGCGCGCCTTCCTGAACGTCCCCGCGGGAGATCGTTACGATTGACGTAACGGCTAAATATTTGATATACTTTTTTAATGATCGTCAGCTTCCGCGACAAACGAACGCGCGAATTCGCGGAGGGCAAGCTCGTCAAGACCTTTTTGGGATTTTCCCGGCAGGCCGAGATGAAGCTCGATCAGCTAGATGCGGCGGCATCACTAAAGGACCTGGTGGTCCTACCTGGAAACCGATTCGAGGCTCTAAAGGGCGACCGCAAGGGACAGTACAGTGTCCGGATTAACGACCAGTGGCGCATCTGCTTCCAATGGCCCAGCGGGTCACCGGGTCCGGTCAATGTCGAGATCGTCGATTACCACAGATGAGGAACACCATGCCACGCAGTGCAATTCATCCCGGCGAACACCTCGCCGAACAGCTCAAGGAACTCGGCATGAGCGCTGCCGAGCTTGGCCGGCAGCTCAACGTGCCAACCAATCGGATCACCGGAATCCTGAACGGTCAGCGGGCGATTACCGGCGACAGTGCGCTTCGCCTGGCGCACTTCTTCGGCACCAGCGCGGAATTCTGGCTGAACCTGCAGAAATTGTACGAGCTGCGGCTCGCGGAAGCGAAAGCGGGTGCGACGATCCGACGCCTGCCGCGACTCCGGGAACGCGAGAAACCCACCCCACGCAGCCCCCACGCCCGCGCGGCATGAAGCTCGAAAGCGCCACGGGGCAAGAGCATCGCCTGAAGTCCGCCACATTGATAAGCCCGATCAGTGTACGCCCCGGTAGCACCTCAAATTCTTGCACCGGAATTCGACGGATTAGGTGACATCCGGTTAGGCAAGCGACTGGGTGAGCACCTCTACCTCCATGTCTCCACGTTACCTGCGCATAATTCTCGAGAGAATTGCCAATCATCCGATCAATCGGGTTCAGAAACTGCTGCCGTGGAACGTCGCGGTCGAACTAGAATCCGCGAGCACTTTGCTGCGGGCCGCTTGACAACTATGGTGACCCGCAGGCCCAAACCCGACCCTTTCTGCTTTTACCAGTTGCGAGTCACGCTGCGATACTTGGAACCCAAGATCTGGCGCGGGCTTCTGGTATGAACACATTAAACGGCTTGAAGCTGCATAAGGGCTTACAGCCCCGGTGGTTCCGCACGGACGATGCAGATGCTCAAGACTCGGGGAAATACCGCCGTCGCGTTTTTGTCATCCTGGCAACGACGAGCGCATAGCGCGGGCCAATCAGGCAGCCGTTTGCGAGTGCTCAACAGGTTGGAGAAGCACTCTAGCGATCGTGTCGGACAGTGGAGCATTCGCGCGATCGACTAGTTCTGGATTTGTTTCGTCTAGTGCAATGGAGCGGCTTGGGATGTCGAAATCGTCGATTACCATTGAGGAGCAAGGATCATATGGTCATGACAAAGCGTAAGGTTGCATTGGCTACCCCGGGTGAAATCCTGCTCGAGGAATTTCTCAAACCCTTGGGGGTGACGCAGTACCGCTTGGCCAAGGAAATCGGAGTGTCTCAGCGCCGCATCGGTGAGATTGTGGCGGGCAAACGCGCCATCACGGCCGATACCGCCGCACGGTTTGGGGTATTTTTCGGAATGGAGGCCGAATTCTGGCTGAATCTCCAGGCCCATTACGATCTCGTGAATGCACGCGAAGCGCTCGCCGACCGGCTCGCGCGGATCACACCTTTAGCGGTAGCCGCCTGAGCGCCGGGGATCTGCCCATTGCAACGATTGCACCGACCGTCACGGCGGCACCTGAAACCCGACAATACCTTGGTCGTGGTACGGGGAGAATTTGCGGGCGGCGCCAATCGGCTCGCGCAATATCGAGCATGTATTTGAGCATGCTAGAGCCCTGCGCGCTCCTGATCTACCGCTTGGTCGCGCGTTTCCATGAAGTCCGCAGATGCTCCCTGCCGTGCAAACCACAGGTCCCACGACTCCCTCGCGGGCACGATTAGTCTAGCGTTGCCTACGGCAATAATATCTACTCGCTTGACCGAATCCGGAAGGGCAACGCCCTTCGGCAGCCTCACGGCTTGACACTTGTTACGCTTGAAAAGCGTTGTTCGAACGGTACTCAATGAACCACCCCTTGGAGAGCCAACACGTATATCCCCGTATAGCGCAGTGGCAGTAGTGTGTCAACGCCACCGATAATAATGTAATTCCATCTATTGCATAGCGTATTGTATATAGTTACACTAACCCTATGATCAAGAGCTTCCGACACAAGGGCATCGAACGATTTTGCAAGAAGGGCGATGCTCGCGGGATCAACGCCAAGCACGGGGCGCGCATTCGCCGCATCCTTGACCTGATCGAGCAGGCCGCATCTGTGGAACAGCTAGTTATTCCCGGAATGCACCTGCACCCGCTGAAATTCGACCGGAAGGGAGAATGGGCGATGACTGTATCGGGAAACTGGCGCATCACATTCCGCTTTGTTGGTGAAGATGCGACCGACCTTAATCTGGAGGACTATTATTGATGGCTAAGACCTTGAGAGACTCAAACCGCCGTCCAACGCATCCTGGCGCAATTTTGCGCGAGGACGTATTGCCGGCGCTGGGCCTGACGCAACAACAATTTGCCGACCACCTCGGAGTTTCGCGCCTGACGGTTTCGGAGGTTCTACACGAAAAGCGTAGCGTGACCCCGGACATGGCGATTCGCTTGGGCAAATTATTGGGCAATGGACCGGAGATATGGCTACGCATGCAGCAGGCCGTCGATGTCTGGGCGCTTGAGCGGCGTGGAGGCTATGAACGCATTAAACGTCTAGAAGCTGCATAAGGGCTTACAGCCCCTGCGGTTCCGCATGGACGATGCAGGGCGGTCCCCCACTTCAGCTTTGACCGGGACCCCGGGTAAGAACCCACTCACGCGGCCCTTGGAGCCCCAGCGCTCTTGTAAGAAAACGCGTGGCGCTCTGTCGTACGCCGGAAGTGCTGGAGCTAAGGCGCGCGGTCGTACCTCGCCGGTTGGCCGTTACTGCGCGAATACTTTCAGGCGAGGACGCATACATTGTTAAACGTTTACATTAACTCCGATCTCGAGCCGGTGCTGCCGTGGACGTAGCGCAGGGATAGGCGAAGGCCACCTTGAGATGAACGCCGCAGCCTAATTCAGATGCCGGATATGCTTTCCGACGAATCAAAATTCTTCATGGTTCTGAACCGTGACCAGGAGCATTCCCTCAATGGTCGCGTCATCGAACCAGAAGTCCACTTCGTCCTCGGAGTAGTCATAACGCAGATCGTAGGTCACTTCCTTTTCGAGCCGGGCGAGTTCCCTGGTGCCCAGCTTCCTGCCGTCGATGCATGAGATGTAGATCGAGTGGTAACCACAGACCTTGTAGTCCTGCCACGGATGGTTGTACAAATCAGCCAGGTCCGGTATGGCGCCCTTGGTTGCGACCAGAACGCGGGCGAACGCCTTGCTGCAGATGTCGAAGGTGAAGGCATATTTGGCGTCTACCGCCTCGGCCGGATCGTACCTCTGCATTTTGAGGAACGCGGCCAATGACTGGCCGTCGATGCTGGCGTACGCGACACAGGCGATTACAACTTGAATCGTGCCCTCCAACAGCAACTCCGGCTTGTCGGGCAGTTCAAGCCTGCAGAGGTGCTCCCGCAATAGGGTGTACTCGTCGGCCTCGGCGGCTTCGCGGAATTCGCATTCCCAGCGTTGCAGGTTAGCGTAAGTCATGGTTCGTCCTCAGTGATGCTGCGGAACGCGCTGGGGGTTGTGATATCCGGCAGGAAGAAATGGCTGCAAGTCCAGCTTGATGTAGTGCGCAGCGGCAAGCTGCTGGCACAGGTCGATCATGCGCAGCGTGTAGTCGCGCCAGTCCGTCGTTTTTGTCATCGGCAGATAGTTGACGCGGCCGATCTTGAACAGGTCAACGAACTCGTGAGTCTCGCGCACGATCTGCAAGCTGCTGTCGCAGTCGAGCGTGGGTTCCAAACTCACCCAAGTGAAGATGCCGGCGTCGTGGAAGCGGCGCAACGTGGCGATGCGATTGCTCGGGAGTGCGGCGCTGCGTTCCCATTTACGGGAAAACGAATCGTCCAGGCTGGTAAGCGTCGAGGCGAAGGCATCGCGGTCAGCGCGAAATAAGTCCAGATCGCGGAGCGCACGGTCGCCGCCCTTCGTGAGAGTGCAGACGCCCAGTCCATGGTGCTGAAGAGTTTTCAGAACCTCGCGGGTAAGCGAGTTGTCGCCCGGATGGTAGGGGTCTGTCGTAAAGCTAAGCATGACCTGCTCGGTGATGCCGGCCAACTGGTACTTGCGAGCATCCTTCTGCAAATTCAGCAGGAAGTCGGGGCGCGCAACGGCTCCGGCATCGAACTCCCGGCGATCCATTCTAAGCACCAGCGGAACGTAACAGTACGCGCAGCCATGTCCGCAGCCGCGATAGGGATTAGCGGCGAGCGCGGAATATTCGCCTGCCTGGCCGGCCGGGGCGTAGATGTAAGAGCATCCTTTGATCGATACGCCATCGGGATTGATGGCGGGGGCGCGATTGCTCGCGGGCATTGCGGCGGATTTAGGAATTATCTTTTTCTCCGGTGAGTCTTGCGGATGAATAGTTCGAAAAAAGCCGGATGCATTCGACGGTCGCCGGCCTCCCATTGCTGCCACACTCTGCAGGTGGTGTGCACGAGCATGGCGGCATTCGTCTGAGTCAGTCCGACCGCCTCGCGGGCGGCGCGAATCTCGGCTCGGGTTGGGTGGCCGACCGGATTGTTCCGGGTGCGATTCGGGTGATTTGCCATTGCTCTTCCGATTTAGGCCGTCTGTTGCGTGAGTTGCTTCGGTGCGTTGCTGGCCACCGCCAAGAGGCGATCTATATGCTCGTTGAGCGCGTCAAGCTTTCTTTCGGCCTGCTCGATTTCCTGCTTATCCTTCGAGGATTCGAGCAGCTTGGTTGTGCGGGTGGCGTGTGCGCGCAGGGCTGCGACCGAGGCGTTGATGCTGCCCGCGCCGAGCAGCTTAACCACGCCATCGGATACGGCCTCGCCGGTGCGCATTGGCATGATTATCAGCACCGTATCGGGTGCGCCGTCGAACGTGAAGACCGAAACCTGGTCTTTTTTCAAGCAGAAGACGGCATACGAGATATTGGCGTGACTGGAGTTCAG
>OBLU010002989.1_pt1 | contig 15379 bp, 11 predicted proteins | sample 1518681 | NCBI WGS metagenome assembly OBLU01 (sample SAMEA3539304, study PRJEB22396) | soil metagenome | biome: tundra; feature: field; material: soil | place: USA | collected 2010-05 | depth 0.15 m
GGGGCGAACCGAAACCGGAGAAAGTCTCATTATCCGTGGACTAAAGATGGGGGCAGGTCAATGCCATGCGTGTGTGCATCACACATATTTTCAAAAGTATAGCTGCGAATCAACTACAAGAGTGATCTGCTCACTAAGAAGCTCCTACGATCGCCTAGACTTCTAAAATGATTCTACGATCCGAAAGGCGCGTCTGCTGGGCTCAGTTCTAAGCAGTCGGACTGAGAAAACTCTCGGACTGAGTGATCAGAGTTGTGTACTTCACCGCAATCCCAAATCCCCCTTCGAGCCCGCCCAGCTCGACCCGCACCACCTCACCCTCGCAGGAGAGCTCAATCGGACGAATTATTGGGGGGCCTCGCAGAATCAAGACGAAGCTTACCGAGCTGTGTTGGGGAATCAGCAAAGGGGCATCCAAGAGCAGACCGCCAATGCTCACATTTCTGCTGACAACGTCGGCTTCAGAGGCCACTTCACCGCAAAGGAACTTCAGATGGACTGGGTATGTGAGCTTGAAGCGACGGTACTGGCGCTCCTGACGAGCGGCAGACCAGGTTGTGTTGTCTTGTCGGTCCATAAACCCCCGTTCGGGTTGGATAATGCCTCACTGAATAAGGAACCTACGCGACCGCGCAGGATAGTGCCGACGTTTGAGGTCCCACTGCAAGTTGCGAGACCTTCATGGCGAAGGGATTACGACATGAACAATGTTTGAAGGAACACTGTCTGGCCGAGCCGCATCAGCAACCGCCGTAACGAAGTAGCAGTAGGCATGGGATGGTTGGACTTGAGTGTCAATATAGTTGGTACCCGCAACCGATGTGATCACCGAACAGGGGCCCCCGGGATTGCAGCGATACACTTTGTACTTCACCACACCGGGAGAAGTGCTGGCCTTCCAGGACAAATCAACACGGTGTGGTTTCACCAGCGTGCCTGGCGTTGTTGATGACTTCACGCTGGCAGAATTGGGGGCATTAGCGACGCACGGTACGTAACTATCCGCCTGTGGTGTCTTGTTTTCTGGCTTGTTCGTTGAAGACTGCGTTGGGATGGCGGGCGAGTGCTTTTGGCAGTTCAGTTGAATCGGGATTGTGAGAATCGCCAATACAATCGCCGCTCCAGTCGGGACCGCCTTCATTGATCTCAGATAACGGTTCACTTGGCACTCTTACCGGCTCGGCTGCACGCGCAGCAATGACAACGTCATACCTTCGCCGCTACGTCAATGCACCCGAGTCGAGTCTGGCGCAAATCCCCTACCGGCCGCAATATCCAGAGCAAAACGAAGACGCCGATCAGCGCCATCATGAAGAAAACTATTCCACCGTCGTGATGAAATCTCCCTGTTAGGTAGGTGGGATCGACCCGAGTGCCAAGCATGACAATAGTAAAAATGCGCAGGCCATTCTTGGCTACAGACAGAAAAACTGCGGCTCCAATCACAAATACCTTTTGCCACGGTGACCGTAAAAAAAGCTGAGCCAGTACGATTGTCGTGACCAGTAACATCGAACTGGACCGGATGCTACTGCACTCTTTAGCAACTTCAACCGTCAAACCTGGGACCGTGAGCATGACGCCATCTTGTGCGACAGGAACACCCGCTGCTGCGAAAAGCACATAGGCGGCGAAAGCAGACCCTTGCTGCAACATGTGTACGATCTCGTTTAGGGCAAATTGCGGAAACGGCACCAAACCAAACAAGAAACACAGCGGAAAGAGAACCGATCGCGAAGCTCGCGAGCCGAAGCAAAGAATGAAAGACCCTATCCATGACAGCACCAGCGCAAACATCCTGATCGAGAGCTGCACATCGGAAGGTAGCGAAGTCGACCACCATTTCATCAAGCCGGCGACCACAACAGCTATCGCCAGCAAAGCCGCACCAGCAAAAATATTCGGAGCGACAATCGACTTCAGAGACCCCCAATCGAGAAGGATCAGAGCTACGCTGATGGAAGAATCAGGAGTATGTGCGTATATGCATTATCCCGTAGCGCCAGCGCAAAGGTGTCGACCAAGGGACGCCATCCGACCATCAAGGAAACTGCCAATAGGAGGAACAAACTCACTTGATGGCGCGGCACTTTTTTCATAAACATCCAGAAGTTGCTGTCTGGCGATGATCTATGCGACTTTTTCGCTGGTCGGAGGGGCAGGTGGAATTGCGGAGATTGCGATCTGAGAGGAGTGCAAAGCTTGGGGTGAAGGCTCGATCGCTGTTAGCAGCATAAGGGGAGACCCATGCAACTGGCCTACCGGGGGTTCAGCGACAGGTCCCCTTGTGCGGGGAGAGCAAGCCTATTCCGCCAGGACCATCAGGCTGTATCCGCCCAGCAGGCGCACCGTCAATTCCGGGAAAGCGGCAAAACTGAGTTTTCTCGGAATCCTTGCCATCTTCTGGGCGAGCAGATCACCCAGTTCGATGCATCGGGGAGTATAGAAATGATCGATGATTGTGTATCCGACGTCGGTCAGGGTGCGCAGGGCGGTTTCCTTTGTGAAATAGTGCAGATGCGCATGGTGATCGCGGCGGAGCAGGAGACCGTTCTTGCGCAGAACCGCCTGCACCGAGAGATCCAGCGGAATGTGAAACAGCTTCTGCTTTGCTTTGGACTGGACGGCTCGCAATAGGCCCATGTAGTCCTCGACATGCTCGAAGACGTCGAGCATCAGCAGCAAATCGAAGAAAGTGTCGCACTCGTCTTTTCGAATGTCGCGCAAGCGGAAGAGAAGCTTCTCGTTTCCCCGGCTCGCGGTCATGGCAAGCGCATCGGGAGAGACATCGTAGCCCCAACAAACACAATCCGAAGGAAGATGCGGTTGCAATTCCGCCAACACCAAACCGGCACCGCAGCCCACATCACAAACTGTCTTTGGCGCCAGCTTCTGCTGCTTCATCATTCGCTGGATTTGCCTCACCTTGAGAGGCGATTCTTCCATATGCCAGGAAGGATTGTTTTCGAGATAGCTGCCGTTTCGATAGATCGCACTTTCCGAGTCGATGCTGACCAGCCGATCAGGAACCGCAGCAGTGTTTTGCCGCCGAAGGGGTAGAGCAGTCATAGCCTGAACTCCTTACATACCGCAACTCGAAACTCGCCCGCGTAGTGGAAGTCCGATCCCTTCAGCTGATAGTCTCTTTGGATCTCGACTCCGAGGAAGACTTTGAACACGCGCTATGCCGAGTCGATCTGCGCCGCCTGGATGGCTGCGCACACCTCGACACTGGCAGCCCCGAGATCTGCTCAACTCGATCTCACGAACCTACAGTACTCGCCGCCCTATGCGGCCTTTTCTCATCGGTGGACATCCGCGTTTCCGGGTAAGGCATGGGCGCGGAGTTCGGAGGCTATGCAAATCAAGAAGCACATTACACTCATCTCAAATAGATTCCGCTGCGGTAGACGCATGGCCAAGAACAGGTTCGTAGCAATGTTAAGGTGATACACACCTCCAAGTAGCAGCGCGATCCAACCGACATAATAGGTGACCTTTGCAACCAAGTGCAGTCGAGCGGAGTGGTCCATGATGGAATCTCCTGGTGTCAGAAGTTAAAGGAAGAAGCCACTGATCATGATTCGGCGAATCGGGGCGATTATACACTGGGCCTAATCTGGCTTCGGGTCTCTACGTTCGCCTCTCAATACGAAGCCCGGCAGCGGCCAACACCGCCTGGACGACTTTATGCCGGAATGCCATCACGCCGATAGAGGTGCCCAGCGTATTGGTAATGACGTCGGTCATGCCGGAGTCTCGGGTCGGAAGGTATGCCTGCAAGACCTCGATAGTCAGACTGACAGCAAATCCAAGAGCGATTGTGATCGCCACGGGATGTTCGATCCTTCGCAGTGACGAGAAGTAGGCATAGAAGAAAAAGCCGAGTGGAACGAATCCGGCGACATTGATACCAACGTCTCTCCAGTAGTTCCGGTCCGGACGAAACTCATCCCAGGGCCGTTCGAGAAATTGTTTGTGTAAAACAAAGAAAAATTCTGGGATGAGGAGGTCAGTCGCTGAATCCATCTGGTTGTGGACAACATCCCCGTGCCTTTCGTCGAAGCGATAAAGCGCAACGGCACCTTCGCTCGGGGTGAGGTCGGGATGCTTGCTGTTCGTCCAGTCCGTGAAAGACTGTGCAACTTCGTCCGCCGTCAGTTCACGGTCGTAAAGAGCGAGTCCTTTCAACTGACCGGACCAGCTATGAGTTGTGGCCGGAGAGTTCCCGACGACGAGTCGACCAACCAGATCCCGGCTCGAAAGCTTGAAGTTTTCCAATTTTCTTACGACCGATCCACCCACAAAGACCGTAGTACATGATTGATTTGAGCTAATTGTGACGAGCACCGGCTTCCGATGGCTGAGGACGTCGTCGATGTAGATCTTGACCGTCTTCGCCTGGCCCGCCTCGTTCTGAGTTGTGCGCTGGAGTACTAGATCGCCCAGAGATTGACGCAGTGCGAACGAGCTGACTCGGCTCTCCGGCTGGTAAAATCCGAGGATAGTGGCTGAGGAATGTACGCGCGTTGGTTCCAGCCAAATCTGAAGACTGCCAGAGCTGTCCGCCCGCTTCGGGTCGGCGATTAACGGCCTCGCGCTCGCGATGCTGCCGTGTCTGCCGAAGAACACGGCGTCTTCCTGGCCTAACCAAATCACTTCATTTCTGGGAGCATGAAATGGCCAGAGGCCAGCCACCACAATACATAACAGAACGAGAGCACAAATTGCCCGTAAGAGCATCATCGACTCAGCCCGCACCGACAAGCTTATCCGCCAAGCACGCGAGAAAACAGGCGGCTAACGGTTGCGTCCCGCGGCCGCACCAAATCAGGTTCTACTGGCCTCGGTTGGCACTCCACCTGGCTCGAAACCGTATCCAAATGTCGGCAAAGCCACACCAGTCAGGGTCGTTACAAGTAATTTGTGCATCGGCTTCATCGCTGTGCGCCATTTGTCGTCGAGTGTCAGTTGCACTGGTCCGGTGTCGAACCGCACGGTGTTACCCGACACGCCGTGAGTGGGTGCCAAGGATACGGTGTGGTCAGACAAAAAGGGAAGACGCGTCGCAGGTTCTCCGACGAACTGCATGATTCGGCGCACGCTATCCTCGGGTTGAGCAATGAAATCCTCGTAGCGTAAGGCGAGATATCGTCCTTCTGAAGAACCCCAAAGATTCCTGATGGCGCCGTTGGTGTAAATCCAGTTCAACGCGGTTTTTGTCGGGCTCCAGTTGGGAAAATTACCGATCGCAGGGTTGGGATGTCGTTTGCTCTTTTGCCAGGAGTATGCACAGCCGCGTGGATCGCGGACGAGATGCACCACAAACAGCTCAGCGGCACCGGTTAGCTTCAATAAGTAAGCGTGGGAAGGTAGTTTCGAGGAATCGACTACAACTTTCGCGCCTGCAATCGCGCTGACGGCCTGATAGAGTCTCCTCGTCAGATCTACATAGGCATCGAGTGAAGGCTTGACCAATCCTCTCATGAGCGAATTCGTAAGGAGGATTAAGTGGCGGGATCGAGCACAGCGATCTCTCAAGGCTGCGACCGCTGCAAAATCAAACCGGTCGGGAGTTTCCTGAAAAGCCTCTGCAAAAACCTGGCGCCAGAAGTCGCAATCTTTGAGGACGCGGCCGCAGCCGCATAGCTGCAGGGGACCTCGGTCCCAAAAATCTGCAAGCTCCCCGACGGTAAACCAGCCCGGAATTTGTCCCAAGGTCTGATCGAGGACAGTGCTGCCACTCCGGTCACAGCCGGCGATGAAGAGGATCTGTGTCGTCTTACAATCCATAGTTGAGGGATCCCAGAAACAAGCGTGGGACAACGAACGTTCAGCAGCCCGACCGGATCAGATCTTCCGGATCCAGGCGGGCAGGCATCAGGCTTCCTATGAATACTGCGGCTGACGAGATTGATCGGAACCGGACAATTCCGAGCCCAGCCGGGAAGATGTGGGAGGTATCTTCTCAATCTCAGCCTGCAACCGTTCCGCCAGAACCTGAACAAACGGATCGTTCAGCGTTCCTCGAGGATAGAATGGCAGTTCGACAACGTGCACTCCCTGCAGGGCGATGGGACCCCAACCGAAGTCGAAGTCACCGAACCTGCGATAGTGCGATTTCGTCCGGAACAGAGTGATCTTGCCGTCATAGGGAAGAGGTGTGTAGACCGTCTGGGCCTTATCGTTCAGCGCACGGGTCTGGAGATGCTGATATTGCAAGCCGCCTTTACAATTGAGCTTCTCAAGCATTGCCGACCACAGGATATTCAAGGTCACTTTCGCCCGGTCCAACTCAACCTTCATCTTCTCGAAAAAGAAGCCAGAACCTCCCCGGGATAAGCTCAACCATAGATTCGTCAGGTGAAAGTACAAATTCTGCGCTTTGTGAATCGTATTCAATGGAAAAGACACCTCTGGCTGACCCGCGAGATTGTAGGTCTCCAACAGAGCCAAAAGGCCGACCGATTCTCCCGCTCTTCGGAGCTGTTGGGCGATTTCCAGGGCGACCGTTCCGCCCATGCAATATCCTCCTAGAAAATAAGGGCCTTTCGGCTGCAGTGCTTGAATTTCCTCCCGGTAGTGCGCCGCCATTTCTTCTATCCTGGTCGCCGTCCCCTCGCTGCCGTTCAAACCACGGGATTGGAGGCCATAGACCGGCTGATTATCTCCCAGGTTGCGGGCCAGGTTCTTGTACAGGAGCACATTGCCTTCCGCTCCGTGAATCAGGAAGATGGGTGGCCTGTCTCCTTGGGGCTGGATCGGAACCAGTGATTTCCAACTGGGTTCCGGTGATTTTTGTTGGGCACTCGCAGCCAATTGCCGAATGGTCGGAGCCTGAAACAAAAGCGCAAGCGGCAGTTTCAATCCGATCTGCCGATCCATCTGGGCGAACACCTGGGCAGCCAGCAACGAATGCCCACCGAGTTCGAAGAAATTGTCATTGGCGCCGATCACTGGCTTTCTGAGGGCTGCCTTCCAGATTTCGGCCAACTGCTGTTCCAGTTCGCCTTCGGGCTCCACGTAAGGCGAGCCGGGTTCCGACGCGATACTTTCAGGTTTTGGAAACGCCTTGCGGTCAATCTTGCCATTCGGGGTAAGGGGAAACGCCTCCATCTCGACGAAGGAAGAGGGAAGCATATAATCGGGCAGCTGTTTCTGGAGAAACTGTCCGAGTTCAGCCGACTTCAACCGCCCAGCGGTAACCGGAATGCAATAGGCGACAAGGCGTTTGTCGCCCGCCTCGTCTTCCTGGGTCACGACCACTGCGTCTTTGACGGCTTCGTGCTGTGACAATACCTTCTCGATTTCTCCCAACTCAATCCTGTATCCCCTCAGCTTCACCTGATGATCAAGTCTTCCCAGCAGCTCAACGCGGCCGTCCGCACGAAAACGCGCCAGATCTCCAGTCCTGTAGGCACGGTTTCCTGGATCTTTTCCTGGATCCAGGAATGGGGCCTCAATAAACCGTTCCGCAGTCAAGTCAGGGCGGTTGCGGTATCCTCGGGATACTCCGTCGCCGGCAATCAGCAACTCGCCGATCACGCCAGGCGGCGCAGGTTCCAGGTGCTGGTCCACGATATAAAACTGGGTGTTCGAAATGGGCCGGCCGATCAGGATAGGATCCGACCCCGGTTGAACCCTCCCCACTGAAGACCAAATGGTAGTTTCCGTGGGCCCGTACATGTTCCAGAGTTCAGCGCCGCGCTGCAGCATGCGGTTGGCGAGTTCCCGCGGCAATAACTCCCCCCCGCACAGCATCTTCAGCCCAGGGGTCCATTCCCAGCCAGCTTCCAACATCAGCTTCCAGGTAGCCGGAGTGGCCTGCAGAACGGTCGCGCCGCTAGTGGAAATCCTTTCCAAGAGGGCTGAACCGTCGACCGCCTCATTCCTACGGGCCACAACCAGTCTCCCTCCCGAAATCAGAGGGAGGAAAACCTCCAGCGCGGCGATGTCAAACGAGATCGTCGTTACTGCGACCAGTACATCATTTGCATCGAAGCCGGGCTCGTCCTGCATCGACAGGAGGAAATTCACAACGGATAGGTGCTCGATCATCACTCCCTTGGGCTTTCCTGTGGAACCGGAGGTGTAGATGATGTAAGCCAGACTCGAGGGGGACAGGGCAACACCGGGATCGTCGCTGATACCCTGATCGATCGCTTCCCAAACGGCATCCAGACAAACTGCCTTCATTCCCGGTCGAGACAAGTTGTTCAGAAGAGCAGTATGGGTGACCAGAAGTTGGATGTCTGCGTCTTCCATCATCCACGCCAGACGTTCCGAAGGGAATGATGGGTCCATGGGGACGTAGGCAGCGCCAGCCTTCAGAATGGCGAGCAATCCGACAATCAAGTCAAGAGAGCGCTCGAGAAAAATTCCAACGCAACTCTTCGGTTGCACTCCGCACTCGATCAAGTGATTGGCCAGCCGATTGGCCTTGGCATTCAATTCACCGTAGGTCAGCGACTGGCCACCGCATTCGACGGCAACGCGATTCGGCGTACGGATTGCAGCCATCTCGAACAGATTGTGCAGACACAGATGCTGAGGATAGTCCCTGGATGTATTGTTCCAGGCCCGGAGTACCTGCTGCCTTTCCGGTTCCGACAGGACGGGGAGCTCTGATACCTTCAGTTGTGGATTCGTGACCACGGCTTGCAGCAACCGTACAAAGGCTGAGGAGAATTTCTCGACCGTTTCTGCCCGAAACACGTCCGTGCAGTACTCGAACCGTACGTGTTGGCCTTCGGATTCCGCATAAAAATGGAGAGCCATGTCGAACTGAGCAACTTTCATGTCGAAATGGAAGTTGCTGACTTCAAGGTCGCCGATCGTTGGCGTGCTCGCGGGCAGCGCCTGCAGCATGACCTGAAAGACAGGATTTCGGCCCGGGTCGCGTTCGATCGTAAGATGTTTCATCAAAGCCTCAAACGGCAGATCGGCATTTGAGAAGGCGTTCAGAGCAGTGTCCCGGCTTCTTCGGAGAATCTCGATAAACTCGGGATTGCCGGAAATATCGCATCGCAACGCTACCATGTTGAGGCAGTTTCCGATCAAGAGACCCACTTTCCCGGGGTCTCTGAGGGCAACGGGGGTGCCGATGATAATTTCTTCCGCACCGGAATAGCGATGAAGCAGTACCTGAAAGGCCGCTAGGACGGTCATGAAGAACGTGCATCCTTCGCGCGTGCCTAGAGAGGTTAGGCCCTGAACCATCGTCTGCGGAAGGTTCACACACACATTGGACCCTTTGAAAGACTGGACCAGTGGCCTTGGGAAGTCAGCGGGCAACTCCAGCACAGGAAGCGTTCCTGATAACTGCTTCCGCCAGAATGTGAACTGGTCGGCGTATGCCGCGTCGTCCACGGCTTGCCGTTGCCAAAGTGCAAAATCGGCATACTGCAGGCTCAGATCCGGTGGATGAGGATCTCGACCGCTAGTAAGCGCGCGATAAAAGATATCCACTTCATCCAGGATGAGCCCAATCGACATCCCATCCACCACTATATGGTGAAGATTGATGATCAGAACGTGCTCGGTTTCGCCAACCTTGAACAGGGAAACATGAAGCAGAGGAAGGCGAGAGAGGTCAAACGACTTGAGAGCTTCCTCGGTGGCCAGCAATTGGAGTCTGGACTCTGCAGTCGCGGGATCCAGTTCTGCGAAATGGATTCGGATCCTGCACTCGGGTTGTATGCACTGCAGGGGCTCGTCGTTTTCAACGATGAAGGTGGTTCTCAGTATTTCGTGCCGTCGAATTACTTCATTAAAGCTGTCTTCCAGAGCTGTCGGATCCAGAGGTCCACGAAGACGATAGCCGGCCAGCAAGTTATAGGCCGGATTCCCGGCCGTCATCCGGTCGATCACCCACATCTGGCGCTGAGAGAACGAAAGCGGCGCCACGTCCGGATCTTGCCGTCTTCGAGAGACTAGGCCTGCGGCACTCTTCTTTTCCGCAGCCGCCAGGCGTTTGTTCAGCAGGAGTTGCTTTTCCGGAGAGAGGCGCGAAGATACTGCATCGCTCTTGTGGAATGGCTGGATGATTTCCTCCGTAGACAATATCGGCAATCTGAGCCGTTCCGTATCCGATGAATGTTCCTCAGGGCGTACGGAATGCGGCACGCCGGACAGGTCCGCCTTCATGGTGCTACCGTGATTATCACTGGAGGGCACGCTAGATTTCTCGCCCACTGGGGTCGCACTTCCGAAGGGTCGTACGCCGGCCAGATTGTTTCTAGAAGCCATCTCATAAATAGTTCCTCATCAGGATGAGGATGCAACCGAGCTGGACCAGACCGAGGAAGTTGGCCTCGTAATATTCCCAACGGGTGACCAGACGGCGAAAATTATGCAGCCAGGCGAACAATCGCTCGATTTTCCAGCGCCGACCGCAGTCAGAATTCAGACCTTTTTTAGAAACCTCTCTTGACGGCCAAATACGGAATAAGGGCGACTTCGGCTAGCCCCGGGATGGGATCATCCGAGCTAAATACCGCTTCGACATTGCAGTTCTTGAGCGAACGGAGATAACTCCTCCAACCTGTATCGCCATTGAGAATAGATACCATCGCGGTCGGAAGATCAGTAGTCGTACGTACCCAGGCCAATCCAGGGCGGCCTCTACTCACCGAGACAGGCTTGCCGACTTGATCGGAATGGAGCATGTAGCAAAAATCTACGCCGGCTTTGGCTCCGAGACTGTGGTAGCCCCACGTTCTCGCATTTACATCGAGCAGTTTGTATTGGGAGTCGCGTGGATCGAGTTTGAACTCGATCTCGACCAGACCGTAGTAGTTGATAGCGCGCAAGAATCTCTCGGAAAGCTCCTCCAGCAGGGGAATATCCACCGACTCGACATAGGTGCTGGCCTTTCCAAACTCAAGGGGGTGTTGACGTCTGCGCCGCACAACCATTTTGCCGACGGCTTCCCCGTCACGAAAAAATGCGCAGTATGAGAACTGCTGGCTGCCACCGCCGGGAATTAACTCCTGCACCATGATCTCGCCAGCGCCGGCCAGCCTGGTGGCCTTTCGAAATAGCTTCCTTAATTCAGAGTGGCTCTCAGCACGCCATGCTTTGGCCTTTGTCGCGTACACAAAATGCTCTTTGATCGCTGGCTTAATCACAAATGGTGGCATGAGGCCGTGGAGTTGCGATAGTTCGTCAACATTGGCGGGGTAGTAGGTGACTGGCGTCGGAATATTGAGTTCCTTCGCAAGGCGGTGAGTGTTCCTCTTGTCCCAAGCCCACTTCACGGTTTCCCAATCGGGTGTGGGCACGCGGAAGATCTCCCCGAGTTCGGACCGGTGGTGGGAAAAAGCGGCAACGAGTTCTTCCCGAGTCGGAAAAAGAACCCAACCGTCCAACCCGAATCGCTTTCCGAGCTCAAGCAGGCTGTCTACCGTAGCGCGCTCATTATGCAGATCCGCGACTTTGGCGAATTTTGTGGCATAACGCGAATATCGGGAAATAGAACGTTCGTCATCGACGACGCACACCGGCACTCCCTGCCGGCCCAGGGTGCGAACGATGCCCAATCCCTGGTAGTCTCCCCCGACCACAACTGCACCCGCGATCCGGTTCTTGCGGCGCCCATTACTCGGGTGTGGCACGGGTTGGATTAAGGTACTCATCCTCTCAATTCTTCCCGTTCCCCCGCACCACAAAGCGAACCAGTTCATTCGAAGCAAACTCCGCTCCTGAAACAAAGCCGAGGATCGGACCAAAACTCCACGCAGCGGGTTTTCCGAGGAAATGTAATCCTGGAATCGATGACTCCAGCCCGCGCTTGAGCACCGGAAAGCCACCCACTGTTTTCAGTTGGTTCAATAAAGAAGGCGACAGGAATGGATATCGTGTAACGTCAACCCGGAAACCCGTCGCCAGAAGCGCATGGTCAACAAGGCGCTCGCTTCCGTCATTCAGTCGGAGGCGAAGCTGACTGCCTGCTGCTGCTGCGGATACTACCTTAAGTCCCAATGTGATCGGCACTCCCACAATTCGCGCTTGCAACCAACCTGCGCCTGCCGGTCGGATTGCACGGTAGGAGGTGCGATCCTGGAAGCGTCGAGGAAAACGACGGAACAAATGCGGCATCGAAACCAGACGGCTGATCCCAGCTGGTCCAACGTCGCGTGTCGAATACAGCATGTTGGAAACCAAGCCCAGATGATGGAGCTTCGCGTGGAGCCCCACCCAATTTAGAGTCTTTGCGCGCGCAATCACTTCGACCTGGATGCTAGCCTCTATAAGCAGGGCAGCGGATTCCAGCGCGCTCTGCCCTGCGCCGATGACAGCCACCCGTTGCCCTCGAAACTTCCGCAGATCATTGTGTTCGCTTGTATGCGAAGCCAACGCAGGAGGAATGCCAGCAAACTCTGCGGGGCGAGTCGCAAACCGGCTGATTCCCGCTGCTATTACGACCCGCCGCGTCGTGAATTCCTCGCCATCCGCCAGGATCACTTTGAAACCACGGGTGCCACTTTCAACGCTACGGACTTGACGCCGATCCAGATCCGGGACAGCCTGCTCCTGGTACCATGTACCATAGTCAACGAAGCGATCCAAAGGAATGGGCTTCGTTATGTGATTGCCCCGCTGACGGCAGTATTCGTCAAGGGTGAGAGTGCGCTGGGGGTCCGCAATGTGTGAGGCGCCCCAATTTGACCGCAGGCACATCCCGGCCGGCATCTGGTTCTTCCAGAAGTCCATCGGTTCGCCAAAACAACGCGTCTCCATGCTGGCCGCTCGCAAATATGCCGCCGAGGAAAGCCCATAGGGTCCTGCCCCGATTACGACTGCGTTGCAATCTGATGATCTGCTGTTCACAATACGTGTTATTCAGGGGAGTGACCGGCCGCTTCACGCAGGCGGAACTTGGGGCGGCGCGGTTGTCAGTTTTTCTTCAAAGTTGATGCCGAAGGGTGGTCGTCAAGTTCCCCGGCGAGGGCGCCGACCTGATCGGCGGGGTCTTCGCTCTGCTGTATGCTTCGGGTGCTGTGAAGGATCGACGTGCTTGCTAGAGCTGGGTGAAGACCAACGAAGCGCTCTATCGAGAGGGAATCGACCAAATCCAGGTATTCCTTTTTCCTTCGGCCCCAGCTGTTCTGCTCGACATATTCATAGCCATGCGTAATGAGGGACTCCCGCAGGTCCAGGTTGTTGACCACGTCCAGCATGGCTTGAGCCATAGCTTGGGAGTCACCAGAAGGAAAGAAATGGACGTCGCCTTCCTGGAAATAATAGGTGTCAACCTTTGTTCGAGAGACAACGACGGGTACACCTTGAGACATGAACTCCATGATCTTGGTGCTGTAAGCTTCGTTTCCAAATGAGTCAGCCCGCTTGGGGACAACTCCCAGGTCAGCATTGACGATCACTTCCGACATTTTATCGAGCGCTACGCCTCCGAAAAGCTTCACGCTGTCCGCTAGATCAAGTCGCTGTATCAATCGAATCAAAGCGTTCTTTCTGTCGCCGCCTACCCCGGTGTAGATGTGGAACTCCGCATTTGGAATCTTCCTCTTGAAGTGAACAAAGGCTTCAATCGCAATATCCAACCCCTGGTGCCACTGCAGACTACCCGGGAACAACACGAAAAACTTGCCGTCAGGCCTGGTTCTTGCCCGCCGGCCAAACAGTTCAGGGTCCACATGATTAAGGAAGACCGAGCAATTCTTTTCTGCAACCGAGCGCGCAACTACAGTTTTGTGCCAAAGGTGGTTTGAAACGATCACATGATCAACAAACCTTGCCGATGCCCTTTCGATCGCTTTCAATAATTCGACATACATCGATTTAGGTTTTGTCTGAAATTTACTCGCAAAGAACTCAGGAACGATGTCATGAACGTCGAGAATCAGTTTTGCCCCGGTAAACTTCGGGTACCACGCCCCAAACACAAGAAAGTCGGGCATGTTATGAATATGAATCACATCATACCGATACTGCTTGTGCAGCCGGGTCAGCTGCCTTGACGACCTCCAGAGAAAGCGCAGCAATCGCCACCCATACGTCCACTTTGTCCGCTCGTTTACCTCACGGTGTCCAACTCGATAAAGGGTAACGCCATTGACTTCCTCCTTCGGCGTTGTGAATTGGCTAAAACTAATGGCAATTGCGTCTACATGGTCACCCCGTTTCGCCAGTGTTTCCGCATAGCGCCGGACACGATTGTCAGATTCGTACGAGGTGTAGGCCACCATGCAAATTTTCTTGCGTGTATTCCTCAAAGGAAGCGGAATCCTCTCCTCGTAATGCCGAGCCACCTCTCGCGGCAACGCGGACCAATAGGATCCCTCATACTTGGTTTTCACATAGCGGAGAAGTTCTTCATAGAACGACACCGGATACTCGTCCCGCTGCTCGCGGCCGTCAAAACACATGTAATCCGGGTGAGTGTTTACCAACACCATGCCGCCATGCTCGGCAACCCAATCAACCTTGCACTTCCAAATACTGATATCGCGCTCGCGAAGAACCTTAAAAAGATTGAAATCTTGAATCAGTGTGTATGGAAGTTCTAGGTATCCATTGCCGTCCGGACCTGGCACCCAAAATGGAAAGATGGTACCAACGCCGTCAGGTTGAGGTTCAAACGGATCGGTATCAAAAGTCGATGCGTCGTACTCGACGCCCAATGTATGCAGCCACCCCAGCTCGTGCTGCATCAGAGGAGAGCGAAATCCGGATGCGTTCCAGCGCTCGACGTAGGCTCTGATCTGGGCGGCATCCTTGGCAAATTTAGCTTTCGACCTGTAAAGTTTTCCTTCGTGGTCCAGCCCGTGAACCCCTACTTCAAAACCGGACCGGTCCAGGAGTTCTCGCAAATTGTCCGAAACCCGGTATTCTCCTTCCGGCACGAAGTTGAAGCAAGAACGGAATCCCTGTGCCAGCTCCAGGTCCATCAGCCGTTCCACCCGCGATAAGCCTTTGCTCCCCTCGACGTCATGCGTCGGAACAAACGCGAACCGCTTTCCGTTCGGCCACCCTGGCCACCCCGGAGGAGTTTTACCTGCGGCGTCATCGATGGGCCATACGTTTGCGAAGGCCCGCCGCCTTCGGCGCGCTCGGATTCTTCGCATAGCCAACCGGACCCGCCAGGGCAAGATCGGTTTCAGAAAGTAGTAAATGTCATTTAAGAGCATATTGGATCAATCCCACCCATTCCTTCCAGAACCTTCGACACTGGCAGAAGCCGCGCCCCTCTGTCCAAAGCGAGTGCGACCACAGCCTGAAATAGCTCGGGCGTGCACCCATAGCGTGAGGGTTGCGGCCGCACATCATGTGTGTAAAAAATGAGCCAGCTGTTCTTCCTCTCGTTCATTAAAACCAACTCCTTTGCACGCTCGTAGCAGTCAGCATCTCCGTACAACCC
>OBLU010002991.1_pt1 | contig 15369 bp, 18 predicted proteins | sample 1518681 | NCBI WGS metagenome assembly OBLU01 (sample SAMEA3539304, study PRJEB22396) | soil metagenome | biome: tundra; feature: field; material: soil | place: USA | collected 2010-05 | depth 0.15 m
TACGACGCCACCGGCGCCCACGTGCTTCAGTTGCCCATGACTCCCGAGCGAATCAGACAAGCCCTTCGGAAAGCCTGAAATAGGTTTCGAGTGCGGGTACGAGGACTTTCGATTTGGGGAGTTGGGCGCGATCAGGTCGCGGTAGGGCAGGCGCTAGAGAAGGAGCAACAGATGGCCGTGCCGTTCGCCGTCGCCTTGGGCTGCGAGAGGCCTTCGCTCAGACTTGAAACAGGAAAAAAACTCCTAATCCAAGGTGGCGCTGGAAATCTTGCCCGAGGTCTTTGCCGCTGGGCGGACCGCATGGAGCGGTTTCGCCCTGTTAGACCCTTACGAAGGAATCCCGCGCCAAGGGCGGAACGTCAGTGAAGCGGTCCACCAGCAGATCGCCATCGTCGTTCAACCAGATACGTTTCCACGGCAGCGGTCGGGGTGCCGGGCCTTCGATCTTGTCGCCCGGCTTGTGGCCATTCTCGGTGTGAACGTAGAACTTGCTTCCGTGGCAGGGGCAAGCGATGATCCCCAACTCTGGCTTCCAGGCCGTAAGACATCCGAGATGCGTGCACACCGCACTCAGAGAGAAGTAGCCCTCCTGGGAGTGAATGATGTAGATTCCCGCGTTCGCGTCAAGCGTGACCGAGTCCAACGGATAGCTGTCCGGGTTGCCTTCATTGACCACGGGCGACGGCTCGTAGAGTACGTTCGGCTCGAGATACTCATAGGCGAACGCGACCGTGCCGGCAGCGGCGATGCTCAGCGAGCCCAATCCGAGTCTGAGGAAGAATTGACGGCGGTTCAGATCGTTTGCCTGCTCTGCGTTCGTGCTGTTCCCACCCTCTGCCATGCTCCCCGCTCTTCGCCCTCATGACTCTACTTCGTCAAGGTGAAATCCACTTTACCAGAGCCCGAGACCGTAACGGGCGTGGACTGGCTCTTGGCGCCCTCATGCCAGGCAGTTATGGTGTAACTGCCGACCCAACTACTGGCCTCAGTAATTGTGATTCGTACGGAGGAATTATTGGTTGTATCGTGACGCGATATATAATCGCTCTTGACCAATGCGCCGCCCCCCTTCGCGAGCATTCACTTCAGATCAAAACGACTGCAAATGAGACGGGTCTTTCCCAAGGTCAGCCTGAGCCGATGAACGCCGGCGAAAATCAGATCCTGCCTTACTCAGACTAGTAGCCAAGAATAAAGAAGTCATAAAGAAAAGCACCTGCTCTGTTTTGCCGGTATCTGGTCTTTGCCTGTGTTTGGGAAAGGCGCGTCAGCTCAAATGGTAAAGTGATTCCGAAAGGCTGCGCCACCAGCCACACCGTGCTGGCTCAGATGCAGAGCGGTTTGGCGCCGATCAAGCATGAAAAGGGCGTTCCACACTCCATAAATATCGGGGATCTGAGTCGGTGAGCTGTAGAGACTGTCACACCGGCGGTGTGGGGCCGTAAACTTGGAAACTGGCCCACCAGCACTCGAGCCAAAAGGAGGAACACCATGCGAGGGCTTGCTATCTGTCTTGTATTAATCAGCCAATTGACACTCTTAGGTGTCAGCCAACAGGCGTCCTCAATCCGTCAACCTGCCGAGGTTTTCTGCACGTTTGACGATGGGAAAAAAATGAGAGTCCAATACAACAATTCACCTGGGAAACACGAAGAGGAGTTTCACGAGAAGAAACTTTGGGAGCCAGGTGGTTCGCCCGTGTTTCTTTTCACACAAACTGCTCTCACCCTTGGCAGCTCGGTTATTCCCGAGGGAGCATATCGTCTCTACATTATTCCGGAAAAACAGATCTGGACTCTCGTGCTGAACAAGAACGTCAACGCCGGAAGTAAGTACGACGAGACGCAAGATCTGGTGCGTTCACCGATGCAAATTGGGGAAGCCGAAAGCCTTTACAAACAGCCCGACCTCGCGTTCGCCCATGTTGGTCCGAAGCAGTGCAACATGCGGTTGTATTACGAAAAAACTGGCAGCTGGGCGGAATTTCACGAGAAGTGAAAGTGACGAGCGCCAGCCCGGGCAGTTCGTTGATGGCCCGCCCGGGAAGCGCAAGTCAGCCGTTCTTCGTCAGGCTGCTCGTCTAATTACGTTCTTGAGCCCGCTGGACGAATGCATGTCGAACGTACGGATCACGGGCTCAGTGCCAAGAAGGTACCGAACGGTGTCAGCGACGCTCTTGTATTGTTCGCGTTGATACCGTTCCGCATCGTCTCTCGTTTGCCAAAAACTGAGGGCCAGGACCCGCTCCGGTTCGGTGTTCGATACGAGCAAGATTTCGTCCACGAAGCCGCTCTGCTTCTGCAGAATGGGTAATGCCTTTTCGTTGATTGCGTTGGAGAGCTCTTTCGATTTACCTGGTTTGCTAGTCAGTTCAACAGCACAAGTAAACATCATCAGCTCCTTTCATAAGCTGAAGGCTGGAAAGCAAGCCTCGCCGCAGGATGCGACGTTGGACCTGCTGTCATACGTCCAAACCTTTGTTTTAAGTCGATCCCGCCCAGATGAACCTGCAAGGTTGGTTCGTGAGATGCAAGCCTGGCGACAACGCGCAGCGGAACAGAAGTTCCCTCCAGCGACTGGGCCTTTCGCTCGACGTCATCGCATGCCGTCGTTGTTCAGTTGGGTTCTGTGAAACGATTAACCGTTAAGTTGGATGAGAAACTTGCGGTCGACGGTTATCCGCGCAACCATCGGAAAGTTTTTCTCTCGCCGTTTCGGTGGCAATGCTGCGGGTAGCCCAATCGTCGGCGTCAGGCCGTGCCGGTTACAGTTCCGTGTACTCAGGAATGTAGTCCTTAAAGAGAGCTGTACCCAGATACATGGTTCGTACCGGGACGCGATCCGCAGTCTTACTGGTTCTGACCCAGTCCCAGGCAGCACCAATCTTGGCGCTTGTGAATTAGCGGGTCTCGGCCTGAAGAACGGCGGTTCCGGCGATGAGCATCGCCACCACTTCTTCCCATTTGTCGGCACCGACCACTGCCATTCGCGCGATATGGTCGGTGTATTTCTGGAGAAATCGCATTTCATCCCAGCGCGCCTTCCAATCCGCTCCCTCCATCTGCGAAAGATCCGCCAGGATTCCGATCGGCCGCGCTCTCCGTTCCTTAATGAGAAATTTGCGGCTCGAATGCCGTGACTTCATCGCCGCGAATTCTTCCGACCACCTTGATCCAAATGCTGCTCCCCGGCATTCCTTAAGTCTTTCAATCATGGCCGCGCATCTCCCTTTTCTTCGAAAGTTCACTTGCAACACGAAATTCTGATTCCGCTAAGAGGACATCCGATCCGACGAATAGCGACCGCTTCTCTGCGAGTCTGAGCTTTCACACGTTCAGAACTGGAATCGACACCGCGCAAATGATTGCGTAGCCGTGGGTCCGCAGGTTTTCGCCATAAGGGTAGCACCCGGTCACCAGCAGATCTGCTTTCGTCTGCTTCGCCAGTTGGCTCAACACCTTCGGCACATCACCCGTGCCGATTAAGACGTCCGCTTTGACGCCCACGTCCTGCTGCAAGTTTCCGAGATGCTGAGAAGCATCGTTGAACATCGCTTCCTTCCACTCTGGATTGATGTAGCTGCCCCCAGGTCCCCAAATCTCCACGCTGGCATTGACGTGGGCAAGTGTAAGATGGGCACCAAACTCGGCGGCGATCCGACTGGCCCACGACACAGTTTTGTGACTACGGGCCCCAAAATCGACCGCGCAAAAGATGTTGCGTATCGCAAACTCCTGCGCCGTCGATTTTTCCACGTGGGCACCGGTCCAAACCGGGCACTCGGTTCGGCTGAGTACTTTCGCGGTCACGGAGCCCAGCAGAAACTGATCGAAGGTGTAGCCATAGGATGGCATCATGATCAGGTCGGCTTTTTCCTTTTGGGCCGCCTGTACAATTGTGCGGGCCGGGTCGCCTTTGACCGATACGCATCGGATGGCAAGACCTTCAAGCTCAGGCCCGAGAGACTGGTCAAGATTTTTCTGAGCCGCTCTAACGATCTCGGCGAGCATATCCCAACCCGCCAGCTCAGGGCCGTCATCCGGCACGCCGGCGGCATGGCTCTCCGGTGTCACAACGTGCAGCATCACAATCTCCGAATGGAAACGGTGGGCCAATGTCGCAGCCTGATGAACCACACCCAGCGAGGGGTTCGGAAAATCAACCGGCAAGAGAATCTTCTTAATGTTCAGCATCTCGCTCCAACTGAAGAATCAAAATGTCCTGGACCATCGCTCGTATGGTGTTCCCACCTGCGGTTTGTTAGGAAGACCAGCTAGACCCGATAAGGCTGTAAAGCAACACCAATAGCACGATGGACGCGACGACGACATACATCCGGTCTCTCTCCTCTGCGAAGCCAAAGATCGAGAAGGCGACACGGGCGACCGGGGTCGCGATGAGGAACAGCAGTCCGAGTTGGATAATGCCCCTACCTCGCAGCGCTAACGCATCGCGAAGGATGCCCCTGACGCTGCGAAGGTCTGTAGGCTCGCCACGGAACACCCGGTACTCAGTGGGGGAGTGCCCATGCCGCACCAGATAAATGACGGCACCAAACAATACAATGAGCGCAGAGAGCACCACCCCAAAGCGGAGCAGGTTGCCAATAATTTCGTCCATCCGTCTATCGGTCCAAGCTCGGTCACTGGCCATATCAAATCCGTCCCGAGAGCCCTTTGTAGAGCATCTCGATTCCCAGAATCACGATCACGATGCTGAATACCCGCCGCAACCACTTGGTCTCCGCTTTGACGAGAACCCGCGTGCCCAGCAACGATCCGGCAAGAACACCCAGTACGACGGGCATGGAAAGCCCAGGATCAATATATCCGCGGGCCAGATAAACCCCCGCGCTAGCCGCGGCTGTGACGCCAATCATGAAGTTGCTGGTCGTGGTCGATACTTTGAAAGGGATCCTCATCGCTTGGTCCATGGCGAGAACCTTCATTGCCCCCGAACCGATACCGAGCAACCCCGATAAAGTTCCAGCGCCAAACATCAGACCCCATCCCAACGATACGCGTTGGACGTTGTAACTTCGAATGCCATCTACATCGGGAAAGCTCCCATTCAACTGCAGTCTAGTGGCCAGCGGGTCAGGCGGAGCCGATCAGCACCAATCCAAACACTACGGCGATCGCACTCGTAGAGACGCGTGTCGCCAAGGTTGCGCCCAGGAGCGCACCCAGAGTCGTGGCGATCTCCAGAAACATTCCAATCCTGATGTTGGAAAAACCCTCCTTCACGTAGGCTGCTGCTGCTCCCGAGGAAGTGGCGATTACCGACACCAACGAGGCCCCAATTGCGTATCGGATATCTACTCCAAGAAGCAAACTGAGCATGGGGACAAGCACCACTCCACCGCCCAGGCCAGTCAGCGCGCCCAGGAAACCGGCGATGAGTGAACCGGCCCAAACAAGCAAGCTAAACTCCAAGATAGTCATGAATGTCCATCACTCTTCGGCAGCATCGATCCCACCTCATCGCCCGCAGAAAGCCGAGTCTCCGCTTCATGCGGAATCCAGCGCCACGATTATCGCACCACTGGTAGATCCGACTGCACATGAGCAAGACTAGACCCGTGTCCTGAACGGAGAGGTCCTTCTGAAGTTCGCGCACAATACGAGCAGCGGTGAAGTCCAATTGGTGATGGCCCCAGCATCAACGATCAACCAGTGCAATGGGGAAGGTAGTCGCCGCTCAGGACTTTGGCATGCCTGGATTTCTTGCAAGGAACGTACGTCTGCCGGGCCGCTCCCTGTAAATTCCCGCGACCTTAGCCCTGGTGAACTCTTTGATCTAACATGGTTGAAGGTCCGGTTCGGGTCTGGCTGTTCAGGCCATTCGACAAACTTCGCCACGATGACTACCACAAGCCAGCCAGCTTCTAGGTATCAGCCCGATAAAACGGTCACGCCGCTTCGCGCTCTGGCGGAACAGGCTTTTTCCCGAGCCGCGGGGGCTCCCCTGATCCCGGGGAATAAGATGCGTTTCCTTCGGGACGCGACCGAAAACTATCCTGCCTGGCTGGAAGCGATCCGTTCAGCCGAAAGCAGAGTTCACTTCGAGAACTACATCATTCATTCTGACGATGTCGGCGAGCAGTTTGCCGAAGCGCTGGCTGCCCAAGCACGCCGAGGGGTGCGGGTAAGACTGATCTACGACTGGCTGGGAGCAGTCGGTGCAACGTCGTATCGGTTCTGGGAGGCTTTGCGGCAGGCAGGCGTGGAAGTTAGATGTTGCAATCCACCCCGCCTGGATAGCCCTCTGGGCTGGTTGAGTCGCGATCACCGCAAGATGCTTTCGGTTGACAGCCGGATCGCTTTCGTCAGCGGCCTGTGTGTGGGTCGCCCGTGGGTGGGTGATCCAATCCATGGCATCGAACCCTGGCGTGACACAGGCGTTGTGATCGAGGGACCAGCCGTCGTAGATATCGAACAGGCGTTTGCCAACATGTGGGCAACCCTCGGCTCGCCGATCCCCGAAGAAGAACTCCCTCACGAGAGAGAAGCCATTCCGGCGGCTGGGGACGTGGCGCTCCGCGTCATGGCCAGTATGCCCACGATCGCCGGTGTTTACCGGTTGGACCAACTGATTGCCGCGATTGCCCGGCGTTCGATATGGCTGACAGACCCCTACTTTGTAGGAACAACGTCTTACGTGGAAGCGCTGAAGGCTGCGGCGAATGATGGCGTGGATGTAAGGCTCCTGGTGCCACGGGCTAGCGATATTCCGATGATGCGTGCGGTGTCGCGAGCTGGGTTCCGGGGGCTGTTGGAAGGAGGGGTAAGGATATTTGAATGGACTGGGTCCATGGTGCATGCCAAGACGGCAGTCGCTGATGGCCGCTGGGCGCGGGTGGGGTCGACCAATCTCAACCTGGCCAGCTGGATGGGAAACTGGGAACTGGACGTGATCGCGGAGGACGAACCGTTTTCACAGAAGATGGAGAATATGTATTTGCAGGACTTGGCCCATTCGATCGAGATTGTTCTGCGAGATAAGAACCAAGTACGCCCAGCGGTCGAGCGAACGGGGAACGGACCTCCACAGAAAACCGCATCCGGAAGCGCTGGGCGTGCTGCCGCCGGCGTTCTTCGGATCGGCAACGCGGTGGGAGCGGCTATCACCAGTCATCGAGTCCTGGGCCCGGCTGAAGCCAGAATCATGTTTATCGTGGCCTGTTTGCTATTGCCACTGACGGTGGTCGCGATTCTCTGGCCTCGGGTGGTTGCGTTTCCGATAGCAGTATTGGGTGGGTGGTTGGCAATTTCGCTGCTCGTAAGAGCCTATCGGCTGCGTGCCAGGCGCAACTGATAGTCACGTGTCGGATCGCCGCGGACAAGAGTCGCTGAAATGACAGAGAATTCCGGATACTCTCCGCCAGCGCGTACTTGGGAGTGGTTATTCGTTTCGGCAAGCCCGACGATTAGTTCTTGGGCCCCGCAGATCCGTCCCGACAATTGAGATAACCCTAGTAGCCTAGATATTCGGTCTCGTACCGCCGCGCGGGCCGTTGCGGTCTATGTTGGGAGCATTCTCCACTTATTGACTCGTCAGGGTCACATCCAACCGCGTAGTTTGCCAATCCACGTTCGTCACAGAGAATGATGAAATCAAAACTTCCCAGCCGCTCAGCAACGCTCCGGTGGTGCTACGCGCTGCTCACCGACTTAGGGTCTGACCGCCATGTACCTCAAAACGTGTTTTTTCGCGGACCACAATCAAGTCAGGAGGCATCTTCGGGTCTGGCGCGGAGGACAAGCCCGCTGCATCGAAGTAACGGCCAAGAAGAGCGATTCTGCGCTTCGTCAGATCGATCTCTGCCGCACCGGAATACGTCAGCACATACTTGATGTCCGCGCCACTTGAAGTGCGAAGAAATGTGCGTAGTTCCTTGTCTCGATGATTTGTCGGTCGAATTGAATTAGGCCCGTACCTCAACTCGTAACTGTGATCGGCAAACGTAACGTCGACGCGAAGTTGGAGTGGCACGCCGAGATCGTGCGAAACAGATTCGGCCGAGACTTGCCAGGAAGAATGCCCCACAGTTTGGTTTTGAGAGGCGCTGACTTCAATCTGCAATTCTCCGTCGGGTTGCAAGCCTATTGAATGCACAATTATCTCGCTGACTCCGACAGAAGAAAGCAACGACGTTAACGAAGCCTGAGTCGTCTCCTGGGCCTTCGCTATCGTGGCGGTCGTAGACGGGGACATCCCCTTGGACTGGGTTTGCTGCACAACGCTCCCGCCCAAATAGTCCTTGCCTTCGACTGAACCTGCCTTTTCCTTTCTGGCCAACTGGAGTTGCTGAAGTTCAAGTCGAACTGGACGTCCGATCAAACGAGTGAGCTCGCTCTGGAGTGCCTGTACTTCCTTCGGTTCTATGAACCGAGAGGTTTGCACAATGGCAGCAACTGCGACGTGACCCTTTGCAATTTGTAGTTTTACGCTGTCCAACTGGCGTTCCTCAGAGCTGGAAAGTCGTTTTCTCAACAGATTTGAAATCTCAGCTCGGAGATGCACCTCCTGAGCTGCGCTCCTTAGCGTCCTCATTAGAGGGACTGACAACCCCAGTAGTAATAGAACAGCAATCGCAATTCGGTAGCGGGCAATGAAGTGCTGGCGGTCGGCAACTGCGCTTTGGGGCCGGACTCCGACGAGGAGAAAGACCAATCCGGCGCTCAGAACAATCGCGGCAAAGTTGGTGAGGAACAGCATGAGAGCGCCACTCGCAATCGGCCACTGTACGGTGCCGATGCCATACCCGACCGTAGCCAACGGAGGGATAAGGGCGGTGGCGATCGCGACTCCCGGCAGAATGGTCATGGCAGTCTTGCGGGAAGTCAGGGCAAGAGTACCCGCGATCCCTGAGAATAAGGCGATCAGCAGGTCCATGAGGTTGGGGTTCGTGCGTGCCATGATCTCGGGCGTAACCTCCCGGAGGGGAGAGAGCCTCGTGGCAAGGGCCGTGATGACAATCGCTTCGACGACGCTCAGGGCTACATTCCGAGCCGCCTTCTTGCCGATGTCCCAGTCGGCGGCGGTCAGCGCGAGCCCGCAAGCAAGAATAGGACCCATGAGCGGCGAAATCAGCATCGCTCCGATGACTACGGCAGGGCTGTTCAGAAGCAAACCGAGAAGCGCGATCAGCGAGGATAGGACCAGCATCGCGAAGTACACGACATCGAACCGTCTGCTCTCGTCAGCTTCTTGATGAATCTCCACAGCCGGGCGAAACAGTTCACGTAAGCGAGATGTGCGCCAGATCACCACCGTTTTACGGCTCCTCGATCTTGTCCCATTCTAAAGTGGTAACGATCATTGCTGTTCGGCGACGGTAGACTTTCGCGCAGCGGTGCTTGGTTTGGCAGAATGAAGGTCGGACTCATCGATCATCTTGGAGGCGGTGTGTGCTGACACCCAACCATCGTGCATCGCTTGTTCGATCGCACTTTTTTCCGTGGCGCTCAGCCGGGCCCGTGCGACCTGTAACTCCTCTGAAAGACGGTCCTGGTTCTTGCCCAGAATGGAATCGACGGCTGTGTTCGCATTTTCCATTCTCGCGTGGAGCTCATGGCGCAGTTGTTCGTGCACCTGGCGGGAGATCAATTGTTTGTCTGCCATGCTCTCCAGTTCCGAGAGGGCTGAAGCGATTGCCCGCTGACGGACGCGGGCGCGGGAATAATCGTCTTCATCGTTCTTTCCAATTCCAAGCAAGCGGATTAGTGGTTTCATCGTGATGCCCTGAACCACGATCGTGAATGCAACCACCCCGAAAGTCATGGTCAACAGCTGGTCGCGATAAGGGAAGTCCTTCCCAATACTCAGAACCAGCGCCAATGAAAGAGCTCCACGCATACCTCCCCACACCATGACATGTTGCCAGCGTAAGGGAATTCTAGTCGAGAGCAGATTGCTGATAGGAACAAGCCCGTATACAGTGAGTAATCGCGCAGCAAGCACCGCCGCTATCGTCAGCATCGTAGCCCGCCACATGTGAAACAAGTCGCCCACACGCACCTGAAGTCCAATCAGGAGGAACAGGATGGAGTTGATAAGAAAGGACGCGTACTCCCAAAACGACCACAATGCAATGCGCGTGCGCGAGCTCATTCCGACACGGACGCCGAAATTGCCAATCATCAGACCCGCGGACACCGTGGCGATGACCCCAGACAAGTGCAGGGACTGCGCAAGAAGGTAGGAACCGTATGCCAGTACGGTTGTAAGGGTGATCTCAATTTCCGGGTCGTCGATTCTCTGTGTAAGCTTGCTGAATACATAGCCCAAGCCCGCTCCCACAGCTATGCCACCAGCAACCGCCACAACAAAATCGCGAAGGCCAGTCAATATGCCCAAATGAGAATTCGCGACGGCTCCAAATAGGATTCCGTACAGGACAACCGCTGTGCCATCATTAAAGAGACTCTCTCCTTCAACGATGATCGTGAGTCTCTTGTCAACGGCCATATCCTTGAAAATGGCGAGCACCGAAATAGGGTCGGTCGCTGCCACAATCGCGCCGAAGACCAATGCGACGAGAACGGGGATTCCGAGGGCCCAATGCAGTGCAAAGCCCGAGATCAGAGTTGCCGCGAACACCCCTACGGTGGCGAGCAGACAAATCGGAATAAGACTTTCGCGCAGGTGTCGAAACTGAATCTTCAGACTGCCCTCAAACAAAAGGGCAGGCAGAAAAATAATCAAGCTGACATCGGGTGTTAACCAGTCGGGAGGATGAGCGAAGAGGCGTTGCAGTATCGGCAGATGAAACGATCCGAGAAGCAATCCTCCCAGAACTAGAGCCACGGTGTAAGGAATTCGTAAACGCGCAGCAATCACGGCAATGATCGAGGCCGCGATCAGCAGCCAGATCAGAAACTCAATGGTCGAACTCGGCGTCATTCGTTAGCTCCCACGCAACTATTCTCCTTGCCCACTAACCGGGCGTGGTTCCCGCCCGAGGAGTCAATGCCGCGGTCAAAGACTCAGAAATCGATCTGATATGAAGGTCACGCTGCGGGAATGGAATCTCGATGGCCCCTTTTCGAAATGCTTCGAAAATCGCGAAATACAGATCGCTTTTCAGCCGGGTAGGTGTCTGTACTTGCTGAATTGTCCAGACCCGAAGCTCGAAGTTGAGCGAACTCTCTCCAAGCTCGGCAAAGATGACTTCGGGACTGGGGTCGGCGAGAACATCAGGATGGCTCTGCGCAACGGCAAGGATAACTTCCCGCACAACTTTAGGATCGCTCTCGTACGAGACGCCCACCGGAAGCGAGCTCCGAACCTGTCGGTCGTTTGCAGTCCAATTGGTAACCCGCTGGTTGATGAACTCGGAGTTGGGAACGACAATCACCACGTTCTCGTTGGTTCGTATCCAGGTGCTACGCCCTCGCAACCGAACCACATCTCCATATGTATTGCCTACCTCGATGCGGTCTCCCAGCTTGATTGGCTGTTCGAACAACAGAATCCGTCCTGCGACAAAATTGCTGACGATTGCCTGCAGCCCCAATCCGACGCCAATACCGAGCGCTCCGCCCACTACTACAAGACTGCTCAAATTCAGGCCCAGGGATTGCAAGCCGACAATGAGCCCGAGAACAAACACTAAATACGAGACTACTCTTGCGACGGCATACTGCTGCCCAGTTGCAAGAGGCATATGGGTAAGGACCCTCCTCTGAAGCAAGAGCATCGTGAAATGAGACGCGAGGATCAGCACCACAAGAAAGATCGCGGCTTTGAGAAGGAAGAAGAACGTTATCGGCAGCCCGCCCAGACTGAATAGAGGTTGAAACAGATAGTGCTGCAATCGCAGTCCAGCATCCCCAAAAGCCGGCGCATACCAGCTTCCGAATGCTACGACGGCAACTAGCACCAACAGCGAAAGCGCGAGAAACGTGATCAGCCGAAACCGGGATATGGTCATCGCACGCCCTCCTTCCTGTGCAACAGAGCATCGTGGTGACGCTTCTCTTCGTGCCCAGTTGACAAAAGTGTCTCACAAGCAGGCAGCCATCGTTCCTATCGGCCAGTCCTGTATCGGGTTCCTGATTATGCCTTTCTCAAACACAGATTTGACGGCTTGGCATCAGTTGCAGGCCGAGCCTGCTTGCTACCTCGCCGACTGCAAGAAATTCAGAACTGATGCCCAAGCTTGTCAATGTAACCCGGTGGACGGGATTCCAATCTTTGAACGGCAGATATTCCAAGAGTTCAATGGGGATGGCAGGCGCCCAGGATGTTCGGACTGAGTTGCCACAATCTTTGCCAATCCCAGCAGCACTGCACGAGGGAACCGAGATGTACCGAATGCGAGGCTCACTAGGCAGAGCCTGCTTCCGGGGACGAGCAGACGGCGGCCTCTGACAAGAGCTACTGCGTGAAATCGGGAGCAAGCAGATCGGATACGTAGGTGGAAACGAAGTGGTTGAAACTGTGATCGGGCTCATGTATGCGTGGGGTACCGTCAGTCTAGTAGACACGCGCACGTCCCGGCCAAGGCTTCAGACGCTGCTGCGCCAGTGAGACCATTGTGCTGCTGATGTCGAGCCCCACATAGCGTGCGTCTGGGCAGATATCTTTGCAATAGGGGAGCGGCGAAGCTCGCCGTTCCACACCCGAACTCGAATACCGAGTGCGCCGAGTCGAAAGCAGCATTGCGCGATCAGTTCGCTGATGGCGTGATTTTCGTAAAGGCGTTGCGAATCCTGCCCAGAGCCAAGGCGGTCATAGAAACGCTTCGCCTCTTCAGGCGCAAGGTAGCGACTCCTTGGCTCTGGAACGCTCCCATGCGAATCCCAGCGGCCTCCGCTTTCAGCGGGCCCATTATTGCTCAGGCGCCGGGCCTGGCAAACTGATTGTAGAGCCAGGCAAAGACCGCGCCACCGATGAGCCCATCTACCGTTCCGTAGATCGTCCCGATGACAACTCCTGCAATGCTGCGAGTTGCATGGTAGCCGGGGTAGACCGACGACATTGTCTGAAGGAACTGCTGACCATAATTACCCCAGATCAAATTGGCTACGCCCATCACTAGCATCGCCAGTCCCCACAGGATCGCCGAAGTCAAGGCTAGGGCTTTGATATTGAATTTCATCGCTTCCACCTCCAACTAGGTTGCGAGGCCGTCTGCGGCCCCGTAGGCGACGGTGGTAGAGAAGGGCCACCGCTGTTCTCTTGATCTGATGTTTCTGGTTTCGCAATGAGGGGTTGAGTGCTCGCCTCCATCCTCCGTTTGCCAGGTTCGACCGCGCTTCCTTGGCCTCAACCGAGCTTAGATACTGCTCAACCAGCCGACGAAGTTCCTCCGTTGAGGTCCCGGATAGTTTCTTCTCCAAAGGCCATCCTCGGCGTCCCTTTCCTCTGATTAGCACGCTTGTTCCAAGGTGCCACACTATCCAACTCTTGCTCTCCTGAAAACTGTACCCAGGACCTCCGCTTCAGCATGCAACCAGTCTTCCTCCGCATGGCCGTCCTCGCGTCCCCGTTTTTCGTACAGCTCGTAGGCACGCTGACGAATGACGTGCTTAGCGGGCTCCGGAATCGAAGAATGGGAAATGGCTGCACGCGAGGTGCTCGGAACGGAGGTGACTTTAGAACGTGTCTCCTTCTGAGACGCGACAGCCGGAATATCTCCTTGTGACGCTCTTTTCTTATCAGGTCTAGACATGAGTAGCCTCACTTTCGTTTGTCCAGTTTGATCGTGTTCTTGTCCCCTCGCTGGTAGCGGTGGAGGCCGATACTGCAATTAGTTCCTCCTGTAATTTTATGCCTTCAATCCGTCACCGGCCCGCTCCGGATGCCGCGCGTCTTTCTCGAGTTGAGGTCCGCCCCGTATGACCAACACAGGACAGCGCGCATGAGAAACCACATCGTAGGCGGTTGGTCCAGGCAAATGAGCAGCCACTCGCGGAAAGCGAGTACCGCGCACACCCAGCACGATCAGTTCGATCTGTAACTTGCCGGCGGTCTCTAAGATGCATTCGGCACGCACCGGATTAAACTCAACGCGGAACTCGGGCGTCACTCCTTCTTCCAATACCCAGTGTTTTTCCGCCAAGCGCAGGATGAAAAAATCGGCAGCCTGCATCCTGGTCGTGATCGGCTCTTTCCAGACATCCTCAGCGACGTGCAGGAAAAAGAGCGTGGCCTTATATTCCTTGGCTAGAGTGCACGCGTAGTGCATCGCAGGCTCGGACTCCGGGGAAAAATCCGTCGCGTAAAGAATGCGCCGCGGTTTAGCCTCTGTTTCCGGGGCTACCGAACTCTCTGGCCCAACCATTAACACCGGACGTTGAGCGCACCGCAGGATTTCCTCGGCAATCGATCCCAACAGCATCTTTTCGACCCCGCGCCGGCCATGAGTACGGATCACAATCAAATTGATTTGCTGCTTTTCTGCCATTGCTGAGAGCATCGGCCAAACAACCCCGTGATCGACAAGCACCTCGTGCGAAAGTCCTTTGAGAAGCGGTGTTGCCGGCACCGCGGCCATCTGTTCTTTCGCCTGAGCCCGGATATTTTCCAGGGCGGCGTCTCGCTCGTCCACTGGAATCAAGTCATACGCATCGGGGGGAATCACATATGCCAGATATAGTTTTGCGCCAAAGTGTCGGGCGATGGCTGTGGCGTAGGGAAGCGCTGCGGTTGAGGCTGGTGAAAAATCGGTCGCAAAAAGGATACGGTCAAAGAGGATTCGAGTCACGGGTCGGCTGTCCGTTTTTATTGAGAACCGCTGTCATCCAGTTCTTACATGCAGGTTGAACGTAAACTCTCTTCTGCTTTGTGGGCTTGCCAAGATTGTTGGGGTGAAGGTGATCCATGACGCGCAACTTGGAAGCACGCCTCGACAGTAGCACTCCAGGCGAAAGTCGTCTGAGCAAGAGTGCTCATCCCTGGGGGGCGGAGACTCCGCGGATGCGGGAAGCAGTCCTGGGGACTATGCCCAATCATAAGCGCTAACTTAAGGCAGAATTCTTTTGCGGGACCGTCAACCCGTCATCAGGGCGGAAATCGGCAAGCTCCGAATGGATGTTCCAACGGCCTTCCTTTTAGGCCGGTGAACCGAGCGAAGAGTGATCCGAGAGTGATCATTGTTGCTCAGAAGAACGGCACTGCCATTGTTACGCTCTCTAGAGGGAACAGAAGGAGACTTCAAAATGGATAGCACAACAGCAGTGAAAGATCCTGTCTGCGGCATGGACGTAGAAACGGCTGCCGCCGCTGGACGAACCGAGCACAAAGGGCAGACGTATTACTTCTGCGGCTCCAAGTGCAAAGAGAAGTTCGATCTTAATCCGGAGCAATACTTGGGCAAGTCTGCGGGAACGCCGAAGAGCGGCCATGGCTGCTGTAGCT
>OBLU010002992.1_pt1 | contig 15366 bp, 8 predicted proteins | sample 1518681 | NCBI WGS metagenome assembly OBLU01 (sample SAMEA3539304, study PRJEB22396) | soil metagenome | biome: tundra; feature: field; material: soil | place: USA | collected 2010-05 | depth 0.15 m
ATATTCGGGAGAAGGAGTTTACCGACAACCTCTTCAACAATGTTCTCTACCACGCGCAGGATTCCAAGATCGAGCGATACACGTTCGGATTCGAGAAAACTCTGCTTGACGGGAACGGCAGTTCGTCGATGTGCATGCCGGCGGTTGTGGTGAACGGCACTCCCATGAAGGGCGATGGTCTTTCCGTGCCGTCCTTCCGCTACAAGCTGACGGGTATGGGCACGTCGACGGGGAATGCGCTGCATCTGCAGATATGGAATGACGGACAGTGTGCGCTGTACTTCATCATCACCGACGGAACGATCTTCGGGCCGCATGGCTACACGGAGAAGGTCGTGATCAGCCTGCTCACCGGCGGCATTCCTCCGCTGAAGGATTTCCAGAAGATGATTTCGATGGGCGGAATGATTCGTGTGCCGGCGGGTTCGGTGCTGGCCGCTGGGCCGGCCGTCCCGCCAACTGCGGGCGAGGCGGAGGTCGATCTCCGGTCGTATTGTGTGGAGCTGCACAAGCTGGCGCCGCATCCCAAGACGGAGTACCGCTTCGGCGCGGTGGAAGATCAGCAGCAGTTGGGGGCGAACCGGCCAATCGTCGACAAGGTCTTCTCGATGATGCAGACCGGTGCGTTAGTGCCTCCGCCCAACAGCAATATGGATAGCATTATTCAGTATTCGTTGTGGACAAAGATCGAGAAGTTGAGCCAGAAGCAGTTCATGGATGAGTACAAGTTGCTGGTCCACAAGAACTACGAAGCAAAGAACATGAAGTGGGACAAGAACGTGGAGAAGTCGACGGAGACCGCGGGGCAGAATCTCTGGGGCGCGGTGCAGAAGGTACTCAACTAAGGCGAAACGCCGGCCCCCTGGCGCTGCAGCTGCTGCGGAGTCTTCTGCCAGCTTTGGGCGAGATTGAGCAGCTGGGTAATGTCAGCCCAGCGGCCGGGTACGGCACTGCGTAGCGCCTGTTCGATCACTGGCGTCCACTTCACGTTCCTCGCCTCCGCGTTCTTCTTCGTGCGGTCCACGAACTCGTCGCCGAACTTCTTCTCGTCCCAACCTTCCTGCTTGGACCAGACGGCGTATTGGCGGATGGAGTCGGCGTAGGCGTTGGGTTCGCTGTCGGGGTGGAGCTTGCCTTTTTCAGCGAGTACGCGGCCGGCCTGCAGCACTTGTTTCAGCGGAGCGAAGTTCTGCTGCATGGCAGGGCTGGCGATCTTGTAGACCATGCCGGCGGCCGGGGGCAGTTTGGCGAACTGCAGGCAGAACCCGGACATCTGTTGCGTCAGCAAGCCGGCGGTACCGCGCGCTGCGGCTGGCTTCTCGGAGCCGGGATTGGTAGGCACGAGCACGGTGCCCTCGGGCAGCGATGCAGTCTTGGTCTGGCCGGAGGGGTCGCGGACCTGGAGTTGGAAGGCTTCGCCGCTGGAGTTGCCGGTGGAGACGATGGAGACATCCGGCGCCTGGCCGCTCTGCGCTCCGGCGGCAAACGCGGGCGAAGCCAGCACGGGCAGCGTGAGGTCAGCGGAGATGGGCAGCATGCGGGCGGGCGCGCCACTGTATGCGGCGTTGGTGAAGTTCGAGCGACGCGGAACCGAGGCGGTTCCCTGGTTGCGGATGGGAGCGGATAGCATCATCGTCTGGTAGAGCGACTGGATGAAGTTGGAGACGGCGCAGGCGGCGTACTTGCATAGGTCGGCGACGTTCATGCACGAGCCGCCGGTGCAATCGTTCGGCTTTGCGCAGGTGGGGTCGCTGGCTGCGCAGGCAGAGACGTTTTCCGTAGGTTGCGGAGTATCGGTCGCCGTTCCGCCGGCCGGCGTGCCTATGCCACCAGGTGCCGGGGTGGTGGTACCAGTGCCAGGCGTGGGCGTTGTGCCGGTCGCGGGAGTGGTGCCAGTCGCGGCTGTGCCGGGTGCGACGCCCGTTCCGGTAGTTCCGGTGCTCGTGGCGGTCGCCGGGTGTTCATGACACTTTTGCAGATTGTAGGCAGCCAGTTGTTCCCAGCGTTGAGCTGCGCTTTCATCCAGTCTGGCGTTGAGGAAATAACTCTGGGCAGTCGCGCCGTCTCCACGCAACAGCGCCTGCTGAGCATAAGCTGCATCCTTGGCAGCCTCTCCGTGAAGGAAGTTTGCCTCGTCGAGGGCAGACTGCGCCGCAGGGCAGTCGGAGAAGCCTCCGGTCGATGTTCCACCGGTCGTAACTCCGCCGGTTGTGTTGCCACCGGTCGTGGTTCCGCCGGTGGTCATGCCGCCTGTGGTCGCTTGTGGACAGGGCGGCAGAGACAGGCAGTCGTGGAAGGCTTTGAATGCTGCGTCCGCAGCCGCTTTCGCAGCGTCGTATGCTGCCTGGGCTCCATTTGCCTTGGCCCGCAGATCTTGTGACTCCTGTTCTTTGGCGTCCCCCGCCTTTTGGAGATTCTGGAATTCAGTCAGGTACTGCTGCGACAGAGCCATATCCAGCTTGTCCTTGGCATAGCCCGCGCTCATCTTGATGGCCTGGTCGGCCTGATTGTGCAGATTGATTGCGTCCTGATGCAGCCAGTCTGCCTGGCGAATCATGTCACTGACATGATCCAGAACGTCCTTTGCATGCATTTCCGCCATCTGCGCCTGAGACGCGAGGCGCCCGAGTTCGGCGCAGTCGTCGTTGGAGTTTTTGCAAACCAGTGCGATACCGCCGGGGGTAGTCCCAACCGTGTTGCCTCCCGGCGCGGGTGCAGGTGTGGTGCCGCCAGCAGTAGCGCCTCCATTGTTGCCGCCCGGAGTGGGCGTTGTGCCGACTGTATTTCCACCCGGAGTCTGCGTGGTGCCGTTGGTGGCCGGCGGCGGGCACTTGGGCTTGTCTTTCTGCTCGCAGGCTTCGAGCGCGGCCTGAGCTTTTTGCCTCTTGTCTGTGGCGGCCTGGAGCGCGTTGCTGGCGGCAGTTTGCGCGGCAACGGCTGCATCGTCCTCTTGCTTGGCGATATTGAGGGAAGCCTGTGCGGCAGCAACTGCGGGATCGTTGGGCTGCTTGGCCGCGGCCTGGGCCTGGCTCAGCGCGATAGCTGCGGTGTTCATTGCGGCTGCGGTCTCTTGTACCTTTTGCCTGGCCTCGTCGAGAGCGGACTTCGCGGCGTCGTAGGCGTCGACGGCCTCGTTATAGGCCTCTTGGAGCGCGGCGCAGTCCTGGGTGGCCGATGGGCAGGCGGCCGGCGGCAGGGTGTCCTGAGCCGTGCCGCCGGGAACCGGCGTCGACGCCGGGGGGGCGGTTCCGCCGCCTATGCCAGGCATCGCGGCCGTGTTTGGCGCGGTGTCCAAGACGATGCCGCCGCCGCTGAAAGTCGCGCGCACGGCGGACTTGCCGTCGGGCGAGGTATAAAACGCAGCACCGCCGGAGACACGAACCGCCTTCCATGCTGCTGCATTCTGGCCGGCCGCGGTCAGCTTGTCACGTACGATGCTGTCCATCGCGGTGTAGTCGCCGGGGCGAACTCCGGTGCCGATGACAGGGTTGGCTGGAGTCGCAGGCGCAGAGGTTCCTGGCGTTGTCTGGTTCACCACGTTGGCAGCGGTTCCCGCCAAAGCTGTGCTCGAGCCCGATGCCGCGGCGGCCTGAGTAGCAGCGGCAACGCCCGGCTTCGCGCCCTGGACCGCCGCTCCCACGCCGGGCAGTGCCATCGGCGGGTTCATCGTCTTCAGCAACTCGAACTGGCCGTCAAGATCCTTGATGAAGCCTCGGATGGGGTCGCCGGGAGTGAACGGGCCGGTGTAGCCCAGCGCACGCATCTGCGCTTCGGTGGGGCCGCCGTAGCCCAGAGCACGCAACTTGTCTTCAACCGCCTTGATCTGCTCGGCAGTGATGGCCTTGTTGAACGGACCAAGGCTTTGAATCGCCTTCGCCCCCTCTTCGAGCCGCGACGGTACCGGAGGGAAGGACGGCTTCTGGCCAAATTTTTCGAAGTACTTTGTATAGCCGCTGCGCACATCGCCGAGCATGTCGATGCCCTTGTTCAACTGGGCCATCGCTTCAAGCTTGTCGCCGTCCGGGTGCAGCGCGCTCTTCATCCTCAGGTAGGCGTCGGCTTTTTCGTTGTACATCATGCCAAAGCCTTCCGCGTCCTTCAGCATCGCGTTGCCGGCCTTGACGTCCTTGATGTTCTGGGCCACCTGGGCCTGCCGTCCGGCGCGCGTTCCCTGGTCAGAGAACTCGACGCTCGCCTCGGGGTGGGCCTTGTCGGTGCCGAGCTGCTGGTGAAGCTCCTTCCACTTGTCTTCCATGGCCTGCTCAACCGTCTCGCCGCCATGATGTGAGGGATCCCACTTGTCCCAGGCTGCGATGTCTTCCGGCGCCGCAATTTCACGCAGCTTCGCCGGAGTGTAGCCGCTGGCCTTGGCAAACTGCGCGGTGGAATATTGCTGCCAGTATTCCTTGGGAACCTCCAGCCATTCTCCGTTCGCGTTCTTGTAGAGCACACGAAAATCGCGGTCGGTGTTGACGCCCACACCGTTGCCGCCCGGTGTGCGGAAGTCGTCCACCCGCACCTCGACGCCGGGCTGCGACCATGGTGCAGCCCGGCCCTGATTGTCTTTGCTTATCGTCTTTACGTAGTCGATGAGAGCAGCATCATGCACGTCGTAGACGAGTGTCTTCTCGGCCCAGTTGAACGCCTCGCGAACCTCCATCGGTGCGGTCTTCAACGAGCGCATCGCCTGTGGATCGGCCTTCAACGCCATGACTATATCCTTCACCTGCTCCGGCGTCGCACGGTTGCGCACCATCTGCTGAAACTGTTGCAACTGGCGCGAGTTGTTCAACGATGTATCCCAGGTCTGGAACGCATTCTTCAGGCTGGCTGCGCTCTCGGCGTCGAGCGCCCCAATGAACCCCTCCTGTGGCTGCCGCCGTCCATGAAAGGGGTCTCGGCTGAAATCGGTCATGTAGCCGCGCTGGGGCAGCTTGTCGAGATACTGCGGATCGGCGGCCCGCTTGGCGCGGAGGAAGTCGTAGTCGGCCTGGGTGAGACCTGCGCCTTTGGCGGAGCCGCGAACCGAGATGCCCTGCAGAGTGTTGAACTCCTCCGCCGTCATGCTCAGGTCGTACCCCAGCTTCTCCAGGCGAGCCTTGAGCAGATCGGTGGCGATGGCCTTGTTCTGCAGCGGAAGGCCGCTGGGCGAGAAGTTCTTCGTCAGCTCCTTAATGGTCTCTTCCGGGACGCCGGCCTTGCGGGCTGCGGCTATCTCGGCGTTTACCTCCTCCACGCCGCCGATGCGATCCTGCCGCGCGATGAAGTCCTTGAGCATCTGCGCGGCTTCCTGATCGGTGGCGGCCTGGCGTCCAGGTGCGAATCCGGGCGTCTCCGGCGCAGTGCTGACGAGAGCGGGCTTGGTTCCGGCAGCGACCGCAGCTTCTTCGGCTGCCGCGGCCTGGGTGGCTGGCGTGGCGCGACGAATGACCTTAATGCCCGCTGCGCGCAGATAGTTCACCGCTCCCGGCACGGTCGGCAGGAACATCGCGGCAGCTACCAGGGTTCGGAATTGCGCGTCGGCGAGCGCCTCCGAGGAGGCGATGCGCTGCGTGTAGCCGATGGCTCCAGCGGCGTTTTGCACATTCACATTTTCGACGTACGCGATGACCAGGTCCTTTCCATCGTGGTAGAGCTGGATGCCTGCGCTCGCCAGCGGCCCCACCACAGGAATCAGCGACACTCCCGCCACCAGAATGGTGAGGCCGAGATTCTTCAACCCGTCGTCAACGGCCTTCTCTGCGTAGTAGCCCGCCTGCACCGCCTTCAACGTATCGATCAGGCTTTTGGCGAACGGCCCCAGGGCCGCAGCCTGGTCCTGCTGACGCTGATACTTTGGCGCTCCAAACTCCCAAATCTCGACCAGCGATTGCAACTTCGCTGCCCGTGCCATCTCTTCGTTCGTCTGGTCGCGCGAGGCGTTCAGATGATCGCGAATCAACTGCCGCAGACTCGCATTGCTGGCGCCGTAAGTCGTCTGCGTTTGCAGGACCTTGAACAGGTAATCGCCGTCGGTGAGTGCGCCCTTGATCTGGATGCCCAGCAGCGGGTTCTTGTCGAGCGCGGCGTAGAAGTTTTGCAGGTTCTGCTGATACCACACCCAGGCGCCGTACGTGCTGTTGGCGAGTTCCCGGCGGCTGGTCGCCCAGGCATGGTCGCCTTTCTTGTCTGCGTCGTCGGCCTCGCGCATGAGGTTCTCGTAGCCATCCTTCATCTGGCTCTTTGAATGCCCTACTTCGAGCGGATTGAAGGCGCGGTCCGCGCTCATCAGCCTGGAGTAGGCCTCGTACACGCCCTCCGCATCCTTCCGCAGTTGGCCGGTGAGTTTGTCCAACTCGGCGTCCGGAAGGGCCGCCATGTCGGCCATGGAGACGGCGTACTTGCTGAGATCGCGGAGGTAAACATCCTGCACCAGCAGGAGCGCCTGCTTGTCGGTTGTTCCTCGAGTTCTGCCGCTGGGATCCTTGTCGCCGGCGACGTTCTGCGTCATTCCGGTGAGGTACTTTTCCATGGCCTGATTGACGGCGCGGGTGGCCTCGTCCGGCAGAGGCTGACCGCCCGGGGGCAGGGGGATGGTGCGCCGTCCGCCAGCGGTGGCGTTGATGCCGGTCTGTGTCCCGTTGGCGGTGGCGTTGGTGTTGTTCGAGCCCGTGCCGGTCTGCGCTCCCCCAGTCGTGTTGGTCGCAGTTGTGCCGGTCGCGCCTCCAGTGGTATTCGATGTAGTCGCGCCGGTCTGGCCGCCATTCCCAGTTGAGCCGGTCGTGTTGGCGCCGTTCGCGGGAGTGTTCGTACTGTTTCCGGTCCCGGTGGTATTGCGGTTCGCCTGTGTGCCAGTCCCGTTGGCGGGTCTCGCCGCGCCGCCGGCAACGATCGGTCCACCGCGCGCTACCAGCGTGTTCAGGACGGTGTCCAGAACCACCGTGGAGGTAGCTCCCCAGAAGAACGTTCCGGCCAACAAGTGCCGCTTGCAATTCGCTGCCGGCGGAGGAAGCTGGCCACCCGGGCCAACCAGGTAGACCTGCCGCTTGCCGTTGGCACATTCGTCCACCTCGGCGTGCAACTCGACCTTGCCCAGGTTCGCCAGATCGAGCCCAGGGTTGCCGGGAGCGGCGTTCGCCAGATCGAGGGCGGGGGATGTCTTTCCCTGGCTATCGGTTGTACCCAGAGAGACCTTGTTCATATTGGCCAGCACCAGCGCAACATCCGCGCCGGCGAGGGGAGCGCCGTTGGCCGCCAGGGTAACTTGCTGACCAGCCGCTGGCGCAGTTGCCGCCGGAGCCTGGCCGCCGCCCGGCTCCCATGGCACCGCTGCCGCTACTGACGGCAGTGTAGACAACAGAAAAACGTCCACCAGAAAGCAGGTGAACAGTTTGCGAGCGAACGTTGTAAGCGAAGCCTCAACGTACATGGACGCACCAGGGTAATGGGCCGGAAGTTGCCATAGTTTCAAACTGTCCAGGACCATTGTCAAGCGAATATAGGTTTAGGCAGGCCCGATTGTGATTTTGAGATCCGCAGTCCCGGTGTTAACTTGCTGGCTAATAGCACCAAGGGGGGATTCTCCGGGATAAACCCCTTCCAGTAGCGTAGAAGCAAGAGGTTCTTACACGCTTGCTCGACGAGAACCACACACAAGCAATTTGTGAAAATCGGTAGCCGCCATACCCCAAAACATAGGCTGACGGATGCGGTTTAAGTCCATGTGTTGGACGAATCCTCAACCGCTGCACACACAACAGGCTCTTTGACGCAACAACAGATGAAGGACGCACGGGCCACTTGCGATTCTTCAGAATCACCCGGTGACACAATGCGAGCTGCATGCGCTTTAGTCTTCTGTCTTCCCCTTGTCCTTACCGGTTGCGCTCTCAACTCATCGGACGCGCCCACAGCCGACGCCGGTCTCGCGATCCAGGGCTCGGTCCATGGTGGACAGCAACCCATCGTCGGCTCTCATGTCTACCTGCTCGCAGCCAGCTCCTCCGGCTACGGAACCAAATCGCAATCGCTAATGACAAGCGTGCCAGGAAGCACGACGCTCGATACCAGCGGCGGACCCACCAACGGCTTCTACTATGTCACCAGCGGAACGGCCGGCGCCTTTACCATCACGGGCGACTATAGCTGTACCCCCAATACCCAGGTCTATATCTATGCTCTCGGCGGCAATCCGGGCGCAGGCACAAACTCCGGCGCCGGCCTGCTCGCCGTGCTCGGAAATTGCCCAAGCGCCGCCAACTTCCAGACCGCAACTCCGTACGTCGTCGTCAACGAAGTTTCGACCATCGCCGCGGCCTACTCATTCGCAGGTTTCGCCACCGACGCAACCCACGTCGCCAGTTCCAACACGACACTCGCCAAGACCGGCATTAAGAATGCCTTTGCCAATGCAGCGAATCTCGCCAGCCTTTCCACTGGAGCCGCTCTGACGACCACGCCCGCGGGGAATGGCATAGCCCCGCAGGCCACCGTCTACACACTGGCAGACATCCTCGCAAGCTGCGTCAACTCGACCGGCGCGATCACTGGCCCGACCAACCCCACAGCCTGCTATACGCTCTTCTCGAGCGCCACCTCCAATGGAGCTTCCAATGGAACACAGCCGACTGACACCGCGACCGCGGCCATCAACATTGCTCACTACCCCGGCTCGAACGTCGACGCGCTCTCCGGACTGGTCACCGCCCAATCGCCGTTCGGTCCCGCCGTCCCGGTTGAGGTCAACGACTTCACGCTCGGGCTCGAATTAGGCGGAGGCGGTCTGAATGCCCCCAGCTTCATCGCCATCGACGGCTCGGGCGCTGCCTGGATCGCAAACAACGGCGCCAGCAGCGTCACGGAACTCGCCAGCACAGGCGCTCCGGTCTCGACGTCCACGGGCTACACCGGCGGCGGCATGGATAATGTAGTGGGAATTGCCATCGATCTCTCCGGCAACGCCTGGGTCGCCAACGATCTCGCAGTCGGCGGAAGCGTCATCAAGCTGTCATCGGTGGATGGCTCTGTTCTGTCCGGGGCTGGCTACACCGGCGGCGGTCTGGACGTACCCTACGCGATTGCTATCGACGGTTCAGGAAACGTCTGGGTCACTAACTCCGCCGCCAACAGCGTCACCAAACTCACCAGTGCAGGCGCTGGCGCCGCCCTCTCGCCGTACACCGTCGGCGGCCTGAATCAGCCCCAGGCCATTGCCATTGACGGCTCCGGCAACGCCTGGGTCGCGAACGCAGGCACAAACACTGTCACTGAACTCACAAATTCTGGTACAGCCTTCCTCCTGTCACCCTATTCAGGAAGCCTGAACAGCCCTTCCGGTCTCGCAATCGATGGTTCTGGCAATGCTTGGATTTCGAATGCCGGCGGCGAATCTGTCGCCGAGCTTGCCAACACCGGCTCGCCCGTCACCGGCTCACCATTTGCCGGGAACCTCAACCAACCCACGGGCGTCGCAATCGATGGCTCCGGCAATGTCTGGACTGCAAACGAGTTCGGTGGCAGTGTCACGGAACTGTCCACTTCGGGCGCCATCCTCTCCGGGGCCAACGGCTACGGATTCAATGGCGGCAGCGTGGCTCTTCCAGTCACCGTCGCCATCGACGGCTCCGGCAATGTCTGGATCGGCAATCTCTCCGGCTCTGGCGCCGCTCAGGCTACGGGAAGTATCACGGAGCTGATCGGCGCGGCTACGCCCGTGGTTACGCCGCTGTCGGTCGGCGTCAAGAACAACACCCTCGGTGCCCGGCCCTAAATCCGCCGCCCCCTCAATACACGTGAGCAGGAAGTGTGTACCTACTCACGTGTCCACCGGACAAAACCCGCACACATGGCATGTTGACTCGCGAGTTACTAACACGAATATGGGATTTTCTAGCTAAAACCCCTTCGATACCATGCCGACAAGAGATTGTATAAGCTCGATCGCCATTGAACGAGATTGTACGGTTACCGCACATGATTCGAAAGATCCGTTTCAGGGGAAATCGAATGCCCAGATATCTTCGACGCTGCGAGGATGGCCAATCGCTGGTCGAGTTCGCTGTTTGCCTTCCGGTGATCATGATTCTAATGACCGGCATGTTCGCCTTTGGCATCGCCGTCAGCAACTACATCATGCTGACGAATGCCACCAGCGCGGCCGCGATGCAACTTTCCATCAGCCGGGGGCAACTCGCCTCTCCGAACTACGATCCATGTGCGACGGCTGTCGCAGTGGTGCGAGCGGCAGCCCCCACCCTGGTGTCGGCGAACTTGAAATATGCCTTCGTATTGAATGGCACGACCTACGCCAGCAATACGACGTCATGCACCAGCACTTCAGAAACAACGGGTGCCGCAGCAAATCTTGTATCAGGTCAATCCATCACCGTAACCGTCACATATCCCTGCAGTCTTGCAATCTTCAAAGCTAACAACTTTCCAAACTGTCTACTTACTGCTAAATCATCGGAGCTCGTCCAATGAACCTAAATCGAGAATCTCGCTTGTATCGTCTTTTCAAGGATGACCGCGGCCAGACGCTGGCAATGATGTCGATCTTGTTAATCGGCTTTCTGGGAACGGCAGCCTTGTCGGTCGACCTTGGCCGCGCCTTCTACGGCTATCGCGAGTTGCAGGCTTCCACCAACGCGGCAGCGCTGGCCGGCGCGCACATACTGCCAAACTCCGGCGCGGCAGCCGCAGCCACCTCGTACAGCTCCCTGTCCGGAAACATGAACGCGCAAGCCAACATGTCGAATGTGACCATGGTAAGCGGCTATCCCAAGCTGAAGTGCCTGACTTCTCTCAGCAATCAGGGAATGTCGTGCGTCGCTCCTGCGACCGCAAACGCCGTCCAGGTGCAGCAGCAGATGGTGGTGAACTTGATCTTCGCGCCCATCTTCGGCAAGAAGACGCTTACCCTGACCGCCACCGCTACCGCCGCCATGGCCGGCGCAGCTACCGCCCCATACAACGTCGCCATCGTCGTCGACACCACGGCGTCCATGAACACGGCGGATACTGATTGCGGCAGCAATACGCGGCTGCAGTGCGCCCTGGCCGGCGTCCAGGTCTTCCTCCATGATCTGTTTCCCTGCGCCCAAAACGAAGCAACCTGCGGTACGGTTACCAACGGCAACGTCGCCGACTCCGTCGACAATGTTTCACTATTCGCATTTCCCAATGTAACGATAGGCACAGTTGGGAGCGATTTCGACTGCAGCGCTTCGAATCCAACGAACAAGGCGTACACATTCCCATCCGCATCGGCAACGACCTATGCACCCTCCGGATCGTCTACGCCGACCTACCAGGTCATCCCCTACTCAAGTGATTACCGCGCCTCCGACACCGCCTCTGCTCTATCGACCACCTCGAACATCGTGAAAGCGGTTAACGGCGTGAGCGGCTGCATAGGCATGTCAGCCCCGGGTGGCGAAGGAACCTACATCGCGGGGGCAATCTATGCGGCGCAGGCGTCGCTGGTTGCGGCGAAGGCGGCACATCCAGGATCAACCAACGTCATGATCATCCTCAGCGACGGTGATGCGAGCTCCAGTTCATCCGATATGACAGGAGCTTCGGGAACCTCGGGAACCTACCCGTCCTACAAGCAGGAATGCGCGCAGCAAGTTACTGCGGCAAAGGCAGCAGGGACTGCGGGGACCAAGGTCTATACGGTCGCCTACGGCTCGCCGTCATCAGGTTGCGCCACGGACACCAGCCCAAGCATAAGTCCATGCACCGCCATGGGGAACATGGCCTCCAGTGCGTTGTACTTCTACTCCGACTATACGCAGAGCGGTTCCAGCAGCACCTGCCAGTCCGCTGCGCAGCCGACCAGCAACCTGAACCAGATCTTCACCGACATCGCCGGATCGCTCTCGGTTCCGCGGCTGATTCCCAACGGCACTTCATAGCGAAGCTCACGTGAACTCCGCTATGCAGTGCGTCACCTTCCCATGGCGAGGCATTGCGCGCGGAGAGCATGGCAGTCCTGCTGTGGAGTTTGCGGTAACCTCCACAGTGTTTTTTATGGCACTGATAGGCATGATGAAGGTGTGCCTGGCGATCTACACGTATCACTATGTTGCCGAAGCTGCGCTGGAGGGCAGTCGCTACGCAATGGTTCGGGGTTCCTCGTGTTCAGGCTTTTCGTCCGCGTGTCCCGCCACAAGTGACAATGTCCAAACCTACGTAAGGGGCCTGGGCTATCCCGGCATCACTTCGTCGCTGATGACGGTGACGACGACATGGGCGACCTACCCCGCAGGAAAGCCGTGCACGCCGTCGGCTACCTGCAACAATCCATCCGACATTGTCAAGGTCAAGACTTCCTACGCGTTTCCGTTGAACATTCCTGGCATAGGGAGCAATACCTATACGATGACCAGCACGTCTGTGATGATCATTTCGCAGTAACCCTTGCGTGGGACCGCGCCCGGTCCCGCGGCTGATTCCCAGCCGCACAACTCAGGATCACTCTCGCGGAAATTTCCACGTCAGGGTTTGCCTTGCATCGCCTTGACCACGATGGCGTTGGGTGAGCCGCCCGCGGGCAGGATGGTGAACAGCGCCGGAGCGGGCTGGGTGCGGATGACCGAGACGTCTCCGGATTGCGCGTCGGCCGCCAGCAGCAGGTGCTCGTCGGCCGAGAAGGCGAGCGCGTCGGGTGCATGGCCGGTGGGAACGCTGCCGGCCTTCTGGGCGTCGTCGATGCTCCACAGGTTGACCGAGTCAGAGCCGAAGTTCGAGACATACAGCGTGGTGTTGTCCACGTCGACGATGCCGAAGGTCGGCCTGGTTCCGATCGGATATGTTCCGCCGACTTCGTTGGTCTGGGTGTTGATTTCGGAGAAGGAGCCGGAGCCGAAGTTGGAACAGAATATCTCGCCGCCGTCCGGTTTGAGCGCGAGTTGTACCGGCGTGGCGCCGACGTCCAGCATCGCGAGCATGTGATCGGAGAGTAGCGAGGGGTCCTGCTTTGCAGCCCAGGTGTCCGGCTCGGCAGCGAGCGAGACTGCCATGACCTGGTGTCCGCCCGAGCATGCGATGAACGCCTTGGACGAGTCATTCAGGATTACCGCGTCGGTCGCTCCCGGGCAGCCGGAGAAGGCCGCTCGCAGATGCGGTACCGGATCCTGCGCCGCGGGTTTTGGTTTGGCAGGCAGGCCGGGAAGTGCGAGTCCACCTTCCGATAGGTAGGGTTCGACGGCAAAGATCGAGACACTGCCGCTGCCGCGATTGGTCACTACCAGCGTGCGCATGTCGCGAGAGATGCGGGCCATTCCGGGTTGCTCGCCGGTGCCGGCTACAGCGACCTCGCGGCGGCGATCCAGGTCGATCACGCTGACTGTATTCGATCCGCTGTTGGCTACGTAAGCGCGATGTCCGGCGAGGTCGACAGCGATGAAGTAAGGGAGCTTATGGACCGGGATGGTCGCGACCACGCGATTGGCGTCGGTATCGACTACAGAGACCGAGCCGTTGCCGGATGGGGTGCCCGTGTTGACCACATAGATCTCGTTCCGTTTCGGATTCGCCGCGAGGCCGGTGGGCTGGGTTCCGACCTGCAAGGTGCGATCCTGCCGCAGGTAGACGAGGTCGAGCACAGACACGGTATTGGACGAGCCGTTGCTAACGTAGGCGAACTCGCGGTATCCGGCGGGTACATCCGGGAAGCGGCCGCGACGGCAACCCAGGGGTAGCAAAAGCATGGGCAGTGAGACTGCCACGGCGATTCGGACACCACTCCTTCTGCCGGGCCGCATGAGTTTCCGGGCCGAATACCGTGCGCAACAATTTGCAGCAGACCAAATTGATTGGATGATTTGCACTTCCGCGAGTTTAGAGCATTTCCACAGTCGGTGTGGTGTCCAGAACATTGAGCGAAATGGATTTCTGGATGAGAAAACCACGCGGGCTTCTTTCGTTCAGCCTTAAGCAAACCTTAAGAAATGCTTCGAAGTAGGGGCACCCGCCGAGAATTCTGTTACGCGAGCAAGAAAATGAAGCGTCTGGCGAAACTTTCTTTTGCGCGGAGGTTTAAAGGCAGGAAGGAGAGGTTTCGACTCAGACCGGAATCCCGCATCGCTTAACTATCCTCGGACAACGAGGCCGGAGGTTATTCTTCGGCTTCGTTGCTTTTTTGCGGGCTCAGGAATCTTCGTGATTCACGGAGTTGAGCGAGGGGTCCACCCGCGAATCGGCCTTGGTGCGCTTCCACTGCAACGCAATCCACGCACAATAGCCACCCTGGATCAGCCACACCGTGAGGTACGCGTAAAGCAGATGATGCGCTGCCATGCTGCTGCCGAACATCCAGGCGAGTTTCACTTTGCGATCTCCAGGGAAGCTTCGATGGCTTGCAGTGCCGCGTCCTGCTCGGATTCCTGGCGGCGGCGCTCAAGCATGTAGCGGAACATCAGGATGAACACGCCCCACATCGCCCACCCTGCAAGATTCCAGAGCCACGCCGGAACCATGGAGGGATCGACGCCGGAGTCCGCGCCACCGCCAAAGACAGGCGCGGGATGCTGTGTCCGCCACCATCGGATGGACATATAGACGATTGGCACGTCGATGGCGGCGAAGACGGAGAGCACTGCCGCGAGCGTGTGGGTCTGGCCAGTTGAGGACAGCTTGCGCAGCATCAGGTAGCTGACATAAAGCAGCCACAACAGCAACATGCTGGTCAGGCGCGCATCCCAGGTCCACCAGATCCCCCAGGCCACCCGGCCCCACAGCATCCCGGTGAGCAGGGAGATGCTGCTGTAGACAACGGCAACCTCTGCGGAGGCGATAGCGACGGCATCCGCGGTAAGAGCCTTCAACGGGTCTCGCTGTCGCCAGTAGAGGTAGAAGAGAGAGGCAACGAGGTTCACGTAAGGGAACAGCAGGCTGAGCATCGACGTGGGGACATGGTAGAAGAAGATGCGAAAGACATTTCCCTGGAGGGCATCAACCGGCGCGACGAATAGCCCCAGCCGCGTAGCGTATGCGATGACCGCCAGCGTCAGGAAGAACCAGGCGATGCCAATCGGGCCGAGAATGCGAGAACGTTGCACGATGTTTCCAGTCTACCGCGAAGGCGGCAATTTGGGGACAGGGGACTGTGACGGACGTCACCCACTTCCGGGAAGTTGTGGCCTATTCCGCACTCACCACGGTCTCGAACAGCAGCAGGCAGACCAGGGTGAAGATGATGTTGTAAGCAACCAGCAGGCGTATCCATAGGCCGGGATCGGACTCGCCCGTGAGGATCGCAGTGGTGGCTTCCATCATTCCCAGCAACGCAGGGATCGAGATAGGAAACAGGATGAGGGGAAGTAGCAGTTCGCGGTTGCGGGTGCGGAGGCCCAGCGCGGCGAAAAACGTGCCGTTGCAAAC
>OBLU010002993.1_pt1 | contig 15364 bp, 14 predicted proteins | sample 1518681 | NCBI WGS metagenome assembly OBLU01 (sample SAMEA3539304, study PRJEB22396) | soil metagenome | biome: tundra; feature: field; material: soil | place: USA | collected 2010-05 | depth 0.15 m
GCTAGGGTAGCTCCCGAATGGGCAGGCTTTCCCGGCTTGCCCCGCCGATCTCTTCATTACCGGGATGCCACTCGGGAGGTGGCGCGGGGATGCCCCCTAGCAGAAGGATTCAAAGCCGAAGGGTTCCCGTTTCCCCTTCGCAGCCAATTTCTGCGCAGATGGTTTTGTGCCAGCATTGGCTCGTAAGGACGGAGGCTCTGAAAAGGCTCGCGGCGGGCGCGGAGACCATCGTGCTACCGAATCGAGATTCGGAATCCGCAGCTGAGTGGATACGACAGTCACAATCCCAAATAGACCAATTCAAGCGGCTTCAACTTCAAGTTCAGCGAATAGAGAGTTACCTTGGTCGGAAACCAAGGACCAGCGATCCTAAAGCAGCTGAGAATGCCATTTGGATTGCGGCTGCAAGATGGGTTCGGGCATTGAGTCAGAACGGCGAATCCGATGAAGCTGTTGCAAGGTTCTTGAGGAATCTCGTAGAAAGCCATCGAACCAAGAAACGCGGGCGTCCGCCGGGCGCAATGAACTATGACCGTCACGCTCTGACCGCTTTGGTTCGAAACGACATCAATCCGAGACTTTGGGCATGGCCGAAACTTGCGGATGAGCTGCTCGCCTGCAAATTGCATACGGCGCACGCATGGGATTCCGAATGCACAGTTAGATTGAAACAGGCCGTAAAGCGGCTGCGTGCATTCCTCCGGGATCTTGCTTCCGATTTCACCGTAACTTAAATTCCCACCGTTTCTTATCCCTGTAATGTGGCGTCCTGTGCGCCCTAGTCTCCCTATATGGCAAAGAATCTCGCCCGAAGGGAGTGACAATCGTGACAGAGCAGGAAAACACACTCAATCCACTCAAAGCCGCAAAGTATCTCGGAATCAGCGAGGCCGCGCTCAGGCTATGGCGTTCCGAGGGTAGAGGGCCGCGCTACTTCAAGGCCGGAGAAAAACTGGTCCGCTATCGCCGAGTCGATCTCGATTCGTGGGTTGAAGCCCGCCTGAGCGCTCCGGCGGCCGTAGAGACGCGGTGAATGGGGCGCAACTATGGCGAGTGAACAAAACGAGAGTCCCCCCCTGATATGGCAGGGCGCAACCAGGCCGCGAATAGAGCCGGGAGATTACACGGCCACTTGCAAGGGATTTCAGGGGCCGGAGTGGATCAGACAGTTTGGCCGTTGGGGTTTGAGGTTGGAATTCGTACTCGACCCAGACGATCAGGCCGTAAGTGCCTTCTACTCACTCGGAGAGAATCGGGATGCGCCCACCATCGGCGTCCGGTCGAAGTTCTTTAGGGTTTGGGCGCTTGCCAATGGGGCGCCACCCTGCCACGGCGAGCAAATGAGTTACGAAAAGCTCGCAGACCCTTCGCTGTCGTACACCGTGCGCGTGAGCGATTGCAAGACGGATGACGAGAATCAAGTCAAAGAGGATGCGCTTGTCTACAGCCGTGTTGACGCAGTTCTCAGCGTCGAACGAATAAGCGGGTAAGCAGAGCAGCGGGTAAGCGGAGAAGTGGGCAAGCAGGCAAGCCTTTAGGCTCTTAAGCTCTGAAGCAATGAAGCCCTTAAGCTGAGAAGCACCCATGCGCGTATGCACCCAAGCAGGAATCATTCCTTCGCGGAAAGCCTTTAAGCGTCCAAGCGGGCGAGCGCCCAAGCAGGTAAGCAAGCAAGTATTACCTTTCCGGCGGAAGCCTTTAAGCGTTCAAGCGGGTCAGCAGGTATGCACCCAAGTGGGTAAGCAGGTTTGGTATCCTCTTGCTTAAATCTAACGTGTTAGGTATTATCCTTCACATGAAGTGCACCATTCACAAAGTCGAGCTTATCTGCTACTGTCCCGCTTGCCGTGGGGAGGTGACGAGCAAGCGCAAGGCGGCAACGTCCCGCGCGAACGGGAAGCTGGGCGGGCGGCCAAAGGGCAGCAAGAACAAACCGAAGTCTGAACCGAAGGGGAAGTGAGGCGCAACGATGCTCTACAAGCGAGGGAAGGTCTACTGGTACAACTTCCGGTGGTCCATCAAACAGGCAGACGGGACGGTGGAGAGCTTTCGCATCCGGCAGTCTGCCAAGACTCAGAACAAGAATGCGGCAAAGGACGTGGAAGAAGAACACCGCCGGGCGCTGAGGCTTGGCGAGATTCACCCCAATGATCCGTGGCCGAAACAGGCAACGATTGGCCCGCCGATCTTCCGCGCATTCGCCAAAGAATTCCTGCAATATGCCAAGACGCACACAAAGCCGGGAACGCACACTTTCTACAGCGTGTGCCTGGACAGGCTTCTGACGTTCGCTGCAATCGCAGATGCCCCGCTGGACGCGATTACAGGCGAGACAGTGAGCAGGTACGCGCGCCACCGACAAGAGGTGCCAGAGAATTCAGTTGTCACCGTGAATGGCGACCTGCGGACGTTGCGGCGGATTCTTCACCTTGCCGTAGAGTGGGGCAGATTGGACCGCGTCCCCACAATCCACGAATTGCCGCAGTCCAAGGGCCGGGATCGCGTGCTGAGCTTTGCGGAAGAGGCAAAGTATCTGGCGAAGGCTTCCGAGAATCTCCGGGATGCAACGATTCTGGCGGTCGATACCGGGATGCGGCCTAACAGTGAACTGTTCCCGCTGAGATGGGCAGATGTGGACTTGACGGCCCGCGCAGAATGTCCGCATGGAGTGCTCCACGTGCGCCAAGGCAAGACGGACAGCGCACAGCGAAGCCTTCCCCTCACTCCCCGCGTTGCTGAGGTTCTACAGAGGCGTAAGAGGCAGGCAGAGGCAAAGGCGAAGCAATCCGCATTCGTGTTTCCGGGCGCGGGCATCGGCGGCCACATTACCTCTGTGCAGCATCCGCACAAAACGGCAATCGAAGATTCAAGAGTGGCGAGCTTCGAGTTCTATTGTTGGCGGCACACGTTTGGAACCCGCGCCGCACAGTCCGGGATGGACCGATTCACCCTGGCCCGGCTCATGGGGCATAGCTCGCCCTCCGTGGCCGCGCGGTATTACATCCACGTCACAGAGACGCACGTTGCCGCTGGATTCGGGAAGTTTGTCGAGTACCAGACGCGCAACGTAGCAGAGGGATTGAAGGCCGCATTCCCGCAATCAAGCGAAGCGGTCCAATAACGCAGCCATTTCCTCCCGATTGCAAGACGGAGCAATGGGGCCAATTGGAAGGCCTCCTGACGGGATCAGTGTCTTTCACTACCCACGCGTCACGGCGATAATCAGCCAGATATATCCCGCGCAGAAGTAAAGCGCCGAACCGAATCCAAGCGTCTTCGTGATGCTGTATGCGAGACGACTGTAAGGGACCCCATGCTGGAACTGTTCGTACCAAAATTGAATCCACACCATAAAGCCGACACCGAACAGAACACAGGACCCTAGGAGGAGGAGAGGAGAAGCGTAATACCAAGGGAGGTGTCCGCCATTTCCCCGAAATGCAGATGATCCGATTAGCAGAACGATTGAGCCGGTCGCTAACCCTATAGTGAATTCGGCGATACGGAGGTATCGGGCGAGAATGGGCTCGAACCCCCCAGGTCTATTAGGGGGCTCAAAGGTGAATGCCGAGTAATCGTCGCTGAGTTTGCGGACAGCGAAACCGACAAGTGCAGCGATGCTTACGATAGCTAAAAGACCGCTGAATCCCGGAAACATGATGCCGCAATACTACCAAGGTTCAGAAGAACCGCTCGCGACCTCTAACGATGGCAAAGTGTGGAATCTGGTACACACCTTGGTACACAGTTTGGCCCCAAATGGATGTAAGTGATTGAACCCATTAACTAGGCTGCTAGATTCTCAATCTTAAAACACGGGTTCGATTCCCGTTAGCGCTACCAGCTAAGACACGCTAAAGCCTGCCAAATCAGCAGGCTTTTCTTATTGCCCAATAGGTGTGCTCGCGCCTGCCCACCCACGTTCGCTGGGACGGCCTTCGTTTGGCCTAACATGTGTTCTTTTGATCGTCGAGTCCCCTTGCTGGCGACTGAAGGTTCTGTAAATTGCGCGATGTCAAGTTACTCAAAGCCGGAATATGAAGTGCTGCAAACGTCTTTGGTAATGCCCCTTCAGAAGTGAGCTAAGTTGCGCAAACCATGCAGTGGTGGTTGGGGCATTGTGAACGAATGAACAGATTCCTGGTTCCGTTTCACATGCACTCAAGTGGATGGCTTGTAGTTGCCTATTGCTACGTCCTCGGGATACGGCTTTCCGAATGGTGGCATGGTCTGGCCGTCGCAGCTCTCCTGGTCGCCAGCCTGTTGCTGCATGAAGTGGGGCACATCCTGACCGCAACGTTGCTTGGAGTGCAGGTACGTGAGTTCGGCCTATGCATCAAGGGCGCGTACAACCGGCGAGCACCTGCCAGTCGCCGCCGAGATGAGGTGCTCATCTCCACCGCCGGTCCGCTGATGAATCTGATTCTGGTGTTCCCGCTCATGTTTGTGCCTCGGATTGGGACCCCGCTTGCACTCTGCAACCTGATGCTGTGCGTCTTCAATCTTCTGCCCCTTCCGTCAAGCGACGGATTGCGTATTCTTCGCACACTATCGGGCACCAAGCCTGCAGGCGGCATGATTCCAGTTCTCAGCGGGCCCCGCCCGGCTCTGTAGGCCAGCCGCCGCGAAGGCCTACTTCTAGCGTTTGGAGACTACTTAGACCCCTCTGCTGCTGAGCCGGGAAACTGCACGCCCTTGGGAAAGGATCGTCATCCTCCCAGATTCCAGGGGCCATCCGTTGGTAAGAAACCCATTCTTTCCCATTCCAGTGGTAGCGCGTGAAGATCTTAGTGAATTTGGTGTCATCTGCGCCAAAATCCTTTGGTCGACATGCGAACAGAAGAATGTCTTTTCTGTCCATCTGGGCCGAGCTTGGAGGTGCCGTCTTCCACTCCGTTTTGAGCGACCTCATCAGGCCAATCGGTTCGATGCGGCCGGATTGTGCATTCAGGGCGCTCACTTCTTCGAGTCGTCCTTCCATCACTTGGAAAAGCTTGGTGAGCGGCCCGGCGTATGATCCCATGCCAATTGAGAGGTCGGTGGTGATGAGAATCGTCCGTCGTCCGGTGTGAAGCAACTCGACATGGATTCGCGCCAATTCCCGTTCGAGCGCTTTCTCGAAGACAATTCTCTGGCTTGCATTCTCGAGCCGCACGACTGCCTTCCTCAATGGGTTCGAAGCAAAGCCTTTGTATCGCGGGTCATTCAAATCAAGGGCCATATCTGTCCCCCCTGAACCCCAGAGCGTCTGTTTCAGATCGGGAGTAAGGCGCGCATCTTCGAGCAACTCTAACCGGCGGTCAAATCCGTCCGATTCGGCGGCGAGCATGAGGCTCTTGGCTACAACTAGATCAGGCTGCTGCGCAGGTAGTACGGACGTCGCGGCTACCAGCATCATTGCAAAGACATGGCGACTTGATCTCACGGAGGCCAGTATAGTGTCTTCTGAAGGCTAAAGCTGGTTTGAAGCTTTCGTCGCAGCCATGCCCAGTCAACGGTTCGCGGTTTGTCTCGTCTAATGGAATGAAAAGGTGTGTCTCGACAAACCATGATGAGAAATCAAAGCGTTTCCCCCCTTGCTGTTTTGATGCTCGGATTGTCGTGGGCGGCCGCGGCCGGTTTGGCGCAGCAGTCCGGTACCCAGCAGCCCGCCAGCGACCGGCCAGTCACCACGCTGAAGATTCAGGCACGCGAGGTCGTGCTCCCAGTGACGGTGCGCGACAAGAAGGGCGCATTGGTGACAAGCCTGCAGGTCAGCGACTTCACGCTGACCGAGGATAGCCGGCCTCAAAGGATCAAGAGCTTTACGCGGGAGAGCAGCCTGCCTTTTCGTGTGGGTCTGCTGGTGGATACGAGCCGCAGTGTTTCAGGCGCTCTGGACAACGAGCGGAAGGCAGCGAGCAAGTTTGTTGATTTGATGTTGCCTGCAGATCCCAAGGCGAGTGGCCAAAAGGACGAGGGCTTCCTCATCCATTTTGACCGCGAGGTCGAGCTGCTCCAGGACTTCACCAACTCGCGCGACAAGCTGCACCACGAGCTTGACGATATGGGACCGAGCCGCGCCTCGCAGAACTCAAGCCAGGGGCCGGAGACAACCGGCGACGACCGGAGCGGCGGGCAGTCGCGCAGCCGCGGCGGGGGCACCCAGCTCTATGACGCCATTTACCTGGCCTCGGATGAGCTCATGAAGCCCAAGGATGGACGCAAGGCGCTTGTCGTTTTCTCAGATGGAGCGGACCGGGGCAGCAAGGAGACCCTGAACGACGCGGTAGATGCGGCGGACCGGGCCAACGTAGCCGTCTACACTATCTACTTCAAGGGCGAGCAGGAGGGCAGCGGGTTCGGCGGGTTTCCGGGCCAGGGCCGGCACGGCGGAGTGGGTGGCGGAGGCTACCCCGGTGGCGGCGGCGGAGGCTATCCGGGTGGAGGCGGAGGTTACCCCGGCGGCGGCGGCCGGCGCGGTGGCGGTGACGAGCGTCAGCAGGAGATTGACGGCAAGAAGATCATGGAGAAGATTGCCACGCGCACCGGAGGACGGTACTTCGAAGCCAAGAAGAAAGACAGCCTTGAAGAAATCTACGGCCAGATTGCAGAGGAGCTTCGCGGCCAGTATCTATTGACCTATACGCCGGACGTGGTCGACAAGGAAGGCGGATTCCACAAGATCGCGCTGAAGGCCAACAAGGACGACCTAGTGGTGGTGACGCGGGAAGGGTATTACGCCCCGACGGAGTAGCAGCCCAAGGTCAATTCGCCTTTGCAGGTTCTTCCTCAGCGACGACGAAGAAGTAGGTCAGGTTCGCCTGGCCGAAGGATGTGGTGATGGCCACATCGGCGGCGTCCCGGCCCGTTGCCATCAGAATGCGGCCAATGCGGGGCTGGTTGTTGCGGGCATCGAATGTCCACCAGCGGTTGTCGAGGTACACCTCGAACCAGGCGCTGAAGTCCATGGGAAGCACCACCGGGACGCCAATGTCGGGCAAATAGCCGGTTGCATAGCGTGCTGGTATGTTGAGCGCACGACAGAACGTGATGGCCAGGTGCTGAAAGTCGCGGCACACGCCCACGCGCTCCGTGTACACATCCAGGGCAGTCTTTGAGGGCCGGGCATGCTGATAGTTGAACGCCACATGGCTGTGGACCCAGTTGCAGATGGCTTGCACGCGTCCCCAGCCCGGTGCGATCCCTCCGAACAGTTCCACGGCAATGTTTGAAAAGCGATCGACCTCGCAGTAGCGGCTGCTCAACAGAAAGCAAAGCATCTCGTGGGGCAAATCGCCCACGGCGGGCTCGCGGGCAGACCAGTTGCATATATCCGGTTCGCCCGAGTCGCGAATGACACTGGAGCCGCTGAGCCTGAGTTGGCCTGGAGATGCGACGAAACGGGAACAGCGGTTGCCGAAGGTATCGATGTAGCTGGCTACTGGAAGTGCGGGTTCCGTCCGCAACTCGTCGGGTTCGAGTAAGTCCTGGTTGCGTGAGGGGTGGACGCTCAACAGGGCAACCATAGCCACAGGTGCCGGAATATCGAATTGAATGTCGTAGGAAAGCCGGATGAGCATTGGACGCCTCTTGTCTTGGAGGTGCGGGCCGGGGTTGGGGTCGTACGGGGACGCGGGGGCGGGATCTATTGCCATCATCTCATGGGTTGAGATGCTGGAATGGAAGGGAGGACGTTTCAGGGGACTTATCTGGAATGGCGGCTGGTCAAAAACAGTTGCCCGATGCAGCCAGGGCGTCCGACTGAGCGGACGCCCTTGTGGTTCGTATGATTGAGTTGATCAGCAGGTTCCGCTGTGAATATCGGGACCGGTCTGGATCTCCTGCAGGGCGGCCTGCGCGGCTGCAAGCCTTGCGGTCAACAACCGGAAGGGCGAGCAGGACACGTAGTTGAGCCCGATCTTGTGGCAGAACTTTACGGACTCTGGATCGCCGCCATGTTCGCCGCAGATGCCCACCTTCAGGTTGGGCCGCGTGTTGCGTCCCTTGGCCGTAGCCATCTTCACCAGCAAGCCCACGCCCGCCTGGTCAAGGGTGGCGAAAGGATCCTGTTTGAAGATGCCTTGCTTCAGGTACGAAGGCAGGAAGTGGTTGATGTCGTCGCGGCTGATGCCGAACGTCGTTTGCGTCAGGTCGTTGGTTCCAAAGCTGAAGAACTCGGCCTCTTCGGCAATCTGGTCGGCGGTCAAGGCAGCGCGCGGCAACTCGATCATGGTGCCCACCATGTAATCGACGGTCTCGCCCTTCTCCTTGAAGACGTCTGCGGCCACCCGGCGCACAATGTTTGCCTGGTGCCGCATCTCTTCAATGGAGCTGATGAGCGGGACCATGATCTCGAGATGTGGATCGCCGCCCTTGCTCTTGACGGCGACGGCCGCCTCGAAGATGGCGCGCGACTGCATTTCAGTGATCTCGGGGAAGGCGATGCCGAGGCGGCAGCCGCGCAGTCCGAGCATGGGGTTGGTCTCGTGCAGCTCCTGGACCCGCGCCAGCAACGGGCGCAGTTCCTTGAGCTTCGGCGAGCGGGGCTTCGTGTCTTCCAGGTGAGAGATTTCGACGAGCAGATCTTCACGCTGAGGCAGGAACTCATGCAGCGGGGGATCGAGCAGGCGAATGGTCACCGGCAGTGACTCCATGGTCTTGAACAGGCCCACAAAGTCGGCGCGCTGCATGGGCAGCAGCTTCTTCAGGGCTTCGCGGCGATCCTTCTCCGTCTCTGAAAGAATCATGGCGCGCATGTGTCCGATGCGGTCTTCTGCAAAGAACATATGCTCGGTGCGGCACAGGCCAATGCCTTCCGCGCCGAACAAACGTGCCTGCGCGGCGTCGCGAGGGACGTCGGCATTGGCGCGAATGCGCAGCCGGCGGACAGGGTCCACCCAGCTCATGAACTTCACCAGGTCTGGATCGTCGGGCTGAGCGCGAAGGGTCTTGAGCTGCCCTGCGATCACGCGGCCGGTCGTGCCGTCGAGCGAAATCCAGTCGCCCTGGCGGAAGGTGTGACCCTTCACGCGCAGTTCCTTCTTGTGCTCGTCCACGGTGCAATCGCCTGCGCCGGCAACGCAGCACTTGCCCATGCCGCGGGTGACGACAGCGGCGTGTGAGGTCATGCCGCCGCGCGACGTCAAAATCCCGGCTGCCACTTCCATGCCTGCGATATCTTCAGGCGTGGTTTCGCCGCGAACCAGGATGATCACGCGATAAGCGCCGCTGGCGTGGAATTTCACCGCGTCCTCGGCAGTAAACACGATCTGGCCGACAGCCGCGCCAGGCGATGCCGGCAGGCCCGTGGCCAGGACTTCAATCTTCTCGCCCTTTTCCACCAGGCGCGGAACAAGGAAGTCGTAGAGCTGGTTGGGCTCAACGCGGAAGATGGCTTCTTCCTGCGTGATGAGGCCTTCGCGAACCATGTCAATGGCAATGCGGACGGCGGCGAGGCCAGTGCGCTTGCCGTTGCGGGTCTGCAGCATGTAGAGCTTGCCATCCTGGATGGTGAACTCAAAATCCTGCATGTCGCGATAGTGCTTTTCCATCTTCCATGTAATGGCGCGGAGGTGGTCGTACACCTTGGGCATCGCGCGCTCGAGCTCGCTGATGGAAAGCGGTGTCCGGACTCCGGAAACCACGTCCTCGCCCTGCGCGTTCATGAGGTACTCGCCAAAGAAAACATGTTCGCCGGTGGCGGGGTTGCGCGTAAAGCCAACGCCGGTGCCTGAGTTGTCGCCCAGGTTGCCGAACACCATGGCTTGCACGTTGACCGCTGTGCCCAGCCAGTCATCAATGTGATTGATGCGCCGATAGGTCTTGGCGCGATCATTCTGCCAGCTCCTGAAGACGGCGTCGCGCGCCTGCACCAGTTGATCAAGCGGGCCCTGCGGAAAGTCCTTGCCGGTCTCCTTGCGGACCAGCTTCTTGTACTCGGCAATGATCTCCTGCAGCGCTGCAGGCTGAAGTTCATAGTCGAACTTCACCTTTTCTCGCCCCTTGATGGTGTCGAAGATGTGCTCAAACTTCTTCTTGGGGACATCGAGCACAACATCGCCAAACATCTGGATCAGGCGGCGATAGGAGTCATAGGCAAAACGAGAATTGTTGCTCAGCTTGGCGAGCGCTTCAACGGCCTTATCGTTGAGACCGAGGTTGAGGATGGTGTCCATCATGCCCGGCATTGAGAACTTTGCGCCCGAGCGCACAGACACGAGCAGGGGATTGTCCCCTGAGCCCAGCTTCTGCCCCTGCAGCTTTTCCAGCCGCGCAAGTGCGGCATGCATCTCAACGTTGATCTCTGGGCTGACGGCGCCGCGCATGTACTCGCGACAAGCTTCGGTCTGAATGGTGAATCCCGGAGGGACCGGCAATCCGGCGTTGGTCATCTCAGCGAGGCCGGCACCTTTGCCGCCCAGCACATCCTTCATCCGGCCGTTGCCGTCTGCCGCGCCGCCGCCGAAGAAATATACATACTTGGTTGGGGTTGCGGTTGTGCTTGCCTGTCCAGCAAGCGACGAGTCCACCACGCCTTGCGTCATGGGGTAATGCCTCCGTATGCAAGATTCCGCAACGGCGGCCGATTCGAATGGGTGGCGGTACAAAGGCTCAGCATTTCAACGGAAAAGAGCGGTAAAAAGGCTGAGCGCAGGAGCCTCATCCAAACAACCGACTGCGCTTCGCGGCGTTATGAGTCGCACTACAAATAGCGCCGCAAGTATACAGTTGCCTGTGCCACTCGTCACAGACGATTCATTTGCAAAAAGTGTCCCGTTGAATTCTTGGGTTGGAATTTCCGCATTTTGAGACAGAATTCATCGCAAAGCCTGAGATTTGAGACGGCTCGGGCCAAATCAGGCCGCCGACCGCTGAAAGAACGGGCCGGATTGTGAACTCTGCACCGCATTCTGAGACATCAAAATTCGGTCCAGTCCAACCAGCGCAAGAATTCTCATCACCCGTGGCTTCGCGTTGGAGACGCTGAAGCTATGTCCCGCCTGGCAGGCCGTGGCGTAGAGGGTCACCAGCGCCGCAATCCCGGCTGCGTCAATGCGCTCGACAGAGTTCAGATCGAGCACGGTGGACTCCTGGGCGACAACTGGCCCCATCCGATCCAGAAGACTCTGATCGCTGCCCCACACCAATTCAGTGAGTTCGATCGGATTGTGTTGTGCGATCGCCGCTTCGGTTGATTTGTTGCATATCGTCATTTTCATAAAGCCTCCATCGAAGAACCTGTGCCAGGAGAGAGCCTGGGTGCCTGGCTGCTGCCGGATGCTCTCTTGTGATGCACTCAGACTGCCAAAGCGGCCTGATGAGAATATGGTGAAATCACAAGGGATAAAAACATTGCCTCATCCGGCTGCGCAACGCCGGGTGTTCAATTTCAATCCGGGCGTCCGCATTCGGACACAAATGTCTTTACGCAAAAAGGAGTGCCGCTAGTTCCGTGTCCAAGCCTCTCTCCAGCATTAAATTCGTCAACCCCTCCGATGCCGGCCCGTCCGCAGCCCGCGGCCTCAGCCGGCAAGAGGTGCGCGCCTGGGCGCTTGAGGCGGGTTTTACTGAGGCGGGACTGGTGGCGCTCCCTCATCAGGACGAGAAGCGCGACGCGGAGCGGTTTGAAGAATGGGTCGGGGCGGGGCGCGCAGGGACCATGAAATACCTGGAGCGCGTCAGCCCGGGACCAACCGGTGAGGGCGAACAGCTGGTGCGGGCCAGTCCGGGCATTCTATTTCCATGGGCCCGCACAGCTATCGTTTGCTCTGCCAGCTATCACACCGCGCAGCCGCGTTCCACCGACCCTTCCGAGAACAATGCGGGATGGATCGCCCGCTACGCATCGACCAGTCGCGTGGATTCGAGCGGAGCGCGGCGGCCCAGCGATTATCACAAGGTGCTGCTCAAGCGGATCAAGGCCCTCGAAGCCCGCATCCGCAAAGGGCGGCTTCGCGATGCGTCAGGCGGGTTTGAAGCGCGGGGCTACGTGGATACAGGCCCGGTCGTGGAGCGTGCTTTGGCCACCGCGGCGGGCCTAGGTTGGACTGGCAAGAACACCTGCCTCATCCATCCCAAGCTGGGTTCGTATGGCTTTCTTGCCGTGCTGCTGACCTCGCTTGAAGTCGAGGAATCCAAAACCTCCTCGGCGGCGCTCAAGGTTCCAGATCGCTGCGGTACTTGCCGGCGTTGCCTCGACGCATGTCCGACCAATGCACTCATTCAGCCCTACCAGATGGATGCGACGAAGTGCATCTCGTATCTCACCATCGAACATCGCGGCACGATTGCTGAGGAGTTGATGCAGGGCATGGGCCGGCAGGTCTTTGGCTGCGACATCTGCCAGGACGTCTGCCCGTGGAACTCCCCGCGCCGAGCCCCCATCAGCGCTGATCCGGAGCTGCAGGCACGTGCGGAGCTGGTCAATCCGGCTCTGGACTGGCTGGCTGGATTGGACGATCCTGAACCTGCCGAGGCGGAGTTCGAGCACCGCTTCAACGGTTCTCCGGTTCGAAGAGCCGGCTTCAATGGTTTGCGGCGAAACGTAGCCATCGCGATGGGGAACAGCGGGCTGAAGAAATACGCCCCGTTGTTGGATCGCTGGGCAGCCTCCGCGGATGAAGGCCTTCGGACGGCAGCGCGCTGGGCGCGCGAGAGACTATCCTTGAAGGAATAGCAGCGAAACATTCCTTTCAGATTTTTCATGTAGAGCGAAGGAGCAATGCGTGACTCAGGTCTCAAGTCCCGGTACGAACGGCGAACCGGCAAACAAAGTTGTTGGTGGCAGCGATGCGGCTGAACCGGTTACCAGGTCAAAGTGGTATCGCTGGCGCAAGGACGGCACGGCTCTGATTTCTTACCTTCTGGATAGCGAGGTGCATACCTACGCATTCAGCGTGGCGGCAAACGCCATCATCTCGTTCATCCCATTCATTGTGCTGCTTTATACGCTGTCGAGGTCGATCTTTCACTCGGCGATGATGGTCACCGTGGTGGGCGATATGGTGCACTACTTTCTGCCGGCCAACCAGGATTTCTTCGCGGCGAGCTTGTTGGCGGCCGCGCCTCGGCATGGGGTACAGGTTCTTTCGCTGGTCATGATTTTGGTCTCGTGCACGGGAATTTTTCTCCCTCTTGAGGTGGCGCTCAACCAGGCGTGGGGCGTGACCAAGAGCCGCAACTATCTGCACAACCAGCTGGTAGCCTTCGGTTTGGCGGGGCTCATGGTGGCTCTGGCATTGGTGAGCATCCTTTTAAATGCGGGAGAACAGGAACTGTTGACCGTTATGTTTTTCCATCACACGGACAACCTCGTCTTTCAAGGAGTCAGTTACATGTGGCTGGCTTTTTCCACTGGCGTGGCATCGATCTTGTTCTTCTTCTCCATTTATTGGCTGCTGCCCAATCGCAAGGTTCCGTGGCGGCCCGTTTTCCGCACGTCTGTCGTTGCGGGCATCGTGTGGCTGGTGGCCAAGTACCTGTATATGGCGCTTCTGCCGCACCTCGATTTGCAGTCGCTCTATGGACCGTTCTATGTCTCGGTGGGTCTGCTCTTCTGGGCATATGCTTCGGGGCTCATCTTGTTTGCCGGCGCGCAATTCAGCGTGGCGCGATGGGGCGATAAGAAGATCTAGTTTCCGTGGCAGATTGTCGGGCCTGAGAGTCAGAGACCCAGTGCTTGGCCTCTCAATCCTTTCTGCCCATGCGTCCCTCGCTCCCTATCGCCCATCCAGCCGTTTGACGGTCCCAATTCCATTCCATGAGGCACAATCTCAATATCCGGCCGGCCGACGCGGTCTGATGGAAAGAGCTATCGGATCACCTTACAGTCGGCGCGGAAGACTGAAGGGTAACGGCCTTGCATTCGCCAAGTCGCCAGAATCCCCTCGACCCTGCCTGCGATCCGCTGGCGGGCGGTAACTCGATCCACCCCACTCGCCAATAACTCGTCGTACTGGGTGTGTCTGTGGCGAATTGCAGCAATAACCGCCAATGTCAGGGCGCTTTCCTCGAGATGTCGCCCAGCTTCTGTCCGCCCTACGCGGCCGCTTCCCCTTTGGACGGTGTGCCCGGCGATGACCGCAACCTCGCTTGCCGGACATCCGGGGAACAACGTTGCGATCTGGTTCATCATTTGAGCGGCCAATTCGACATCCTGTTTCCGTCGCCGCTCGGCTCCGCGTGCCCGGGCCATGGCGCGTTGGTCGGCGTCCTCCAGGCATTCTCGTTCAGCCTTTTCGAGCCCGGCCGTTTCCACAAGGATTCCCTGCCTCTCGTAACGCTCCCGTGACCGGCTGAAGCGGACGACCACGGCCACTCGTCCACTGTACTTCGAAGCCCGCCGCGTCAACGCCGCGTCGCCCGATGGAAGAAACTCGAGATCGTCGAGACGTGAACACTGAAGGCAGAGCGGCTGCTCCAGTTCCATCGAAAGAAAAGAACCCTGCTCAATCTCCGCGCCGCACTCCGAACATTGGGCCTCGCGCAGGTTCTGGAACACGACAGGCTTCGGAGACTGGTTGAGCTTCTCTTCAAGCCGTTGCTGCTTCTTTTCCGAGAGCGCCGTCGATACGTAGTGCGTGCGATAACTCCTCTCAATTCTCGGGTCTCCGCTCTTCGAGAATTGCAAGGCCACGGTCCCGGTCCGCGAACGGCGCATGAAATGGGTTTCGCTGGGCTTGAGGCCCTTCTCGCTTGCCCAGCGGCGAAAGATCGCCATCGACGAGGAAATCTTCTTGAGGTTCCCTTGAATCACCCGCTCCAGGAAATCGACTCGTCCTTTCCGCCAGGAGTCGACCTGGGCAGACGTCAACAGGCCCATTCCACAGAGCACGTCGATCGCGCTGACATATTGTTGACGGGACAAAGCGGCTTCCGCAGCGCGATGAACCCGGCTTTCGAGCTTCGATTGATTTGGATGCATACTCCTGACCTGGTAAAGGGATCCAGAACCACTCTCAAGCGTATATCGCCCACACGAACCCAGGTTGCGACGCGCTCGAATCTTGGTCAGTCCTGTTTATCCTAAGATAAGCGATGCCGCCTCAGGTGGTGCCTCTCGGTCAGGGGATTGCGGAGAGTGGTCTTGGCGCCACTTGGCTAATTGCAGGTGGTACCAACGTTCCGTAGTGACTACGTACAATCCAGTCGCATTGATATCCTGAACGGTATGAACCTGCGGAGGGCCACCAGTCCAGAAATGGGCGGCAAAGCTTGGTGCCTGCTCCCGTGGACCGCTTTACTTTTCCCGATTCGGAGCGTCCGGGAACAACCAGCGCTCGAACCAATTCTGCAGCGGCCTGATGTCTTTTATCTCAGGATTACTCACTAGTCGCAAAGTAAGGCGACATTTCTATAGCAATCGAGGATCGGAAATCGTATC
>OBLU010002995.1_pt1 | contig 15356 bp, 12 predicted proteins | sample 1518681 | NCBI WGS metagenome assembly OBLU01 (sample SAMEA3539304, study PRJEB22396) | soil metagenome | biome: tundra; feature: field; material: soil | place: USA | collected 2010-05 | depth 0.15 m
AGAAAAGAAGCGAACGCGTCACGATCCCTCTCAGAAACTGTGAGAACCCGGTCGGCTAGACGCAAATACCGTCGCTCAGCGGCTTCCATCTTTCGCCATTCCCGCCATGAAATAGCTCTCCAGATTGGATTGGTGGCAACCTCATAGTGACGCCGCCAGATATCAGCCTCGACATTGTGAGTGAAAAGCACCTTGGGAGTTGGCCAATCCCACGGGATCACTCCGGCGGCGAATATGAAATCACAGAGGATGACGTCATAACTTTCCTGCTGGAGCAGCTCGTGCAATCTGCGGCGCACTTCGGGTAGGCAATACTTTGTAATGCTGTACGGCTGTGCAGAGAGCAGACGAATTCCATAGTCGCGCATCTCCGCCAGGCTCTTCGGTGCAGGAAGTTCAAGCGGCATGCAGACCACATGTTCAAACACGGCCTTCAATTCCGGATGCACATCACGCTCGTGCGCGGCATAGAAGGAAAAGAAAGTGATGGCATGCCGCCGCGCAAGCTCCCGAAGGATGTTGTAGCTACGGATTTTCCCGCCGGTATCGGGCGGTATCAGGCCGCCAGCTTTTACCCACAGAATCTTCATGGCAGCAGGGAGCTACGACCTCGCCATCGACCGCGGTGCAACAGAATCGAATCGTTCCCAGTCCGTTTTCAGGCGCTCAAACCCCGTGATACAAAGTTCGAGCAATCGAAGCTGCATGTCGCGTTGCGCTCCTGACCTTGCCTGATAGTAGTTGCATCGGACGATCAGGAACTCCAGCAGAAGCGACGGAACCTGTTGGGGCGGGACATTTAATCGTTCACAGGCATGCAGAATGAGGTGTCGAGTCAATCGCCCAAACAATGAATCCGAAAGGAACACAGCCTTAAAGGTGGCAATCCACCGGTCTTCTTCTGATGCGAACCGGACCGTTTGCTCCTCAGGCGGAAGATACCCGGTCGAAAAGAAGAACTGAAAGAAATCGTAGAGTGGAGGCAGACCGCTGGCCAGATCACACCAGTCGAATACTTCGAACACTCCGGTTTTCCGATCGAGATGAGCATTCTCAACCGAAAGATCGCCATGCTGAATCCACGTCGCAGAGAACCCCGGAGGACTCTCTTGAAAATATCTCTTCTCCGCAAGCGGGCCGGTCAGGTCGGGACGACTTCGAAGCGTCTCAGGAATCTCACGCCAAGTTGGTGTGATCGTCGGCGCGCCTGACACATTCTGCAGGGCCGACGTGAGCTCGATGATGCGGTCGCAGATCTGAGAAAAATCCCGCTCGACTGTTTTTGCGTTCTCAAAATAACCCAACTCGCGAACCATGGCGCTGATTTGGCCTCCGCGCGACGCTGCCTCCAGGTGATAACCCGTGATGCCGATTTGCAGCGTACCATAAGTTCGCGGAACCCGTACCAGTTGAGTGCCGGAACCATTCAGGCTTTCCTGCACCTTAGTCCGGTTCGTGATCTCCGTTTCATAGTAGGCTCTGCGTTCTTGATCTCCGGTGAAGATCTTGAGATAGGCAACGTCGGAACCTGTTTTCGCATCCCCGAGCCTAACAATGGATTTGTCTTTGAAGGCCCAGGTGTGCAGTGCCCACGGGAGCGAAAGAGCGCTTGTCGTGAGGGCCCTCCCATCAGATTCCGCCAAGTGCTCGTCAATCCATGTTTGCAGTCTGTTTCTGCGGCCCGGCTGCTTCGAAGCCAGCAGCAAGAAATCTGGCACGAGCCAGGAAAAAATAGGCGCGGCGATTCTCTTCAACCTGCGACGCCAGCTTCGCCGGGGCGCAGCGCTGGGGTGATCGAGTAATTCCGCGGAGTATTGTCGTACCCAATTCGGCATTGCGAGCGGAACTAGGTGGTAGGGCTGGTTGTAACCCGGCTCAGCCCAGTAGGACGATGTCGCCGCAAACCCTGCTTCGCTGAGGAGCTTGCGGTATCCGCGCTCTGAATACGTGTACGTTCGGTATTGCTTGCGCGGGTTCAATTGGGTGCGGAAATGGGGCTTGGAATTGTGCTTTAACATGAAGTTCGCCAGCCCACGGGGAACCAGGCTGGTGTATGGCATTCCCGAGTGGTCGTTCCCCCCCAGGAATAAGTCCCATCCGATGCGGTTTTCGATGCCAATCACCAAGGTGCCATCATTCTTGAGCAGGCGAAAAATCTTCTTGAGAAAATTCAGCTGAACCATGCGGGGATCGACTGTAAGGTCCCATTCTCCAACCCATTCGAGGACCCCGTTCACGACCACCAAATCAAAACTGTTCTCCGCCAAAGGCAGCGCAGTAGCCGATGCCTGAACCAAATGGACGTTACGGATCCGTTCCTGCCGCAACCTTTCCTGGGTAAAGTCGATCCGCTCCGTTACCGCTTCAACCGAATAAACTTCTCCAACAAAACGAGAAATAGATTGCGAAATACAACCGTAGCCCGACCCGATGTCGAGAGCGGTAGATTTTTCGTCGAGGCCAAGCATCGGTGCCCAGGATGCGCGTTGCGGATCGAGCAATCCAAAGATCATGTCATCTTTCTCGGGAAAGCGGGCGCGCACCGCTTCCACCCATGATCCCTGACGAGCCGCCTCAATCATTTCGAGAGCCTGGTTGCGGTTCACTTCGCCCCAGTAGTGATCTGGCATCTGAAAGAAGCGGGGAATGCCGTTTCGAACTGGCCACGTCGTCCCGCACTTAGGGCAAACGCATTGATGCGGGCCACAATCAAGCCTCTCACCGCATTTCAGACATTGGAGCAACGTCATGGTTTCTCTGGTTTCGTAGCTCTACGGAATCTCGCTGGTGCTAAGCCGCGCTTCTCAGTCGTCCTCAGAGACGCGTAACTACTATATTGCAGGACGGCGCGCGGCTCAAATTCCCCGTGACGTCCGCATCTGAAAAAGACCGCGACCGGCGAGGCACTTCCACCTTACCTCATTTTGTCACGGCTCGGGCTCGCCAGTCAGTCCGAAGTAACGGAATATCGTGATCTTGAGTCGGATTCCAATGGGTTCGTGGGTCAGCACAAACCAGAGAACGCACACACCATAGGCCGCGAGGCCCGCCAGCAGATTCAGAATGAGTTGCGGATAGCGGTGAGCATAGAAAGAGCGCTGCATCAGGACCAGGACAAAAATCATGGGGAGGCAAAGGATCACCGGAAAAAAGTAGGCTTCCACAAGGAATTTTCGGACTGGAATACCAAGCTGGCGGCACATATGGCGCGGCAAAAAGAACAGGGACGTGCATAGCAGAGGGATTGCGGTGCCGATCGCATCGCCAACGATTCCCAGGGGTCGGACTAGCACGATGCTGAGAATCACGTTGGCAATGCCTTCCATGAGCACGACATACGCCAGCGATTTATGCAGACTCATTCCGAATAAGATCCGGTTCGAAGTCGACTGAGCCTCGTAGAACGTGGACGGGATTAAAACACACAGAAGCACGATGTAACTCGTCACATAGCGCGGCCCTACCCAAGCTTCGATTACCGATTTGCCCATCACGATCAGAGCGACGGTCATCGGAAACATAACCAGAGCACAGGCCCGGTTTCCGGAAACGAAGATCTTGCGGATTTGGTCGTAGTCCCCGGTAGCATGGAAGTGACTGGACATCGGGGTGAAAATCTGTGCCAGGCTGCTCACAACCTCCGAGGCGTAATCGACCAAGCGTGCTCCAATGGTAAAATGCGTGATGGCCGCCGCCGAAAGGAAGGTTCCGATGATGACCGCGTCCGTCTTAAACCGCAGGCGGCCGGCCACGATAATCATGAAAGTGACCGAGCTATAGCGGACGACCTGCCGGAGAGATTCTCGACCTACGTATTTCCATCCGTACGGAATGGCTAGCAACCTTTGCGCGAACACTGCGCGAACCGCCGAGGAGATCAATGGCAGGGACACGGTGATTAGAGCTACGGTGAGAAGTCCAAGACCGTGCCGGAGAACATAGATGATCAGAGCCGCCCGCACGAATGTCGCCAGGATGTTGGTCCAGTTAGTCAGATCGAACCTTTGCAGTCCCTCCAGGATGCCTCCCGCGATGCCCAAGGGGAAACCAAGAGCCATGGAGTATCCCACCATCAGAAACAGAATTCGGGCGTCGCTGACAAAATTGGCTGGAATGTGAAAGATGCGATCCACATAGAAACCGCCCAACGTGGTCGGTATTACTAAAAACAAACCCACACAAGTGTAGGTGAAAAGGCTGGTGTTGATCAGCCGTGCCAGTTCGTCTTTGTCGCCAGTGGCCTGGAACTTCGAGACATAGCGGACCAGGGAAGATCGGATACCGAAGTCGAAGATGCCATAGTAGCCGGTCACGGAGTAGATCAGAATCCACAGACCAGAGGCCTCATCCCCGAGATGATGCAGGATAAACGGATATAGAAAAAAGCCGACGGCAATGCTTACCCCCAAGCCTCCCCAACTTGAGGCAACATTAATCAGGGCCCGGGTCTTTAGACTCATTTCACTTCAGTCCGATCTGTGGCGCGGTGGCGCAAGATTGCGCAGAGTCGCTGACTTGTGCTCGCTGCCACCGCATTCGTCTCAGGTTGGCATAAAGCCCAGTCCATGTCCAGATAACCGTCGGGGACTGTCGTTAGATGGGGTGAGTTCTACATGCTTTTTTTGGCACAACGGCGAATGAAAACGGGATAGGCTCGTGGAGCCGTGGACGTTTGTGGTCGTTCGCTTTAGTGGAGCCGAAGAGCCCGCGGATGAGTTTGACTCTGGATGCGATTAAGAACAGCGGCCTGTCTCCTTCGCTTCGGAGAGGAGCACGCGAGGGAGAGGTTCGCGATTTGTGCATCCTTACGTCCTACGGCGGAGGGAGACAGACATGGAAGTTTTGTACCCGCGGTGCTGCGCACCGGATGTACACAAGTCCTCCATCACCGCTTGTGGTTCTGCTAGAGCAATCGCGCAAACCGCTGCAGCACATTCGCCGCTTCGGATGCACCCCACGCGAACTTCGTGAACTGGTCGCCTGGTTGCATGAGTTTGGCGTTGAGCGGGCTGAAGAGTCTCCTTGTCAACGTAGCCTTTCTCTCAGAGTCGCTCGGCCTTGTCGTCGAACTGAATTAGATATGTGCCGCGAGCGAACAGGTAGTGGAAATCCCGCAAAAGGCACGGGATTCCCACTTCCAACAGCCACTCTGCTGCTGGTCGTTTAACTCAAACCGGACAAGTCACGTGGCTAAGAAAACCGGACATTCAAATTTGCTGACAACATCAGCTAACCGTCGGAGCACATGCTAGAATCGGGGTGCTTTCGGCGATACCCGTTGCGCGCAGGACCGGCACGGACCGGTATTGCGGAGCTCATCGGATGCCTTCACCGGCCAGGCCCTTGTCCCGCGTAGTTTCGTTTGGCCTTCTGCGATGGCTCCTCGCCGCTGCGATCCTTATTGCCATTATTGCCATTTGCTTGCTGCGTTGGGGCGGAGATCTTTTGATCGCCAGCGACCCGGCGCCGCCGCATGTGGATGCCGTTATCGTGCTCCAAGGTTCGATTGTTGCGGAAAAAGCCCGCATCGCCGGAGCCATGAACTTGTTGCGGCGAGGGGGGGCCGACCGAGCCTTGCTTAGCGTTCCCAAGGAATCTTACTGGGGCCAGTCTATCCCACCGGTTGCCCGTTCCTATGTCGAACGGAACTACGGCAGCGACATAGCCGCCCGGGTCGACTTTTGCGACACCAGCGAAGACGTGAACTCCACAGTGGAGGAGGCCCAGGCTGTCAGCTCCTGCATCAAGGAGCACCATTGGCAATCGATCGTGATCGTGACCTCGAACTATCACACGCGCCGGGCCGGAATGCTTTGGCGAAGGATGGCCAGGCATGAGCCGAAATTTCACATCTGGATCGAAGGCGTGACGGACCCGGACTTTCAGCAGCCGTGGTGGCGTCACCGCCAGTCGGCGAAGACCTGGCTCATGGAAACTGCAAAGTTGGTTTGGTCGGCGCTCGGCGGAAGATAGGAACTGCGACCGGCTCCGTGCCAACAGGCTCTACTGCACGCCATCGTTTGTGAACCGTGAAGTGATGCAGAGTCTCGGTGATAAGCTGAGCAAGATTTGCGCGTCGTTAATGCTAGCGCGGGAGGAGGAAGATTTTTCGCTTTTCCTACCGTGGATCTTGCACCGTCGCCTCTTCCGCGGCATCCTTTGTCGAACCCGTTTGTTTTCTTCTTCGGCTGATACCGACATTCGTTTTATGAAGGATCTCCCAAACCGTCTCTGGAAGATTGCGCCGCAGCCACGATTTGCTTCGTGCGGCATAGTCTCGTGTCCGGAGCCAGGCTGCTCCCGCGCTGAATGGCCGGGCAAATCGCAGATCCAAGTAGTATCCAGGTTCGGCACCCCATTTGGTCTTGTATCCTGGTTCTCCTCCGAGAAAATCGTACGTCCGCACGCCTTGGGCAATTAGGGCCTGGATGGCTCGCGCGCGCAGCACGTAACCAACGCTGTCGGTCGAATACTTGCGATCGTACCCTTCCTGCAGTTGTGAAACTGTATTGCCGAAGCGGAATCCAAACTGCGCTGCTGCGGGCTGCCCGTTCACATCAAGCATCCAGAATTCCAGCAGGCCTCGAGCCAGATGTAGGCGCGCCAAATCGAAATAGAACTGGCGGCGTGCTGGCGACTCGAAGCTTCCCGGTTGACCAGCGGCCTGCCAATGCTTCTGGTGCAGGTGAAATAATGCCTCCAGACAACCTGGAAGTTCGGCTTCGGTTTCGCATTTATAGAAGCGCGTCTGATATTTCTTGTCGAGCCGCTTGCCGTAGTAGGCAATTTTCCCGCGCTCCTTGGCCGAAAGCCGCAGCAGATACTCTTCCCATGTTGCGGGCAATGCAAGAGCCGAGGCCGGTCTACTGTTCTCCATTACGATCCATTTTTCCCGTTCGAGCAATTGCCGAAAGGCATTGGCCCCCGGCGACAGGGGAGGTATAGTGTTCAGCTCGCAAAAATCCCAGAGGCTCCGCTGGTTCTGCAAATAATGAAGGAGTGATTCCGCGAATCGTTCTTCAAATCCCGGTCTGACTGGCAGGTCAAGATTATCGGAATCATGACTGCCGTCCCCCATCAGCCGCAATAACCGCAGAGAAACGGCTGTCGCGATTCGAGTTCGCGTCAGCGACAGGGGCGCCAGTCCAACCAGCCGCGAAGCGTCGAAGAAGCCAGCTACCAGCAATTGTTGACCTTTCCCCAAACTCCGCCACCAGGGAATCAGCCAGTCCGGCGTGGAGAACGTGGTCGCCAGGGGATAGCTTTCCAGAAGCTCATTCCAATTCGCGCGAAGCGGTTCCAGTTCGTCGAGGCTGCGGTAGGTTCGGATCTCCAGGTTGTCAGCACTCATGGTAAGAACGATCAGCAGACTAGATACGGGTTCGAGGGCGGACGCGCGACAACGCCCGCATGATCCCCTTTACGTCGGATACGGCCAAATCCTTCACCGTTCGCAACATTTCTCCGATTGCCGGCATGGGATCGGTGGTATCCCACAGGGCGTCACGCGTGTTCAGATCCGCGAATGAAGGGATCAATTCTTTCAAGCCGGCCGGATGTTGAAACACCTTCCTGACTGAATCCTTGCCCAGGTCATGCCAGCGGCTCAGGTAGCCTGCGCTCCAGCGCCAGCGTGCACCAACTGAGTAATTGAGGGGCACGACCGGCTTTTCGCCATGAGCGAGTTGCCATACATACCAGGGAAAATCCACGCCGGCTTGGACCACAAGGGCCAACGTACCCCAGAAGCGTCGGTTCACTTCTAGCAAAGAACTACGGTGCCGTCCGCGATCATAGCGGAACTCTACCATGGCAACGCCTTCCCATTCTAAAGCACGCAATAATGCCAGGGCCTGGTCGACGAGCATCGGTTCAAGCGGTTCGGCGATGGCCACGGCGGCAACTCCTCCGCTCGCAGGAACCTCCTTCAAACGCCGGTGCTGGAAGATCGCAACTGGTTCGCCGGGGAATAGATGCATCCATATCCGAATCGTTCGTCGGCCCTTGAGATTTTCGTTCTAGAAACTGCCGGATAATGGGATGGCATGCGATGGCGCTATCTTCGCTGCCTTTCCATCCCGTAGATTCCGGATCGGTCAAGGGGGCTTGGGTCGGCCTTGTCAACCCCAGGAAGGAATACGAAATCGTCGTCCTCCTTTCTTGCAGTACAGTGTTCTAGCGGACATTCTCCGGCACCGGCAAGTCCTTGCTCAGGGTATAGCCGAAGGTCTGCATAGCAGGACCCCAAGCTTCCTCGATTTCGGCGACGGCCGCGGAACTTAGCGACGCTCGCCAGTCGCCCGGGGCTGCGGTCCGGACGAAAGGCTTATCGACGCGGGTCCTTTTCGTAAGTTGCCACTCGTGTGCGCCTTTTTTCTCCAGGTCACGCATGTGGTCGGCGGAACTCAGTTGGACAGCCCGTGTCAGGCGCTCCGTTGTGGGTTTGAAGTTCAGGAAACAAGCCACGCGAGACAGTTCATGTTCCGTGTTCTGTATCATGTCTTCATAACGCAGCAACAGGAACCCGTCGCTCCCATTTCGCATGGAAACCCAACTCATGACGTGATCGCTCCATGAAGCAGCCCACATGGCACGGACGTCAAACTCGGCGGCCACAAAGCGCGGCACGAATTTCTCTATCGGGTAATCCTGATCAATCCACCTTAACTTGATGGCATAGTGATAGTACGAGATGGCAACATCGCGGGGATCGCGAACGATATAAATGATCCGCTTATAGCGTGGATCGAAGCACTCATGGCTCTTCAACATGCGCGGGTGCGGGAGCCTTCGCAACACCCGGTCCGGGAACAAATAGATCTCGGGGATCCGCGATTCGACATTCGTGAACGTGACTGGTTCATCCTGATGGACGAGGTTGCCGATGAGAAACCGGGTCCAGGTATTTCCCGACCTGGGGTAGGAGACCAGGAAGACATCGTCGGGAAACACTGTCAGGTAGCGGCCTGCCGTTTTTCTTCCCAGCAATAGGTCCAAAGCTCCCCTTAATGCGGGAACGAGTCTGCCCATACGTGCCTCCTACTCTTGCCTACGGTGTTTTCGCGGCCCCCGGAGAGTGGTCTCGAGGAACGACCGGCCGCAACGCCCGCACGATCCCCTTTACGTCGGATACGCCCAAATCCTTCACCGTTCGCAACAGCTCACCGATTGCCGGCATGGGATCTGCGGGATCCCAGAGGGCATCGCGGGAGGTTAGGTCCGCACATGAAGGGACCAATTCTTTCAATCCGGCCGGATGTTTCAACGCCTTCCGAACTGAACTTTTGGCCAAGTCATGCCAGCGGGTTATGTAACCTGCGCTCCAGCGCCAGCGCGCTCCAGTTGAATAATTGAGGGGCACGGCCGGCTTTTCACCATGAGCGATCTGCCATTCATACCAAGGAAAGTCCACGCCAGCTTGGACGGCAAGTGCCAAGGTTCCCCAATAACGGCCGTTGACTTCCATCAAGGAACTATGGTGCCGTGCGCGATCATAGCGGAACTCCACCATCGCAACGCCTTCCCATTCTAAAGCGCGCAACAACGCAAGGGCCTGGTCGACGAGCATAGGTTCAAGCGGTTCGGCGATGGCCACGGCGGCAACTCCTCCGCTGGCAGGAACCTCCTTCAAACGGCGGTGCTGAAAGATCGCAACTGGTTCGCCGTGGTCCATCAGGACTTCGATTCCGACGCCGTCTCCCGGAGCGAATTCCTGCAGCAGGAGCTTGCTGCGCAGGTTGTCGTCGGCCGCCAGTTCCTGGTAGAGCAATTCGTAGGTCGGGAAATAGCGAACCTTAAAATCCATTGCTTCGCCTTTGTGATAAGGCTTGGCGACCAGGGGAAAAAGAAGCTGACCGAAGAGGACTTCTAGTTCAGCAGGACTAGAGACACGGTAGGTTGATGGCGTGTAGATTCCTGCCTTGCGGGCGATCTCCAGCGTAAGTGATTTATCGAGAACCCTTCGGACCACTTGAGGAGGTGGGCAGGCAAGGTGGAGCAACTTGCGCAGACACGCGTCGTGTTGTGAGATGAGGGCCAGAGCCGGGTCGTTCGCTGGAATCAACATGTCGTACTGGCGCTGGGAAATCAGCTGCGTCAGAGACTCCAGGAAGGCGGAAGACCGATCCTCTGTCCGAGGGTCCGCACTCGGCAGTCGGATAAAATCGGAAACGGCGCGACACCAGGGAGGGGGCTCGACCTCCGAAAAGGACGCCACCTCAACCGGCACCCCGTGGCCATGCAGCGACCGCGCGATCGGGATCGTGATACGCGGCGCAGAACCGACAATCAGAACCGGCCGATTCATCGTACCGCGCTCGATTCAACCGTGCTCGGTATAGTGATCTCTCCGAGGCTGTCGGCAAGGTTTTGTACACAAGTCTGCAACAGCCGGTAACAGCGACGGGTCTCATCTAAGTCACCAAAAAACGGGTCCTGAATTTCGATGGGTCGAGAGGTTCCGGCGTATGCGCCGAGCAGAAAAAACCTACTCTCGGCATCGGGATAGCGTGACAACAGCTCCACCTGATTCTGAAAATCCATTGCAATGATGGCATCCGCCTCATCGACCATTGCGCGAGTCAACAATGAAGACCGATGGCCCACGAGAGAGACCCCGAAATCCTGCGCTGCGTCGATAGCCCAGGGATGAGCCGGTGTACGCTGGGTAGCGTTAAGTCCGGCTGAAGTAATCTTGACGATGATGCCGGGATGACGCGCGATGGCGTGCTTGAAAAACGCTTCACTCATGGGACTGCGCATGATGTTACCGAAGCAGACAAAAACGATAGAGCGAGCGCCTCGTGGAACCTTGCGTGAGTGCAGGCCAAGCCAGTTTGTGATCCTGAGCTTGAGATAAATCGGTTGCTCCTCTGTCTTGAATCGCCGGTAACGGCGGACTTCCTGGAGCAGGCGGGGGACCCTTTTCTCAGCCAGGGCTATCCCTTTTTCACGCAGGATGCGGATGCAGCGCCTAATATCCAAAGAGTTGTCGTCGCGGAAGATGGTCAGCCTCCAGTCCGCACGTAAGGTTCATGAACATCTCGCCCAGCCTTGTGGTCATGTCGGAAGCGTTGGACCAGTTTTTTCACTGCCGGTCTCATGCGAAACCTGAGAGCGTATGCCAAACTGCCCGGAAGCCCCTGGCGGAAGACGAAGTAATTGAATTTGGCCCGGGCCTGGGACGTCCATTTCATCTTCCACTCATCACTGACGCCGGTAATGTCGTATTCAGAAATGCTCCTGGAAGCGCAATCATGCAGAATCTCACTTACGATGAGATGGCCTGAGGCGTATTGCGGTAACTTCTCATTGTAAGCAAGCTTCGGAGAAAAGTAGCGGCTCCGGTGCGATAAACCGAAATGTGCGGCCAACAATTCTCCGTTGAATTCCAGGGAATACATGCATAAATATCCAAATCGTTCGGCGGACCTTGCGATTTCGTCGTAGAACTGCCGGATATTGGGATTACATGCGATGGCGCTTCCTTCCCTGCCCTTCCATCCCGCAGATTCCAATTCATAGAAGCGATCGAGGAGGGCTCGGTCCGTCTTGTCAACCCGAACGAACTTCAATCCGCCGTGACTATCGAGTTCGCGGCGTATGGCCCGCAACTTGCCTCTTAGGCGTGCATTGATCGGAAGCTTCTCGAAGCCGGAGGGATCCGCCGGAATGGGAACATAGGGATTACTCAGGTTCGGCACCGGAACAGCGTGAAACCCGTTCCTGCTGGCCGCAAGCGCCAGGGCAGAAATCGTACTGCCTTCGGGTACATCTTGCATCTCCAGCAGGTCCCAGCCACGAAGGTTCTGCAGATAGCTCCAAGCTGCAACCACTGCGGCATCTCCTTGAGAACCGGAGTGACGCACCGCGTCAAAGCGGCAGGAATGACTGTTGACGGGCGCTCGAAGCTTGCGCAAGGGAACACCGCTGAATACGGACCATTCCTGTAACAGAGGAAGAACGAACAGCAGCTTTCCTTCGGAACTGACGGTGAGCAGAACGATCTTGGCCCGCGGAGAAAAGGCCCGGACGTGAGCGGCGATCCATTCCGGACGGTAAAAGGGCTGATCGTCGGCAGCCTCGTTGCACAAATTACGCCATTCGTCCGCCCAACGCTCAATCACTTCGATACCGCCGCGATGAGCGGCAACTACCATGGGAGGGGATGCCGTGCGAGTCTCCGCGCGACTCTCGGCTATAGTCATCCGTGGCGGGCCTCAGCCCAGACTGGCGGAGATTGGATCGCGTCCGTACGATGCCCGTTGAGAACCAGTGTTTTGGTCAATCCGCTTTCGCTCCCTCCCTAAAAAGGTATTCGTCCAGAACCGCTGCGCTGGCAACGCATGTTTCAGATTCTGCCTCAGACGACTTGATGATAACGAGAGCGTCGGTCTTGAGGGTAGCGGACGGATAGCAGTGGCATTCGCAGCCGCGAATGGAAGCGGCAGCCCCTAAAAGGCTATCCCTCTCGAGAGCAGGCGAACAAGTGTCGTTGGTATTGCTTTTCATAAGGGCTGACATTGTCGGCGTCGATTCCCAAGATTTCGATGCGAGAAAATGAGGTGTTTTCCTTGAGCCACTTCTGGATGAATTCGCCGTCCCAGCCCGCAAGGCTCTCTTTAAACCAGTCCTCGTGGCATTCGCCGGTATCCAGGAACAGCACCGTCCCGGTGGCCGCATCGACCTTGCGAATGAACTCGGCCGCCGAGCAGCGCATGTGTCCACGAACAAAATGATGCAGAATGCTGAAACAGGACACAACGTCGTACTGCTTTTCTTTTTTGTCGAGAAACGTGATGACGTCGGTGATCTGATTCGCCGTAGCGTCGAGGCCGTAAGCAAGGCGGCCTATGGAAACCGCGGCCGTGTCCCGGTCGACACCGAATGCCTGAAAACCGCGGCGTCTCATCTCCGCCACAAACCAGCCATAGCTACAGCAAATATCCAGATAGGAACCTGAGCGAATGCCTTTTCCTGCCAGCCACTTCGCCATCATTTCGAGCCGGTCGGCGCATTTGCGCACGGCCGGCCATGTGGCCAGCTCGGGAGTGGCAATCGGCTGGTAAGCTTCAAGACGGCCCATCGTCCAGTTCGAGTCCATGATCATTTGCTGGATCGGGGTAAGGACGGGCGCGGAGGGCTGGACGAGACATTCGTATTTGCCGGCTCCCTTGACCGACGCTACTGCCAGCCGGTGCTGCCCCTCGAGAATTTCATAGCAAACGGAGAAGGCAATGCGTCGAACTACGACCGGAGAGCCCGTCCCGTTCACTCCTGCCTCGTGCTTGTCCGATACCTTGCCATCAAACATCTCGCAGAATTTTCTGGCCTTTTGGACAATTTCTTTCGGGTCCTTTGCGTCAAAGTAGTGGCCGTAAAGCTCGATGCACCTGGCCGCATTCTTGTAGTACGCAGTCGCCTCGAGCCGCTCGGGTAAGAACACGTCCTGGCCGCTCGCGCGGTAGGCTTTGAGCAATTCAACATGGGGTGATTCGGCGATCGGGCGCGACGGTCGGAGAAGATCGCCGGTGATCCGCGCATAACTGGCGCTTGAGTATCCCGCCTCTCCTCCCATGAGCAATTTTCCGAGCTCGATTTCCCTAAGGAACAGGCGCGGATATTTTTTTGGAAGCCCCGCTACCTGTTTTCCCAGACGATAACTTCGGAAGAAAACGCCCTCGTCGGTATAGGCAAACCGCTCAAACGAGCGGGCCATTTTATGCAGGACACGTTCTAGCATTGTTGTAAAGGATTCTGAATTTTAGCCTTTGTACTTAACGAGAAGTCACTGTTGTCGGCAAGAGTTCCGCGCTGTTTTGCATGGACCCTTCATTAAAGAGATCAGCTGCGACTCACATGATGTAAATTCAACTTCACGTCCGGTACGCCTTGATTCTAACCGAAACGTCGCTTCCTGCGGTTTCAAGCGATGAAACCGAAAGTAACGTTACGCCGCGAACAGCCGACTAACTGAGTTCGGCCGCTTTCCGCCGCACCGCCAGCAGGTCCCCCACGCCTGTGATCCAGCTCTCGAACTCAAGTTGGTCACGATTCTGGTGGTCGATGAAACGCGGCAGCAATAGGCTCTCGCTGTCGCGCGCAGCCAGGCCGGCGTCGCAGGTGGTTGCAGACACCACGTTCTCCTTCCGTAACCAGGGTAGGAACGCCGGCCGGTAGACCCCGCTGGGATAGCAGAAGTGAACCGGTTCCGTTGCCGTCGCCTTATGAATTGTCGAGCGGTTTTCCTGGATTTCCTTGCGGAATAGCGCTTCGTCCTCCGGCGTGCGGTGACGATGCGTGTGCAGTTGAACATCAACACCGTTTCTGGAGATTTCTTGCAATTCGCGCTCGTTCATCAACTGCAAAATTCTCTTTGCCCTGAGGCTGTCATAGTCAATCTTCAGAACACGGGCTAATTGCGCTGCGATTTCGTCCTTCTGTAGTCCGGTCCTGTTCTCGCGCTCCGAGATTTCAATTAGATCTCGCACGACGGCAAAGCGGCTTGATTGGGTTCGCAAGTCCAACGCCCTCTGCAAGCCCAAACCCCCGCCATTCGCGATCACCTCGCCTCGCCGCGTCCACAGCATGTAGGAACAGATCAGGTTAAACACCGGCCGCTCGACCGAAGTGTAGTATGTGGTCTGATAGACCGTTACCGGGAAACCATAGTGTTTCAATAGAGGGTAGGCCTGCCGGAGAAAATCGTAAGTGCCGTCGTCAAAGGTCAGGGCGACGCTGCGCGCAGGCAGGGTCCCAGCACGAAGCCGCTGCAAAGCTTCTCCCAGAGGCAGCACTGAAAAGTGTCCCTCCTTCAGCGACTCAAGCCGCTGCTCCAGCTTTTGCGGTTGAATATAAAGCCTGGGTCGCCACAGATGCTCATCTTCCAGCGACGTACCGTGGTAGCAGAGGATCAACAGGCGCTCGTGGCGCCAATGACTGTTCATCACCCACTTGAAAATCCCGCAGCCTCGAAGCACGCTTAGAGTTGCCAGTTTGACCGGTCTCAGCATTTAATTTCCTGGGATACTTGAAGACGTACCTCACTCTAACGAGAGATTTCGATTTTCATTACAGTTTCGCCAAGACCTCCGCCGACCGTTTCTCCCTAAGAGCGTTCGTGGGAGGAAGTCAGTCGGCGTTGTTTCCTATTAACCGTCCATGCCTGCTTTGCCCCGCAAGCGGAGCGCATCAACGCATCTGGGAAAGATTACATCAGCTTACACCAATCAACAGGCGGGGTTAGCCGCCCTTGCACCGCTGCGTACCGCACTTGGGAATCGAACTTTCACGATCGACACTGGTGTCGTCGATGGCAGCTCCAGTGATGTCTCACTAAGCTAAGGCCCTCAATCCCG
>OBLU010002996.1_pt1 | contig 15356 bp, 11 predicted proteins | sample 1518681 | NCBI WGS metagenome assembly OBLU01 (sample SAMEA3539304, study PRJEB22396) | soil metagenome | biome: tundra; feature: field; material: soil | place: USA | collected 2010-05 | depth 0.15 m
AGACGACCTGACCCGAACGCCGATGATTTTGGCCGAAGTGGTCTCGCTGTTTCAGGCCGGCAAGAAGATCCCCACCAGCCGCCTGGGTGTTCTGGACGCCGTGACGCAGATGATGGAGAATTCGGAAACGCATCAGACTGCTCTCGCAAATGCTCCTCTTTCGGGTTTGGGCCGTGCCTTCCTGGAGAGGCTCGGGAGTTCTCTGGTGACGCGCGGTGGCGTTCAACTCCCCGAAGCGACGGCTCGCCAAGAGATTAGTGCGTGTTCGCGTGTCCTACAAGATGCTGGACAGTTGGCTGCGCTGCCAGATCCCGGCAGCGTTCTGACGGCCCTGTGCTCCCACCACGTACTTGAACGGTCGACGTATCCGGATATCACCTACACGTTTTTGCACCAGCAGTTCCAAGAATCGTTCGCAACGCTTCACCTGAAACGCGAACTGACCGAGATCGTGACGATGGGAACGGGGCGAGACGACTTCGCGGCTCACTATGTCAACGAGCCTGCTTGGACTCAGCCGGTCGAAATGCTGGCGGAGTTCATCGGGCGGCACACCGAAGACGAACCGCTTCCCAATGCGGTAGCGATGGGACAGGCGCTTGTAGAGATGGCGCTTCCACTGGATGCAGCCTTCGCGGCTAAACTGGCTCGCCTGTGCGGTTCGGACGTCTGGGGAGTGACACGGAACGCGTTGGGCGCTCGTCTTCGCCAGTTGTGGCAGAGCTCCTTCAGCCAACACAGAGAAATCGCTGTGGCTGGCATGGTGGCAAGCGGGTCAGAGGACTTCAAGGACATTTTGGAACCGATGCTGTCCTCTGAAGACACCAACCTTCAGCTTGGGCCGTATCTAACCGGTGAACCATTCGAGGTCGCCAGCCTCGGCGCGGCATGGGAGGAGACGGTAAGTCGGTGGCCCGAAAACGCCAGGGCGAGCTTCGTAGCGGAAATGATGCAGCGTAGCCCTGCTCCCGCTGAAGTTGTCGCCTTTGCCTTGAAAGATCCTGCCCCTCGTGTTCGAAAGAGTCTACTGTCGTTTGTCTGGTGGGGGATGTCACCGGAAGAGATATCCCGTTTCTCGCAAACGCTGAACGACGCCGACTTCAAGGAGTTGATCGCCGGGATGCACTCCAGCGAGTTGCCGTCGTCGATGCATCCACGAGCCTTGGAAAGCTATGTCGCAGCGGCAAGAGATGCTACTGGACCTCTCGGCAAGTTTCTGGCGTGGAGACAGGCCGCGAGCTTCGGCCATGAGGGCTTCGTCGAAGAACTCAAAGAGTCGCTCTCCCAGCTGGATGCCGACCAAGTCAGGGAACTGGAGAGCCGCGATCTTCAGGGCCGGGAACTCCGAGCCACAATAGAGATGCTGAGGAGGACGGACCCGCAATGGGTAACCATATGGGTCGTCCAGAACCTACTGGCAGGAGCACTTCGCCCGGACGGTTGGATCGACCTTGTCGATGGGCTAACCGAAGCCCAGCGTAGCGAGTTTCTGAATCGAGTCACCAGTGATGATCTCACTGAGATGAGAGTGCCGGCCGTCATCCCGCTGCTCCGCAAATTCGCGAACCGCGAGATCGTGCAACGTCTATTTCGTCGTATCTGCGAGCTGGTCCCGATCATCGCCACCAGCAAGCCGGGTGATGACAAGCAGGCAGAAGCAAAGCTTGCAAGACAGTTGGAGGACCTGCTTCGAGGGATGCCATCAAACCCGGCCGTCAATGGCATTCTGGAGGAAATCGGCGGTAGGACTGACGCAGCGCAGATCGAGGTCGTAACCGAGATTTTCCATACAGCCGGACGAGACAACACATCACTCCGGGAAGGGCTATCAGCAGAAGCTCGCGAAGCGTTGCGCAATTATCTCAATGCGGCGATGCCGACTGTACTCGCCCAGGATGACTTCAACGGACAGTTGAAAGGGTATTTCGCTACGGTCATGGCTCAGGTCGGCGAGCTCTCCGACTTGGCTACAATCGAGCACTTGGTCGAGGCTGATATCGAGCGAGTCCGAACCGGTCGGCTGGCACGGGCCGCAGACCACCGTAGCAAACAGGGGAACGGAGCTGTTATGAGCTGGACGGGATGGTATGTCCAAGCAATGATCCATCTGGCTTCCGACGCCGCCAGAGAGTTGCTGATTCGGCTCTTGACGTCTCCCGATTACGAACACGATGCTGCATGGGGTCTTTTCCAACTGGTTCTAAGTGAACGTCCTTCACCACTCTTACGGGCGAGGAGCTGGCCAATGCGAAGCAAAGACTTCAGCGTTGTCTGGAAAGCCAGAACAGGTGAAGCAGAATCGATTTTTGCAGAGCCGCGAAGAGCCGAAATCGCTGCCGTATTGAGGCGGCATATCGAGACTCTAGTCGCTGAGCGAGCAGCGGAGCCCCAGCCCGCTGGACTCAACGGGCGGCTGAAACACCTTGCCATTGTATTGGCGGAATTGGATGGGCGGGCTTCCGCGGAGTTGGTTTTAGAGATCTTGAGCTACCCACAGATCGAGCGTTCAAGGCTGAGAACACATCGCGCATCCACACAACCAGTTTATTTGTACGATGCTTGGCCCCGCATCCACGGACTCGAAGCTCTTTTAATGCAGGGAGCCGTTTTGCCGTCCGAGAAGGCTTGGGAGATCGTCGAACCGATCATCGAACACGTCAGAGCGCATCGCTGGAACTCCCAGGAATCAAGCCTCATGTCACACGTTGTTGGTATTGTTCTTTTCACTGACGACCCGAGTGCGAGCATCCAACGGGTGCGACAGCTGATAGAGGAAAAGCTTCTGTCGATGGAAGGCACGCGGGCGTTGACAAAGGCGTTGGGACACAGCCGGTGTCCCGATGCTGTAGCGTTACTGCGAGAACTGGCCAACGATAGCGTGCGAGTTCAATATTTGGGTGATGACTGGGTAGACGCGATCGCCCAGTTTGATTCTCAAGAAGCCCGTGACCTGCTTCTGAGCTTCGTTGATCCTACCCTCCCGCCTTTATCGAACGAACTGATCCGTCGTCACGACGGCAGACTCGTGCGCAGACTCACCGAGCTGGTGCAGCGTGACGCAGCAGTACGGCAGCGAATGTTTGACTTGGCTCAAGAGAATATTCCAGCCGCGCATGCGCTCGTGCTCGGAAAGGTGTTGGCGAATCTCGGCAGTACCGATGCGTTGCTGGCGTCGCTACAACTGCTTCGAGACGGCGGCGCTGGAGGCGCCTCGTATGAACTGCACAAGAACATCGAGGAGGCCTTTGTGGAGCATCGGCCCTATCCCGGTTCATCCAACGCGGTCACGATGGTGCCGCGCAGTTCCAACGCAATCCGAAGCCGGCTCATGGAGATGGTGCAGAACGATCCGTCACGCAGAAGGTCAGCATTTGCATTGCTAAACGAAATCGAAAAATGGCGCATATGGCATGGAAGGCCAGATGGTGAGCCCCGCAGCCCGAAGATCGAAGATGGTTTCCTTTGGCCTCCAGAACTAGAAAGTGGTGCGTGAACAGCCTGAAAGAGACGATGTGAATCACATGCTATTTCGTTTCTATCGCGATGAGAGCTACGATGGCAATTCCCTTCGGCCGGACGCTCTAACAATCAGCGGATTCTTTTCTGACGAGGCGACGTGGGCTGAGATTGAGAGGCAGTGGAGTAACGTCAATGCGCGATATTCCGTCCAGTGTTTTCACGCAACCGCTCTGAACCATAGAAAAGAAGAGTACGAGGGCTGGCCTCGGAAGAGACAGATTGGGTATAGCGCGGAGCTTCTGGCAATTCTCACGGATCAGGGTAAGCGTCTTGTCGCCTACAACTGCGGAATCCGATCGGATGCCTACCGCCGGATTATTAGCGATGAGGGCCAACGCAAGCTCGGCTCTCCCTGGTTCGTTTGCTTTAAGAGTTGCATCGCAATGGTCGCCAGACATATGGAAACGCTGCCTGTAGAGGATTCATTTTCTGTCATCGTTGAGACCGGTTCGGGGTTCGACAAAATGGCGATGGAGTTCTTCGAGAAGCTAGCGAAGAATCCTAATTTCCCATATCGCCACCGCCTAGGGGCCTGTACTGCAGCAAAACCGGAGAAGGCAGCTGGGCTTCAAGTTGCAGACTTGATGGCATACGAATATTTCAGGCGTTTGCATCGTGCCGGAGAGGAGATGCGAAAGCCGCTTGAAATAATTAGAGAAAGTAGCAATTACGCCGAAGGATTCTTTGGAGAAAACATTCTGGAGAGCATGAAGGCTGACATCGAGTCGGCGCATTGCGGTCCCGGCGACCTGGTGGTCATCCCCCAATTATGACAATTCAGCCCGAGAGCATCTGCTCCTCGGCCGGAAAGATCGTGCATGGACGCTGCTGAGAAACTCGAAGAAGTGGCCAAGGTGAGGTCCTATCTTGGAGAGGCGGAAGCCCAGATTGCCAAGGTAGGATTGATCCCTCGCCGGCTTTACTACCACAAGTTTGACACGGTGGCGCTAGCCATTCTCTCGAAGGCGTTTTCTGTGGCGCGCGCCTGCCTCCTACTCATTGAGGGTGGCTATGAGGACGAGGCGTTCGGACTAAGCCGGTCCGTGGTCGAATGCGCATGGACCCTTCGTTTCCTGACACAGAAGGCTGAGAGTATCGAGGGGCGGACCTGGAAGTACATCAATTTCGTGATCCTCGACAAACAGTTTTGGATGTACCACGCTCTGGCGACATTTAAGGATGAGGAGCTTAAGGCGGATATTCGGGCGCACGGTAGGGAGCTAGACCTTCACGATGACCCTACCGAGGTCGAAGGTCATTGGTCCGGTCAGAAAGGCTTCGCGTGGTTCATCAACCAGGGCGAGCATCCTCTTGATGGCCCCAACGAGACCGAATTATCGAAGGCGACGGATTACGCGGTTGATTATCATCAGACTTCGAGCTACGTCCATTGCTATGCGCTAGCAGTGGAGAACTTTGTGCCGGACGAAGCCAAGCCATTCAGGGTGAAACTGGCCGACGGCCAAGGCGGAGAGCCTGGACAATCGGTTCTCTATATTCTTGTTCGTTATTTGCACGCATGCGCTGCGTACACATTGTTTGGCATGGGCCTCGAAAGACCACAGCGCCTCAACGAACTTTTCAGTGAGATGATCAACGGACGGTTGCGCCCTGTACCGCAAAGGGTGCAACGCCCGGAGCGCAAGGAGAAGCCGTTGGAAGACCTTCCTCAGTTGCGGCCGTGGCTCACCTGGACCGAGCTGACGGGAGCACCTCGTGACACCCCCAGCAAACGGCAAGCGCTCGTCGCGCTCATCCGCAGGTATCCAAGGGAGAACATCCTTCGCGCTTGCGCGACGATGAGCGTTCTCTTCAACTTTGGCCGGGAAGGAAATACGACCGCCGACGAGGCGCTGACCATGGCTTGGATTCCGAAGCTCTTTCAACCTAATCTGGTGGAGAAGGTCATGGCGTACTCGACGGACAAGCGCGTGATCTTCTTCCAAGCACAACTCCGTTTTCTTGCCAGCGAGGTTATCCGCGTCGAGCCCGACCCAGCCAAACTGGTCGCACCGATATTGCCAAACGAAGTCATCGGGGAAATGCTCCTTCGATCGGGCGAGATGCTCTATCGCCCATACGCAAAACAGGCCGACGCGATGGATGAACTCGCAAATAAGGCTTCGGTCTTTCTGCCCTACTACGAAATCGACTCCCAGCACGATCCTGCCGCGTTCTTCCTGCGTGCGTACATCTACCTCACTCTCATCATCCCGATGCTGCCGGCGAATCTACGCACCTTCGACATCCCGAAGATGTTTGAAGCGAAGTACAACTTTTCCCTCACGGAATACTGTGAATTCATCTTCCTCTTCTTCATGCACGCGATGACTGTTCGACAAAAGAAGTCCCTCGAGGTCGCCATCAACAGTGGACTGCATGTTGGGACTTTCCGGAACACGACTGTTCCGGCTGCCTCCATCGAGCGGATGTTCGACACTGTGAGTTTCACGCTGGGAGGTCTAGCCGCTGCGAAACCTGAGATCGGGTTTGCCGACTTCGACTACCTGCGGGATAAGCCCTACTTCCGCCTCGGGGACCAACTCTTTTGCCTTGATTACGAGTTCGCGGTCAACAAACTAGAAAGCGCCATGATCTGGAGCCTCCTCCGGGATTTCAAGACTGACGGGGAGAAGGATGAATTCTTGGGATTCTGGGGACACGTCTTTGAATACTACGTCGGCTGGCTCTTCCAGACTTACGCCCTTCCCGCCTTCAACACCGCCTACCTGTCACCGCGCTATGCCGACGACCCGTCGAAGGAGATTTGCGATGTGATCGTTAAATGCGGCAAGACGGCGGTGCTCATCGAGGCGAAACTTGCAACGTGTCCTTCGAAAATCCGCTATGCCGGGGATTACAAAAAGATGCGAAAGTTCCTCGACGAGAGGTTGGCGACCGATGTCGGCGTAGCTCAGTTGGTGAACGCCGCGGTGAATATCATGGCTGACCCTCAGAAGACGAAAGAGCGTGTGCCAGAGATACCGGAATGGCTTTCCAATATCGACACAATCATGCCGCTGATCGTTACGCGGGATGACATAGGATCGAGCTGGTCCGTCAATACATACCTCAATAACCTCTTTTCATCGCAATTGCTTGGGAGAAAGCGGCATAAGCGAATTAACGTCGCCCCACTCTTGTCGATCAGCATTGGAACACTAGAAAAGTTGATGGGATCGTTGAGTAATTGGTCGTTCGATCTAGTCCTTGAGGATCGCATCAAGAGAAACCCCACTCTGCTGTGGCCGTTCGACGCAGCCAGCAAACATGTTCATCGCGGCATGCATGCCAATACTCCGAAGCACATGGAGATGTTGCATCAAATAATGGACAAAACTATCCAAGATTTTGGTGTGACGGACCCACCGAAGAGCGCGTGAGGCGTCGAAAGCTGAATCCGCTCGAAGTCCGTCGGGCGGGCAAGACATGGCGCTCTCTTGAATCGAGGGCAAGTTTCAGGGCGTGAAGACGGGACGTTAGAAAAAGAAGGACCTGCTCGAAGGCAGGTCCTATGATTTTGACTTGCTAGGCCGCCCGTTTCGGCTTAGCAGTTGGCTTCGGGTCCGGCTTGGTGGCTTCCCTCGCTTTCTCCTTTGCTGCGAACTCCTGCTTGACTTTTGGAGTCACCGCATCTGTATCGATTCCGTAGACCTGTGCGGCGGACCGGAGTGTTTTTCCGCCGTCGGTTTGGGTTCTGGCAGAGAGCAGGATCACGACTTCGATAATCAACTTGCCGATTGTGCCTTCGTCGGCTTTGCGAACGAAGGCGGTTAGCAGCTTGCCGACTGATTCGCCTTCCTTCGCCTTGATGCTTCGGTTCCGCGCGGCTAGACTGAACAAGCGGAAAGTTATGTTTGCCGAGCCGCTTGGAACGTGTGAAGAAGATCGATTCTTCTTCCCAATGAATGTCTCCAAGTTGTAGCCGGGCCACTTCGCCCGCGCGCACTCCATATACGGCAAGCACCATCAGAATCGCGCGATCGCGAATAGCGGACGGAGTGTTCTCCTCCATGCTGCTTAGAAGCTTTTGAACTTCGGACCATGATGGAGAAGAGGGCAAAGATTCCTGCTGGAAGACACGCGGTGCGATGATGGATGCCGCAATGCCTTCCTTGCACCAGCCGTGTGTTTCCGCGAATCGAAAAAACGAGCGAAGAGAGGATGCATGGGTCTGAACCGAAGCGCGTACGTAATGCCCCTCGTTGACTCTGGCAGCAAGTATCGAGTCGATTTCGGAAATAGTCACATCGTTGAGTGACGGGCCTCCGTTGCAGAGCTGATCGAGAAACTGGCACACCGTTTGGCAACGGAGCGCAATCGTCGCTGGCGAGAGGCCACGGTCGCGAAGCATGAAATCGGCGAACTCGATCAGCTTTTCTTCGTGCGGCTGTGCCGGAGTGCGGGCCGGCTGGAGACGCTCCATAAAGGCTAGCCACCGAACCGCCTGACGAATGAGCCGCTGTTTCGAGAGGCTCGGACGAAGCATAATAGGCGGTACAGCTCTTCGGCTGGCCCAGCGTGTTCCAGCCTCTTCAATCTCCTGTAGGCTGATAACTGAGTTGGGCGCTCAGCTAGTTTCAGGTACTTCTCGACAGCAATTAACAGTTCAGCGGTGAACCGCACGGTACTCTTGGCCATTTCTTGCTTAACGCAATGGAGAACATAGCGGCGGCGTTCATCGGCCAAGGGAGCAGAGCGCTGGCGAGTCAACGCATGACGTCGTTCAAAGAGTTGCTCATACATTTTCGGAACCTCTTTCTCGTAGAAGTGAAAGAACGGTTCCGAATATAGTCGAGCTCTCCTGGATCAGAGGCGATTTGGTGAGACATTTCGTGGCTACTACCCCAGAAACCGGGAAGATTGGCCTTTGGTTTCGTGGTTGGGGACTAATCCTATCCGCGAACATCTTGAAAATCACTTGTCTGTCAACAATGCAGGCGTACCCAAGAAACTCCCTAAGTGAGCGCGTTCAGAACGTCCTGCACTCCATTCTGGCGCAGGTATGTGTATGACACGGAGCTAAGTGGTTGTTGGGGTGGGGTCAAAGGATTCACAAGAACTTGAAGATCTCCCGAAGCAGTGATCACAACATCGAGAACGTCGATTTCACCCGTTCTGGCGTTTGCGTTGGTCGGCACACCGGTGACGAAGAGCGCGCCTGATGGAACTTCGGGATGGTTGGGGTCTCGGGGGTTGCCATCGGGCGTATAGAAGGCGTTGATAATGCCCGATTCCACTGAGGCGTATACCTCAGCAATTGGATTTCCGCCGTCGTGTCCCACGTTCTCGTCCACGAGAATGGCGATAAGCGTCTTTTCTACGGGTTCACTGCTATCGAAGGCCGCAACCAGCTCGAAGCGCAGTCGGATGTCAATGACAAAATTGGTGTCCGGCACAAGGACTCCGTTGTCATGGAAGCCGTGAAAGCGGAAACCCACGGAGCGCGAGAGGGCGTTCCAGATGCCGTACTGCCAATCCCCGACGCCGGTCAGCTCCACCCCGGGACGGAGGCCAACGTTGTCTGGCGACGCTACGAATTGCTCATTGAGTCGAGCTCCAAAGAAGGATCCCAGTTGAGCATAGGTCAACAGCGCGGGCGGGGCTACGCGACCAAGCGTTTCAGCTGGAGACTGAAGCACCATCGGTACCGGAAGCCCGCCACGGGCGTCGCCAGCGATCAATCCATTCTCAAACCGGCACCACTCTACCAGCGGCAAAGGCGCCAGAAGGTGCATACGATACTGATCCTGAACGGGGTAGCCGAGCGGACCCATCTCCCAGCCTGAAGCCGCCCAGCGGTCGCGGACTGTACCTCGCACCATCATCGGTCCGGTGCGTGGCGACCAATAGATAGATCCGTGTTGGAAATGGTTGAAATGGCCGGTGCCGTCTGGAGAAGGCATCTCATTCGTAATCGGTAGCCCAAGTGGGCCAGCGGCTCCGCCCAGCAATTCGTATTTGTCCCGAATCGCTCCGTGAACTTCAAAGGCCTGATCATTCGGTGGCGGCATAGATGTCATTTCCTCCGAAGCGCCCTACGTATCCACCCGGCACACCCGTAATCGGGACGTTCTTGGACTCTGGTCCGTACCCCAGAAGTGCTGCTTTAGCCCGAATTTCCAGGGTCGCTCGCAGATACCCCACAACAGTTTGTTGGAGGGCACCTTTTGATTTCAATGTCGCATTATCGGATCCAAACCGGATCAGTCCGCTCAACTGTCTGACGGCAGTTACGAGAGCGATTTGGGTCGCCGCGTGGGAAATGGCCGGAAGCCCACGCAGCCTCTCGGGGACAACAGCGGCGGTAGCCGAGGATTTGTCATCAACAGGAATGAGCTTGGCCCGCTTTACATTAGCCATGTTCTTCAACTCCTAATCAATACAGTCGACGATGTGCCAGTTCGCAAAGAAGCATGTGGATGCTAGAAGTCAAAGTTCCATGCAGAGGAAATTCGGCGTTGCCATCCAAGTGGCGTGAGGTCGCTGACAGCGTGATAGTTGCCGATGTAAAGCTTTGAGCCCTGGAGATTGATGTCCTCGGAGTAGATGCAGGCGGTGCCTGTGGAACTGAGAGACATGATCGCATCATTCCAATCACCGCCAAACCAGCCGCCGCGGCTCACCTTGGTGAGGTCGCTCCACGTTCGCCCTCTAGCCATCCAGAACCAGTCTCCGTTGAAGGCAACACCGTCAAACATTTGGACCTGACCCTCCGTAACGGGCGGGAGAGAAGGCTGAGGTGTCGGCACGCCCGTACCACCGCTGCTACTGCCGCTAGACGAACCCGAGTCTCCAGGTGGGATTAGATTTGGAGGTCCCTGCTTAATACCCCCATTCGAATTGTCGCCCGGCTGCCTGGGCGGAGGCAAACCTGGAATTGAAGGGTCGTCCGGAAACAGAAGGCTCGCAAGGTACCGCGTCTGGAGATAAGTGGCGATGACTGCACTTGTTTCTTCGTGAAAGAGCTGCAGCCCATAGGTTCCGTCGGCTGTGATAGTCGGTATATACACTAGCGCTTCCCCATTGAAGCGCCGAATGTCGTGAGGATCATAGAGGACACCATCGATCGTAAAAGCGATCGCTGGGACAGGGTGTACTATGACCTTTGCGACATTGGACGGGGTGCGCTTTCCCAACTGCGAAAAATCTATGCGGCGAGGCTCGACCTTGCTGAGTTCACAATCTTTTATGGTCCGCTTCACGATTCGCTCAGCGGCTCCTTCCAGATCAAAGATTCCCTCATCGTTGAAGGCCTTCACCAAGGCTTCTTTTGTCAGGGTGTCAACGCGATCCTTTTGCAGTACGTTCAGGATGTAGTTCACTTTGGCAGCTATCATGCAGGACGTCTCCTTCTATCCAGCTTCCCACTCTAGCAACTCGTCGGTGTTCACCAACAATACATACTTGCCGCGATTAGCACAATCGACGGGGTAGGTACCTTTTTATGAAAAAGAATGACCGAATTGTGACGGATCGCAAGGTTTTGTTTTCAGGTTCGGAAACATCGAGGTGACGGAACGCGAGTTCCTTCTCGTCAAGATCGGCGACACCGGCCCGGTTTGAGCCAAAGGCCTTTCCCGTATTAATATTCCTGTTGCGGAACGCCAGCCGCTTCCGAACACCTGCTTCAGACGTTTGGGAGAGCCATTGGGACGAATCTATCCACCTTGCTGGTTGTTGTCGACTTGGATGTGCAATGTAGCACGAACCGGCGGAAAGCCGGGACCAACCCGCTCGATCTTAAAGTCAAACTTATGAGGGCCGTCAGTGTTATGCAATTTAGGAACTACCGTGACCCCGGGCTGTGGGTCGCCCCATTGAATATCGTCACCCTTCTTTTTAGTGCCGCCGGTAACCGTGACGACGAGCGCCCCTGTTGTGAGGAGTTCGAAAACAAAACTCGCTCGAGCGACACCCCAATTCTCGATGTCTTCCTGCCAGACATAAGTGTGTTTCGATCCTTCCTTTAGTTCGGTCGGATAATTGTCCTTAAGCCAAACGAGGAACTCGGGATCGTCTTTGGAATCCACTTGCGCCAGATCAAGTCCCATCGGGAATGAGCCGGAATCGAAGTTAACTCCATTCCGTTCCCAAGGATCGGTCCCGACCACCGGAATTCCATCGGTGGCGTGCCGGTTCAGAAGGTCCGACGTACCCGAGATGCGGACCGCTCGTCGGGTCTGCTTAGGGGGAAAGACTTCGAGGTCAAGAGATGGACCCGGGATCGTGACAATTACGCGCGGCCCTTTCCACTGAAAGCCCTGGGAATCCTGCCAACCAGCGCGGGCGTAGTACTGCCCCAATGGGAATTGACCCGAGAAGGTTTGGGGCTTGGTCATATCACTTTGTGCTGCCGTGACCATCTCGAAGCAGCCGACTTGCGCCCGGGCACCCGACAGAAAGGTTTGCACGCCTGATTCGTTCTTGAAGAATACCCGCACTCCCTGGTGAGGGGGCAGTTTAGATTGGGTAAAGGCTGGGGCGACCTCCCACGTAGATAGTTTGACCGGACCTTCAATCGGAGCGGGCGAAAGCACCTCTACTCGTTGACTGAATCCATATAGTCCCACGACCTCATCGGCTGATTCGAAGTAAGGCGCCGCCCAATTGTTCACGGTATCATCGGGGCTTACTGTGTTCCCCGTACCGGGAGCATGTTGCCAATCGTCGCTGTCGTTGCCTTCCTTGCTGTCGTCAGATTGAAAAGTGGACCCGAGCTGATTGCTCAGGTGCCGTGCTGTGTCGCGAAGAATTCGAACTTGCGTATCGAGATAAGCTGTACCGACGCCCAGCAGAACGGCTAACACCAAAGGGTTGCTCCCGAGTAAATCTGCGATCACCACTCCGCCCGCCCCTCCCAGGATCCCTCCCACCAATGGTGGTCCAGCTACATCGTCAAGGAAAGACCCCACATGATCCATCACCTTTGCGATCAACTTCGCCTGCAGAGCCACTGCGGCTAGGTGACGGCTATTTTCGTCATAGAAGTAGAGTCCATCCTGCGGATCGACGCGATCCTGCGGGGAGAGAGATATCCGTTTGCGCCCGTTGTACAGTTGAAGCAGATCCGCGCACGGATCGAGGAGAAGCTTTCCGGCAAACTTCTCAAAGCGAGCCGGCCGGCCGTCCAGCGAAATTTGGGGCCCGCCACGTCGGTTCGCCAGTTGAACTGCTTCCCAGATAAACGTCGAACAAACCATGCCTCTCGTCGCTCTCACCGGTTCTGTGACCCATTTATCCATGCGGCAGAACGGTGCGGTGTTCCTCTCGAAAGTTGGGGGTCCATCTTCCAGGCTCCGACACGGCAGTCGGTGTATGCAAAAAAACGGTAATGGCCGCGCAGTTCCAGTGAGGCTTCTGCGACGCGTTTCAAAGCATCGCGGACCCGAGCTGATTCTCGGCGAATGCAGGGCTGCACAATCAGAGCATCTGCAACGTACTCCGGAAGGGCGTCTGCTTTATTGACGATCACCGGATCGAAACTGAGGGCGTGGATAAGAAAGCTCTTGCCTGTAGCCCGAAAATCCCTGCCGCCATCAACGGTGGCAAACGGTTCCCGCAGCACATTCTGCGGCTCTCCGTTCTCGTCATTGACCGTGACGATTTCACCTTTGGCGTCAAGCTCGAAAACATCTTGTCGATACAAGGTTTCGGCCTTCGCCGCCTTGAATGCATTCTCAACGGTCTGAGTTATCGTTCCGGGCCAAAGAAACTTGACCGCGTCGCTTCGAAACCCGTCCTCTGGAATTGCCAACTCGAGTGGCGTACCGTCGAAGACCTTGCCTGTCTGGAAGAGACCGCTATTTAGCCAATCTTCCGAAGTCGTGCAGTGCCGAACAGCGGTGCCATCTAAACCATCGTCGTCAACGATAATTCCCATATGGCTGTAATCCTGCGCGGGGACGAGTGCGCTCAGTAGGGCTCCTATCAAACCCGAGGGGCCTCCCGGTGTCAAAAGCAGATGACCTTTACGGGCCCCTTTCAGTCGGTAGGGCTGCACACGGTCTTGGAACATCTTATCGGCACTCAGTTGATTGAGATCGATAGGAATGCGAACTCCGACTTGGGATGTAACACGCGGATCTGGGGCGCATGCACCTGCTTCTTGCTGGGCGTTTACGCAAGCGCCGGTTGGAGCCCAGCGGCCGACTAAGCCCCGCACCGCCGGCGAGAGGTCAAGATAGATTTCTTGCTGGGCAGAGTTGAGAGTGGTGAAGATAGATTGCTCTACCTCACTCAAATCGCGAGGATTGATGGGCACGCGAGCGTACCTCCGGCGTCAATTATCGCATGGGGGCAAGATTCAGGTGTCGAGCTCGAGAGATCGCTGAGCCCATGAACGCTTTCGCAGACGCCTGAGTCGAGCACGCGACGGCAATTTGGAATCGATCACCTGGTCGCAAAACTCCGTGAACGTTTGCTTGCTGCCGACACACTGGAAGTTGATGCAAAATCGAAAAACTTAAAGCTTGGACTGACTGGTTCATTAGAAGTGTAGAAGCCATGGTGGCATGGACGCGCTGGTTGGCGACTTCAGCAACCGTCTTTGCCGAGGTGGATCTGGAGATGAAGGCCAAAGCGCTCGCCACCTGTGAAATCAAGATTGAGAAGGAACAAAAACACTGAGGGCAGATGTCGGGTTACTCCGGTTCTTTCAGTCCCCCCCCTGTAGTCCGGTTATGTGGCGTTGAAATACTCCCTCGGAGCGAATTTGGCTGCGTGCTTGGCCAAACGCCACATAACTGACTGCGCCACAGAAGACCTCTTATGTAGCCGACCACATAAGAGGTCGATGATGACAAGACACCGGAGCCGGCGATGGAAGAATACAAGATCAATGCGGAACCAATTGTCGTCGATTCGCAGTCGGCGCTGTCGACCAACGAAAGCAAAATCGTCACCCAATTCCAAAAGGAAGTCGGTGAGGTGCTGGATAAGCGCCTCCTCCAAATCCGATTCGGAGTATTCATCCTTTAGGTCGAGAAATTCGAGGTCGAGCGGATCTTTGATTGCCTCTTCGGGAGTCATCAAATCGCCGGTCACAGATGAAACAGCTTTTTCCAGCATCGCCGCTTTATTTTGCGAGAGGGCCATGCGTTCGTAGAATTGGCTGCCGATCTGGCGGTCAAGCTGCCGCCACGCTATCTCTTGTTCATTACTGCCTGTCACTACACAGCGACCCATTCTTTCCGCGGGGGCGTGTGGTCGGCAAGCCTTTGTGGTCAATAGCTCCCGTGAGCCGGGAAGCAACAGTGCGTCTCGCTTCACGCTATATCGCCAATTCGCTCATCGACGGCAGATTAGTCCTGACTAGTCGGCCAGTGTGTCGAATTTGATGGCCCAATTCGGGCAGAAGACCAGGCAATGGATCGTTCTCACGATTGATCCGGGCCAATTGCCAAATGACGGCTAGTCCACCGAGAAGTGGCGGCTACCCCAGCGTCAATCGCGCGCTGAAGTTGAATTACGCGATCCTGGGCATTCCGGTTAGAGTGCAGACTATTGACTTAGCTCGTCCGTGACAGGAAATTCACAACGAGATCATGAACCTGCCGAACTAACCGAGATTGGAGTCCTGGAAATGTTGTGCCGGGGCACTTTTCCTGAACCGTACTCGGCGGCCCATTCCGCCTCTCGGGATTACTAAGTAGCGATCTTGCCAACCGAGAATCATAAACTGACGGATCGACGAACACTAGCCGGTCGGGTCGAGGACTGGCGCGGTGTTCCGAAGGTCCGGCCTATCTGTTTCTCCCCGTTTCCTATGGGAGTGCCTCATTAGCCAAACCGTGAATCCGTTTCCAGCCCCCGCCGCATCGCACCCAGCGTGCGGA
>OBLU010002997.1_pt1 | contig 15355 bp, 15 predicted proteins | sample 1518681 | NCBI WGS metagenome assembly OBLU01 (sample SAMEA3539304, study PRJEB22396) | soil metagenome | biome: tundra; feature: field; material: soil | place: USA | collected 2010-05 | depth 0.15 m
TGTTGAGCGGTCCCTACGACGAGAACGACGCGATCGCCGAACTGCACGCCGGCGCCGGCGGCACCGACGCGCAGGACTGGACCGAGATGCTGCTGCGGATGTACTCGCGCTGGGCCGAGCGACGCGGCTTTGGCGTGGAGATCGATGAGGTCACCGAAGGACAGGAGGCCGGTCTCTTGTCGACCACGTTCATCGTGAAGGGCCGCTACGCCTACGGCTGGCTCTCTACCGAGCGGGGCGTCCATCGTCTGGTGCGCATGAGCCCCTTTGACTCACAGGCCCGTCGTCAAACCAGCTTCGCCAGCATCGACGTCACCCCACTGCTCGACGAAGACTCCGGTGAGGTAGAGATCGACGAGAAGGATCTTCGCATCGACACCTTTCGTTCCTCGGGCGCCGGGGGACAGCACGTCAATACCACCGACTCGGCGATACGCATCACCCACCTACCCTCGGGCATCGTGGTGAGCTGTCAGAATGAACGCAGTCAACATCAGAACCGGGCCCGGGCTATGCAGATTCTGGTGGCGAAATTGGCCGAAAAGGGTCGCGTGGAGCGCCAGGCCCAGATGGACGTGTTGAGCGGCACGCGCAGCGACAATGCCTGGGGCTCGCAGATTCGAAGTTACGTGCAGGCGCCCTACCAACTGGTGAAAGATCACCGCACGAACCACGAGACGGGCAACGTGGAAGCAGTTTTGGAGGGCGATCTCGATGGCTTCATGGAAGCCGAGCTTCGCCGCCAGCGCGCGCGCTCGTAAGAGCGGGCAAGGAAAAAGCAACCTTTTGGTGGCACCGACTTGACATTTTGCCAAACTAGAATGAACCATACGTATGTCAGCGCCTGCGCACTGATTCCAATCAGCCCAAAGGGGGTGTTGCCATGATTCGCTTCGAGAATGTTTCCAAGACCTACAAGAACGGCACCTCGGCGCTGAAGGACATCACTCTGGACATCGACAAGGGTGAGTTCGTCTTCTTGGTGGGCGCCTCCGGTTCGGGTAAAACCACCTTTCTGCGTCTTTTGCTTCGAGAGGAGTTGCCCGATCGCGGACGCATTCTCGAAGCCGGTCGCGACATTGGTGATCTGCCCAAGTGGCGCGTCCCTTATCTGCGGCGCAATATTGGCTGCGTCTTCCAGGACTTTCGACTTTTGCCCAACAAATCGGTCTTTGAGAACGTGGCCTTCGCGCTCGAGGTGATCGGGCGGCCCCGTTCCACGGTGGAATCCCAGGTTCCTCAGATTCTCGAATTGGTGGGGCTGACCGACAAATCCAAGAACCTGCCCCACGAACTCTCCGGCGGAGAGCAGCAGCGAGTCGCCATCGCGCGCGCGTTCGTCAATCGTCCCCTGATACTGCTGGCCGACGAGCCGACCGGCAACTTGGACCCCACCAATTCCGAGTCGATCATGGCCCTGCTCGAACGAATCAACCGGACGGGTACGACGGTGGTGATGGCCACGCACGACAAGGGCTTGGTCGACCGAATGCGCCGGCGAGTGGTGGAACTCGACCGGGGCGAGATGATTCGCGACCAGGTGCGTGGTGTGTACGGCATCGATGAAGTGGGAGTCTCGTAGTGCGCGTGTACTTTCGCTACGCCTTCAAAGAGACCTTCAGCAACCTCTGGCGTAACCGCATGATGACCATCGCCGCCGTGCTGACCGTGGCCGTCTCCCTCTCGTTGGTGGGCGGAGCCTTGCTCTTGAAGCAGAGCGCGGCTCAGGCTTCCTTCCAGTGGCAACAGGGAACCCGCGTCACCGTCTGGATGCAGCCGACCGCCTCGCCCGGTCAGGTCTCGGCCATACAAACCCAGCTGGCCGGCCTGCCCATCGTCAAGGACTGCGTCTTTTTTACGCAAGCCCAGGACTTCCAAGAGGCGAAAATATTGCTCCCGCTACCGGAATCGTCGGTGCTGACCGTCTCGGAAGTGCCCTCTTCGTTCAAGTGCGTGCCGACGGTGCCGTCCGATGCGTTCGTGGTGCAGTCGACCTTCTCGCACGAGCCCGGCGTCTATCAGGTCACCGCGCCCAACAAGCAGATCCGCGAGATGAACAAAGTGATTCGCGTGATGCAAATCATCTTCCTGGCCCTCGCGGCGGTGTTGTTTTTCTCGGCCATGGTCTTGATCCTGAACACCATTCGAATGGCCATCTTCTCGCGACGTCGCGAAGTGTCGGTGATGAAGCTGGTGGGAGCGACCAATTGGTTCATCCGGATTCCCTACATCACCGAAGGTTTTATCCAAGGTCTTTTAGGTTCGATAGTGGCCATAGCCGCGGTGACGGCGTTGCATACCTGGTATCCGTTGCCGGTCCAATTCAAACTGAGCATCGGTGACCTGATTGGTTCGAACGCCGTGGTATTGATTATGGGCGCGGTCATCGGATCAGTGGGATCGGCCATCGCGATCCGCCGTTTCCTGGACGTTTAGTCGCTGGTCCCTTTGAAGTCGATGGCGGCCGAGTTGACGCAGTAGCGCAGACCGGTCGGCGTTGGTCCGTCATTAAAGACGTGTCCCAAATGGCCCCCGCATTTGGCGCAGAGAATCTCGGTGCGGGTCCCAAAGAGTGAGCGGTCGGAGCGTTCGATGATGGTGCCCGGCTCGCAGGCGTCAAAGCTGGGCCACCCGCAGCCGGAGTCGAACTTCTGCTCGGTGGTAAATAAGTGCCGCCCGCATCCTGCGCACGAGAAGACCCCGTCGGCGTCGACGTGCAACAGTGAACCGGTGAAGGGTGCTTCGGTGGCGGCTTCGCGAAGCACGGCGTAGCGCTCGGGCGAGAGTTCCTCGCGCCACTGCTCTTTGGACTTTTCAATCTCGTAGATCATGACCTCAATGTACTGGTCGGTCACGGCGAGGCGACCGCTACGAGTAGTGACGCTGCGGCGATTCCGGTAGCACTCGGGGGAACTCCGGCTCGTCGGCGAGCAGTCGTAAAAAAGCCCCCGACAATCCGTCGGCGTCTAGACCGAGCTCGGCGAGTAACGCATCGGGATGGTCGTGTTCGAGGAAGGCCCGAGGAACACCAAGTATTCGAGTGGTGGGGAAGGGTCGGTCTAACTCTTGGGCCCGGTTGCGAAGCGCCGAGACCATGAGGCTGCCCGCGCCGCCGTGTCGGGTGCCGTCTTCAATGGTGACGACTCGTTCGTGGCCCAACGCGTCGTCGATCATGTCGGGATCGGGGGGCAGCACCCGCACGTCGTACAGCGTGACCTTTAAGCCTTCTTCGCCAAGCAGTTCCAGCGCCTTGTAGGCGTTGGGCGCCATCTTGCCGACCGCCAAAACGCAGAGAGATCCGTCGCCGCGCACTACCTCTCGGGCCTGCAGTCCTTCGCCCGTCTTATCGTCGAAGGGCTTGGGCAGTGTTTTGGGGAAACGTATCGCCGTGGGCGTCGACATCGACAGGGCCTTGGCGAGCATGCCGGGAATCTCTTCGGCTGTGGAGGGGGCGAAGATCGTCATGTTAGGAATCGCCAGGCAGAGCGCAATATCCAACAGGCCGTGGTGGCTGGGACCATCGTCGCCGGTGATGCCGGCGCTTTTAAAGACAAATACCACCGGCAGGTTCAAGAGGCCGACGTCTAAATGGGCCTGATCAAAAGCCCGTGAGAAGAACGTCGAATACATCGCCACCACGGGCTTGAGTCCTCCCATGGCCATGCCCGCCGCCGCCGTCACGGCGTGCTGCTCGGCGATGCCGACGTCAAAGAAGCGCTTGGGGAAGCGTTCCTGGAAGTCGAGCAATCCCATGGGACCGGCCATGGCGGCAGTAATCGCGACAATTCGATCGTCGGCACTGGCCATCATGAGAAGCGAGTTGGCGAAGGTGTCGATGAAGGACTGGGGCGCAACCACTTCATCGGTGACTCGCGGCGGCAACTTGTAGTCGTGCAACTTCAGGTCGTCGCTCATCGCCGGCGCGTAGCCGCGGCCCTTTTCGGTAAGGACGTGCACCACGATCGGGCCGTCCCACAATGCGGCACTTCGCAGCGCCGTTTCCATTGATTCGATGTTGTGCCCGTCAATGGGGCCGACGTAGCGAACTCCCAACGTTTCAAAGAACGTATGGGGCGTCACCATTTCGCGCATCACCGACGTGACGCCGTGCATGCCGAGGTAGGCGGCCTGACCAACGGCGGGAAGTTTGGGGACGGTGCCACGTATTCGTTCGCGAAGCTGGACGTAGGTGCGGTTCAAACGCAGCGAGGTGAGCGACTCGGAGAGCTTGGAAATCGTCGGAGCGTAACTGCGACCGTTGTCGTTGAGGATCACCACCACCCGCTGGTTCGAGTGACCGAGATTATTGAGGGCCTCGTAGGCCATGCCGCCGGTAAGTGAGCCGTCGCCGACGACCGCCACCACGTGGCGTTTGCCCCCGTGGCCAATGAGTTCCTTGCGCTGTTCGAGCGCCACCGATAGGCCGTGGGCGTAGGAGAGCGCGGTCGAGGCGTGCGACGACTCGATCCAGTCGTGCTCGCTTTCGGCTCGGCTGGGGTAGCCCGACAGACCGCCGCGCTGGCGCAGGTTCTTAAAGCCGTCACGCCGACCGGTGAGCAGTTTGTGGACGTAGGCCTGGTGGCCGGTATCCCACAAGAGAATGTCCTTGGGCGACTCGAAGACGCGATGCAGCGCCACCGTCAGTTCGACGATGCCGAGGTTCGATCCGAGGTGGCCGCCGGTGGTGGTGACCGTTGAAATAATGAACTCGCGAATCTCGGCGCTTAGTTGGTTTAGCTGGGCGTAACTCAGGCCCTTCAAATCGGCGGGGCTCTCAATCGACGGCAGAATCACTCTTCAAGCCTACCGTCACGGCCCTTTACCGGTGGAGCCCGTTGTTTGCTTAGCCGGTACGATGGCCAGCATGTCAACACTCGTAGATCAAGACGTCCTGCAACGCGTGCTCGGTGCCGCTCTCGAGCGCGGTGGTGAGTTCGCCGAAGTCTTCGTGGAAGACCGGACCACGTCATCGGCCCTGCTCGACCAGCGTCGGGTGGAAGAACTGAGTTCCGGTCGAGATCGCGGGGCCGGAATTCGCGTGGTCGTCGGTGAGACCACCGGCTTCGCCCATACCGCCGACCTTTCCCAGCGCGGTCTCTTGGCGGCCGCCCAGGCCGCCGCGGCGGTCGCTCGCGAGGGTGGGGGGGGAGTTCGCGAGATCAAACTCGGTGACCTCGTTGACTATCCTTCGCTGGCCGCGACCGCGCCCGGTGACGTCGCCAAAGCCCGCAAAATTGAACTGTTGCTGCACGCCGACGACGTCGCCCGGTCCGAAGGGGCCTCGATCAGCCAGGTGCAGGTGGCGCTCGGTGACTCGACGCGCAACTTCGTGGTGGCCAATTCCGACGGGGTCTTCGCCGCGGACCACCAGGTGCGCACCCGTTTTAACGTCTCCTGCGTGGCGACCGGCGACGGCGGCATGCAGACGGGCTACCGTCCGATCGCCGGCACCCGCGGTTTCGAGATTCTCACCCCCGACGTCGTCGCCGACGCCGCGCGCGCGGCGGCCCGTCAAGCCATTACTAAACTCGACGCCCGCCCCGCCCCTTCGGGCGAACTTCCCGTGGTCCTGGCGGGCGGTTCGGGAGGGATTTTGTTCCACGAGGCCTGCGGTCACGGACTCGAGGCGGACGCCATCTTGAAGCAGGCCTCGGTCTACACCGGCAAAGTCGGCCAACTGGTGGCCAGTCCCCTCGTTACGCTGGTCGACGACGGCACGGTGAGCGGTGAGTGGGGCTACCTGGCCGTCGACGATGAAGGTCGCCCGGGATCTCGCAACGTACTGATTGAGAACGGGATTCTCACCGATTACATGTGGGACTATCTGCGGGCCCGTAAAGAAGGTCGAGTCTCGTCGGGCAACGGCCGCCGCCAGAGCTATCAGCACTTACCGATGGTGCGCATGACCAACACCTACCTGCTCGAGGGCGAAAGCGACGCCGACGAAATCGTGGCGCAGACGGCCCTGGGGGTCTACGTGGCCCAATTGGGCGGGGGCCAAGTCAACACCGCCACCGGCGATTTTGTCTTCGGCATGACGGCCGCTTTTCTGATTGAAAACGGTAAGATCACCGCCCCGCTACGCGACTGCAACCTGATTGGCAACGGGCCCGACGTGCTCCAGCGGGTCGACGCCGTGGCCACCGACTTTTCGATGATGCCCGGCACCTGTGGTAAGGACGGCCAGAGCGTGCCGGTGGGCTGCGGACAGGCCACCATGCGCCTCAGCGGCATGACCATTGGCGGTACGGCATCGTGAGCGAGCTGCTCGCCGAAGCGGAACGATTTCTCCAGTCGGCCAACGGCAACGAGGAGATCGAGATCTACCTGTCGCGCGGGGTCGACACCGAGGTGCGGGCCTTCCAGGGAGAGATTGAACAGTTATCGACGGCGTCGTCGGCCGGCATCGGCGTGCGGGTCTTGATTGACGGCGAGGCCGGTGCCCGGGTGGGGACCGCCTGGGCCGGCTCGCTCGACCCCGGAGCGATTGACGACGCGCTACGCGAAGCGCGCGACAACGTGCGCTTCGCCACCGAAGACGAGTTCGTGGCCTTCGCTCGTCCCGACGGCGTGGCGCCGGCGACGTTGCAGCTCACCGATCCGACGGTCAGCTCGACGCCACTGGACGACAAAATCGCCATGGCCATTGAACTTGAGCACTTGGTGCGAAGCGGCGACCCCCGTATTCGTCAAGTTGAATCGTCCAACTACTCGGACTACGTCGCCGAGGCGGCGATTGCCTCGACCCTGGGTGTTCGCGCCACCTACGCCCGTTCGGGGGCCTACGTCTCGGTAGAAGCGATCGCCAGCGACGGCACGGGCGACCGCACCGGATGGGGCCTCAGCGCCGGGCGCGCTCCGAGCGAGCTCGACGTGCCCAAAGCGGCCAATGATGCACTGACGCGGGCCATTCGCATGCTGGGCGCGGTCAAACCGGCCTCGATGAAATGCACCGCCGTCTTCGATCCCCGTAGCGCCGCCGCGCTGTTCGCCATCATCGGGGGATCGCTCAGTGGCGAAGCGGTCGTGCGCGGACGCTCCTTCTTCGCCAACCGCATCGGTGAAGAGGTGGCGTCGCCGCTATTTACGCTGCTCGACGATCCGACCGATCCCCGTCACTTTTCGGCGTCGACCTTTGACGGTGAAGGGTTGGCCTGTCGGCGCAACGTGATGATAGAAAAGGGCCAACTGAAGGCCTTTGTCTACGACACGGTGTCGGCGCGCCGGGCCGGCACCAGTTCAACCGGCAGTGCGGTGCGCGGCGGCATCGCCGGATCCCCCTCGGCCGGCTGTCGCGCGCTGCAGTTACTTCCCGGTGAGTTCGATCAAGCCGAGATATTTGCCCGCGTCGGTAACGGCATCTTCGTCGAATCGCTCACCGGTGTGCATTCCGGGGTCAATCCCATCTCGGGCGACTTCTCGGTGGGCATTACCGGACTCATGATCCGCGACGGTCAGCTCTGCGAGCCGGTGCGCGAAATTACGGTCGCCTCCACGCTCCAGCGCATGCTGCTCGACGTTGAATACGTAGGCAACGACGTCGAGTGGTTGCCCGGCAGTGCCGCCGGCCAGTCGCTGGCGATTACGGGTATTGCGGTGTCGGGCTCCTAGTCGCTCGACGGGGAGGCCGGCGACGGGCTGGACTGCGAACTCGTGCTCGCCGTGGGCGCCGGCGCCTTGGTGGTGGACGCGGACGTCGATTCCTTGGACGGGGCTGGCGTCGTAGCGTCGCCCGACGGGGCAACGGTCGGCGTGGCGGGGGATTTCGCGCCCCGGCTGTCGTTTTTGTAGAAGCCGCTGCCCCTAAAGACGATGCCCACGGCCGAAAAGACCTTGCGCAGTTCGCCCCCGCAGAGCGGGCAGGTCGTGAGCGACGGGTCGGCGAACTTTTGCACGGCCTCCACTCGCTCGTGGCACGACTGACACTCGTATTCGTAGGTTGGCATGGGCGAACTCCTGAACTGCACGGCGACCAGGGCAGTGTACCGTCCTTCGTCCGCTCGACCGTCAGGACCTCGGTAACATGGCGCGGTGGACGACTTCCACCAATTACGTAGAACACCGCACGACGGGGCCTTCTCGCGCGATCTAGGGCCCTCTGAGGTCAGTGCACGCCGTGCCCTCGCGCGATGTCGCATCACGATGTCCGCTTCGACCACGGCGAGCGTGGCGGCCAACGCCACCAACAAGGGCGACGTCTTGGCGACCGCTCGGGTGGCCGGTATTCAGGCGGCCAAGCACGCGGCGTCGCTGCTACCGATGTCCCATCTGGTGCTGGTGGGCAACGTCTACGTCAACTTTGCCATCGCCGACACCCATATCGACGTGGAGGCCAGCGTTGACACCGTTGACCGCACCGGCGTTGAGATGGAGGCGCTCACCGCAGTTACCGTGGCCGCGCTCACCATCTACGACATGTGCAAGTCCATTGATCGCACCATGACCATTGGCGAGGTGGCGCTCTGGGAGAAGTCAGGCGGCCGCTCGGGCACCTGGCGTCGCGAAGAGGCTCTCGGCGACGCCCACGACAAGATCGTCGAAGGCTAACCAACCCGTCAGTCGTGCGCCCGCGCGCCCGGTACCGGTACTCTCGGTGTAAAAGAGACGGAGTTTCATGAGTAGCACCAGCAACACCAATGATCAAAGTCGCGAGCGGTTGGTCGCGCTGGTCCTGCTCTTGCAGAGCGTCTTTCCCGACGCCACCTTGAGTCAGGAAGAGATCGTCCGTAATCTCGAAATTGACGCCTACCCCCAGAGTGCCAAGGGTCCGCAAAAGGTCCGCGCCTACCAGGGCAGCGATACCGCGGTTCGCCAAAAGTTTGAACGCGATAAGGCCCGCATCCGCGATCTTGGTTTCGAGATTGACACGGTGACCTCGGCCGACGGCGTGGTCGGCTACCGGATCGATCCGGCCAGCGGCTACGCGCCCTTGATTGCCTTCAGTCCCGACGAAGAGCGAGTGGTGCAAATGGCCCTTAGGTTTTTTGGTTTCGGGGCGTCGGGCGTATTCAGTCTGTTTAATGACGGCCCGGCCAGCGACGGCGGGCTCGAGTTCACCAACTACTACACGCCTGTATTGCGGGCCCTGCACCTGCGCCGGGCGTTGAGTTTTGACTACCAGTCCTCGACCAACAAGAACCGACTGGTCGAGCCGCTCAGCGTCGGACTGTTCAACGGTGCGACGTACCTGGTGGCGCGCGTGCAGGGGACCGACGAAGTGAAGGGCTACCGCTTCACGCGCATGACCTCCATGCCGCTGGTGCTGCCCGAGATCTTTGACGTCGACGAGTCAATCGCCACCCTGGCCAAGGCCTGGCGCCCGGAGTTCTCTAAGTCCCTTCGTCCCGTTGACCTGGTGGTGACCACCAACGAGCACTACGCCGATCTTTTGGTGCGCCAATTTCCCCAGGCCCTGGCGGCGCAAAAGAAGGGCGGGGTCGTCGAACTGGGCGTCTCCTTCGCCAGTCCCCGGGGCGCGTTGCGCTTCATCCTCGAAGCGGCCGACCGCGTTCGTTTGCAGAGCCCGAAGTCGCTCAAAAGCCAATTAAGTGACTGGCTTCGCCAGGTGAATCGGGGCAAGGTTCCCTCCCTCGACGACGTGCACTTCGCCGGTCCTTCCACCAACGACGTACTGGGTCAAACCTTGCAACTGCTGCACGCGGTGTATCGGTCGGAGGAGGGTCTGCGGATCAGCGAATTGGCCAACCGATTTGCCATGGATCCGGCCCTGGTTCGTCGCACCATGGACCGATTGGTTTCCTTCATGCCCATGAACGGCGACTTCGGCTATCCGGCCCACGTGATCAAAGAGTGCGACGACTGGGACAACGAAACATCGGATGATTCGATCTATCGGGCCGAAGAGTTCGATTGGACCGGGACGGTGGAAAACTCACCGTTGATGTGGCGCGACCTCTTCGAGTTGAATATCGCGCTGCGCGAGGCGTCGCGGGTCTACCACGATCCCGCGCTCCAGACGGCCATCGACAAGATTGAAGCGACCACCAAGGCCTTCGTCCAGGTGGAGAACACCTCGCACGAGTCGCTTTTAGACGTCGTCCAAGAGGCCATCGCCCACGAAGAGCAGATCAAGATCGACTACACCTCGGGGGTGGCCGAAAATTCGCAGGTGCGCACCATCGAGCCCCGCGAGATCAAGGTCCTCAACGGCCACACCTACGTGCGGGCCTACTGCACGACGCGCGAGGCGTGGCGAACGTTTCGCGTCGATCGCATCAGCACCATTTTGGCCAAATCGCCCGTTTTTGAAGAACGGCCGGCGGACAACGTCACCAATTGGTTGACCCAGGTGGGCAATGACGGCGATGAAGTGGTCGTCGTGGTCGAAGGCCATCAGCGCTGGCTCTTTGAAACGCTGCCCAACGCCCAGTGGACCATGCTTGAGGACCGGCGACACGCGGTCAAGTTCCGACTTTCTGACGGTGCCTTTTTGGACCACTTGATGCTCCAAGCCGGTGCCGGTGCGGTGGTGGCGACGCCCAAGTACGCCAAGGCCGGTCACGAGCTGGCCAGGCGGATCGCCCGGCAGCTGTAGCGCGACCGTTGGGCACCTCTGGGAGGTGTCCGATGCTTCGCCTATTTGTGCGCCGTTCGAACGACGTCAACTACTTCACCAACGACCCCGCCCACGAACTCGACACCTTGCGTGACGGCGGTCCGGGCTGGTGGCTGCGCGGTGGCGGTGACACCCGCAACCCCCGCGAGGTCGAGCGGGTCTTCACCACGACCGATCGCTCGTCGGTGCAGGGTTACGACATCGTGGTCGCCGCACCGCGGCCCATTTCGATACTGATTGCCCTGGACCCCGCTCAAGCGTCGGGGGTGGTTGGCGCCCATCGGGCCTCGGTCGCCGCCTCGCTGGAGTATCTCGAGCAAAGAGCCCTGGTGGTGCGGGATCGACGCGGGGGAGAGGACCGTGAAGTGGGTGCGCGATGGGAGCGGATCGTGGGCTTCACCCACGGGCTTAATCGCCACGGCGAGCCTCATCTTCACGATCACGTTCTGGTGGGTGCGCGGCCTCAGGGCGAGCGCAGCGTGCTCGACGGTCGTGCGCTCTTCGCCCACGTGTCGGCGGCCGACGCCCTGTATCGCTCGTCGCTACGCCACGAACTTGGTCAACGCACGTCGTGGAGGGCGTGGCGATCGTTCAAAGGGATCGAGCACGTCCAAGGCGTCGACGAGGGCTATCGAGCGTTGTGGGGAGGACACCACGAGGGTCGCGGTGAGAAACTGGCCTGGCGACGAGAGGAGACGGTAGAAAAGTGGCGAAGCGACTTGGACCGTTTCGAATCGGAAGGAACCGTGTCGGCGCCGCGGCGGGCCCGCGACGCGCTCGATGAGCACGCCTTTGGCGGGGCCTTAGAGGGGCGCGTGGACGTGTCGCGTCGCGACGTGGTGGCGGCCTGGGCTAACGCCGCCAGCTTCGGGCAGTCGCCGCGGGAGTTGGGCTCCACCATCGATCGGCTCTTTCCGGAGTTACGCGACTCTCGAGGGGTGCGCGAAAAGACCATTGGCGTCGCGCAGGCTCGCATGACTGGCCTGGTCCGTGAACGTGGGGCACGTCCGTTGCAGTTGTCGGAACTGTCGACCTGGACTCAACGATCGCGCGAGCGCTCCGGTTCGTGGTCGGAACGCTCGCGATGAGGCCGGAACCGCTCGTGGCCATGGGCCGGCGTCAACTCGATCCATTTCATGGTGTTAGAAGCGTCCAGGCCGAGGGCGAATCCCGGCCGGCCCCGCGCCAGTTCGCCCACCGTGGCGCAGTCGCGCTCGACCCAACTGGTGGAATGGCCGGCCGAGCGGCCCCGGGGTCCCGTTTGGAGCGTGGGAGTGGGTACCAGCGTGCGCCCGGCCAGTTGGGAGAGCAGTTCGAGCGTGGGTCGGTCCGCGATGCCCGGAAGGACCACGGTGGTGGAAAAAAGCGAGAGGAAACCTTCCGCGGCGGAGCCCCAGCGGCTCCGGGCCTGGCTGAGATCTTGCAGGCAAGCGAGGGTTAAGACGCCCTGGCCCCCGCCTTCGGAGACGATGGCCGCCAAACGGGGCAGGGGCGCCACGTTGGCCAGTTCGTCCAGGGCCAGCAGGAGTCGGGCCCCTTCTTCGTGGCGATCGTAGGTGGCGTGGACCAGCTCTTCAATCAGGCCAACCACCAGGGGAATGGTCACCGCCTGGTGCCGACTGGGCGCCACGATGTGCAGCTGATGGGGTCCCGCCAGGAAGGCGTCCACATCGAGCGGCGCTTCGCGGGCCGAGGCGCGCGCGGCGTCGGTGCGCACGCCGGCAAAAAGACCCGAAGTGGTGGACCAAATGCTCGAGCGCTCTCGTTCTTCGGTCGCCAGCACCCCGCGCAACAGCGTGACCGAGGGATGATGATCGCCGTAACGCTCGTGCAACTCGTGCACGACGTCGTCGCTCAAACGTTGGTCAACTCGTGACGCGAGTGCGCCCAACGTCTCGTTACGCAATGAGGCCGCGTGCAACAACGGAGCGACCAATGCGCCGGCCCGTTCGGTCCAGTGATCGTCACCGCGATCACTTCGGCCTCTTCTCGCGACGTCGATCAGGCTGCGAGCAGCCAAAACCGCTCCATCCCAGCTTTGAGATTGGCGAATTGGTGAGTAACCAATTCGGTGCACGTTAGGTGGTGTCGTTACCGTTCCCGATGGATCGAAGAGCAACGTTGCACCGCCGCGATTTGATTTTGCCATGCGCGCAACCACATCATTTTTTGTGGACGTCACCACGCAAGAACGCGTTGTAACCAGGAGATTTGGAATGATGAGTGATGAAGTTTTTCCGCTGCGACTCGGACCCAATACAAGTGTTGATCGCTCTGCACCACTCGTCGCATCACCACTGCGGCCACGTCCTAAGTAGACGCCATCATCACTCATCACAAAAAACAAATGTCGTGACAAAAAAATAAATGTTGTAAAAAACTTCGAAATGCTTGACATTGGTCTCGAAAGCGAGTGAACTTTTGTTTGTCCTTCTGCGGAGGAGGCCAACGTTTTACAAAAGTGTTGTGATCAACACTAAAGTAAGACGCTCCTGCGCGTTCGGACCGTGCACTGCGTTTGGTCGCCGTACAGCCGGGAAGCTGGGCGGTACACGGGCGAGTTCACGTTATCGAGGCGGTACCAGATTCGAGATCATCATGTTGATGTCATCGAGGTCCCAAATTGATTCAACGTTGAGTCCCGAGGAGGGCAAGTGGCAATAGCCGCGAAAAAGAAGGCTCCGGCCAAGAAGGCAGTAGCTAAGAAGCGTCCTGCAGCAAAGAAGGCCGCCAAGAAGGCAGTAGCGAAGAAGCGTCCTGCCGCGAAGAAGGCAGCAGCGAAGAAGCGTCCTGCGGCCAAGAAGGCCGCTGCCAAGCGTCCTGCCGCGAAGAAGGTTGCCCGCAAGGCTCCTGCTCGCAAGGCCGTAAAGCGCGTCGCAAAGCGCAAGTAGTTCCAAATCCCTTCGGGGAGATACATTTGAGGGGGCCCTTGGGCCCCCTCAAATGTTGTCCGGACTCGATTCGAGATCGTCCGGTTCGTCCACGTCAAAGCGCCAGGGGCTGTCGGTGGTCACCCGCCAGGTAATTCCCAGTCGCTCGGCCTCACGTTGATGAAGTTGCGCCGAATTGGCGCCGTAGGAAAAGCGGAAGTCCAGACCGGTGGGTAGCGACATGACATTGGTGCCCAGCTGGTGATGGTCGGTCACGATCGTCACGCCTGGCCCCGGCTGGAAACTACCTAATCCTTGGGGACGGCGCAGATCACCGTGCACGATGAGAACCTGGTCGAAACGGCCCATTTGTTGGTAGGCCTCGCTGACAGCGCCGTTGAGCGTCGTTGATGCGGTACGTAGTACGCCCGCGCCGCAGGCGATCGCGAAATTGGCGACCTCGTCGTCGTCGCAGACCACCAAGGTGTGAAGCGGTTTGACGGCCTCCAGGACGGTTTGGGCCAGGTGAAGAGTGAGCGCTTCGACCTCGTGCTCGCTGAGAACCTCGCGAAGACGACTCTTGGCATCGGTGAAGTTCTTGAGCGGCACCAACACCACCCGCATCATCGAAGGTGTTTCCGGCATTCAGTCACCTTAGGCCGAGGCAGGGGCCGGTACCCTGGGAAAGTGATGCCCACACTCAAATACGAGGCCATCGCCCTCGGCCACGGACCGGTGGTGGGCATTGACGAAGTCGGACGGGGCGCCCTCGCCGGACCGCTCATGGTCGGCGCCGTCGTGTTGGATCGTTTACGTCGTGCGCCCCGTGGGTTGGCCGACTCCAAAGCCCTCACGGCGGCCCAACGGGAGCGGTTAGTGCCCCTCATCGAGTCCTGGGCCAGCGCGGTTGCGGTAGGCGTGGCGTCGGCCCAAGAGATCGACGACTGGGGACTGCGCATGGCGCTGGCGGTCGCGACCGATCGCGCGCTGTGCGCACTAACGCTGCGACCGCGGGGGGCGCTGATCGACGGACCACTGAACCTCTTGCGGCCCCCGTCGATACTGTCGTTCGGCGAGCCGCCTCCGTTACTGGTCTGGAGCTGCCTGCCCGTAGTCACCATCGTGAAGGGTGACCAATGCGCCGCCACAATTAGTGCGGCCGCTATCGTCGCCAAAGTTCGCCGCGATGCTCTCATGCGAGATCTGCATCATGAGGCTCCGCGGTACGGTTGGCACGACAACAAGGGGTATGGCTCACTCGAGCATCGCCGATCACTCGCCAAATATGGACCAACGCGCTGGCACCGTCGGTCGTGGGCCCTGCCGGAGCTGGGCTCAAAAATATAGGCTTTAAGCCGCTCGTTGTAGGGTCGCTGAACATGGGCGTCGTCGTATCAGTGCGTAATCTGCGCACCGAATTTCGAATGCGAACTGCGAACGTTGTGGCCGTTGATGACAAGTCGTTCGAGATCAGCGAAGGCGAGTGCGTCGGTCTCGTGGGTGAGTCGGGCTGCGGCAAGACGACCATTGGTCTTTCCATCGTGCGACTGCTACAGAACAACGGCCACGTGATTGGCGGATCGATCGAACACTTCGGAAAGGACCTGGCGAACCTCTCCGAAGGAGAGATGCAGAAGGTGCGCGGCAACGAGATTGCTTTTATTCCTCAGCGTCCATCCAGTGATCATGCTCGAATCGGGTGGCTATTCTTGGCCGCCACTAACGATCGTGCGGACCGACCCACATCGGCGAGCGCACGTGTGGTCGAAGATCGGCCACGTCGCGGGCGGCGCAACCGCTCGAGATAGCGCACCTTGACGGAGATGATCACGTCATCAACGCGTGCGCCGCTCGCCAGCCGCGGTGGCGTCATCGACCGTGAGGGTTTTCTCTCAACTTTGACCGGCCT
>OBLU010002999.1_pt1 | contig 15349 bp, 10 predicted proteins | sample 1518681 | NCBI WGS metagenome assembly OBLU01 (sample SAMEA3539304, study PRJEB22396) | soil metagenome | biome: tundra; feature: field; material: soil | place: USA | collected 2010-05 | depth 0.15 m
CGCGGGCGGCTTGGTCAGCTCTGCGTTTGTCGAGCCTGGGCCGGAGAAGTTCAGGTAGTACACGTTGGTCACGACCGGGCTGTGCGCGGGCACGTCGCGCACCAGCGTGTCGAACAGCCACTGGGCCCCGTAGGCCTGGGAGGCCCGGGTGAAGTACCGGTAGTGATGGTTGCCCTGGCCTGTGCCGTTGAACGAGCTGATCTCGTCCAGCCAGATGTGGATCTTGGTGCTGTTTCGGGGATTGAGCTGCTTCAGCGCCGCGGCGAAGGAGTAGACCCGGGTGCCGGACGGTGCCGGCACCCCTGGGCCGCCTTTGCCGTGCCGGCGCTCCCACCACAGCTTCTGCGCGTACTCCACGTCGCCGTACGGGTGCAGGCCCCAGACGGTGACGTCCTTGGCGTCGTGCAGATTCCGGTAGTACACGCGCAGGTAGTCACCGAGCTTCTGTCCCCGGGAAAACGTCTGGCCCGGGTGGGCGCTGGCCCCGCTGCCGAAATCGCCGACGATCACCTGCGCGCAGGCCGCGCAGTGCTGCCGGACGTAGTTGTACATCCCGGCGGCCAACTCCGGGCCGCAGTTCGCCACGGTCGCCTTGTTCGGGCAGGCCGGGTTGTCGAACGTGTCGCCGCGGGCCCGCTGGGCATCTCGTAGACTCCCGCCCGTAATCGGGCTCACCCCACGGCGCGATAATCCTCACCGGGGCCATCGCCATGCCCAGGCCCTGGTTCGCCAGTCCGGGGACCGCCGCCTTGTCCGGGCACGTCGCGGTACTGCAGGTGAAGGCGTCGAGGAACTGCTGGACCGCCTCCTGGTACGTCCTCATCGCCGACTTGATCGCCCGCTCCGCCTGATGGGGCTGGAGAACATTCGTCCAGTAGTCCTCGCTGCCGGTGTAGATGTGAATGGAGTGGTAATCCACCAGGCCGGCCATGCCCCCGATGACGATCCTGTCCCACTCGTTCCAGCCGGTCTTGCCGCAGCTGACCAGCTGGATGCCGGGGTCGAGGAACCTCAGCCCGCGCGCCCACCTGGTGGCTTCGCGCACGTACTCGTCGGCGGACATCGCGCCGATCTGCCATTCGCCGTACATCTCGTTGCCCAGGCCCCAGAGCCTGACCCGGTAAGGGTCGGCCCGGCCATGCTGCCGTCTCTTGTTCGCCCAGTACGTGTCGCGCTCGCCGTTGCAGTACTCCACCCACGCGAGCGCCTCCTCCAGCGTCCCGGTGCCCATGTTGAGGCAGATGTACGGCTGGGTGCCGAGCTCGGCACAGTAGGCGAGGAACTCGTCGGTGTGCCGAACCGGTTGGATTCGGTCCCGCCCCAGGCAAGCTCGGGCCGCGACGGCCGCTCGTCCTTCGGCCCGATGCCGTCCTGCCAGTGGTAGTTGCTGACGAAGTTGCCGCCAGGCCAGCGCAGCACGCCCATCCGCAGGTCGCGCAGCAGGCTCAGCACGTCCGTAAGGAAGCCGCGGTCGTCGCTCAGCGGCGATCCCTCCTCGTAGAGGCCGCCGTAGATGCAGCGGCCGAGGTGCTCGACGAAGCCGCCGAAGACGTTGCGGTCGATCTGCCCGAGAACGCGGCCGGGGTCGATGGCGATTCTGGTCACTCACCTGTCCTTCCCGGAGGGCACTGACGCGGGGGGAGCGGTGTTAGGGCGGGGAGCGGCCCCGGCATCACGCCGACTCGCGAACGATCAGCCGGCAGGGGACCGTGGTCGCGCCCGTCTCCTCGGGCGTGCCCGGATCGATCTGGGCCAGCAGCTTCAGTGCGGCGACGCGGCCGATCTCGCCGAGGTCCATGTCGATCGTGGTCAACGGCGGCCGTGAGGCCAGAGCCATGCTGTCCCAGTTGTCGTACCCGACGATCGCGATGTCGTAGGGCACCCGGACGCCGCGCTCCCGCAGCGTGTCCGCGACACCGCGCGCGATCTGGTCGTTGCCGCAGAAGAACGCGTCGGCATCGGGGGCGGCCCGCAGCACCGCCTCCGCCGCCCGGCGGCCCCAGGCCTCGCTCCAGTCCCCGTAGTGGGCCCGCCCGGTCGCGGGCATCAGGCCCGCGCGGTCGAGCAGGTCGAGCGTGCGCGCGGCCCTCACCTGGGCGGCGGAGTGGTGCTTGGGGCCAGTGACATGCGCGATCCTGGTACGGCCAAGCCCGATCAGGTGCTCGACCGCGAGCGTCGCGCCGCCCGCGTCGTCCGAGGCCACGGACACGTCGCGCGGGTCCGTCGACGGCGACAGCGCGTACACGGCGGGGATCGGGCCGATCCCGGACAGGGGCGCACGCGGATCGGTGCGCCGTCCCGTCACGATGATGCCGTCGACCCGCCGCTCGATCAGCGTGCGCAGATGGTGCTGCTCGCGGATCGCGTCGCCGCGGGTGTCGCAGAGCAGGACACTGATCTGGCCGGCCCCCAGGGCGTCCTCGGCGCCGAGCAGCACGGGGGTGCTGAACCGGCCGATCCCGTCCGTGGTCATCAGCCCGACGGTCCAGCTCCGGCCCGTGTGCAGGCTCTGCGCGTGCCGGTTCGGGCTGAAGCCGAGCGCGTCCGCCGCCTTGAACACGCGCTCGCGCGTTTCCTGGCGCATCCGGCCCGTGCCGCTCAGCGCCTTCGACGCGGTGCCCAGGCTGACCCCGGCGCGGGCAGCGACGTGGGCGAGGGTCGCCCTCGCAGGCGTGGCGGCGCGGTGGGAGCCTGACATGGGCAGCCCCCCTCGTCGGTGCGGAACCCTGTCCATGGTGCCAGGCCGCCGCATGGTTGAGCAACTTTGAGAAAGCTTTCCTAAATAGCCCAAGGTATTGACGGATCCTCCGTTGGTATCGATGCTTCCGGTTAGGAAAAGCTTTGCGCACTCGACGAGGAATGCTTGTGTCACGCACACCTGCCACACCGCGGATCGGGCCGATCCGGCTGGGGGCGACAGCGCGCACCGCCCTGCGCCCGACCGCGGACCCGGTCGTGAGCGGCGGTTTCTGGGCCGGCAGGCAGCTGGTCAACGCGCGCGTGTGCATCCCGCAGGGACCGGACCTGCTTGAGTTCGCCGGCAACCTGCACGACCTGAGGCTGGCCGCGGGCAGCGCGTCCGGCCAGTACCGCGGCGACTACCCGTTCATGGACTCCGATGTCTACAAGTGGCTGGAGGCCGCTTGCTGGCAGCTTGGCCGGATGGACTCGGGCGACAGCGAGGCCCTGCGGCTCGCCGACGAAGTGGAGCGCATCGCCGGGCTTGTCGCCGCTGCCCAGCAGCCAGACGGCTACCTGAACAGCTGGTTCCAGGCGGGCCGGGGAGCCGGCCGGTACGCCGACTTGCGCTGGGGGCACGAGCTGTACTGCGCCGGGCACCTGATCCAGACGGCCGTCGCGCATCATCGCGTCACCGGCCGGGACGGGCTGCTGGCCGTGGCGCGGCGGTTCGCCGACCACATCGGCTCCGTCTTCGGGCCGCCGGGAAGCGGCAAGCCGATCGATGGCATCGACGGCCACCCCGAGGTGGAGACCGCGCTGGTGGAGCTGTACCGGGAGACCGGCGAACCGCGCTACCTGACGCTCGCCGGATACTTCGCGGACAGCCGCGGGCGCGGACTGCTCGGCGGCGAGGCGTACTGCCAGGACCGGATTCCGCTGCGGGCGGCGGATGACGTCGAGGGCCATGCCGTACGCCAGCTCTACCTGGCCGCGGCCGCGGCCGACCTGGCCGCCGAGACCGGCGATGAGGAACTGCGCGCGGCGGGGGAACGGCTGTGGTCGGCCATGACCGCGGCGAAGACCTATCTCACCGGCGGGGTCGGCGCGCGCCACGAGAAGGAGGCGCTCGGCGACCCGTACGAACTTCCCTCGGACCGCGCCTACGGCGAGACCTGCGCCGCGATCGCCTCGATTCAGTGGAGCTGGCGGATGGCGCTGCTCACCGGGGCCGCTCGCTACAGCGACCTGGTCGAGCGCACCCTGTTCAACGCGTTCCTCGCCGGCGTCTCACTCGATGGCCAGACCTGGTTCTACGTCAACCCGCTCCAGGTCCGCGACAGCCACACCGACCTGGGCGGCGACAAGTCAGCCAGGCGCACCCGGTGGTTCCGCTGCGCCTGCTGCCCGCCGAATGTCATGCGCCTGCTTGCCAGCCTTGAGCACTATTTCTCCTCGACCGATGGGCGCGGCATTCAGCTCCATCAGTACGCCACGGGCACCTACCGCGGTGATGTGCTGTCCGCGCCGGCGTCCGTCACCGTTCACACGGATTACCCATGGCACGGCCGGATCACCGTCACCATCGGCGAGACCCCCGCCGGGCAGCCGTGGACGCTGTCCCTGCGCATACCGCAGTGGTGCACCGAGTTCACCGTCAAGACGCCGGACCACGCCGGGGGCCCGGCCACGGGCGTCGAGACGACGGCACCGCCGGACGACGGCTGGCTGCGGCTGACCCGCGCGTGGGCGCCCGGTGAGCATGTCACGCTCGAACTCGACCTGGCACCCCGCCTCACCAGGCCCGACCCGAGGGTCGACGCGGCCCGCGGCTGCGTGGCGATCGAGCGTGGTCCGCTCGTGTACTGCCTGGAGCAGGCCGACCATCCCGGGGGCGGTCTCGACGGCATCGTCATCGACGCCACTCGCCCGCTGGTCGCCGAGCACCGCCCCGGCCTGCTCGGCGGTGTCACGACGGTTGCCGCCAGCGGCTACCGCCGGGCGGTCCCCGCCAGCGGCTGGTGGCCCTACCCGTCAGGCCCCGCGGACGGTGCTGGCCGCGTCACCTGTGACGGTGCTGACGACAGTGCTGACCGCACCGTCGCCAGCGGGCCCGTCCAGCTGACCGCCATCCCGTATTACACCTGGGCAAACCGCGACGCGGGCGCCATGCGTGTCTGGATTCCGGTCTTCGCCCCTCCTGTCCCTTCCACCGCCCCCACCTCGCTCGTTGGTCGACCGCAACCCGCCCCCGCCCCTCAGGAGACGAAATGAAGCATCACCTGATCACCCGTCATCTCCGGCCAGAGAGCCGGACACGCAGCCGACCCGCAGGCCGGCCCCTGGCCCGGGTACTCGCCGCGCTTGCCCTCGGCGCCACCACGGTGGGCGCGGCCGCCGTGGCCGGGGTGACCGTCGCCGCCCCGCCCGCCAGTGCCGCGACCACGCTCGTCGTGGACGCTAACCAGCCGTTCCGCACGGCGACTCATGTCGCGTCGGGCGGGCTGTACGGCCTGGACACCGCCACGATCCCGGCCGACAGCCTCGTCGAGCCGCTGCACCCGAACACGTTCGTGCAGATGGCGCCCGGCGGCAAGCAACTGCCCAACGGCGAGCCCGCCCCCGGCGGCGATGCCTTGGTCGTCGCACCGGAGGCGGCCGCGGCGGGAGCGAAGGTCGTGGTCCGCATGCCCGACTGGTACCCGAACTTCCCCTATGTCTGGGTCAGCTGGAGCAACTGGCTCAGCGCCGTGGACACCCAGGTCAAGGCCGTCCTCGCCTCCGGCGACAGCAACATCAGCGCTTTCGAGCTGTGGAACGAGCCGGACTGGACCTGGAACACCAGCGCCGCGGGCTCCTTCGACGCCGGCTGGGCCCGTACCTTCAATGAGGTCCGCTCCCTGGATGCGAGCGCCCAGATCCAGGGCCCTAGCTACTCCTACTTCAACGCGAGCCGGATGACCACGTTCCTGACCGACGCCAAGGCCAGCGGCACCGTTCCGACCATCCTCAGCTGGCACGAGCTCGGCGGCTCCGCCAGCATCGCCGCTGACGTCGCCTCCGCCCGCTCCATCGAGGCCAGCCTCGGCATCAGCTCGCTGCCCATCGCCATCGAGGAGTACGCCACGACCAGCGAGGTGGGAGTCCCCGGACCGCTCGCCGGCTACATCGCCAAGTTCGAGCGCGCAGGCGTGAACAACGCCGAGCTCGCGTTCTGGAACCACTACGGCACCCTCGGCGACACCCTCACCGACACCGGGGGATCGCCCAACGCCGCCTACTGGCTCTACCGCTGGTACGGCTCGATGACCGGGAACATGGTCACCACCGTCCCGCCGGCGCAGACCGGACTTGACGGCGCCGCAGCCGTCAACTCCGCGGGCAACCAGGTCAGCGTGATCTTCGGTGGCGGCAACGGCTCGACCGCCGTCACCGTCAACGGGCTCAGCTCGCTGTCCGCCTTCGGCACCACCGCCCACGTGGTCCTCGAGCAGACCGTCTCCGCCGGCCGCACCACCGCCGTCGTCGGACCGGACATCATCTCCAGCGGAAACTACACCATCTCCGGCGGATCCATCACCGTCCCCGTCAGCTCCATGAACGCCTCCAACGGCTACCACCTCGTCATCACGCCAGGCAGCACCGCGGCATTCTCAGGAACGTACGTGATCAAGAACGTCAATAGCGGGCTCGCGCTCGATACAAGCGGCAGCGGCACCGCCCAGGGAACGCTGGCCGTCCAGGCAACCGCGAGTGGCAGCAGCACGCAGAAGTGGACCCTGGTCCCCGAGGGTTCCGGCTTCTACGAGATCGAGAACAGCCGAAGCGGCCTGCTGCTCGGCATAAGCAACGAAGGCATCGCGGCCGGCGCCGACGCGCTCATCTGGGGCAACAACGGCACATCCGACCACCTCTGGCAGCTCGTGTCGGCGGGCAGCGGTGAGTACAAGATCGAGAACTACAACAGCGGCCTGCTGCTCGGCGTGACGAGCAGGAGCAAGGCCTCCGGCGCCCAGGTCCTGCAGTGGACCGACAACGGCACCGCCGACCACCTCTGGACCCTGACGGCCAGCTAACCCAACCCCAACCCCAACCCCAACCGCCGGCTGACGTGCCAAGTGCGCATTCGGGCAGATAAGAGTGAGCCTGAGTGCGCACTCGGCACAGCGGCGTGGCGGGGCTGCGGCTCTTGTTCCAGGGCGGGGCTCGACAATCGAATCGGTTCCCCTGTGGCCGTCACGCAGGGGAGCCTTGCGACGTGATCCGGATGCCGTACGCGCAAGATCACCCCTATTACTAGCTGTTTTAGGCAGTAGAAAATTTCATGGCAAGGTTCTTGTGTGACAGAACGCGCGTCGCTACGATAATCGAATCGGTTCGAGATGGAGGTGACAGTGGCGACTATCGAGGACGTGGCTCGCCGCGCCGGCGTCGCGCGCAGCACCGTCTCCTACGCGCTGTCCGGTAAGCGGAGCATCTCGCGGGAAACGCGCGAGCGCATCGAGGCGGCCATCAAGGACCTTGCCTTCACGCCGAACGCAGGGGCGCGGGCACTCGCCACGTCGCAGACGATGGTGATCGGCCTGTTCGTCCAGTTCCTTGAGGACGAGTTCTCGCCCGCGATGCTCCAGTACGTCCTGCCGATCTCCGATGCCGCCCGCGAAGCCGGCTACGACATCCTCATGGTGACGGAGGCCGACGGCCCGCACGCCGTCCACCGGATCTCGAGCTCGGGGATGGTGGACGGGGTCATTTTGCTAAATGTCGCGCACGAGGATCCGCGACTGCCCGTGATGAGGACCATGAGGCAGCCGACCTCCATGGTCGGCCTGCCGCGAGCCACCGAGGGCTTCGACGTCTTCGACCTGGACTTCGCCGAGTCGGGACGGATCCTCCTCGAGCACCTGGCCGAGCGCGGCCACCGTGAGCTGACCCTCATCACTCCGCGCGAGGATGTCTACGAGCGCGGTGGCGCGTATGCCTGGAGGTTTCGTGATGCGGCACTTCAGCACGCGGCAAGCCACGGCCTCCGCGTCCGCTCCCACTTCGGCCAGACGCAGCAGCCGGCCATCAACCAGCAGCTCAACGAGATCCTCGACGCGCAGCCGGGGACCGCGATGATCGTGCACAACGACGCCGTCATCGCCGCGCTGCCGCCGGTGCTTTACTCGCGCGGCCTGCGCGTGCCCGACGACCTCTCGGTCGTGGGCATCTTCTCGGAAGACTTCGGAAAGCTGTTCTCGCTGCCGTACACGGCCGTCGAGACGTCACCAAACAGGCTGGGCCGCATGGCGGTCCAGGCGCTCGTGCAACGCATGACCAGCCCGGAGGGCGCTGCCGCCCCCCGGGTGGAACTCGTCGCACCTCTCATCACGGACCGGGGAAGCACCCGCTAACAGAGCGCAGCGGCCGCATCCGAAGGCGGCCCGTGTGTTGAACCGGTTCGACTAGATAAGACGACAAATAACCATGACAAACAACAAAACAGAAATGTAATGGCACTAATTCCGGCTTCCGCTCGCGCGGATCCGGGGCATTCAGAGAGGAATGACCGTGCTAAGATTTCGCAAGGCGTCAGCCATCGGTGCTGCGCTCCTGACCGTTGGCGCCGCAGCGGCCCTGGCCGGCTGCTCAAGCTCCCCGAGCAGCAGCAGCACAGGCGGCGGCTCGACCGCGTCAGCCGGCGGCACCTATAACTTCTGGGACCCGTACCCGCAGTACAGCGCGTCGTCCCCTTGGGCCACGCTGGTCGCCAAGTGCGGGACCGAGGCCGGCGTGACGGTCAAGCGCACCGCCTACGACACGACCGCGCTGACGACGCAGGCCCTGCTCGCTGGACAGCAGGGCAACTCACCGGACATCCTGCTGATCGACAATCCGGTCGTCTCCACGCTCGCAAGCGCGGGCATTCTCACCACCACCGCGCAGAACGGCCTGTCAACGAGCACGATCGCGTCGAACATCCTTGGCGCCGGCGTCATCGACGGCAAGACGTACGGTGTGCCGATCGGTGCGAACACGCTGGCGCTGTACTACAACCCGACGATCCTGAAGGCGGCGAAGGTCAATCCGGCGTCCGTCACGAGCTGGGCCACGCTGACCGCCGCGCTCGCCAAGGTCAAGGCGATCGGCAAGAAGGGCATCACCTTCTCCGGCATCAACACCGAGGAAGGCAGCTTCCAGTTCCTCCCGTGGTTCTGGGGCTCCGGAGCGAACCTGACCAACATCGACTCACCGCAGGCCGTCGCCGCGCTCACGCTCTGGTCCACCTGGATCAAGGACGGCTATGCGCCGAACTCCGTGATCCAGAACACGCAGACCACCTCATGGCAGGAGTTCCAGACCGGCGACTTCGCCTTCGGCGAGAACGGCACCTGGCAGAAGGCCCTCGCCGGCCAGATGGGCGCGAAGGTCATCTCGATCCCGGCCGAGAACGGCGGGGCGGCGCCCGTGCCGACCGGCGGGGAGTTCTTCACGATCCCGGTCCAGAAGGACACGGCCACGTACACGACCTCCGCGAAGATCGTGAGCTGCCTCTCGTCCACCAGTAACATCGCCACCACCGACAACACGCTGAACTACGTCGCCCCCACGCAGGCCGGGCAGCAGGCCCAGGTGGCAACCGATGCCTCGCTGCAGTCGTGGGTCAACGCGGTCGGCGTCGCCAAGGCGCGGACGGGGGACAACCTCGGCACCAAGTACCCCATCATCTCCCAGCAGATGTGGACCGCGGTGCAGAAGGCGGAGAGCGGGGCGGCGTCACCCGCCAGCGCGCTTCAGTCCGCACAGGCCGCGGCCACGGCCGGCATCAACAAGTAGCGCACGACCAGCCGACGTGAGAGCCATGACAACAGAGCAGTCCAAGGCTCGCTCGGCTGCGCGTCACGGTGCCGGGGCGGCGGCGCTTGCCGCCGCCCCGGCACGTGCGCAGCGCGCGAGATCGCGACGCAAGGCGCAGCTGGCGGCGTGGGGTTTCATCGCGCCGGTGGTGGTGTACCTCGGCCTCTTCTACGCCTATCCGCTCTATCGCAACATCGACCTGAGCATCAGGAGCTACACCCTCGCGTCGTTCATTACCGGCGTCGCTCCGTTCGCGGGATTTTCCAACTACGCCAACGTGATCGAGAGCTCCACGTTCGCCCCCGCCCTCATCAACACCGCGATCTTCGTCTTCGTCTCGATCGCGTTCCAGTTCGCCATCGGCCTGGCGCTCGCGGTGTTCTTCTTCCGCAGGTTCCGTCTCTCCGGCATCCTGCGGGCCCTGTTCCTGGTGCCGTGGCTCCTGCCGCTGCTGGTCTCCGCCTCGACCTGGTCGTGGATGCTCGACAGCGACTCGGGGATCGTGAACTCCTTCCTGCGGGCCTTCGGCATCGGGCAGGTCGACTGGCTCACCTCGCCGCGCTGGTCCCTGGTCGCCGTGCTGATCGCGAACATCTGGATCGGCATACCGTTCAACCTCGTCATCATGTACAGCGGGCTGCAGAGCATCTCGCCGGACGTCTTCGAGGCCGCCGCGATCGACGGTGCCAACGGGTGGCAGCGCTTCCGGCGGATCACCTTCCCGCTGCTGCGGCCGGTGTCCGCGATCACCTTGCTGCTCGGCTTCGTCTACACGCTGAAGGTCTTCGACATCATCTGGATCATGACCCGCGGCGGACCGGGGACGGCGTCGACGACCCTGGCGATCTGGTCCTACCAGCTCGGGTTCGGCTCGCTCCTGCCCGACTTCAGTTCCGCGGCGGCCGTCGGAAACCTGCTGATCATCATCGCCGTCCTCTTCAGCCTCGTCTACATCCGTGCCCGCCGCAGACTGGAGCTGACATGAACCGGCGCTCCTGGTGGCTCACCGCGCTCGGCGTCCTGTTCACCGCCGCGATGCTGTTCCCCGTCTACTGGATGATCAACGTCTCCCTGACGAAGACGTCGAACATGCGCAAGAGCCCGCCCAACCTGATACCGATCGACGGGACGCTCCAGGGCTACACGGTCGTCCTGCACCAGCAGCTGCCGTATCTGGGCACCAGCCTGCTCATCGGGCTCGGGACGGTCGCGCTCACGCTCGTGCTCGCTGCGCCGGCCGGGTTCTCGCTGGCCAAGCTGCGGCCGCGCGGCGGCGGCGCGCTGACCTTGGTGCTGCTGATCGCCCAGATGATCCCGGCGATCGTCATGACGATGGGCTTCTACACCATCTACATCAAGCTCGGCGTGCTCAACTCCGTGTGGGGCCTCATCCTCGCTGACTCCACCATCGCGGTGCCCTTCGGCGTGCTCATCTTCACCGCGTTCATGTCGCGGATACCGGACGAGCTGCTTCAGGCCGCCCGCATCGACGGGGCAGGGACCTTCCGGACGTTCGCGTCGATCATCGTGCCGGTGAGCAGGAACGCGATCGTCACCGTCTCGCTCTTCGCGTTCCTGTGGGCGTGGTCGGACTTCCTGTTCGCCAACACGCTCGACGGCGGCGGTTCGCTCCGGCCGATCACGCTCGGCATCTACGCCTATATCGGCAACAACAACCAGGAGTGGAACGCGATCATGGCGACCGCCGTCGTCGCCTCGGTTCCCGCGGCCGTGCTGCTGGTCCTCGCGCAGCGCTACGTCGCCGCCGGCGTTACCGCAGGGGCCGTCAAGGACTAGGACCAGCCATCGAGAGGCAGTCGCGGTCTTCATTTCATCTGGGCGGCGCGACACGGTGCTGCCCGCTCGACGTCGGGACGGACAACACCGCCATGGTGAGCTATCACAACGACAACGGCATCCTCGAGGTGCGGCACAGGCACGAGGTGATCCGCATCCAGGCCTGGGGCGCCGACAGCGTGCGCGTGCGCGCGGCCCAGCACCGCATCCCGGCCGAGAGCGCCGGCGCGCTGGCCGAAACCCCGCCCCCCGGCACCGGCGGAGACGCCGACGTCCATATCACCACGGACGAAACGCGCGCTTCGCTGACGACCGGGCGCCTGCGCGTGGACGTCGACTTCGACACGGCCGCCAGCTATCCCGAACCCCTGATCACCTTCCGCACGAGCGGCGGGAGCGGTGAGAGCGGCGGAAGCGAGCTTCTCGCCGAGAGCAGAGAGCACTTCTGGATGCCAGGCGCCCGCGTCTTCGCAGGCAACCGCTCCGGCGCGTACGAGATCCACCAGCAGTTCGCGGCCTACGACGGCGAGCGCCTCTTCGGACTCGGGCAGCGCACGCACGGGAAGCTCAACCTCAAGGGCCTCGCGCTTGACCTCGTCCAGCGGAACGGGGAGGTGAGCATACCGTTCGTTCTCTCCGATCGTGGTTATGGCCTTTTGTGGAATTCGCCGGCCGTCGGCAGGGTCGAATTCGCTGAGAACGCCACCCGCTGGCAGGCCGGGCAGGCACGCGAGATCGACTACTGGCTCACGGCGTCCCCGGACCCGGCGGACATCCTCGCCCGCTACGCGGACGCCACCGGTCATGCGCCCGAGCTGCCCGCGTGGGCCAGCGGGTTCTGGCAGTCCAAGCTCCGCTACCGCACGCAGGAGGAGCTTCTGACGGTGGCCCGCGAGTACAGGCGCCGCAGCCTGCCGCTGTCGGTGATCGTCGCCGACTTCTTTCACTGGTCCGCCATGGGCGACTACCGCTTCGACGAAAGCGAGTGGCCCGATCCTGACGCGATGGTCGCCGAGCTGCGCCAGATGGGCGTCGAGCTCATGGTGTCGATCTGGCCCACCGTCTCTCCCCTCAGCGAGAACTACGGCGAGTTCTACGACCGCGGCCTGCTCGTCGGCGCCGACCAGGGCGTGGAATTCCAGCAGGTCATCGCCGACAAGGGGATGGGCACGCCGATGCCGGTGGCGTTCTACGACCCGACGAATCCGCGGGCCCGCGATTACGTATGGAGCCTGGTGAAAAAGAACTACCTGGCCCGGGGCATCCGCGTCTTCTGGCTCGACGCCTCCGAGCCCGAGCTCAACCCCGCGAACCCCGCCAACCTGTCCCTGTACGCGGGCCCCGGCGCGGAGGTCGCCGGCATCTACCCGCGTGAGAACGCCAGGCTCTTCGCCGACGGCATGGCCACGGCGGGGGAGGAGCAGACCGTCCTCCTGTCCAGGTCCGCCTGGGCGGGATCGGCGCGTTTCGGCGCGGCGGTATGGTCGGGCGACATCCCTGCGACGTGGGACGCGCTGCGCCGGCAGGTTCGGGCCGGCCTGAGCATCGCGATCTCCGGCATCCCCTGGTGGACGACCGACATCGGCGGTTTCCACGGCGGCGACCCGGGTGACCCCGCTTATCAGGAGCTCATCGTCCGCTGGTTCCAGTACGGCGCGTTCTGCCCGCTGTTCCGCCTGCACGGCGACCGGAATCCGCGCGTGCCCACCGGCCACACCATGACGGGCGGGCCGAATGAGGTGTGGTCGTACGGCGCGGCGGCCTACGAGCGGATCGTTGCCGTCCTGCGGCTGCGTGAGCGCCTGCGTCCCTACCTCCACGAGCAGATGCGGGTGGCGGCGCGGGACGGCGTGCCGCCGATGCGGCCGCTCTGGGTGGACTTCCCCCAGGACCAGGACGCGTGGCGAACCGAGGACGAGTTCCTGCTCGGACCCGACCTCCTCATCGCCCCGGTCCTTGAGCCGGGGGCCCGCGTGCGCGATGTCTACCTGCCGGAAGGCCGCACCTGGGTCGCGGCCGGGACGGGCGACAGGCATGACGGGGGAACCATCGTGGCGGTACCGCTCTCCCTCGACCGCATCCCCGTCTTCGTATCAGAAGGAGCAGAGGTACTCGATGTCGTCCGCTAAGCAAGGGGGGCCAGTGCATCCGTCCACCTCGACCTGGCGCCCGCTCGGGGCCGACGAGATCCAGGTCACCGGCGGAATCTGGGGGCAGAAGCAGCGGCTGAACGCGGACACGATCCTTGAGCACTGCGAGTCGTGGATGGAGCGCATCGGCTGGATCGGCAACTTCGACCGCGCCGCGGCCGGCACCATCGGTGCCGGGCACTCCGGCATCGAGTTCGTCGACTCCGAGATCTACAAGCTTCTCGAGGCCATGGCATGGGAACTGGGGCGCGAGCACTCCGGCGACCTTGAGCGCCGGTACCAGGCGCTGGTCGAGCGCGTCGCCGCGGCCCAGCGGCCAGACGGGTACCTGCACACCAGCTTCGGCGGGTCCGGGCAGCCGCCCCGGTACTCCAGCCTTGAGTCCGGCCACGAGCTGTACTGCTTCGGACATCTCTTCCAGGCGGCCGTCGCCCGGCTGCGAACCGGCCATGACGATCTCCTCCCGCAGGTCGCGCGCCGCCTCGCGGATCACGTCTACGACCAGTTCGGCCCGGGCGGCCGGGTGGGAGTCTGCGGTCATCCGGAGATCGAGATGGCACTCGTGGAGCTCGCCCGCGCGACCGGGGAGGGGAGCTACCTCGAACTCGCCCGGCTGTTCATCGAGCGCCGTGGCACGGGCACGCTCGGGATCCATCCCTTCGGCCAGGAGTACTTCCAGGACGACATCCCGGTCCGCCAGGCGACGACCATGCGCGGCCACGCCGTGCGTGCTCTCTACCTCGCCTCGGGCGCGCTGGACGTGGCGACGGAGACAGGCGACGAGGACCTGTCAGCCGCGGTGCGCGAGCAGTGGGCGAACGGCGTGGCCCGCCGCACCTACATCACCGGCGGAGCCGGCTCGCATCACCAGGACGAGGCCTTCGGCGATGACTTCGAGCTGCCCGCCGACCGTGCTTACGCGGAGACCTGCGCGGGCATCGCGTCGGTAATGCTGAGCTGGAGGCTCCTCCTGGCCACCGGCCTTGATCAGTACTCGAACCTGATCGAGCGCACGCTCCTGAACAACGTTCTCGCGTCGCCGAGAGCGGATGGGCGCGCGTTCTACTACACGAACACGCTTCACCAGCGGACCCCCGGCTCGGTACCCGACCAGCATCAGCTCAGCCATCGCGCGGAATCGGGGCTCCGCGCGCCCTGGTTCGAGGTCTCCTGCTGCCCCACCAATGTCGCGCGCACGCTGGCGAGCGTCAGCCTGTACTTTGCGACGGCCAGCGAGCACGGTGTCCAGCTGCACCAGTACGGTGACTACCGGGTGTCCACGGCGCTGGGCACGGGAACCGTCACACTGCGGGTTTCCAGTGCCTATCCCGCCAGCGGCGCGATCTCGGTGGACATCATCGAGGCGCCCGCCGAAGAGCTGACCCTCCGGCTGCGAGTGCCCGCGTGGGCGCGTGGTTCCGCCGTGCTGAGCGAGAGCCCGACCACGCGGGCTCCGGGATATATCGAGATCAGGCGCATCTTCCGCACCGGCGAATCCATCAACGTCACGTTTCCTGGCGCGCCGCGGGCGACCTACCCTGACGCCCGCGTCGACGCCGTCCGTGGCACGTTCGCCGTGGAGCGGGGGCCGCTCGTGCTCGCCCTGGAGTCGGCCGACCTTCCGCCGGGATGGACCGTCAACGAGATCACGGCCGATCCGGGAAGCATCGGCATCAGCGAGGAGGGCGCCACCATCGACGTCTACCGCCGCCGGCCGGCCTCGGCGGGGTGGCCGTACCAGGCCGAGCCGGACGGACAGGAAGGCGAACGCGTGCGAGCCCGGCTCATCCCCTACCATCAGTGGGCCAATCGCGGTCCCGGCACGATGCGCGTCTGGCTTCCGATCAGGAGCCTGAACCGGCCGGCGTGATGCGTGTGGGGTA
>OBLU010003000.1_pt1 | contig 15345 bp, 13 predicted proteins | sample 1518681 | NCBI WGS metagenome assembly OBLU01 (sample SAMEA3539304, study PRJEB22396) | soil metagenome | biome: tundra; feature: field; material: soil | place: USA | collected 2010-05 | depth 0.15 m
GCCCCGGCCAGCATCGCGCGGCGGTGCGCCCTGGCCAGGGGCTGGCGGCGGCGCGGCGCCGCGCGCGAGCACATACGGACGCTGGAGCTCCCTGGCCGGGTCCTGCGGGTCGCGGTGCGGGCCGGGAAGCCCGAATGGCCGCCGCTGCTGCTGTGCAACGGCATCGGCGCCCGCCTCGAGCTGCTGCAGCCATTCGTCGACGCGCTTCACCCGCAGCGCGAAGTCGTCCGGTTCGACATGCCGGGCATCGGCGGGTCTCCGCCGCCGGTCATGCCCTACCACCTGTGGACGCTCGCGCCGCTGCTGAGCGGCCTGCTCGACCAGCTCGGCTACCAGCAGGCCGACGTACTGGGCATCTCCTGGGGCGGCGGGCTCGCCCAGCAGTTCGCCATGCGATACCCGGACCGAGTGCGCCGGCTGGTGCTGGTAGCCACCGCCACCGGGACACTGATGGTGCCCGGTCACCCCCGTGTTCTGCGGCACATGCTGACGCCGCGCCGCCATCGCGACCCCGCACACGCGGCCGCCATCGCCGGCGAGATCTACGGCGGCAGCATGCGCGACGGCGCATCGCGCACCAGCCAGCTGCTGCACGCCACGGCAAGCCCCGGACCGGGCAGGGGCTACTACTACCAGCTGCTGGCCGCCGCCGGCTGGACCAGCCTCCCGCTGCTGCCGCTAGTGCGCCAGCCCACGCTGATACTCGCCGGCGACGACGACCCCCTCACCCCCCTGGCCAATGCGCGGATCATGCACCGGCTGATCCCCCGCAGCGAACTGCATATCTACCACGGCGGCCACCTGGACCTCGTCTCCGAGCCCAGACGCATGGCGGCAATCGTGGAGACGTTCCTCACCGCCGGCACCGGGAGCGCCGACGGCACGCCGGCCAGGCACCGCCGGCGAAGAAAGGCCAGGACATGACACAGGTAACCGGCGAGCACCGCGGGGACTAACCCGGAACCGGCTTCTGCGTTCGCGAGCAGCGCACCGGCGAGCAGTGGCCACGGTTCGCCAGCGCCGGCGGTGAGCCGTGTCGCCGCGACGCTCCGAAACCTGATCAGCGGCCTCGCCGTCAATCCCGAATGAGGGACGGGCTGGAACACAGGCGCCGACTGCCGCGATCGCCGGAACCGCACGCGATCCATGGCCCGCGACTCGCAGTTCATGCCGCGGCAGGCACGCCCGAACGAAGCCTATTTGCGCGCGCAACTGCTCTTCCAGCATGCTCCGATCGACGCCTGCCAGACCGATCCGGGTTGCATGATTATTCATGATCGCCCGGCCGCACCGAAGACTTCCTCTTCTGCCGCCGACCGGGCGATCCGCCGCAGCTGTCGGCACCCGACGAGTCCAGCCGACGACCCCGGTCGGCAGCCATCGGGATTCGATCGCTGGCGTCGCGAGTGAATGGCCGATGACGGTCAGCTTGTCACGCATGGTGACTGCCGGGCCTGAGCGAGGGTGCTCCGGATCCGCCGATCGGCGCGGCTCTCGGGGATATCGGTGCTCGCCAGTTGCGGCGCGCGCGAACGGGTGGTCCGCGCGGTCCGGGTTACTCGGCGCTGCCGGCTTTCTCCGGGCGTCTTTCTCGGCTCTGGGGTACGGATGGTCACTGCCGGGGACGGTGACGCGCTCCGCGAAAGCCGGGTTGGTTACGGGCTTCACCGCCGCGCTGCCTGGTCGCCGGGCGCCGCGTCCCTGGACGGGTGAGATGGCAGGTTCGCGGGCCGTGGTTCACTCGAACCCGGAGGTGTCGCCTGCTCCGCGCCGCAGGATCTCGGGCGTGTCCCGGGAGAAGTCGATGACCGTTGTGGGCTCGGTGCCGCAGTCGCCGGAGTCGATCACCGCGTCCACGGCGTGGCCGAGCTGGCCGGCGGAGGCCAGCTGCCAGCCGACCTGGGGGCTCGGCAGAACCCAGCCGGCGGCGGCCGGGGAGGGACGACCTACAGCGCGATTCCCATCTATGTCGCGAGGCCAGCCGTACTCCGTTACCTCAGGATCAGCCCCGCCACGATCGCCCCGGTCACCGACTTTCTCACCGTCCAGGCGGGGCAGCTCGTGGTCACCCCCCTCCACCTTCGCGAACGTCACCCACGTGCAGCGGATCCAGGTCCCGGCCTAGACCTCCCAGCCCACCTCGCTGATAACCCCCTTACGGCCGCGCAGCTCGCAGCTGCACGGGACGTGGCCGCGAAAGCGGGCCTGATCATCGAGGCCAGGGAAGAGCCCAGGCCTCACTGGCCACGATCAGCGCCGCGGCGACGGCTGCCGGGGCGCTGCTCGCCCTCGGCGTCCTCGCGATGACCGTCGGGCTGATACGCACCGAGGCCGCAGGCGACCTGCGCACCCTCACCGCCACCGGTGCCACCAGCACCACCCGGCGCACGCTCACCGCGGCCACCGCCGGCGCGTTTTTTCTGGGCGCGCTGACCGGCGCGCATCGCCGAGGCCTGCGAGATCGTGAACTCCCGCGACGAGAGTGCCCTCGTCCCCGCGGCGAAGATGCTTTCCGCTGGGCAGCACGCGCGTGGGCTACCGGCCTTGGCGGCGCTAGCGAATGTTCCGCCGGGCCGTCAGCAACCAACGGCGCTGCCTGCCAATGGCGCTGCCTGCAATGGCGGCGCGGAATGATCCCCGAGATAGTGCCAGGAACGCTGGTCCTCCTATCCCTCGATAGGTGCCCGGCCCTCGCCACAGTCAGCGACCCGGTGACTGCTCCAGATTGGCCTGCGCTCCTCTTCGTTAACGATGAGCCGGGACTTCCTGACTGGGTTTGCCGTTTCTTCGGGTTCACCGTGCGAACTGAGCCCCAGGGCTTGCGCGTCGGCTTCGTCGCCCTGCCGGGAACGCGGGCGGACGCGGCCGGGGTGCGCGCGGGGCCGGTCGCGTCCGTGTCCGGGTCCTGGCGTTCGGGGGCTGCACGCAGGACCTTTAGCACTGCTGGCCGCCCGGTATCGCGAGTTGAGTCGGTATGAGTCACTTTCTTTGACATGACGGGAGACGGACATGCGATATGTCCCACCAGGCCAGCCGGGCAGTGTCGTGCCGGTCGAAGCGCGTTACGAGAACTTCATCGGCGGCAAGTGGATAGCGCCGGCCGACGGCAAGTACCGGGCCGATCTGAGCCCGGCGACCGGTGGCACGATCACCGAGGTTCCGGAGTCGACGCCGGCGGATATCGAGCTGGCGCTGGACGCCGCCCATGCGGCCAGGGATGCGTGGGGCGAGATGCCGGCGGCCGGGCGGGCCGAGGTCCTGAACGCCATCGCCGATGCGGTCGAGAAGAACAAGGAGATGCTCGCGGTCGCCGAGAGCTGGGAGAACGGCAAGCCGGTCCGCGAGACCCTGGCCGCTGACGTCCCGCTGGTCGTCGATCACTTCCGCTATTTCGCCGCGGCCGCGCGCGCGGAGGAGGGCCGGTCGACGGAGATCGACAAGGACCTGGTCGCCTATCACTTCCGCGAGCCGCTCGGCGTGGTCGGCCAGATCATCCCGTTCAACTTCCCGCTGCTGATGGCCGCGTGGAAGCTCGCGCCCGCGCTGGCGGCCGGGAACTGCTCGGTGATAAAGCCGGCCTCGCCGACGCCCTGGTCGATCCTGAAGCTGATGGAGACGATCGAGGACGTCTTGCCGCCGGGCGTGATCAACGTGGTCAACGGGCCCGGCGGCCAGATCGGCAAGGCCCTGGCGACCAACCCGCGGATCGCCAAGATAAGCTTCACCGGCGAGACGGTCACCGGCCGGCTGATCATGCAGTACGCCGCCCAGAACCTGATCCCCTCCACCGTGGAGCTCGGCGGGAAGTCACCGAACATCTTCTTCGGCGACGTGATGGCCCGCGATGACGAGTTCCTCGACAAGGCCGTCGAGGGCCTGGTGCTGTATGCGTTCAACAAGGGCGAGGTGTGCACCTGCCCGTCCCGTGCGCTGATCCAGGAGGATATCTACGAGGAGTTCATGGCCCGCTGCCTGGACCGGATCGCCGCGATCAGGCAGGGCAATCCGCTGGACACCGAGACCCAGCTCGGCCCGCAGGTGTCGGCGGACCAGCTGGAGAAGATCGCCTCTTACGTCGAGATCGGCCGGGGCGAGGGCGCGGAGGTGCTCACCGGCGGCCAGCGCGCGGCGGTCGGCGGCAAGTTCGCTGACGGCTACTACTTCCAGCCCACCGTGCTCAAGGGCGACAACAAGATGCGGGTGTTCCAGGAGGAGATCTTCGGCCCGGTCCTGGCGGCCACCACGTTCCGCGACGACGCCGACGCCCTCGCGATCGCCAACGACACCCTGTACGGCCTCGGCGCGGGCGTGTGGACCCGCGATGGCACCCGCGCTTACAAGATGGGGCGCGGGCTCAAGGCCGGCCGGGTCTGGACGAACTGCTACCACCAGTACCCGGCCGGCGCGGCGTTCGGCGGATACAAGATCTCCGGCATCGGCCGGGAGAACCACCGGATGATGCTGGATCACTACAGCCAGACGAAGAACCTGCTCGTCAGCTACAGCACCAAGCCGCTCGGCCTGTTCTGAGATCACGATGTCCCAGACGGCAGAGCCTGACCGTGTCACGGCCACCCCGGCGGCACGCGAGGCGATCACTCGCCTGCGCGCCGCCGAGGGCGGGCCGGTGATGTTCGCCCAGTCCGGCGGGTGCTGCGCGGGCAGCACCCCGATGTGCTACCCCGCCGGGGAGCTCATCGTGGGTGACGCTGACGTGCTGCTCGGCGAGATCGACGGCTGCCTGTTCTACATCGACCGGCGGCTGGACGAGGCATGGCACCAGGACCAGTTCATCCTGGACGTCGCAGCCGGCCAGCCCGAGGGCTTCTCCCTGCCAGCCGGCGACAGCCTGCATTTCGTCACCCGCTCACCCGCCTGCGCGCCGCCCCCCGCCGGCGAGCCGAACCACCTACCCGGGCAGCCGCATCAAGCGCGAGCGCGATAGCGGGCGAGGCATGGCGGCGGCGGCATCCAGCTGCCGCCGCTTACGCCTGCCGCTCCTGACGCCCGGCTGGTCCCAGCCAACGGCGGCAGGTCCGCGCGGCCTGCATCGCCTCGGGCAAGAAGAAAACCGCGCACGCCCGGTTCATCCACAGCGGCCACCTGGTCAACGCGATGCACGACCAGGCATTCGCGTCGATCAGCGCCTCCGCCGGAGCGCGGGCGCAGGCGCGGGCGGTGGCGTAGCCGAAGTTGCGCTAACTGGTAGGGAGCGGTTTACCAACGAGCGCGTACGTTCGCGTGGACACCCTGCCGGGCTGGATGCAGCCCGTGGCCGAACACCAACCCATCACCGTCATGTGCAAGGCCGTGCGATCACTCGCCCTCGGCGACCCCGCGCCTGGGGACTGCGGTGACCCCAGCGGAGGGATCCGCAGCACCATCAGCGGCGGGACCGCTTCAGCCGGAAGAAGCGGCCGGAACTCTCGCGGCCCTGCATGCCACGCTGAACGAACATGATCCCCATTTCTCCTATGACTTCTCCGTTGACTCCGCCCGGCACTGCCAGGCGCAGGGGAACTCTTGGCTGCGCCCGGTTCGGGAGTGGCTGCCGGTGCTGGCGAGCGCGCTGGATGCCAAGCCACCGGGGCGAAGCTCGTCGAACTCGTTCTCGGTCATCGCTCAGCCGAGTCAGGCGGCCGATACGGAGTTCTTCCATGGGGCCGCACGCGACCCGGGTTCCCCTTCTCGGCCTTACGGCGACCCCGTTCAGGGGTACGAATGAGGAGGAGACCAGGCGGCTGATCGCCCGCTTCGGCGGCCGGCGGCTCGTGATAGCGCCGCCGCGCCATTTCGCTACGGTCACCATCCGGCCACCGTTTTGGAATTCCCCAACCACGCACGTCCAGTCGCCTGATCCGAACCTGATGGGGTGGGACGTGATCTGGCAGCGGGAACCCGTCCGGGGCTGTGACCGCCTGGATGTTGCCGCCGTGCGTGTGGGCCTTGCCGGGCCGTCGGGCCCCTTCTACGGCTTCAACCGGCCCGGCGCAAAATCCTCGGAAGCGATCATCGAGAACTGGTGGCGCCAGGGAATGACGGGCGGCGCGAAGGCACACTACGACGGCATCGTTGCCTTCTCCCAGACCGATTTCACCGAGGACCTCAAGAAGATCACGGTGCCGGTCCTGGTGATGCACGGCGACGACGACCAGATCGTTCCCTACGCCGACTCCGGACCGCTGTCCGCGCGGCTCGTGCAGAACGGGACGCTGAAGACGTACAAAGGATTCCCGCACGGCATGCCGACCACCGAGGCCGAGACGATCAACGCTGACCTGCTGGCCTTCCTGCAGTCCTGACCGACTCGGCGGCTGGGCGCCGGCTGTGGCTCCGCACCTAAGCCGACTCCTACATCGATTTACCCCCTCAGCACACGCACTCTTCTGCCGCGGGCCGGGCAGTGCACCAGGCCTCTGGGAGTCATGAGGCTCGGTACTCGGCGCCGAGACTGACGGGTATGCATGGAGCGTGGCCACGCCGCGGAGCAAGCCAGGCGCGGAATGTCGCCCGGGTGCGCTGCCGACGGGCCGGGCGGCGCCAGACGTAGCATCGGCTGATGGAGTTCAGCCGGGATCTGCGGGAAGCGGTGATGTCGGGCGACATCACCGTGTCCTTCCGGCTGTGGCGCCGGCCCAGGGTGAGGTGAGGCAGGGCGGCCGGTACCCCGTCGGTCCTGTGCAGATCGAGGTCGACTCCGTGGAACTGATGCCCTTTGCCGCCATCACGCCGGGCGACATCCGCCGATCCGGGGAACGCGACCGGGAGTCCTTGCGCCAGCGGGCTGCCCACGCCGCCCCGATCGCCGACGACACACTGCTGTACCGGGTGGAGTTCCACCTCGTCGGGTCACCGGCACGCTGAGCACCCCCGGGCGGGATGCTGACCCCTGAGGCTCACCGCTCATGCGCGATGACGACCGTCAGCGCTGATCACCAAGCGCGGCAGAGCATCCCGCGGCCACCCCGCGCCACGCTCCGTGGCCCTGGTAGACGGCGGCTGATGAGCATGTCATCTAATAGTCCACCCAGTCCCCCGGGTCGCGGCGGTCCTGCCCCATGGCCCGCTACCCCGCGGTGACCGCCGCCGCGCCGTCCGGCCCCAGGTGCGCCAGCGCCCCGGCCAGCCACCCTGCCAGGACCAGGCTCCATCAAGATCATTCACGTCACCCCAGGTCACGACGATGCCCGCCAGAAGCTGTCCCGTTCGAGCGCGGGGCGCTGCGTGCGGCTTGGTCGCTGGCCCGGGCCGGTCATTTTCCAGCTGGTGCCGCTCCAGTGCACGATCAGGGCATCTCTGGCGTCGCTGACGCCGATGGTGCCGGCCGCCCGGGCGCGCGCCACGATGCCCCGCGGGCAGCCGATGTGAGTTCGGCGCTCATCAGCGTGGGTAATCGGCGTGGAGGTGAGCAGCCCCAGATAGCCCCGAGGACGCGCAGGATGCCCAGGACACGCCATGAGGCAAATCCGGCGACCGTGTTGATGGCACGAGCATGCCCGACCCGGTCGCACAGCGCCTCGACCTCACTCAGGATGTGCGACGACAGCAAGACGGTCTGCCCGGTCTCGCGCGCCTCTTGCACGCAATGGCGGAACACCTCTTCCATGAGCGGGTCGAGCCCGCTGGTGGGCTCGTCGAGCAGGAGCAGGCCGGGCCGCGTCATGAATGCGGCGATCAGCAGGACCTTCTGGCGGTTTCCCTTGGAGTAGGCCCGCCACCTTTTTGGACGGATCGAGGGCGAACCGCTGAATCAGCTCGTCGCGATACCTGGAATCAACCCGTCCCTGGACCCGGCCGAGCAGGTGCAGCGTCTCGGCCCCGGTGAGCGACGGCCACAGGTTAGCTTCACCTGGCGTGAGCAGCGTCAGTGTCCGGCTCGTCGCCTGCTGACCGGCAGCTGTCGTTGACCCAGGTGAACCGTCGCGCTGCTGCGGACGACCGGGCGGGCACCGCGGGGTGGTGCGCGATCGCTGCCGCCGAGGCTGGTCTCGGCCGGTCACAGGCCCTGCCAGCTCGGCTTGGCCGCCCAGGTCTCCCGGAAGTAGCCGGCCAGGGCGAGCCTGGCTGCGGCGGCCTCGTCGACCACGACGGTGGCGTGGGGGTGCAGCTGCAATGCGGAGGCGGGGACCATCGCGGTGATCGGTCCTTCCACGCAGCGGGCCACCGCATCGGCTTTCTCTTCGCCCCATGCGACGAGGACTAGATGGCGGGCGGTCAGTATGGTGCCGACTCCCTGAGTGATGACGTGGCTGGGCACAGCCGCGGTGTCGCCGCCGAAGAATCGCGCATTGTCGGCGCGCGTGCGGCTGGTAAGTGTCTTGAGCCGGGTCCGGGATCCAAGGGAGGAGCCGGGTTCGTTGAAGCCGATGTGCCCGTCAGAGCCGATGCCGAGCAGTTGCACGTCCACACCGCCGGCCGCGACGATTTGCGCGTCGTAGGTCGCGCAGGCCGCGAGAAGGTCGTCAGCGTTGCCGTCTGGGCCCCTTACCGATTGTGAACGGAAGTCGAGCCTGGATGTGACCGCGCGCTCGATGACTGCCCGGTAGGACTGCGGATGGCCTGGGGGGAGCCCGACGTACTCGTCGAGGAGGAAGGCCTGGGCCCGCCGGGCAGAAAGACCGCCCGCCTGATGACGCGCGACGAGGTCGGCGTAGACGGGCTCGGGTGAGCTGCCGGTTGCCAGTCCGAGCACCGCATCGGGCTGCCGGGAAATGAGGGCGGCGATGGCCCCGCCGGCTACTGCCCCGCCAGCGGACCTGTCGGGCACGATCACGACTTCCATGCCTATCGCCCCGCCGGCTGCTTGTGCGTGCCGCACGCGTCCGCAGCCAAGGCGATGGCTCCGCGCAGCGGGGCGTCCAGGACGAAGCGGGCCGGGACGAGGTCGGGAGGGAAGGGGACCGCCTGCTGGAGCCGGCGGCCCAGCGCCGGCAGGATCATCTCCGCTGAGCCCATCATCCCGCCGCCCACGGCGATCCGGGCCGGATCGATCGCCACGGCCAGGTTCGCGACGTGGACGGCGAGCTCGTCGAGCGCCTTCGTCACCAGCTCGGCGGCCCTGCCGTCGTTTCCGGCTACCCGGAAGAGCTCCTCCGCCGTGATGGGATGGCCGAGCAGGGCACCACCCCGAAGACCCAGCGCCCGGCCCCCGGCGTACTCCTCCAGGGGCGCCCCAGAGGCCCGCCCGCCGGCCTCCGTCCTGCGCAGGTTGTAGCCGATCTCACCGGCGGCCCCGTGAGCGCCTTTGAGCACCCGGCCGCCGGCCACGAACGCCGCCGCGACCCCGGTGCCGAGGCTGACGAAGATGGCGGGATCGGCGCCCGCCAGACTGCCCCACCGCCACTCGGCCAGCGCCCCAGCTTTGGTGTCGGTGCCGACCGCAACGGGCAGGCGCCCCAGGCCGTCCGAAAGGAGCTCGGCCAGGTGCAAGTCGCCCCAGCCTGGCACGTTGGGAGCCAGCAAGATCCGGTCGGGCAGCACGATGCCGGGGCTGACCGCGCCGACCGCCGCGCAGCTCCCGCCGCTCAGCAGCTCCCCCCTGCTGATCAGCCTGCCCGCCGCGGCCAGTACCCGCTGGACGACCTGCTCGGCGCCGTGCCGGGCAGCCGTGGCCAGGCGGTCGCGGGCCAGAATCTCCCCCGTCCGGCGGGCGACCGCCAGAGCCACCTTGGTGCCGCCGAAGTCGATGCCAAGCACGAAGTCCTCCCCGTCCGGGGGGCTCCCGCCGCGCGACAGCGCACTCGAGGAGCTCATTGCGGCTGGGGCGGGGGACTGGCCGCTGCGAGCTGCTGTTTCTGCTGGTCCAGGTAGGCCTCCCGCACCAGCTTGGGCCCGAACGGCCACACCCGCAGCACCCGGGCCCAGATCAGGTACGCCACCACACCGGCGGCCAGCCAGATCACCGACAGGATGATCGCCGTCCGGCCGGCCGAGTGGTACACGTAGAGCCAGCCCGCCAGCGCGACCAGGCTGGGCACCGGATACAGCCACTGCCGGTACGGGCGGATCAGGCCCGGCTGGCGGCGGCGCAGCACCGTCAGCGCCACGACCTGCGCGACCGCCTGAACGATAATGATCACGGCAGTCAGCATGTTGATCACGTCGCTCAGGGTGAAGAACGACCCGATCATCGTGATCGCGCCCATCACGAGCAGCGAGACGGTGGGGAACCGGTAGCGGGGGTGGAGCCGGGCGAAGGAGCGGAAGAACACGCGATCCTCGGCGGCGTGGAAGGGCACCCGGGATCCGCCCAGAAGACCGGTGAAGACCGACGCGAACGCGGTGAGCACGACCAGCACGGTGACGCCATCCGCCACCGTGTGGCCCCAGGTGCGCTGAACCACCAGCGAGGCCACCGAGCTGGACTTGGCCACCGTCTGCCAGGGCACCGCGCCGACCACGCTGATATTCAGGGCGAGGTAGAGCACCATCATGGCCAGGATGCTGTAAATGATCGAACGCGGCATCACCCGCCCGGGGTTGCGGAGCTCGTCGCCCATGTACGCCGTGGTGTCATAACCCAGGTAGTCATAGATGGCCAGCACCAGCGCCGCACCCAGCCCGACGAAGAAACCGTGCCTGATCGAGAACGCCCCGGCCGGGTAGTGGAATGCGAGCGAGACGGAGAAACGGCTCAAGCCTGCGGCGATGACGAGCGCCATGGTCACAAGCATGATGATCCACAGCACGGTGGTGATCAGCGCCACCGACTCGATCCGCCGGTACAAGCCGACCACGACCACGACCACGACCACGACCGACAGCAGGTGAACGTCGAGATAGCTCATGCGCGGCCACAAGAACCCGACGTAGTCGACCAGGCCGATCACCCCGGTTGACATGATCAGCGGGATGAACAGGACCGCAGTCCACACGAACAGGAAGGGCATCAGCCGCCCCGTCCGGTACTGGAACGCCTCCCGCAGATAAATGTAGGTCCCGCCGGCGCCGGGCATGGCCGCGCCGAGCTCGGCCCAGATCAGGCCGTCCGCCAGTGCCAGCACGGCCCCGGCAACCCAGCCCACCACCGCCTGCGGGCCGCCCATGGCCGCCACGACCAGCGGGATCGTGATGAACGGCCCGATCCCGCACATCTGCGTCATGTTGACGGCCACGCCCGAGCGAACGCCCAGGTACCGGACGAATCCCTGGCCACTCGCCGGCGCGCTTGCCGGCGCCGCGCCGGCGCCGCCCGGCCTGCCCTCGTTCTCAGCCATCGTGCTCCCCTGGCTCGAATACCTCGAAGCAGAACCTGGCGATTCTGCGGCACGCCCGGCCGCGTCGGCGCAGTCACGGCGCGGCCCGCTTTCCGATGTGTCCCTGTTGTCGCGCCAGAGCGTCGCGCTGTGCCGGTAGATCGGCAGAGTACATCAGCACGTTCGCAAGCTGCGGCCATCTCCGCCTGATCATTTCTTAGGCCGATTATGGTGGTTTGTCAACATAGATGCGAAGGGCGATCGGGACTTTGCGGATAAACGACGCCCTGCGGTCATCCATCGGAGATCGCCCGCGCGAGCCGTTGCGCAGCTCAGTCATTCTCCGGCGAGGCAGTGGTCGCAGGGACCGGCCTGACCGCGCTGACGCGCAACTCAGGCACCAGGGAGCCTGCGCTCGCAGTGGAGGCTGCACGAGCCGCTTCAAGGAGATGAGTGGGACGCCTAAGTCACGCTCGACACGATGCCCTCACTGGGCATCGCCCCGCATCCCGGAGGTTGCACCGGCCCTTCTACTATGCCGGCGCCGGTTTCAGGCGTCTTTCCGGCGGACGTTACTTTTCGTCATCTGGAGATTGGGATTCGGGCAGTCTAGCTTTCGCCATATCACGCGGGTCTCGCAGCGCCCCGCCTCATACGCCTGAGCACGACCGCTGCTTTCCTAGCATGCTATTGTCCCCTTCACCTTTCAGATCCAGGTAAGCCATTAGACCCAGGAATGTTCCTCCAAATTCCTCCTAACTGCGTCAGGGATATGACAAGGCGCCTCGTGGCGCATTAGACGTAGAAATGGTTGACCACCCCGGTGGTCTTCACGATCCACGGATACGACCTGCCGTCGTGATCGCGGCGTTTCTCGGTCCGGAACAGCGGGGTCTTCTCCTGCGCCCGGCCGATGACCAGGACTCCCTCGGTCCGGCCAGCCGCCTGGAAGGCGGCCAGGTGCTCGTGCATCACGTCGTCTTTGCGCTGGCCCTTGGCGAAGTTCACCCACGCGATGCGCTCGCGCTCGGCGAAGCGGTGCACCGCCGCGGTGAAGCGGTCGGTGATCCTGGCCAGCGGGGCGGTCGAGGCGACCGGCAGGCCCAGCTGGCGCTGCACGTAACCCAGCAGCCCGCCCGCGTGCTGCAGTTGCGGGACAAAGACATTGAGGTACATCCGGTCGATGCACTCGACCTCGAACATCACGTGATCGGACAGCACGTCGGCGACGGTGCGCGGTAGCGTCATGACAAGCTCCGGTCGGACGACTCGGCCCCAAGCGGCCACTTACCGCCACAGGCGGCAAATAACGGGACACATGCTTGTCACCGTCTGTCGCCGGCCGGAGCCCTGTCAACCACGCCCACCACCCTGGCATGGCTCGTCGGGCTGGGGCGAAGCCCCGTTAGTATTGGGTACGCAGAAACGCGCCAACGTGGCCTTCCACGTGGAGGCCCGCACACGACACGCAAGGACCGGGCAGGCCAACGCACGGAAATGCCGCGATGGCGGTCGCTCCGCCTTGCCGATCAGCGAGTGGCTGCCAACAGGGCGACGAACGTCGGGCAGGCTTCTATCCATGAGCGCGCAGGATCAGGCCAACGACCAGCGGAGCCAGCGTGACCGGATGCTCGCCGGCGACTCCTACATCGCCAGCGACCCGGAGCTGGCCGAGGACAACCGCCGCGCCATGCGGCTCATGGAGGAGTTCAACCGCAGCGCTGCGGACGCCCCGCAGCAACATCGGCGCATCCTGGCGGATCTCCTCGGAGCGTTCGGCGAGGACGCAGCGATCCGCCCGCCCCTGTACTGCGATTACGGCTACCAGATCCGGGTCGGTGCACGGACATTCATCAACTTCGGCCTCGTGGCCCTGGACGTCGCCACTATCACCATCGGCGACGACGTCCAGATCGGTCCGAACGTGCAGTTGCTGACGCCCGCGCACCCGGTGGAGGCTGAGCTGAGGCGCGCCAGGTGGGAATCCGCAAGGCCCATCACTATCGAGAACAATGCCTGGCTTGGCGGCGGGGTCATCGTCCTGCCGGGAATTACCATCGGCGAGAACACTGTCGTGGGCGCCGGCGCGGTCGTGACCGGAGACTTGCCCGCCAGCGTCATCGCCGTGGGGAATCCAGCACGGGTCGTCCGCAGCCTGTAAGCACCGCACAGTGATGTAGAAAGCTCACGCGCCGGGGATGACGCCGCAACCGACCTCGAAAGCCTGGCGTTCTGCCGTCAAGCAGTTACCCGAGCGACTCGGCCGCTGCGGTCAGCCAACGCCGCCTTGCACGGAGGAGGGGCTCTCTATCCGTTCTGCTCGGCTGCGGTTGTGGAAGGATCTTCCGCGGAACAGGCCAGATAGGGAGCCCAGATGGAAAAAGGCCGAGCAGGCACACGCCGCGAGGAAGATCGCGCCGCTCAGGCTCGCTTAAGGCAGCGGGAGCAGGCGGAACGGGCGGCTGGACGGCAGCGACGGTAGTTTTCAGATGGCTGGCGTTGAAAGGACCGGACTGGATGACCAGGACAGGGCGGCGCTTGGCGGGCTTGCTGCCACGCGGCTCCCCGAGGTCGGCCCACCAGATGCTGCCGCGCCCGATCACCAGTCGTCCTGGCGTGCCAGGCGGCTGCGGCCGGCCGCAGCAGCCGCCGCCGCGGAGTCGTCGTGGCCTGCTGCCTGGAGCGCCTCATCGATCTGCTGTGTGAGCGACCGTGAGGCGAGCTCGTCCAGGTACCTGCGAGCGGCGCGAGCGAAGAACTCTGACCGGCTGATGCGCAGCTCTGCCGCTCCGCGAGCCAGCGCTGTTCCTGCTCGATGCCAGTGACGCCGCGGAGTCCCTGCGCGACGGGACCAGCTGGGAGGTCGAGTATCCCCGCGATGTCTGGCGGGCTGCACAAGCTGCCCGGCATCACGCCCCCATCTGGCCGGCCGTGCCCGCGCGGCCGGCTGCGGTTCGACCGCATCACCCAGCCCTGGCTAGCAGAGTGCGCCGGGTCCGTTTGAGCGCACCAACTGGAGTCGATCTAGCTGGCGGGCGCGCAGTGATCCCGGTGTTCAGGATGTTCTGGGTGTCGGCATTTACGGGGTTTGATGGCCCCGCGCTGATGATCGCCGACGTCGGCCCCGACGCTGTGGACCCGTTGCGGGTCTCGGTGTACGCCGTGAACTGCCCGCCGGCGGGATCGGACAAGGTGATGGTCGTCGAGACTGGCGTCTCCGAGCCCTGGGCGCAGTTGGGCACGCAGCCCTGGATATTGGATGTGCCGGTGCCGGTAGCGCCGGTCGCCGTCCACGACGCCCAGGTGATTGAGGTGACGACGTTCCCGGCGTCGCCACTGAAGTCGATGTAGGCGGGTTCGGTGCCCGTGTAGCCGCCCACGGTGAGGACGGGCAGGGCAGCAGGGGGCGGCGCCTGCCGGGTCACTGTGACCTGCGGTGCCGGGGATGACGGGGCCGGCGCCGGGCTCTACCTGGCCGTCGGCGTGCTGGTCGCGCTGCACGACCGGGAGCGGACCGGGACCGGGCGCTGGGTGCAGACCTCCCTGCTGGAGTCCATGATCGCGATGATGGATTTCCAGGCGGCCAGGTGGACCATCGACCGGGAGGTCCCGCCGCAGGAGGGCAACCACCACCCGCTGAGCGTCCCGATGGGCTGCTTCGCCTCGTCCGACGGCTACGTGAACATCGGGGGCGCAGGCGGGCGGCTGCTGGACAGCCTGTGCCAGGTGATCGGCCTGCCCGGCATTCCCGCCGACCCGCGCTTCGACTCTGCGGCCAAGCGGTCGGCGAACCGTGTCGAGCTCAACGAGCTGATCGCCGGGCGCTTGCGCACCCGGACCACGGCCGAATGGGTGCAGGCGCTGAACGAGGCCGGGGTGCCATGCGGCCCGGTCTACCGCATGGATGAGGTGTTCGCCGACCCGCAGGTCGAGCACCTGGCGATGACCGAGCCGGTGCAGCATCCGGCGCTCGGTCGCCTAGAGATCCTGCGCAACGCGGTGCGGATGACCGACGCGCCCGCCACCGTCCGCTCGCCCAGCCCTGACATTGGGGACCACACCGACGAGGTGCTCACCGAGCTTGGCTATCCGCGCGCACCTGCCGCCCGAGGCTCTCGCGGGAACCGGGGCCATCGACACGGCCGGCGGG
>OBLU010003002.1_pt1 | contig 15342 bp, 14 predicted proteins | sample 1518681 | NCBI WGS metagenome assembly OBLU01 (sample SAMEA3539304, study PRJEB22396) | soil metagenome | biome: tundra; feature: field; material: soil | place: USA | collected 2010-05 | depth 0.15 m
GCGACTGGTTCTGTCACGTGATCGATCCGACGTTCTGGGCGCTGGACCTGGATGCCCCGTCAACGGTGCAAGCGGAGGTGACCGATTATGACCCGGTGAAACAGGGTTTGACCTATCCTCCCACCACGAAGATCACCTTCGAGTTTCCAGCCCGCAGCCAGCGCGGCCCGGTCAAACTGGTTTGGTACGACGGCAATAATCCGATTCCCCGACCCCAGGGTTTTGCGGCCGACGACAAGGTGCCGGGCATAGGGGCAATTCTCTTTGGCGACAAGGGGATGATCATGCACGGTTCTCACGGAGGCGGCGCATGCCAGCTGCTGCCGGAAAACCTCATGGAGCAATACTCCGGCAAGAATGCCCTGCCCGAAAAACTGACCCGGGTCAAGAACCACGCCTGGGACTGGGTGGAAGCGATTCGGGCCGGTCGCCAGGCCGGGTCCAACTTCGGCTACGGCGGTCCGCTGACGCAGGCTGCGCTGCTCTGGGCCATTGCCATCCGCTTCCCTGGCCAAACGCTCAAGTGGGACAATAAGAAGGGGCGATTTACCAACAACGAGAACGCCAACGCATACGTTCACCCCGCGTATCGCAAGGGTTGGAGCCTCTAACGCACGAATCGGATTTCGGTCGGAAACGGGCCGTCCAAGCAAGAGCAAGAATCGAAAAGCATGTATATGAAACGAACACTACGGCTGAGCCGAACGGGGAGACTCGCAGCCTTGGCTGGGCTTCTGGTCCTCCCGGCCTTCGTTACCAGCCTCCGCGCAGCGGACGCTCCGAAGCTAGACCAGGAACCGCCTGTAGTGGATCCCGGCCTCGCCGGCGGCCCGCCCTCGGATGCCATCGTGCTGTTCGACGGCAAGGGCTTGTCCAAGTTCCGCGGCGAGCGCAGTGCCGAGCCGAAATGGAAGCTGGAAGACGGGGTAATGGAAATCACGCGTACCGGCGGCATTCTCTCCAAGGCAGAATTCGCCGACTGTCAGTTGCACGTCGAATGGGCATCGCCGTCGGTCGTTAAAGGCGACGGGAGCCGGTTCGTCAGAAAGGACCGGAACAAACACTGGCAGACAGACTGACAGACTGACAGGATCGCGCTCGCTTCGGTGCTACTTCCGCGCTGTGACTTCCGCGCTTTGGAGGGTAGTTTCACGTTTCTTTGTTTTTCAAAAAGGATCGCCGAGTTGGCGGCGACTTCGGCCCACGTTCATGGACTTCGGCAATGCCCCAGAATCCGCGCGCCTGACGCGACTTGATTTGCATCGGGTCCGATCGGCGGGTGGTCTTGTGCCCTGCAAACCGGCTGCGAGCGATTGACTTGAAGGCCCCCAAATATCCTCACATGGACAGCGCGCCCATTACCTGTTCCAGAACGGCCTGATTCGTCCCGGCCCGCGGTCGCTCAAACTGGCCGAAAAAGGGAGCTTTTCCCGCCACCAGATAAAGTGTCAAACTCGCCGCCAATTTGAGTCCAAATTAGAACGAATTTTTGATCGCGAACTAGGCCTGCTCGGGAGCTGAGTTAGGTTCCCAGCAAGGCTCCGCGAAAGCGCCTGCAAGAGCCCCTGCACAACCCGGCCGGAACGGGACGTTTTAACCTCTGCGAAAGACGGTGGATCCGACGACGTTTTACAGGTTCAAAGGGGCAGCCGTTTCAAGGAGCAGATGTGGAGGTTCTCAGAGGAGGTGAATTTGAAGAGAATTGGAGGTCGGCTTGGGGGAGGTTTGACCGGCGTTTTTGGGGACGAAAGTAACCACCTTTTCGCCGTGAAGATCGGCGCCCGAATTGGCAGTGTAGAGATTTGACCACTTGTCAATGTGTCAGTAAGCGTTCACGAGGAACGCTCATAAGCATAAGTGCCTTCCCTGTCGTCCTGAAACTAGGCGATGCTAAAGAGGCATTCGAGTCCAGTGGGGGCGGGCTGGTAATATCTGCAGCCATCCCGGTTGGTGATGGTGATGGATTTCAGGACGGCAAACCGGTGGCGCAGGCAATGCGCCTCGTTCACGGCGAGGCCGCCGTCGGCTGGCCTTGAGAACCAAACTGTGGAGGCCGAGCCGAGAGGAGTAGGTTCTCTCGACAGTTGGTTTTTTCGGTGTTGACCTTATGGAGCGGAAGGGCATAACCTATTCAGATGAAAGGGTTTGGGTACCGGATTCACGTGGGTCTCTATCCGCTTATGACAAAGCACCTGCCTTCCTTATGCGCCAAAGTCTGTTGCGCCACGCTGGCTCTGCTGCTAAGCGCAGCATCGTTGAGCGCGAGCGATCCCGCCATCTACGCCGGCCTCAAACCGGACGAGTTCATGCGAAACTGGCTCGTGCTCAAATCCATCCCAGTCTCCGTTGAGAAGTCCGGCGAGCCGGCCGAGGAAGTCCAAAAGAAAGCATTCGCCGAAGATTCACTCAAGAGCCAGGGTGGCGAAGCGAAGGCGCGTCCGCGACCCGGCTTGAAGCAAACGATCAACGGGCGCGAACTCGAATGGGAATTAGTCAAGTCCACGCGCGATGTCATCGATCTAATAGCCGGCAATAGCCCGAGCGATTATGCCATTGCTTACGCCTGGGTTGAAATCGAATTGCCAGCGAAAACCAAGGGCGTCCTCGGTCTCGGCAGCGACGATGCGGTGAAGGTTTGGCTCAACGGCAAACTGGTCCATGAGAATTGGATCGCCCGCCCTTGCACTCCCGATGAGGATATTGTGCCGGTGGATTTCGCCGCCGGCAAGAATCAGCTCCTGTTGAAGGTGCAAAATATGCGAGGCGATTGGAGTTTCGCCTGCCGATTGTTGAGCCAGGAATTGCAGGCCAACAAGCTGATTGGCGCGGTGTTGACTAGCGATGCCGAAACCATCCAGAAATTGCTGGCGCAGGGCCTCGATGTAAATGCGCAGGCCAAACCCGGCCTCACGGCGTACCAGGCGGCTCGCCTGCACGGCGATACTGAGATGACCCGATTGTTGGCCAGCCGTGGCGCTGTCACCAACGCCCCGATGCCGCCGCCGGACAAACTGGTTGATACGCTCCTCACTCACGTCATCACGAACGACGCGCCAGGTGCGGCGGTGTTGGTCGCCCAAAATGGGACGGTTCTTTTCAAAAAGGGTTACGGCCTCGCCGATGTGGCCCGCGGTACCGGCTTTGCCCCGGACACCAAATCCCGCATCGGTTCGATCACCAAACAGTTTACGGCCTCGGCAATCTTGAAACTGCAAGAGCAAGGCAAGCTCAGCGTGCAGGACAAGCTCACGAAGTACTTCCCTGATTTTCCGCGCGGCGAGGAGGTCACGCTGCACCATCTGCTCACCCATACCTCGGGCATCCGCAGTTACACCGACAAACCCGGCTTCATGGACAAGGTCACGGCTCCGGTCGAGCCGGATGACCTCATCAAATCGTTTCAGAACGATGCTTACGATTTCGCCCCGGGACAGAAATGGCATTATGACAATTCCGGTTACTTCCTATTGGGCAGAATCATTGAGAAAGTCTCCGGCCAATCCTACGGCGCTTTCCTGACGAAGAATTTCTTCGAGCCGCTGGGCATGACCAATACCGGGGTCCACCGCGCCGGCTTGGCGCTCAAGCACGAGGCGCTGGGCTATCAATACAACGGCGGCGCCTTCACCAACGCGCTGGACTGGGACATGTCCTGGGCCGGTGGCGCCGGCGCGCTCTACTCGACGGTGGAGGATTTATTCCGTTGGAATGAGGGTGTCTTCGGCGGCAAAGTCTTGAAGGAAGCCAGCCTGAAAGCTGCCTGGACACCCGTGAAGACGGAGGATAACAAAGACGACGATTCAGGCAACGGCTATGGTTACGGCTGGTTCAGCGCCCTTACGCGTGGCGCGCAGGAGATTTCCCACGGCGGCGGGCTCAACGGTTTCAGCAGCTTCATCATGAGGCTCCCACGCGAGAACTTCACCGTCGCCATCCTCGCCAACGCACAGCCGGGCGCGGTCGGTGCCGAACCGGGCCGGCTGGCCCATCTGGTCACCGAGATTTATCTCGGCGAGAAGCTCGACCCGCGCCCCACCCACCAGGTCAATCCAAGCGTTTCGCCAGAAGCTTTTGATGCTCTCGTCGGCCGCTACGACTATGGCATGGCGGTGATGACCGTGACCAAAGAAGGCCGGCACCTTTACGCCCAACTCGCCGGTCAGCCGCGCGTCGAGATTTTCCCAAAATCGGACACCGAGTTTTATTGGAAGGCGGTGGATGCGCAAGTGACGTTCGTTAAAGACAATCAGGGCAAAGTAACCAAAGCGGTCCATCATCAAGGCGGTCAAACCATCAATGCGCTACGACTCGAAGATTTGAAGGAGACGAAGGTAGATGCGGCAACGTACGATGCCTTGGTTGGCAAATACGATTATGGCGCGGGCGCGGCCATCCTGACCGTGACCCGCGAAGGCGACCGCTTGTTCGCACAGTTAACCGGCCAGCCTAAATTCGAAATCTATCCCAAATCCCCCACCGAGTTCTTCTGGAAAGTGGTGGATGCGCAGATTCAATTCGTGAAGAACGATGCTGGAAAGATCACCAAAGCCATTCACCATCAAAGCGGCCAAACGTTGGAGGCCCCAAAGATCGAGTGAGTCGAAGCCAGCCTCGTGCGCGGGATTTGATCGTGGGATCGCGGCGCGGTAGACAATCGCACACAGTTGCCCCGGCGTGCTTGGGTGCCGAGTGCGGCGCAACGTCATGATCGATAGCCGGTGACTTCGTAGCGACCGGAGGTCATCCGGTAACAGGAGAGGGCGAAAGACTTTTGCCGGGTGTTTGCGCCGATTGAGTCGGAGCAGATGGTCAGCATGCTCGCGCCGTTGGTATTCAAGATTGTGGTGATCGCTGACCAAACCGCTAAATTGGTGGAGGTAATGAAACTCTTCGCGCCCCGCTGTGCCTCGACCTGACCTAGACCAAAGCAGGTGTTGACCGGCTTGGCGCAATGGACATTTACGGGACCGCCAACCGATAAAACTGCTGTGGCCCAGAACCCCAATTTGTGAAGCCGAAATTGGTCCCGGCGTTGGCGACCCTCCCCAAGGTAGACCACGTCGAGCAAAGGTTTGTCGCGCCTTGAACCGAGTAAACTACATTGGTCAGCCCCGTCCAGTGCAGGTTCTGGCTGGCGTTCGAGATTGCGGCTGGCCAAATAGGTGAAAGGACGCCCTCGCGGTTGACAGGCGTTGACTGCTCTGGCGTGTCGCGCATCCGCCCCAACTCCAGCGCCACTCCGCACTCAATTGAAGTGGCCGATAGCTAAAAAGAAGCCTAATGGTTCCCATCGCTCACCCCACCGTCTTTTCGCGATCGTGTGCCCGTTCCGGTGTACAACGTCGCCTGTCCGGCGTGGGCAATCAGGTAGCAAACAGCTAAAAAAGAAGCCTGCCCACCCGGGCAAACTTCCTTTGATTTCTACGCCGGCCGCCGCTCATAACGGCACGCCATCTTTTCCCGGGTCGCTCTGATGTTGAGGCGCCATTGGGGCGACCGTTGTAGTTGCTGCAGCAGTTCCTGCCCCATGAACGATCGGACGGCCACCGAAAGCCGGTTCTTGTGGGTCTGGATGGTCGATCGACTCACGCCAGCGGCGTGCGCCACCTCCAACAGCGGGCGTTCATCGGCGAGGCACTGGAGGATGGTTCGGGCCAGTTCATCCAGCATTCCGGTAAAGGCCTGCCAATCCAGGTTGCGGGCACCGGTGGCCGATGGATCCTCGGCTTCACAGGCCAGCACCTCGTCCAAGGCCAAAGGTTCCTCGCTGCCCTCTTCGTATTTAACCGGCTCCTCCAACGACATGACCCGACAACGGGCCACCATCTGTGTGCGCGGGGACAGGACGTCGGTCTTGGATTCACCCGTGCTGCGCCGCCCAGACCGCACGAGCTTAGTGGCATAATAACTGATGTTGCCGGCGCTGACCTTCTTGTCCCGGGCCTCCGCGCTGGCCAGCAGCGTGGCGGCGATGGCGATGCCGTCCTGCTCCAATTCACCCATGTCGTCGGCGCCGACCTGGGCCGCCGAACTGGCCAAGGAGTTACGAATTCGCGGGGCTATTTCCTGAACTAACAGTTCTCCAGCTTGTGGACTCATAAGTGGTTTTTGCTCCGTGTAGATGCGTACAAGCAAAAAGCCCCTTCCCGGAGCTGGGAAGGGGCTTTGAGATTGACCGGGAATCGAACTGTCCCAAGGGGGCGGCCGGCTGCGGTCAAAGCGGAAATTTAGAGAGAGGAAGGATCAATGGTGGGTGGGGATTCAGAGAACCAAGAATGAGCCGAGCCTCGGGCAAAGGCTTATAACACGGGCCAGGGGTGCATTGCACTTCATTCGCTTGCCGGCGGCTCCTTGTCAATCCGCGGTTTTTAATCTAGCTATTGGGCCGTGAGCGACAAGACACCTGCAATTCACTGCCGCGGCCTGGTCAAAGATTACGGCGCAGTGCGGGCAGTCGACGGGCTGGATCTCCAGGTACAAGTGGGTGAGTGCTTTGGTCTGCTGGGTCCAAACGGTGCCGGCAAGACAACCACGGTTGAGATCCTCGAAGGCTTGCTCCCCGCTACTTCAGGCCAGGTCGAGATCCTCGGGCGCACCTGGCAATCCGATGCTGATGGGCTGCGCCAGCGGCTGGGAATCTCGCTGCAGGAAACCACCCTCTCGGACAAGCTGACCGTGGAGGAAACGCTGCGCCTCTTTCGGTCGTTTTATGCCAATGGGCCGGAAGTGCCCAGCCTGCTTGAGCTGGTCTCCCTGACCGACAAACGCCACACGTGGTATTCAAAACTGTCCGGTGGCCAAAAGCAGCGGCTGGCGGTCGCCTGCGCCCTGGTTGGCGACCCTGAGATTCTGTTTCTGGACGAGCCCACCAGCGGGCTTGACCCGCAGTCCCGGAGACAACTCTGGGGTTTGATCGAGCGGTTCAAGGGCGAGGGGCGCGCAGTGCTGCTCACCACGCACTACATGGACGAAGCGCAACGGCTGTGTGACCGGGTCGCCGTCATCGACAAGGGCAAAGTCATTGCGTTGGGAACCCCGCGGGACCTTATTCAATCGCTGGGAGGGACGGACGTGGTCGAGTTCACCTGCGATGGGCAGGTGGAGGAAACCCGCATGAGCGCCTTGCCGGGCGTGCATGCGGTGAAAAGCAGCAGCGATGGGTTTTCGCTGACGGTCGAACAATTGCACAAAACCCTGCCGCTGCTGCTCAACCATCTCCAGCAAACAGGGCACACACTGTCGGGTCTCTCCACCCACCATGCCACGCTGGAAGACGTCTTCGTCAACCTGACCGGCCGGCAACTGCGCGATTAGAATGACGCAACTAAAACGCACTTCCGGGCGCCAGCATCCGTTATGGCAATTGACGCTCATGCGCTGGCGCATCTTCGCGCGTGAACCCGCGGCCATATTCTGGACTTACGGCTTCCCGATCGTCCTCGCCCTGGCGTTAGGCACTGCTTTCCGTAACCGGCCACCCGAGCCAGTCGAGGTCGCCGTTGAAGCATCACCCGGCGCGGAGGCATGGCGCGACGCCCTCGCGAAGAGCCCCGTCATGCATGTGCGCTGGCTTAACTCACGCGAGGCGCACGAAGCTCTGCGTTCCGGCAAAGTTTCCCTGGTGGTCGGCGCCGGAGAGTCGCGAACGTACGAGTTTGACCCTACCCGGCCCGAAAGCCGTATCGCCCGGGCGCTCGTAGATGATGCCTTGCAGCGCGTGGAGGGTCGCCTCGATGCGACGCCCGTGAAGGACCAGCTTGTCACCGAGCCTGGGTCGCGCTATATCGATTTTCTGATCCCCGGCCTGCTGGGGTTCAACTTGATGTCCAGCGGCCTGTGGGGCGTGGGCTTCGTCCTGGTTGAAATGCGTGTTCGCAAGCTGATCAAACGCATGACTGCCACGCCCATGTCGCGCGCTCATTTCCTGCTCTCCTTCGTCATGGTACGGGCGCTCTTCCTGCTCGGAGAATTGCCGCTTTTGCTCGGGTTCGCCTATTGGGTGTTCGCCGTACCGATCCGGGGCTCGCTGCTGCTCATTGTCGCCCTCAGCACCCTGGGCTCGCTGGTATTCGCCGGCCTGGGGCTGCTGGTGGGCTCGCGGGCGCAAAACACCCAGACCGTCGCAGGTTTGGTTAATCTGGTCACCCTGCCCATGGCCATCTGCTCCGGCGTGTTCTTTTCCGCCGCCCGTTTTCCTGACGTGTTCCAACCGCTTATCAAGGCCTTGCCGCTCACGGCGCTCATCGAAGGGGTGCGCGCCGTCATGCTCGACGGTGCTGGGTCTGCCGCGGTCGGGCGGCAGGTTGCGATCATGCTGGTGTGGGGCGCGGTCTCTTTCGGTGTCGCCCTTCGACTATTCCGCTGGCAATAAGGCGGAAGGCCAAATCGTTACGCGCTGAGGAGGCGGCGGCGTGAAGCTCTTCCTACGTGTCGTGCTTGGATGAACTACTGTTTGGTCTCAAAGGCTGGAAGGCCGTGGTGGTTACAATTACGTCCCCGGCCGGCTTCATTCCACCAGCCTTTGAATAAGATGACTCACGGATAGAGCAAATACACCACCGCGCCCTTCTTCAACTCGATGCTAACCCTGCCGGCCTGGACTTGGAGGTCTCTCTGCTCGCCAACCCCGTTGATGTGGGTGACCCGCTGCGCTGGCGTGGGAAGCTCTACCCGGGCATCCGCCTGCGGACTCCATAATGCGATTGTCTCACCTGAATTTCCCGCTGTGGGCCTGAAATTGAAGGCTAGAACGCCTTGCGGCGCCGGCACCGGCCCGACCAAGCGCTTGCCTCGGAGCACCCGCGTCAGGGTCGCGTAGGCGATGTATGCCGGTTTCGGGCTAAAGTCGTTATAGACGATGCCCATCTGGTGCTCGAAGTAGATTGGGTCGTCGCCGTCGTTTCTGAAGTCGTACCAAAAGGTCTTGGGCTCGACTCCGGAAACGATCGCGCACAAGTAGCTGCGAGCGATGAGCTCGGCTTGGGTGCGCAGGGTGTTGGAGGCGAAATCCTGCCGTAGCGTGTTGTGGGGTGTGTGCGTAGCCCAGCCCATTTCGGTCAGCCAGACCGGTCGCGGCTTGCCGTCGGGCAGTTTCACCTGGTCGGACACCTTTTTCAGGTCCTCGATAAACGCCAGGTCGTTGAGATGAACGCGGTATGGATGGATGGTTAGGATGTCGAATGGGGCGTGCAACTCGAGCATCCGGCTGATGAACTTCTGATCGATCCCGGCGGTCGAGAGTCCAAGCACTTGCGCTCCCGGATCAATTTCTTTGACCGCCGCATAGCTCTTGGTCAGCAGTTGGGCGTACAGGTCTTTCGGCCCATCCCAGAAAAAGATGTTCGGCTCGTTCCAGATCTCCCACTGCTGGATTTCCTTGTGGTAACGCCGAACCATTACCTTCAGAAACCGCACGTAATCCTCGATTCCCTCCAAGGTATAGGGCTTGGTCCAGCCGGTCCAGGAACCGACGATGGCATAAACGGTAATGCCGTTGCTCCGGGCACAGGCCACCAGGTTGTCGTAGTACGTCCAGTCGAACTGCCTGCGCTGCGGCTCGATGCGGCCCCAGGAAAAATCCTCCCGCGACCATTTCACACCCGCGTCACGTGCCATTTGCGCCGCGCGTTGCATCAACGCCAATCCTCTGGCATCGCCTCCATATCGGTTGAGATACACCCCCATCCCGAAAGGAGATTCCGGCTCCAGCGCGGCATCGCCCTTCTCGTCCAACCCAGCCACCCACGCCGCGCGCGCCGGCGCCACCTCTTGGCCGGGAATGTCCAGGCTGATTTCGGCTTCTAGGAACCTTCGGCGCGCCCTTTCCGCTTCCTTGATTTGTAATTTAAACTCCACAGGCTCGGATCTCGCCGGCACGGCCGCGGCCTGCTTCCCCCGTCCGAGTTCGTTACCGTCCCAGTCGCGCAGCACCCAATGGAGTTCCCCATCGAGTCGTGTGGCGCTCAATGCTCGTGCATGCACCACATAATAGGGGTCATTCCGCCCGCCGCGGCTTTCTGCTAGCAGTACGCATCGCCTCCCTTCCGGACAGGATGCATCCACAATTACTTCGAGCAGTTCCAGCGTACAAGGTAAGGCACTATTCCCGCTTCCCAGCCCGATTTCCCCCAGCCGCAACGGACCGTGAATCTTGCCGTCGTTCTCGCCGCCATGCCATTCCCAGCCCGGGCCCGGCGGACCATCGGTCACTAATTCCTGTTCACCGTCCCCGACAAATTCTCCAACAGTCTTCTGGAAAGTCATGAAATGTGTCTGCAGCACCAAACGGATCGGGTGCCCCTTGGCGCTGCCCCGCACTCGCAGTCGAATCTTTTCCACGTTGCCTAAAAGCACGTGGTCGGGGACCCTCAAGGAAAGCCAGCGAGCGCCCTCGGAGAAATCGGCCATCCATGTCCGGCCGTTCAACCGGGTGGATCCGCCGTTGCCGTCGTTGCGCATGTGCCATCCCTCCACGGGCTCAAAGCGGTAAGCCGGGTACGACACCCGCGCGATGGCCTCCTGGGCATTCACTAGACGCAGGTCGTCGAACAACAGCGCCCCCGTTGTCTGCAAGCCATGGTCAATGTTCAAGGCCAGCATCTTGGGCCTTCCGCGTACCTTGCCATCGCCTGGTCCACCCCAATGAGCCGTCCATCCGCCAAACGGAATCGTGACGAGTACCCAACGGCCCTCAGGACACTCAACAGGCTTCTGGAACGTCTGCCCGTACGAATCGCTGTATCGAATTACGAAATCATTGCCTTCCGGCCGCTTCAGCCATAACCGCAGGCCGTTCCACTCGCCCGTTTCGTCCGCGCCGCTCTCCGGCATTTGCAGGATCGCCCCTACGTAATTCCCTCCGCCCATGAAATCGAACGTCAACTTCCCGCCAAACTGTCCTTCATGTGCCGCCTCTGTCGACCGTTCGAAGCTTCCTTTGGCGCCTGGAAACTCCGCGCCGTTTGAAAACGTCCATCGCGCCGGCTGGTAGCCTCCTTCAAAATCCTCCAGTTTGGTCCCGGTCTCCGCCGCCACTGCCGGACAGACAAGCCAAGGAACAAGCAACACAGGGACTAATCCCAGCAGCAGCGATATTCGCATGAACTCGAAAGCTATGCCGGAGGCCGACCTGGCGTCAATCGTCTCTCGATCGGCGCGCTCCAAAACGCGAGCACCACAACGCACCCGCCAACATAGCCTGCGATGTCTTGTGGCTTTCCCAATCCACTTGAGCGAAGCGCTCACTGATTGTAGATGTTGGTTATGCCGTTATTGAAACTCGAAACCACGGTTGTCCTCTCTGAGGATAAACGGAACGCGCTGCTCGACTCGCTCTCCAAAGCCGTCGCCGAGACCATCGGTAAGCCGGGGCAATACGTCATGGTCGCCGTCGGCTAGGCCACCATGTTGATGTCCGGCAACGCGGGAGCCGCCGCCTTCGTAGATGTCCGTAACATTGGCGGGTTGAACGACGAAGTGAATCGAAAGCTCTCGTAGAAGGTCTGCAAGTTGTTGAACGATACTCTCGGTATCCCGGGAAACCCTGTTTATTTGAACTTCACTGATGTCGAAGCGAGAAACTGGGGTTGGAACGGGAGCACGTTCGGGTGATGGCGGTGCCGCTGCCCGAGGCCAAAGGAACTTACGTTCTGATCGCCTCAGTGGCGCAGATGAAACGCCTGGAGATTGGGCGCCTTGGAGCTTACGACATCGTTCCTGGCTTCTACGCCTACGTGGGGAGTGCCTTTGGCAGTGGAGGGCTCCGGCCGCGCCTTGGTCACCACCTGGAATCAACCGCCTCCCCGCATTGGCATATTGATTACTTGCTCGGGGTGGCTGAGCCAGTGGAGGTCTGGTACACGACGGCAACACAGAAATTCGAGCATCAGTGGGCTAAACTGCTGGAAGAGGCGCCGCATTTTCGTGTGCCGATTCCCCGGTTCGGTTCCTCAGATTATCACCGCAGCCGATCGAGTCATCCGTTTTACTCAAAGCGCCGACCGTCGTTTGGTTGGTTTCAGCAGCAAATCCAGGAGCAGTTCGACGACGTTCAGACGCAGCACCACCTGATAACACTCCACAACGGAGCCGGGCTCATCCAGGGTCGTTGAATATCTGCGACGCCGCCCATTGCGGCATGCCCTTGACACCGAGAACAACGGCGAGTGCGTGGAAATCCTGAGCGGTATCGGCGGCCAAGCCGTTATCGCCAACAATGAGGCAGAACGGGAAAGCTGGTAGTCGGTGAGCCCAAAGCAGATGGTTGTTTCGGGCTGATAAGGATATAATTGACAGGGTCCAACTGGCTTGAAATCGCTCGAAATGGCGAGAAGGAGAGGTCCAATAATGGCCAAGAAGTGGCCAAGACAAGATGCTTAAGACTTTCATAACTTGTGTAAGTCCCTGATTATAAGTGGCGCACCCAGTAGGAGGTGAACCTACCTTCTGATCCGTAGTCAAACAACTGCTCCTGGTCCCAATGGGCCGAGCGACGGAACCATGCGGCCCCACCGTCGTTTGCTTCATTTTCCTGTCCTCGACCAACGGTCCCAAAAGGCCCAAAATGGGTCTCAGTTTTCGCAAGTAGTATCAAATGGCAGTATCAAATCAAGGTCGACACTTTGGTTCGCCCATTACCCGTGTTGCCAAACTCGAAAAGCTGGCATGATTGCGATTTGGCATCATCATGCCCAAGGACATTTCGCGAATGTCCATTAGCTGACGAACAAATCTCGATGGACTCCCGTTGTTCAAGGCTAATGGATCAATCTGTAGAATCGGTGGTCGCCAGTGATGGTATTTGTCACTGCGTAATTGCTTCCAGCGAGAGCGGGCGTATTCGTTACAGGTGTCCAAAGTTCCTTTCCGGCCAAATCCGTCGTGGACTGAAGCGTGTAGGAGGGCTGTGCTACGGCCGTGCCGCGAACATGCGCGCAAGGCAGGACCCTCAATCGAGGTCACTTGCCGCGCATTAACGTGGTCAGCTCGTTCAGCTTCTCGGCCAGGTGGAGAACCGTGTACTGGAGTCCGGCGATCTTCTGAATGGCCCACGACTCAAAAACTATCCGGGGATCGATCTCTCCGGGATACTTTGCTTGGTATTGACGAACGAAGTTAAAGAACTGGCGCGTCAGTTCTTCAGTCTTGGCATCGATGTCTCGAAGTGCGGGGTCTGGTTTCGGCTTTCTCATGTTAGGCGCTGGGGGAGAGGTTGCGGTTCATATTTCACCGTTCAGCATGACTTTTCATGGTCGAACCGCAAGGCAAAAGCCATGCCTAGGGCAACGGCGCGCGGGATCTCCACGCGTTACGCAAATCGATAAAGCCGTTTCATCTAAGGACAACTGCGAGCCACGTTTGAGATGAGCATCGCTGTTGAAGCCTCATGATCTGACACCGATCTCGAGTGGAGCGCGTTGGACCCATTAGTCCGGCTCGGAGGTGCTGGGTCAACCTTCGTCCCGTGCAAAGGTAAAAACGAATTGCGCTCGGGGCGCTTTCAGATCGCGCCAATAGTTCTCCTCGTCGGTGGGGAGGCGTTCCACATGGAAGGGGAAAGCCAACTGGACGACCGCAGGCCCGCGCAGGATCACGGCCAACTTACCCCGGAAGTTGGCCGTTCCCTCGCTGCTCCCGTCTCGGGAAGTCAGCGAATCCAGATGCACGCAGACGACACCGATTCTCCTGTCGAAACGCACGAGCAGCCCCTCGAACAAGACGGGCAGATCACCCGCTTGGCTGTTGTCCGGGAGAAATAGCTCTCCAACGGGCATAAATACGAGTCCCCTGTGGTCCTTGCGAGTCGGTGGGGTAAACGCCTTTGCCGCCACCCGGCCATCCTGGCCGATCAGACCATCGAGCGTCCGATCAATGGCCCATTTCGGCCTATGAGTGCTTGGAGTGCTCATCCTTGGAATTAGCCTGCAAAGGAGATGCGGTGGCAGAGCCGTCGGCCGCGAACGTCCAGGAACGGCTGATAGCGTTGCATCACCTCGGTGCTCCCTGGCGGCCAGGCCAGACGCTTCGCTCACGGCTTCAGGAACTCCCGAGAGGGTCGATCGGCCGACAAATGCCGCTGGCCGAAAGCCCCAGCGGCGCGTTTACTGCGGCCATTCACCGTCGGGCTCGCGACCGACACTTCCCTCAGTGAAGCGCGACCGCAGGAGGTCAGGAATACGTGCGCGCGCGCGACGAATCTCCCGGATCGCTCTGGCGCCGACGGCCGCGCATTGAATTGCTCAGGATGAATCGCAAGTGCCACCGAACGTTTTTCCCCGACAGCACGAGTGTGCCGAGATGCAGCAGCACGCGTCCTCCGCGGCTGGCACTGAGGCGTATCAAGAACTGTTGTTGCTCAATCTTATTCATATGTTTTGAAAGCACCTGCGGGTTCCTGCCATTGGCGCGATCACTTCCGGGCGGCGCGAGTGCGCCTCCCATGGGCCTTGGCCGGACCTGAATCGGCCGATTACTACGCGCCGCACAAAGACGCCTATGCTTTCATCTGTCTTTCCGCAGTTCCCGGCAATTACGTTGCGCGAATTTGCGACTTTTTCACTGAGTGGCTCCGCCCAACTCAGGCCCGGTTCTGCTGCCCGTCCCCTAACAGCGAAGGTCAAACCATAGTAAGTTCCCTCGATCACCTGCTCCGAAAGACGCAACTTCTCAACGCACTGAACCGTGTGAAACGGGCATCTCACGCTTGCAGGTTAGGCTGCAGCTAAAGGGGACGGTGCTCGGAGATTGATCCAGGCAACCGGCAAACTGAAGGCGCTTGGCAAGCGCCCACGTTGCGGCCAACCATGCAATAAACTTCTCATTAGCACTCGAACTAATCTACTTGCTTATCTAGACGAATGGGGCGATATTTAGGTCGGTATTTGAATGTGCGTCGCTTCGGCTGCGGGTCTCGCCAGAAAATCGCGAATGTCGGATTGAGAGGCTGGACCGGAGGCCGCGCCGCTCCTGGGCGTGGATCACCGGACTTGCTCAGTGGATGCTTCGCGGTGGCTCTGTCGAAGGCGTGATCGGGTCACGCCCTTTTGACCTTCGCAGTTCGTCGCCCGCTGAAACCAAAGCGAACATGAATGCGAAGCGGACCTCGGCGGCGCGGGGAACCTGGTTCCTCCGCGAAACTCCCTCTCCCTATGACGCTCAAGCCCCACCGGCTAAAACCCGCGTGGCCGTCTTCGGCAGTTTCATGGGCGGCTATCACGTTCTCCGGGAATTCCTCTCTGAGCCTCTTGCCCGACGCGTGACCGTGGTCGGGGTGGCAACGGACGACCCGACTCAGGAGTTCACCCACGCCAGCGTTCGGCTTTGGAAATATCCTCACGAACGCGC
>OBLU010003003.1_pt1 | contig 15337 bp, 11 predicted proteins | sample 1518681 | NCBI WGS metagenome assembly OBLU01 (sample SAMEA3539304, study PRJEB22396) | soil metagenome | biome: tundra; feature: field; material: soil | place: USA | collected 2010-05 | depth 0.15 m
TTTTTCCCTAACCTTTACTTCTTGCCTACCCCCCGTGAGAAATGCAGGCTAGCGGCTCCTCTCCAACTCTTACAGGAGCTCCGTAACTACCTCCAGCACTTCGATCAGACAGGCCACCTAGGCGAGAGTGACACTTGCAGCAATTAAAAGCCTCCTCCGTGCCAGGATTGTCGAAGTCGAAGCCGAGCTAGCGCGCATGGATAAAAGACCATAGATACAACCCGCCAAGATCAAGATCTAGATAGAAAGCCATATGTTCTACCAGTAGCTCGGTCGCGTCTCGCGGTCCATTCTCCGGCCACGCGGCGGATATGTTCGTTCTACCCCGAGCCGCTTAATGGATTGCCTTGGATGACCGCCTACCCAGAAATAACCGGTTGATCACCACCTGCGGCGAAGTGTTGTCAAAGTTGAAACTTCCGGCTTGGCCACATCCTCCCGGAACAAGCATTCGGCTTGTCAATCGAGAGCCTCTGCGCTGATTGGAGGCATTTTAGAACAGGAAGTGCCGTAAGCTGAATCGGACAAGATCGCGGAATGGACGAATAAATAATGATGTAGTGACTTGCCACAAAAATGCATGAAAGACTCGTAAGTCAGATAAGCCACAACACGCGCGTGAGCGCATGTTGTGGCTTATCTTTCCTTCCCTGGCGATCGCAACTTCGATAGTCGAAGCTGGTCGGAAGTTTCTACTTCTGCTTCGCACCCGCAGGCTCAAGAGCGCCCGGTAGATATCCCGGACATTTTGCCCGATCACTCCGAGCGCATGCAGCTACTTATGCGAACCAGCGAGAACTTCCTTGGAATGCGATGCAGCGAGGATTTCCTTCTGGTTTCCGAGAATTGTTTTCTGATTCGCGAGAATTTCATTCAGAATACCTTGGTTCCGAAGAATTGTTGCCTGATTCTGAAGCAGCGTTTTCTGGTTTTCCAGAATGGTCGCCTGATGGCCGAGGATCGTCTTTTGGTTCGCTAAAACTTCATGTTCTGACATATTTGCTCCTTTGGGGTTACCTACGCTTGCAGTTTATGACGGATATGAACCCTGGCTTGTAGCCTGACAAGGCTCTATCTACGTCTGCAAGAGTTTGAAAGCACTGATTAACTGAGGTAGGTCGAGATATGACATCTGCTTACCTAGCAATTAACTATAGTGATTATACTCTTATGACGTTGCAGGAATTCCCACTATTGCGGGGCTCCGGTCGAATCACCGCCCACACGGAAGTAGCCCCCCAAACGGCTTACTCCTGTTGGGCCACAACCCACCCGGAACCTCTAACGAAGACCGATAAATCTCCTCTCCCAGCGAATTTCCTGTTGTCATTAATCTTCTTGCACACCATCCGCAGAAGGCACATCTAAGAGTCCAGAAATCAGGACCAATTGGGCACCCGAACGGAGCATTCGAGTCTCGAAGCGAAGATAATGAAGTCTTCGCAACCAGAAGCCACTTCCCACCATGAAGCCAGGCATGCGGTAGTTGCCTATTCTCTGGACATTGAGTTTGACGAGGAAGCACTGACAATCAAGCCGACTACTGATTACGCCGGTTGTTTACATAGCATCGGACTAACTTTAGGGTTCGGGTTGTGGTAATTCGTCAACAATATCGACGCCGTGAATTACTTCAATGGCGGACGGTGAAGATGATAGCTTATCCCCAAATTAGCATTCATTACGTCAAGGCCAGGATTTACGGGCACGATAAAGGCGTTTGAGAAGTGGACATCGCTGAACAGGCCTAAGCGCAGATCCATCCGCTCGGTAAGTCTAGTCTGCACACCTATGGCAGTTTGAAAACTGAAGTTTTCATAGGTCGCCTCTGGCGAGGGAACCTTTTGGGTGAAGACGAGAATTCCGCCTTTGGCCGTAAAATAGGGTTTCCACGAGGCTTTGTCGCTTCGCCACATCATGCGAAAGCCAATTGGCGAAATCTCCAAACCAGGAACCCACCTCTTGGCAGTGGTTAGCGGATCACCCCATATATCATCTTTGGCAGGTTCCATCAGAACAACGATTGGCAGAACCTCCGCCGCATAATCTATCCGTGCCTTCAGAAAGTAACCCCAAGAATGGCGATCGTACTCCACGCCCGCGGTGAAGAGTTTGCAGTCCTGCCCGCCCGCAAAGAGACGCCAATTTCCATACGAAGCCAAGGACTCAACGACGAGTTCGCTCTCGACCGGCTGTCGTGCCGGGATCTTCCTTTCCACCGCAGCACCGGTCTCTGAAACGGAATCCGTCAACGCCGGGTTTTCCGCATCTGAAAGGTCTGCTGTCCCCTGTGGATGTGCGAGTTGACTGGCAAGCAGCCAGCAGGCCGCTAGGCCATATATCCCACAAAGACGCGCGCATTCCCGGAGAGAATTCCTGCGCTGTTTCCCAGGCAACAAGAAAGCATAATTGGGCGCTCTAAGCAAAGAGACATCCGTGAGCGGGTTTTCTCATTGTTAGACACGATCTTAATGCTTTGTCGAATAAAGAGTTCGAAAAAAATCATGTGCTCGAACAAGCTCTGGAACGAGCAAGGATGGGGTGCCGGCGACTTCTGTACCAGTTGTCATTGAGTGATATCCGGCTCCAAGTGGGAATCAAGCCCGAACAGCTTCGCACTTGTGTGGAATGCGATGCGGGCAAATCTGAAAAACTCGCGAAGCACCACCATCAGAATCTGTAGCGCAGGGCTACCTGCATCAGGCGCGGCGGCATCGCGCTAACAGCCTGCCCGAAAGTGGCGCTTGAGATGTTGCCCTCGACCGCAGCCGCGCCGAAGAATTGCGCGTGGTTGAAGAGGTTGAAAGCCTCTGCCCTGAACTCCAGCGCGCGATTGTCTTTGACCAGAAAACTGCGCGACAGAGTGGCATCGAAGTCTTCGACGCCGGGTCCTGAGAAGAAGCGTCGGCGCGCATTTCCCATCGTCCCCAGAGCTGGCAGCGTCAATTGACTGGCATCGAACACAGCCACGCCTCCTCGCGGATCGGTATGCAAGTTGAGCGTTTTTCCGCTCCAGTTGGGCGTGTCGACGCCGTTGTTGTTGATGCCGTTCGGAATCGTGCCCAGCAGCGACGTGTCGTTGTTGTTGAGCAGGGTCACAGGCAGTCCCGAAGTGAAGCGCGCGATCCCCGCCACCGCCCAACCTGACGCCAACGCACGCAACCGCCCGCTTGAGTTGAATGCAGGAATCTCGTAATGAAAGGTCGTCACAAGGTTATGCCGCAGGTCGAACGAAGAAAGGCCGTGGCTCAGCGACGGGTCAACAGGATTCACAGGCTCGGGCAATCCCGCCGATTCATCCAGCGATTTCGAAAACGTGTAGCTGGCTAGCATCTCCAAGCCGTGCGACCGATGGTTGAGCGTAGCTTCCAGCGCGTTGTAGCTCGAGTTTGCAATTGTCCTCTGCAGTTCGACACTTCCAAACGCCGCGCTGAATTGCGTCCGCGCGCTTTGTTCATTAAATGGTCCGCAAGCTGGAGCAAGGCTCAGGCACAGCGCAGGATCGGCAGGATTGGCCTCGTCAAGCACCAAAAGGTGATGCGCAGACGCGCCCACATAGCTGACAGTAGCCAGCGTGGAAGATCCCACTTGCCGTTCGACGCTCGCCATCCAATGCTCGGCATATGGCGTGACGTCGCGCGGATCGACGGCAGGAATCCCCACCAGCGGTTCGAATTGGCTCCAGTCCACATTCCCATTCGGATGCGCGCGGCTGGCGCCATAAGATACGTTTTGCAGTGGAAATCGTTGCCCCGCATCAGAGCCCGTCGCCGCGACGGTAAAGGGTGATTCAAATAGCGGCGGCGCCGCGGAAGTATACGTGTAGCCGTACGGCGGATTCGCGCTCATGATTCCTGCCGACAACCCTTCATACGCGGTGTAAAACATCCCGTAGCCCAGGCGAACGCTGGTCCGTCCTGCGGGCCCTGCAATCTTGTGCAACCATGGCGCTTCAAAATTCGGCGACCACGCCACGCCAATTCGCGGCGCAAGATCGTTTCGCGCTGGTGCCAGCGACTGCGGCACGCCGGGATCGCCAGGAAATACCAGCCCCTCCGGCGCGCCCGGAAATACCTGCGACTGCTCGCCCTTCACCAGCGTCTGCAACTGGTTGAATTTCTCCCGCCAGGGGCGAATGCGGTCCCAGCGCACGCCGTAGTTGAGCGTGAGGCTGCTCCTTGGCTTCCAACTGTCCTGCGCAAAAGCCGCCATGTAGAGGTTGCGGTTGTAAAAATCGCGCGCTTGCCCCTGCGTATAGCTTGATGGCACGCCCAGCAGGAAGTCGGCAAAGTCCAATCCCGTTTCCGACCCGTTGAAAGCAAAACTGCCGTTAAAGATTACGGCGGGGTGACTATTGATCTGGTTGGAGTGGATCTCGCCGCCCACCTTGAGACCGTGCTTGCCAGTTATCCGTGAAAACGCGTCACTCACTTCGTAGATGTTATCCGCCTGCACCAGCGCAGTGGTGTCCACGCCCATGGTGAAGTCGTTGAAAGCGATATTTTCGATGCCTTCCGTCGCAGGCTTCAGCGCCACGATACCGGTAAATCCCTGCGCAGCCAGCGATGGCCCCACGCCGCCCCGCGGCTGGCCCACTGCATTTCCATTGCGCATGAAGCTCGTGTGGAATTCATTCAGCGTTGCATTTCCAAACGTCATGATGTGCGCTACGCTCACCAGTTGTGCGCGTCCATCGGAGGTCGCATCAAAGCCCGGCACACTCGCCCCGCCTGTACCTGTCGGATATGGATTGTCGAGCGAATAATTGTCGAGAAAGTAGTAGCCGGTCAGAGTGCCTTTGCCATGGCTCCAATCCATTCTCATTGCCTCCTTGTCGTCCGTCAGCGTCTCCGCCTGCGCAGCGGTTGTGAAGAGCCCCCCCGCATTGGGCTGCGGAATCGAGGCCAGCAGATAACTTGCAGGCGCCGACCATGCCGATTGCGGAATCTTTCCGTCAGGAAAAACTGAGGTATACGGTTCGCCTGCCGTGACCGTGCGTCCAAGGCGCGATGAGAGAAGCCGCGCCCAATAGTTGCCGCTTACGCTTCCCGTCAGCGGACTCTGGCTAAAGTCGCCGCTTCGCTCGGCCGCGGATGGAACGGAAATGTCGCCGGTATCGATGCCTTCCGTGAGGCGCGTTCCCTGGTAATCGCCAAATAACATCACGCTTTTGTGAAACGGCGCACCGCCCAGCGTGCCTCCGAATTGGTTCTGGCGATAAGCCGCTCGGTCCTGCGAGAAGTAGTTGCGCGCGTCGAGTTCGGTGTTGCGCAGAAACTCAAATGCTGACCCATGCATCTGAGCTGTGCCGATCTTTGTCGTCACCTGCACCTGCCCGCCACTCGAATTGCCGTACTCTGCGTCGAAGTTCGACGTCAGCACTCGAAAGCTGTCGATCGAGTCCAGGTTCGGCACGATCGAGGTGCCCATGTTTACGTCTTCCTCCACGTCGCTGCCATTCACGCGGAAACCATTGGAGTATTCGCGCTGCCCGCTGATCGAGAGGTTCCCGGGATTGGCATCGCCCGACGGCGGAGTCGAGGCGACTCCCGTCATGATCACCGCACCGGGCTGCGCCGTATTTTGCGGCACAATGCCCGGCTGCACGGCCATCAGGTCGGTGAAACTGCGCCCGTTCAATGGCACGCCTTCGATCTTTTTTGTGTCCAGCGCTTCGCCAAGCTGCGTACTGGTGGTCTCCGCCTCCAGCGCGTCGGCTGTCACCTCCACAGTCTGCATGTTCCCGCTCACTGCAAGAGCTATGTCCAAATTGACCGTAGGTTCAGCAGAAGTCATCGTTGCCTGCGCCTTGTAAGCCGTAAACCCGCTCGCACTCACATCAACCAGGTAGACCCCGGGTTCCGACAGTTCAATGCTAAAAGCACCCTGATCGTCGGTCCGGGTCGACAAGACAGCATCCGTATTCGCCCGGCGGAGCGTGACAAGGGCTCCTGGAATCACTGCCCCTGTTTTATCGTGCACAACGCCAGCCATCGAAAAACTGGGTAGGCCCCACAGAGGTAAGCCATGAAGAAACAAAGATATAAGGAGAAAGACGACCAACAAATATGGCACTTTCACGGAGGGCTGTCCTGCGGTAAGTCGACTCTCGCGGCTTGAGCAAACAGGCTTGGAGCTCATTCTCGGACCCAATCTAGGACTAAATTAGTCCTCTTTAATATAAGACAAATTAAGTCTGAGTTCTTTGCAGTGATGTGGATCACCTCACATGTCGGGATTGTTGGCTGGGAACCAGGTCAGAAAGAACGGAGCCCGTCAGTCACCTTGAGCTGGTTGATACAAAACCGCCAAATTACTCTTCGAATCTCATAAGCGGAAAACTCGCTCACCGGCAGGTTCCGAGTGGATAACCGCTATCCGCAAATTACTACTCCGCCAATACCGCCGACGACCCATATGAGACATAAGTCAGCGCCAAAAAATCTTCGCATTTTGGCGGTTGGCCCATCCAAAGCCATAAACCAGGTCGGGGTGCCCCGAGCCTGCCCTGAAGCCGAAGGGTCCTGGTTCCGCTTGGGCGGGATCGGTGTCTCCTCTCTATAAAAAATCGAAGATTCTTTTATTCCGGCTTGCAGATTAATTCTCCCGGCGGCTCATACTCATAAGCAACAGGAGAAAACTCGCGCGGCGCGGAGACCTGATCCCAAACAGCCGTCATGAGAACTGTGCCTTGGCCACAACGGAGGAACATCGGGTCCTTCGCGCAGCCCGGGCGCGCAAAGACATAGCAAATGTGAGCAAATGTGCGCAAAAATGCCGGTATTTGCAAGCAAATGTCGCTATTTTTTATATTAAATGATTTATTTTCAATGGCGTATCCGAAACATCCGCAAAAAACCGCTGTAAAACTGTGAGACTGTAAAACTGTACGAATCTGTGCCCCTCAGGCTTCGACCTCGACGGGGCGAAGGCGCTTGGCCAACGCCCACTTCAGCTCATCAATCCCCTGCCCGGTGACGGCAGAGATGGCGTGGAACTCCAGCTTTCTTCGCTTGGCGTAGGCTGCGAGCTTTTTGAGCTTGTCGGGATTGACGCTGTCGATCTTGGTGGCGAGAACGATCATGGGCTTCTCGGCCAGAGGCTGCTCACCGCTGCGGTTCCCGAAGCTGGCCAATTCCTTATTGATGATCTTGAAGTCTTCAACCGGATCGGGGCGGCCAGATGCATCGGACACGTCGACGAGATGGACGAGCAGGCGAGTGCGCTCAATATGGCGCAGAAACTGGACGCCGAGGCCAGACCCCAAGTGCGCGCCCTCGATGAGCCCCGGCACGTCGGCAACAACGAAGGACTCGAGGTTGGGCTCCTCGCCCACAGTGACAACGCCCAGATTGGGCTCGAGAGTGGTGAAAGGATAGTCGGCAATCTTGGGCTTGGCGGCCGAGATCCGCGAAATAAGTGTGGATTTGCCGGCGTTGGGATAGCCGACCAGGCCCACATCGGCGAGCAGCTTCAATTCCAGCCGGTAGTTGCGCTCTTCGCCTGCACGTCCCAGTTCGTGCTCGCGAGGAGCCTGATGGGTGCTGGTGGCAAAGTGCTGGTTGCCGCGCCCACCGCGCCCGCCCTTGGCAACGACCAGGCGGTCGTCGGGAACCGAGAAGTCGTGGATCAGCTCGCCGGTTTCCTGGTCGTAAAGTGAAGTACCCACAGGTACTTTCAGAATGATGGAGTTGCCATCCAGTCCGCTGCAGTTGGAACCCATTCCGTGTTGGCCGCGCTGCGCCTTGTGCTCGGGGTTGTAGCGAAAATGGATGAGGGTGTTGTGGCTCTGTGACGACTCCATGATGACGTCGCCGCCGCGACCTCCGTCACCCCCGGAAGGGCCGCCGCGGGGCACGAATTTCTCGCGCCGGAAGGCCATGCAGCCGTTGCCGCCGTCGCCGGCTTTCACTCGGATTTTAGCTTCGTCGATAAACATGGGAAACCAGCGAACATGGAGTCAGAACTCGGGGCCGGATCGGCGAGGCTACGGCCTCCTCGACGCACGATGCCGCCACTTCAGTTTATCGGATGGAGCCGATCCTGCCGGGAGGTTGCAAGGTGGTTTAGGTAGAAGCCCGCGACATATGTGCTTAAAATCACCTAATTACCCTATAAGTATGCCGTAGAATCCCATGCAACTTCACTGCAAGGGCAAAACGGACACGCTGGAAGACGGGGGGTTTGCGTCTCCAGGTGCAGAGTCCGGCATTGTTCAACCCCGACCTGCCGGCAGAGCGGGCCGCACGGGAAGCGTGTGTTTTTCCAAGGTCTGCTGCGGGCTGGTCTGTCGATGGCGGAACGTAGATGGGCGAAAACGCTGGCCATGGCCGCGCTGCTGCTGATTGTCGGCGCGGGCAGCGTGGGGTTCACGCAATCGGCGCACGGATCACTTTCCGACAAGCTCACCGATCTCGATTCGAAGCCACTGAGCGGCGCGGCCGTAGTTGTGCGCAACCAGGCCACGGGCATGGAAGTGCGCAGCACCACAACGAAGGGCGGAGGCTACCGATTCACTGAGCTTGAACCGGGCGAGTACATGCTGGAGGCTGAGATTCCAGGGGCGTGGCGAGGGCAGGTAGACGGCATCGTAGTCGCTGCCGGCCACGAGTCACGGGTTCAAACCGCCCTGAAACTGGAGCCGTTAGCATTCGCCGCGGCCGCCACCGAGGCGAAGGGCGGAGCGGCGACAGCGCCGAAGTTCAGCGGGGCGTCGGCAGCGGAAAAGCCGAATGCGTTAGCTGGTCCATTCCTTCCGGCCACCGACCGCACAACGTTTCAAACGGTTTCATCGCAGATAAATGCGTCTGTGCAAGCGGAGAATTTACAGACCCTTCCGCTGACTGGGCGAGCGATCGAGAACCCTTTGCTTCTCATCCCGAAGGCCGTGTCTGCGGCGAAGGCGGCAACGACTCCGCTTCAAACGCAGCCCAACGAGCAGGCCACGGAAACGAATGGGCCGCAAGGTGCACAATCAGCCAGGGCAACGGAGGAATTTGGGGCAGCCAGTGGAGGCGCGGGAGCGCCGATCTCGCGCATCCCATCCGACATGCGATCGCACGTGAGCGGACTGGCCGCCGAGGAAATTGCCGCGAACGCAGCACGGGCGACCCTCGAGTCTCCAGAACCCGCGTCTGGAGCCGGAGAGATGCCCGGCTCGGCATCGGCACAAGGTGGAAGCGCAGTTCTTAATCCTGCGCCAACAACCGACACGGTGACCGCGGCGCAGTTGCAGGCGCAGCCCATCACAGGGCGAAACTGGCAGAATTTTGTGCTGGACACGCAGGCGGGGGACGTTCAGACGGACGTTGAAGGACATGGATTGCAAGGCAGCCGATCGGAATCGGTTGCAGTGGATAGCTCCAGCATCCGCCTAGCATTTGGGGGGTCGGGCGTGGGCCGGATGAGCGGGCGGGGAGCATCTCTCATCGGTCCGGGCGCGAGCGAAACAGCTATTCGCGAGGTGCAGACAGCGACCGGCAATCTGGATACTTCGGCGAACTACGCCGGCGGTCGCACCAACGTGGAAACCATGCGCGGCTCCACTGGGCTTCACGGGCAAGGGTCTCTCTTCAATCGGCAGAATCTCTGGGGCGCGCAGAATCCGTTTACACAGTGGGTAAAAGAGACGGCGCCTGCCTCGTTGAGCGTAGTTCCGGTATTCACGCCGGAGCCTTACACCCCGAGCGACCGCGAAACGACGTGGGGATTCGGGCTCGGCGGTCAAATTCGTCGCAGGAGACTCTTCTGGTTCGCCGCGCTCGACAGCTATCAGCGCAACGATCCGGGCGTGTCGATGGTGAAGCATCCGGACAATTTCTTCGCGCAGGCTTCCAATGACCAGATGCAGGTACTGAGCGCCCGCCTGGGATTAAGCAGCACGAATCCGGTAGCGGCAGGAGTGGCAGCCTACTCAAGTCTGCTGGAAACACTGGACGGGTTGCTGGGGCCGGCTACCCGCACCGCCTCGCAATGGACGGGCTTTGGTCGCCTCGATTGGGCCACAACGGAGCGGCACCGCTTCACGCTAGAAGGGACCGATGCACATTCGAATGCGCCGGGAGGCGGGATGACGCGCGCATCGGAGACTTTCGGAACGCACAGTTATGGGTCAAGCCGTGCCGACGAGCAGTGGCTCCTGGGCCGCTGGGAGGCTTTTGCTACTCCCAACCTGCTTGCGGTTACGCTAGGATCTTTCGGCCATCATGTGATGAAAGCTCCCGCCGAGCGGCCTTCAGCGTACGAACAGACGCTGAACATCAACGACTGGGGCCAGCTGCCGCAGATTGTCGTCGACTCGCGTTACGGATTCACGATCGGCAACCCGGCACGGTTTGGGCCAGGGAGCTATCCCGATGAGCATCTTTACAAAGCGGCGCAACAGCTGGACTGGGTGCGCGGCGCGGTGATGGTCAAGACGGGGTTCGACCTGAGCCACAACATAGATGCGACGAGCCTGCTGCGGAATCAGACGGGAACCTACTACTACTCGAGCGTCGAGAGCTTTGCGTCAGACGCGTTGGCCTTTGCAGATTTCGGATTGAACGGCCAGTTGAACCCGATGGATCAGCACAACTGCGATCAGACGGGCAAGGTGTGGCGCGACTCGGCGGGCACGCTGCATGGGTTGGGTTACTTGCCGTGCTACTCCTATTATTCGCAGACCATGGGACCCACGGACTGGTGGTTGAGCACGAACGACTGGGCCGGCTATGTGACGGCGCAATGGCAGCCGGCAAAGCGTCTGGCTCTGTCGTTAGCCATGCGCTTGGAACGCGAGCAGTTGCCCCCACCGATCAGCCGACTCAACAACCCCGACCTTCCTCTGACGGAGAAGCTGCCCAGTCTGGGCAACCAATGGGGTCCGCGGGCCAGCCTTGCATGGGGTTCGGGCGAGAGCCGCCTACCCTTGTTGCGCCTAGGCTATGGCATGTACTTTGGGCGCACCGCGAATGCTACGCTGGAGAACGCGCTCACGCAGACTGGATCGCTGAAAGGCGACCTGAATTTTTTCATGCGGCCCACCGACAATCTGAACGGCGGGGGGGCGCCTCCGTTTCCCTACGTGCTGGCTGGGGACCCGGCCAGCGTAGTGAAACCAGGGGCGGCGGAATTCGCACCTGATTTTCGCAATGGCGAAGTGAATCAAGGAATGGTTTCAGTCGAGGAGTCATTGCGGGGACATGTCCGGCTGGAGGCAAGCGCGGAGGCCAGCCTGGCGCGCCGGCTGCCTATCACACTTGACGCCAATATCGATCCCTTGGTGAATCCGAAGACCATCACCTATGCAGTGGTGGACGGCAATAACTCAGGGCCCATCAAAGCACGGCAAATTACGGTTCCTTTTTTCGCATCATGGCCTTCTTCGACTGGAATGACGGGGCGGATGAACTCGGACTACCAGCAGGTATCTGAGATATTCGATCGCGCCAATTCTACTTATGAGGCGGCGATGCTGCGGTTCACGCGTTACGGCCGCGGCGGTTTGAGCCTGAACGCGCGCTATACCTATGCGCATGCGATGGATTGGAACCCGGACGAGAGTGCGCAGATCACAGGCCCCAGCGTAGCGGATCCCACCAACCTTGGCGCGGAATACGGAACCAGCGATCTGGACGTGCGTCATTCCGCCTCCGCGTCTGCAATCTGGGAGCCCAGGTGGAAGCTGCATGATTGGGTGGGATATGTGAGTAATGGATGGATGATGTCGGCGGTTGGCTCCTTCCACAGCGGACTGCCATTCACGATGCGCACCGCGGGCTCTCTGGCCAAGGAGTTTGACGCATCGGGTGCGGCGATCGTCGCGCTGGCGCCGGGAATGAATGGCTACGGCGGCGACAACCGCGTGTACGGCGTGGGGCGCAACACGTTTCGTTATCCTGCGACGTGGAAGGCCGACCTGCGCCTGGGCAAGCGCTTCAATCTTGGAAAAATGCGCCAGCTCGAATTGCTGGCAGAGAGCTTTAATCTCTTCAACCATCAGAACGTGACCGAACTGGAGACGGTTGGATACTCGATTGAGCCGGGCAGCGTGAATGGAAGCTTGCCGACGTTGAACTTCCTGACCGGATTGAAAACGGGACAGACGGAGTTCGGGCAACCGCTGAATATCAATGCGACCAATTTTTATCGCCAGCGGCAGATGCAGTTCGGGATGAGGATTCGGTTTTAAGTCCTTCCGGGATTTCTGGATGAGGCACAGCTCGGAGGAGAGGATTATTGAGCGCCACTTTCATCGCTCACCCAGGCGCGCCGTATGTCCTTGAAAGATGCGGCGCGGCATCCGAGCATAGCAAGCGTCGGCACAGTCTCGAACAAGCATATTCCAGAAACGATGCACGGGTATTCGCTTCCAGACTTCGTGTGCGGGATCGGGCTCGTTATCGCGAAGTGAATTCAGGATTAGTTCCTGAGAGCTCCCGCTGAGGTCGACAAATCGAGTGTTGAATCGCCGCCGCGACATCTCTTCGATCGCTCTGAGGCCTTCGCAATATGCGTCGCGATCCGAGAGCATGTCTTCATAACGGAAGCCGTTCAGCGCGTTCTTGTAGAGACGGTCGTCAATCACCGGAACCAAGTCAATTCGCTTTTCCAGAAGTGGGACGTCCTGCGGGATCAGGCGATCGATGACCGCCTCGAGAACTTTCTCTTCGTAGGCAGAGAAGAACCGAATCGGAGGTTTTTGTTCAATGCGCAGCAGTCTGTCGGACGCATTGGTGAGAGCGCGCGCGACTGCGTTCGTGAAGGTCATATTTCATTAGAGGCGAACGCCCGTAAACAGGTTTTCTGGAATGCCGATGCAAGGTGTGAGCTTCGGCTTTTCAGGGCTCGCTGCTGTAACCATGAGCGGCTGAATTATTTGCCGCGAAGTAGCACACCGTCTCCCAGCGGCTTGTCGTGGAGGCGATAAATCCGAAAAGCCTGGAGTTCAATTTGCAGCGACCGTACAACCCCAACCGCGAGCTCACCATCCCAAACGAAAGCGGTTGACCTATTTCGGCAGGAGCAACGATCGATGCTTTGGACAATCTTTGTGATTCTCTTGATACTGTGGCTGGTCGGATTTATCGGCTTCCACGTAATCGGCTGGTACATTCACCTTCTACTCGTGATCGCGCTGGTTGTGCTGCTCATTCAGCTGGTGTCAGGTAGACGACCCGTGGTTTAGCTCCCTCCCCCTACATACAAGTCGACCTGGCGCCATCAGGAAGGAGGCTGAACATCGGCCTCCTTCTCGTTTGGACCAACCACTCGCAAATGATCAACTTCGCTGTTGGCTGCGGGCCTACCTAGTGTGGCTGGATCTTTGAACCCATAATCTATTTCGAATCGATTTGGGATTTGCCGAACAAGGGATCGCTGGATTTTTATTTCCGGCCTGAACTGTATAAAGAGATATCTAAGTTCAGGCCGGACGCTTATCTTTACCGAGGCAGCTTCAGGTCTTCAGGCAGGGCGACACGGAAACTGGAGTTTCCTGACCCGCGCACTTCCTGCTCAAACTTTAGGCATTGTGCCTGCCAGCGGAGGCTGTCTGCCGTCCGGAGGGGTTTACTTTCTTGGAAATCTCGGTCAGCTTCTTGTCTGCGGCCTTTTCTTCCTCCAGCGTTTGCTCCAGGAGTTGCACGATTTGTGACTTGCCGAGACGTTCAGCATAAGCACGGACCGTGCCATAGCCTGCCATTTCATAGTGCTCGACACGCTGACCGGCCGAGATCAGGGCCGCATCTCTGACGTCGCCCTCTGCCGTCTCGTTGAGCATTTGATCTCCCTCTTCCAGCACCCCTTTCATTCCATCGCACGTCTTCCCTCTCGGGCTGGTTCCGAGGATTTCAAAGACCTTGTCCAACCGCTGGATCTGCCCTTCCGTCTCTTTGAGGTGATGCTCGAATGCAGTCTTGAGCTCGTTCGATGCTGCGGCCTTGGCCATCTTCGGAAGGGCCTTGGTGATCTGGGTTTCAGCCGAATAGAGATCCTTCAGCTCCTGAACAAACAACTTCTCCATCGTATCTACAGTACTCATCGCATTCCTCCACTGGGTTTATTTCACTTGCACTGGTTTTTGGCGTGCTCGGAGGTGTGATGCGACGGTTACTTGGCAAGTTGCTCTTTGCATCTGCCGGTCAGGAAATGCTGGCTGGTGGATGGTGGTTGGAAACGGACAACTATTACCTGAACTTCCCTCCTCCTAAGGAGTTGATTATTAAGAGGAGAGAAGTCTATGAGAAAGTGTCAATTCCCCGAACTTTTTTCATAGCCTCCGGTTCGCGCATCCAGACTTTCTATCAATTTTGCGAACAATTGTGTTGTTCAAAACTCCGAACGCAAATAAAATGCCAGCATAATCATTATAATGTGTAACTTGCAAGACTTTCTTGCCTACGACTTCAGAGCAATCCAGAATCGATACCATGTCTTGCTCGCCAAAAACAGACAACTGGAGCGGCGCTTGGCCGGTATTAATATTACGCTGTTGGTTTTGAGCTGTTGGCGGCAGAAGGTAAGTGTTTGGTCCAGGTGCTGATGGATGATCACCTTGCATCCGGCCATGGTGCCGTGCCATACGCAGGCTCGAGCTGCATGACCAGGTTGTGAAAGCTGACGGTGTTATCCCGGTCGACGGTGCGCTCGAATCGTTGCGAGAAAATCAGATCCAGGTTCCTGTGTGGGCGGGGCAGAAACGCCGTACCCCGCTGCGCTGCCGGAACGGTGAAGCGGCGGTTGAACTCGGCGATGTATTGCTCGGAAAGAAACTTGTTAGCCCCTTCCAGTGTTCTGATCCCGTGCAATCGCAACTCCTGAGGGAGTCGTCCCTGCCAGGTGGAGAAGTTGCGTTCCGAGCGTCCCCGCGCCTGCGGAGAGTAGGCCGGGATCATATGCACGCCGAGCTCTCTCATGGCGCGGCCCACCTGCGTGGGACGCTCATAATCGACCTTGCCACCACTCTTCGGCGTCAGCCAGAAATGGGCTCCACGGTCGGAATACAGCGCACAGAACAGTCCCTTCTGTTCAATCACCGCTCGTAGCCCGGCCATTACTGCAGCGGTCGTTTCCTCCGGCGCCAGCTGCGCATAATAGATCTTGCTTGTGGCGTCGTCCAGGATCACGATCAGATCGTGCCAGCGCTCATCCTGAAACCACTGATGATGGCTGCCGTCGATGTGCAACATCATCCCCGGCAGTGGACGTCGCTCACGCCGCTTGCGATGCACACGGCGCCCGGCCTTCCGCTTCACCAGACTGGCTGCTTGCAGAGCCTGCTTCACCCACGTATAGCTCAACCCGATCTGATGTTCCTCGCCGAGCTTCTCATGAAAGTGCCGCACGTTCAGATCGA
>OBLU010003005.1_pt1 | contig 15329 bp, 18 predicted proteins | sample 1518681 | NCBI WGS metagenome assembly OBLU01 (sample SAMEA3539304, study PRJEB22396) | soil metagenome | biome: tundra; feature: field; material: soil | place: USA | collected 2010-05 | depth 0.15 m
CACGCTGGGATCTGTGCGGGGGGCCGCCGGCAACGGCGGTCCCTACCGCGATCGCACCGGCGGGTTCTGGGGGGCACCCTCAGCGCGATGTCGGCGGCGCCCCGCACGACGTCCGCTGGTCGATCCTCTTCTGCGATTGGGTCACGTTTTGCTCAGATCGCCCTGACTCCCGCCATAGGGTCACGTTTGTGACCGAAAACGTGATTCAAAGCGCTTTTCGAGGCGCGTTGCGGTCTGGAGGCACGCCTCGCCGATCAAGGGCGAATGCTACGCCGACCACGAGCCCGCCCACCACAACCAGAGGCGCTGCCAGACCCCATCCCCAGGCCGACCCCGCGTATCCGGCCAAAACCATTACGCCGCCGGACAAGAGCGTGGCGGCCATAGCGCCGGCGCGTCGGGCTAGGTGGCTACCGGTTCGGGCGATCGGGTGGCGATCGGCGCCGTCGGCCCTGCGTGCAAGGGCGAAGGCAGCCAAGATCAGGATGCCACCCGGAATGGCGATGGATCCTGCAGTTGTCCAGCTCTCGGTGTGTCCGACGTAGCCGGCCAACATCATCACGGCACCGGACAGCAGCGTGGTCGCCGCCGCCGCCGCCCGCAGGCGCATCGCCTCAGCCTTGCTCATCCGCTTAGAACTCGCCCTGGATGGCGAACGGGAGGTGGTGCGGGACCCGCGCGCGGGCGCGCTCGTGGATCGTCTCGGCGTCGAGTACCAGCGGGTATGAGCTCTCGCCCGCCGCGTCGACCGAGAGCAGCACGCCGTCCTCGCCGCTTCCCGTGAAGTCCGCCACGCAGATGGGTTGGCTGGGATATGCGTCCGATCGGCCCAGAGCCGGCTTTCGCCGGTGTGCACGTGGAGCTTCACGAGGCTGTTGGCCGTCGAGTCCGAGGTGCGGGCCAAGGACCAATGCCACGAGGACAGTCAGTCGGTCTTCGCGCTTGGAGCGGCACACCGCCTTGAACAGCGACTGAGGGGCCCGCGTCACTACCCCTCAGTATCGCTGTCTCGAGCGGCGACGGCTAGCTGCCAGCGAGACTCGAGCAATCGCGTGTGGTTGGAGGCGTCCGCTGGTCCTTGGGTGGTGCGACGGATCTGGGCGGCGCTGTGGACGGACAGGTCGGTGCCTTTGGGGAAGTAACTACTGGCCGCTGCCGGCCTCGCGGTGATGATCGGTGGGGACCGTGTTGATCCGGTACGGGATCTCCCGGCTATCGGCCTGGACTCCGCATCTCGGACACGTCTTCATCGGGCCTCTCCAGTCACCGCTCGCTCCGTCCCACTGTTCTGGCGGAGACCAGACCTTGCAGCTGGAACATTGCATCTGTGGCGGCATCGAACAGACGTTCGCATACGATGCGGACGGAGGCGTCTCGCAGAGAACACCAACCGGCGACGGTAACGTCGCGAGGATGGCGCCGAACGCCCGTACAGCGGTGGCAGATCGAGTGGTTGAGCGTCACCGCGCGGTTGCGCTCGCCCGCCATTATCGGGAGGCCGAGGGGCTGTCGCTCGTGCAGATCGCCGATCGGCTGGGGCGCTCGCCGGCGACGATCAAGGCCTACTTCTACGACCCGACCGGGGAGAAGGCGCGGGCGGTCAAGGCCCGCTACCAGGGGGTGTGCCGTGGCTGCGGCGCGTACACGCAGCCGCGCAACGGGAAGGGGGACGCCTACGCGTACTGCAAGGCGTGCCACCCGGGTGCGATCGAGCCGCGTTGGACGCGCGAAAGCGTGCTCGACGCGATGAGCGCCTGGCGGACGCGGTACGGCCGGCTGCCATCGTCCTAGGACTGGTCACGCACGCATGCGCGCCGACGTGGGGGAGAGGCGCTCGAGCGACTGAGGGAAGGCGACTGGCCCTCCGCGAGCGTCGTCAGCGATCTCTGCGGGAGCTGGAAGGCGGCACGCGTCGCAGTCACGAAACAGATTGTCGAGGCCTGCGACGGAGAGCCCCGATCGACGGATCGTCCGTCGGGGAGTGGGGCCTGCCGGCGGTCATCAGCGATCGCTGCCGTCGCGTCGATCGCGGCCACCGCGCAAGAGCAGTGTGGGAGCGAGGCTCAGAGCTGGGAACCCAGTATCTAGAAACAAGAGCCAGAAGCGATTTGAAAACGGAACGGAGTGTTGTGAGCATCCAGATCGGCGAGCAGCTCGAGCGGCGGCAGGGCCGGGTACGTGCCCTGGCATCGGTCTCGGACCGTTCGTCCGAAATGGCGGTGGAGCCGGCTCGGCGGATCGCGCTGACTCAGCAGGAGGCGTGCCGTCGCTCGGCTGTTGCGAGGAGTTCTTCGTGGAGCACGTCCGGCCGCACATGCGGGTGGCGCGCCGGGGCCGCAGGCGGCTGTTCCCGGCGGACGAGCTGAGGCGTGAGGTGGCCGAGTACGCCCTGTGTACGGGTCGGAGCGAGCGATGAACGATCTCGATCTGACCGAGCGGCTCGATCGCGCCCGCGAACGTTTGCGCGACGACCACCAGACTGTCGCTGATCCGCTGCTTGACGCGAATGATGCGGCTGCGGTCCTGAAGATCAGCGCCTACACCGTCAGGCAGCGGGCGCGGCGCAGGGAGATCCCCGCGATTCGCCTCGGGAAGTTCTGGCGGTTTCGCCGTTCCTCGCTAGATGCGTGGATCGCCGAGCAGGAACGGCTGCATCGGTGATTTACGATGCTTCTCGTCATGGGGGACAAACGCGAGTACGGCACCGGGACCCTCTATATCGGCAAGGACGGCTGCTGGTGGGCCCGCTGGCGCACCCGTGACGGTCGCCGGCCGCATCGCAAGCTCGGACCCGCACGCACTTCCGGTCGGCGGGAGGGGCTGACGAAGAAGGAGGCGGAGGCGAAAGTCCGCGAGCTGATGCTCGCGGACAACGGCGGGGAGCGCAGCCGCAACAGGGCAGCGCCCACCGTGAAGGAGATGGGAGAGGCGCTGATCGCACGGATGCGCCGCGACGACCTCAAGAAGAGCCACATCGAAACAGCCTCAGGGCATCTCCGCAAGCACATCAACCCCCTGCTCGGCGACATGCTCGTCTCCCAAGTCGTCGAGGGCGACACCGAACGGCTGGTCACCCGGCTGACTAACGCCGGGCTCGCGCCGAAGACGATCCGCAACTACATCGGCACCTTCCACTCTGTGATGGGTCTCGCCGTGCGCGGGCGGCACATCGAGCGCAATCCGGCGGCGATGGCCGAGCTCCCGAAGGTCCGGAAGTCGAAGACGTTGCGGTTCCTGAACCACGACGAGCTCGACCGCGTCGTTTTCACACCGCTGCCCGAGTCGGATGAGGAGCTCGTGGCCGCGTTCCCGCCGAGCCGGAAGAAGGACCGCACCAGCGAGTTCGGCGGGCCGCAGGCCGTTCGGGACTGGTGGCCCGTTCTGCGCATGCTGATCCTGATCGCGGCGATGACCGGCATGCGCCTCGGCGAGCTGCGGGCGCTGCGCTGGTCGGACATCGACTACCGGGCGATGAAGATCCGGGTCCGGCGCGAGTACGTCCGCGGGCAGTACGACAACGCGAAGTCTCTCGGGTCAGAGCGCGGCATCCCGCTCGCCGCGCGGCTCGTGACCGAGCTCGACGAGCACCACCAGCGCACAGTGTGGAACCAGGACAACGACCTGGTGCTCGCCCACCCACACACCGGCCGGCCGCTCGACCACGCGCGCATCGGCCTGCACTACCACGCAGCTCTGGTCCGCGCTGACGTGCGCAAGATCCGGGTGCACGATCTCCGGCACACGTTCGGTACGACGATGGCGGCCTCAGGCAAGGTCAGCCTCCGCACCCTCCAGGAATGGATGGGCCACGAGGACATTCGCACGACACAGATCTACGCCGATTACATGCCCGGCGAGCGCGAGTCCGAACTGGTCGACGACGCCTTCGCTCCGCGGACCAATCGCGGACCAATTTTTGCAAAAGAACCCCTCCGAGACCCCCTGGAACGCCTGTAAACACTCGATATCCATTGATCGCAACGATGGTCTATCGGGTTCGAATCCCGGTAGCGGTACTTCAGAACCCCCGTGTTTTCGGGGGTTTCTGCGTTCCGGGGGTCGTGCGCCACAGTCTGCGCCACAGTCGTGATCGGTGTGGGTGGGGTGAGATAGGCGTCGAGGCGCTCCCGGGCCTGCTCTTCGCCCCCAGGGACGAGGTGCCCGTAGCGGTTCCAGGTCTGGCGAACATCACCATGACCGGCCCAGGTGGAGATCTGTTTCCAGTCGAGCCCGGCGGCGATGAAGTACGAGATCGCGCAGTGGCGCGCCTCGTGTGGCGTGATCGGCTCGAGCCCGGCCTGGGTCCAGGCCTTGTTGGCGCGGGCGCGAATCGTCGACGCGAAGAACGCCTCGGTGGCTGTGCGCCCGAAGACGAGGTCCTGGCCGTCGCGTTTCGTTCTGGCCTTGTGCGTCATCAGCTCTCGACGGACGACGAACGCCATCGGGACAGCGCGGCGGCCGGCGCCGGTCTTGACGTCGACCGGGCCCTTGACCGGATCCCAGGAGCGCTCGACGCGGATCACGCCGGCGTCGAAGTCGACATTGGTCCACTGGAGGCCACGGAGTTCGCCGCGTCGGAGGCCGCAGAACAGGGCGACGGCCCAGAACGCGCGCTCACTGTCTGGTAGGGCAGTGAGCAGCTCGTGCGCCACCTCGGGCGGCTCGATCCGATCCCGGCGGCCGCGGATCGCGGGCAGGTCGAGGTTCTCCGTCGGGTCGAGTGCGACCTCGTCTCGGCGGATCGCCCGGCGGAAGATGACGCGCAGCGGATCGAGGATGTTCGCGATGGTGGAGGGGGAGAGGCCCTGGCTCCGCAGCCCGTCGACGAAGTCCTGGACTTCGCGGCGCTGCAGCTCGGACAGCCTCCAGCCACCGAGGGCCGGGACCACATACGCATGGAGAAGTTGCTCGTAGCCGCGCGCGGTCGACGGCTTGTACGGCTTCCCGGCCCGGTCGAGGATCGTGCCGTCGTGAGCGCCGGCGATCAGGACCTCAGCCGCCTCGGCGATCGTCTTCGCCGTCGGCGGGCGCATCGTGCCACGGCGAAGCGCCACCTGGGCGTCCTGGCGCCAGAGCTTCGCTGCGCTGAGCGTCGGGAAGGTCCGCCACACCTGACGTCCGGTCCGGGTGTCGTAGGCCTGCGCTTGGTAGGTCGGCTTGCAGGAGCACCGCCGACCCTCGCGCGAAGTGCAGTTGCGGGAGTGACGGACGCGGATCCCGGTTGCCATAGCGGCGACTGATGCTAGGGCCGGCGCGGACGGCTGAACACCGACTCGGCGTTCTCGTTCGCCCACCGCTCCAGCTCGGCGAGGGGCACGAGCCGCAGCTTCCCGCGTCGGATCAGCCGCAGCTCGGGCTGAACGTGTCGCTCAAACGAGTCCAGGGACATGCCGAGGGACATCGCCGCCTCCTGACGACTGAGCGCAACACGCGGGACATTTCTCGACGCGGTACTCACGGCAACCTCCATGTAAGATACTCTAATTGCTACAGCGGCGGAAGCGCGGATTGAAAGAGAGCATCTTTGACTGAGGGAGAGCGCGATGCAATGGACCCATGGCTGACGTTGGCAGAGATCGCGGAGGAGCTTCGCGTCAATCCGGCGACGGTGCGGCAGTGGGTCAGCAAGGGCCAGCTCACGGCCTCGCGCGCCGGTGTCCGCAAGTGGATCGTTCGTCGCTCAGACCTTCAGAACATGCTCGCCGCGACCAGCCCCGCGGCCGAGGTCGTCGAGCGGGCAGACGGCCAGCCGCCTAAGCCTCCGCCGCGGCCCGAGTCGCCGACCACGACTGATGCGCAGGCGGCGATCGCGCTGTATCAGATCGCCGGCAACGCCTTTGAAGCTGCGTTCGCGGCGAGCGCGTACGCGGCTCCGAGCCCCGGTTACCTAGAACGGATGCGCCGCCTCGCCGACGCGTGCGAGCACATGGCGTCAACGATGACGAACGCCTCGATGGCGGCGGGAGTGCAGTGGGCGGGCCGGTCGAACTTCGGCGCCGAGTCCTTCCCCTACGAGCTGCGCCCGGGAGGCAATCGGCCCGGCTCTGCGGAGCTCTGGCAGGAGTTCGACGCCGCACTGGAGCGACTTGCGATCGCCGCCTCGGGCACCGCCGTGGCCGCTGTCGCTCACGCGTTCCGGGAGCTGGGCGATGCGTTACTGGGCGTCGCCGACGGGCTCGAGCGCGAGGACCGCTGGAAGGCCTCGGGGCGGGAGGTCGGATGAGCGTTCGTGGGCTCCGGAGGCGAGCTCGGGGTGCGTCGAGGTGCCGCACAAAGTGCAGCCGAAAGTGTTGTGCAAAGGGAAGCACCGGGACCGTCTCCACCCCCGCCGCCATTGGGATCGGGCGCTCGGGCGCACATGACTACCCGCTCTCCACGAGGTCGTTCAGGTAGTCATGTGCACTTCGCTGGATCAGGGGCAGCGGGGGTGGAGGCGGTGTGGGCACGGGCGTGAGGGGACTGTTCGGGTTGCTTCTGGTGGTGGTGGTGAGGGGAGTCGGGAGTGACTCGGGTGCTGGGTCCTGGGCCGGCGTCGATCGGAGGACTGAGTTGGCTGGCGAGGATCGGGCCGTGTCCGCTGGATGCCTGGCGGTGTGCGATGGGCTGGAGTGAGGTGGCGGCGAGGAGTCATGCTCGGAGACTGGAGGCGGAGGGGTGGCTGGCGAGGTATCCGATGAAGCGAGGCGAGGGGTCGCTGTTCCAGGCCACCCGGGTAGGCATCGCAGTGGCCGAGGTGCCCGTGAGGGCGGCGGGCCCGCCGGCGCCGACATGGTGGGCGCACCACAGCGCCGTCGCCTGGACGGCAGCGTGGGTGAAGCTCCGCGGCCATGACCTCATTGGTCCCCGCGAGCTGCTCGAACGTGATGCTTGGTCGGGCGAGATCCGCTGGTGGGATCACAGCGGCTACAAGAAAGCCAAGCACCGCCCCGACCTCGTCGTCCGCCGCAGCTACGGCGGACAGGTGGCGATCGAGGTGGAGCTCACCAAGAAGTCGGCCGAGCGCTTACGGTCGATCCTTTGGCGGCACGCGGCGTGGCGGTCCAGCGGGCAGTCAGGCGGTGTCTGCTACGTCTGCCCGAACGAGGAAGGTTGCGACCGCGTCAAGAACAACGCCGCTCAGGCCGGCCTCTTGACGGGCGGCGGACTGCACTTCGAGCTGCTCGACTTGATCAAGGCCCAGGCGTTCGCGGGATACGAGGCGACGCGGGTACGACCGTCTGTCCAGGGCTTCCGCCGCGGCGCCGGTCCATGCTCGGGGTTGATGGCAGCTACGCAAGCTCTTAAGCCCGGGCCGCCATGGCCGATCTTCTCAGCGTCAATCGGGGCCTCGCGTGGTGGGGGCGTTAGGCTCGACGCTCGCGGCAGGTTGTCTGTTGTCGTTGGACTCCTGCTGCCGCGAGCGTCGAGCCTAACGCCCCCACCAGACAGAAGACCCATTTTGTATCCCTAGTCGAGCTGACGAAGTTCGAGTTTGGCGCCGATATCGTTCATGTAAATGGGGAAGACATTTGGGCCTATTTGCATCGCATACCTGGCGCTTCATAGGGAGAACGGCTACGCAGCGAATCTACCCCTATCTGCTGTTACGATATCTGAGGTTTGGCTGAACGAAAAGTCACCGCTCCGCGGCTAGATACGGCGTACTTCGCGCTGTTTCGAGCGGCTACGCTCGCTAACAGGCCGGGGATAGTGCTCGTCGACCAGGATCTTCCGGCCCTCGATGGACTTACGGGGTCTCGGGCTCGGAGCCATGACCTGATCGCGGCGCTTGAAGGGGCCGGACGACTTCGTCCGGTGCGCCGGGGTACCTATGTGCTCGTCGATGCAGGGGGCAATGTTCGTGTTGATGTACTCAACTTGATCGCGGCGCTGACCTCCGAGCCCTATCTGATCACCGCTGGGCGCGCGCTGCAGTTTCACGATCTGACGGATCAGCACTATCGCCTGGTCGTCGTCCTTGTGTCGAGACAGGCAAGATCCTGGTCTTGGCGTGGGGAGACGATCCGCTACTCCCGCACTGATCGGAACATCAAGAGCGCCGCAGCGCGAACTCGCAAGACGCGAGCCGCGATCGCGACTCCGGAGCGAGCACTGGCGGACAGCCTTGCTCATCCCAACTGGGGCGTGACGCTCGCGCAAGTCGCCGAGGCCCTCGACGCGATGTTACGGCGAGACCGCGGCTCTGCCGATCGCTTAGCCGCTGTGGTCGCTCAAGGTTACGGTCATGCCTTGGCCCGCAGGTTCGGATTCTTGGTCTCACATTTGGCGGACGCCGCAACCGCTCGCGGTTTCTTGCCTCTCCGAGGCCGAGGCAAAGCGGCGACCAAACTTCTCAGCGGCGGTCCTGACGACGGAGCGATCGACTCGCTTTGGGGAGTTCGGGAAAACGTCGACGTCAGCCGCTTGACGCAGCATCGGAGGCAATAGCCATGCGGGAGCCGGTGCGCCGGATCCGAAACGAGTTCGAACTGCAGGATCTGGTCGACTCGCTCGGACTCGACGCACAACTTGTAGAACGCGACTTTGCTCTCATGACGGTCGCCGCTGGACTCGTCAAGGAGTTCGGAAGCGCGCTCTGCTTCAAGGGCGGGTTTGTCCTCCGCCATGTCTATGGCCACGAGCGGTTTTCGAAGGACATCGATGCAACTCGAATCAACCCGCCGAAGAGCAAGCTGAACTCGATGGAGGTCGCTGAGGCAATCAAGAACGCGGGAGTGAGGAATCTCCTGGCGCTCAACCCTGGTGTGCCGGCAACGGACAGCCGGAGGAGTCTCGACTTCGACAACATCGGATACATCGGGCCGATTGGCCGTGGCTCCGTTTCGGTTGAGGTCAGCTATCGAGAGGACGTTGTCGAGCCGCCGGACATCGTTGTAATTGGTGAGCCGTACTACGAGCCTTTTGAGGTGCCGGTGCTGCAGCTCGACGAGATCGTCGCCGAGAAACTCCGTGCCCTCGCCCAGCGAGTCCGGCCGACGGATTTGTCAGATATCGCCATGGTCCTTACACGCGAGGCCATCGACTCACAACGTGTCCGTCGGCTAGCGGCCAAGAAGTTCGAGCTCGTCAAACAGGGCAGCCACCGGCGACGGATCGAGGACAACATCGCCGCGATGGCGCCGGAGTACAACGCGGCGATCAAAGCGGTCGCGCCTGATGCTCCCGACTTTGAGGAATCGCGCAAGCTGGTGATCCGGCACCTGCCGAAGCTGTTGCCGTGATCGGTCGGAACCTCGGCACACGCGTCGGCGCGAACACGGGTAGTTTAGGCTGGCCGACGGCAGGCGTCGGGCGTCGGGCGTCGGGCGGGAGGCTTTTACCGTGCGACGGGCTTCGGTCCGCCGGATCAGACCCACATATCGGTCCAGGTTCGTCGATACGATCGCCACATGTCTTCGCGGATTGCCTTTGACCTCGAGCATCTCGCGCATTTCCTAGGCGACCGTTCGTTCGAAGTCCCGCCCTACCAGCGGTCCTACGCCTGGAAGGATGACCAGGTCTCCGCTTTCTGGCGAGACCTCCTCGAAGCGCTCGACAGTGAGGCGGACGAGTACTTCATGGGAACGATCGTCTCGTCCCGCAAAGACGGAGTATCGACTGTGATCGACGGCCAACAGCGCCTCGCTACGACGAGCCTGTTGCTGGCAGGGCTCCGAGACGCCTATGCCGCTCGAGGCGATTCCGCACGAGCTCGGGGCGTTCAGGAAAAGTATCTGGCCAGCTTCGATCTCGCGTCGGCGACGCATGTCCCACGGATGCGGCTCAATGACGAAGACCGCGACTTCTTCCAGGATGTTGTGATCAATGGGGTCGCGCGGGCGCCAGAGATCGGGTCCCACCGGCGATTGGCGCATGCACAGGAGTATTTGCGGCGCAGGATGAACGAAGACCTAGCCTCGCACGACGGTGATTGGCTGCAGCGGGCGAACGACTGGGTCAAGCTCCTTACCGACCGTGTCGCCGTGATCGTTATCGACGTGCCGCAAGTGGCGGATGGCTTCGTGATCTTCGAGACGCTGAACGACCGCGGGGCTCCACTCACCATCTCGGATCTCCTCCGGAACTTCCTCATGTCTCAGGCGGGAGCCAAGCTCGCCGCGGTGGAAGACGCCTGGGGAGTAGTACTCCTGAACCTTGGTCTAAGTGAGGAGGAGTCCACCTTCGTCGACTTTTTCCGTCAGTACTGGAGCTCTCTGCACGGTGCCACGAGGGAGAAGGATCTTTTCCGGGAGATCCGCAGGGAGATCACCGACTCGCCGTCCGCGGTTAGGTTCAGCGAATCGCTCCCGGGGTCGTCGAGAGCATACGCCGCGCTTCTTGATGCTCAGCACGAGATGTGGAGCGAGCTGCCTGAGGAAACTGGGGCGAGTGTTGCAGCTCTTTTGCGCCTCGAGCTCGGGCAATATCGGCCACTCGCTCTGGCGGTGCTCGACGAGTTCACCCGAGACGAGCAGGCACGTACGTTTCGTGCCTTGGTCGCCTGGGCCGTACGAGGTCTGATAGCTGGTGGGATTGGGGGTGGTGTTACCGAAAGAGCCTACGGACGGGCCGCTAGTGACGTTCGTAACAGTGAACTGAAAACGACTGCGGACCTCTATCGCCAGCTGTTGCCCATCGTTCCGAACGACCGCGACTTCCGCAGTGCATTCTCCATCATGTCCGTGCCACGGACAAGCGTCGCGAGGTATCTCCTCACCTCCATCGAGCGCGCAGAGCAGGGAATCGTCCGCCCCGAGATTGCAACGGACGACTTCGGCGCCGGTCTCCGACTCCAAACCGTGCTTCCCAAGAGCGCGACACCCGAAAGTTGGCCTGATGTCCCTGCGGATGATCTTCGGTCTGCCGCCGCGCTCCTCGGCAACTACGTGTTGCTAGCCGAAGGCGATCCCTCGCTCCCACGGGCTGGCGATTTTTCAACTCGTAAGGCAGTGCTTGCCGGCAGCGCGATCGCGACGACCAGAAAGGTCGCCGAAGCAAAGACGTGGTCCCTGGAGGCGGTACACGAGCGCCAAACCGGCTTTGCTGAACGCGCGGTTGAGATCTGGCCCCGGGAACCCCGATAGGAACACCCGATGCGCGACGAACTCCGGGGCTGGTACAAGCCGACGCCTCAAGAACTCGAAGGGTTGTGGGGCGATCGTTCGTTACTCGTGCTAGATGCCAACGCGTTGCTCTACCCATACCGCGTTCCGAGCAAAGCTCGGGCGCGGCTGTTCGACTTGCTTCGTGTGTACCGCGAGCAACTGTGGTGCCCGTATCAGTCAGCGCTTGAATACCAGCGCAATCGATTGCGAGTCGTCCGAGAGCAGCAAGACGCGTACGCGGAGCTCAGTCAGAAGCTTGACAAGGCGGAGAACATGTTGACCCAGCTTCGTAGGGATCATCCGATGATCAATGCGGAGGTGTTCAAGAACCAAGTGCGCCTATCGATAGCTGGCCTGAAGCGCTGGCTCGATGAGGTTGAACGCGGGCATCCCCGTTTCTTGGGTGAGGACCGCGACGACGATGTAGTGCGAGACGAGTGGGATGAACTGCTCAAAGGACGCATCGGCGACAAGCTGCCGATCGACGACGCATGGAAACGCGATGCGGATAAGCGGTACGCGGCGGGTATCCCACCAGGTTTCGAAGACGCCAGGAAGAACGATGGCCGAGAGTACGGCGACCTGATCATTTGGACGGAGACCCTTCGGTTGCTTGAGGGCAACGGCATCGAAGCCGAAAACGCACCGCGTCCGGTGATTTTCATCACCGATGATGAAAAATCCGATTGGTGGCGAATCGAGGCTAACCAGCGACTCGGCCCCCGTCCCGAGCTCGTCGACGAGATTCGGTCAGCGGGCGGCAGCCCGTTCTGGATGTATTCACTCCCCAGATTTGTAAGCGCCGGCGCCGAACGGCTGAACTGGCAGGACGACGAGTCGTCCGATCTTGGCGTGATCGGTGTCCCTGCGGATGGCGGCCGCGATGCCGAGCCAGTGGGCCCGCTGGAAGATGTCGGAACGCGACTGTCCCAGGACGATCCGGCGGCTTCGAACGAGCGCGTACCGGAGTCGTAACCCATCGAGATCCGTTGTTTCGAAGGGGCTAACGGAGCGGCGACCGCATACAGGCCGAGGAATTGGGGGCGCGCGCCACAGTCGCGCCACAGTTGACCCCAGAGGCGAGCGGTTATCTGCCCCGCCAGGGCGGTTTACGAGAAGGTCAGAAGCCGATCATTTGCAGCCATAACGCTTCAAACGACGCCGGGATCAGGCGGGTTCGAATCCCGGTAGCGGTACTAGCGTTCTACCTGCAAATCGCAGGGTTTTCGCGCTTCCCAGGCGTCGCGCGCGCCAGTATGCGCGCCAGTCAGCCGGTCTCTCCCGGGGAGGCATTCGCCGCCCGAGAGCTACAGTTCCGCTGGTCCACGAACTGAGAGGCCCAGCGATGAGCACGCGCATCGTGTTTGGTGGCGGCAACGAGGTCGAAGTGACGGGGCAGCGTCGACGAGGTCAAGGATGCGCTTCAGAAGGAGGGCACGGGCCATCGCCTGGTCAAGTTTGAGCGCGAAGGGAAGGGCGGCGCTCAAAGTGATCCCCGGATCTACGTCAACCGGGGCGAGGTCGCCTACATCGAGGAAGTCCGTCCCGAGCCGCAGCCCCCCGAGCCCCACGCGCCGCAGTTTGCGACGACGCCCGGGCCGTCCCGCAATAGGGCCCCCGACTGACTCGGGTCCCGGCGCGGAGTAGGTGGGCCCAACCTGTCCGGTGAGCAGTGGAACATCCCGTGCCGCGATACTCGATCCTGGCCTTCCAGTTCAACAAGCTCCTCGACCGGGGCCAGTCGATGTCGATCGACGACGTGCAAAACAGCATCAGCGACTGCTCTCTTTTCGACCGACTCGCGGAGCGGTACCGCGGCGATCCGTGCCGCTTCGACGTTGGGCTATACGACGCCGGCGAGCGCCGAACGATTCTGACGGTGTTCGGGTCCCTGTCGGACAACAGCGACCCGGGCGAACTGGGGATCGTTCACAACGGGTTAGCGCTCTGTCTCGCGTACTGCATCGAGGTGATGCAGAGCCCCGAAACGTTCGACGATTACCGCTTCGACGAGTAGCCCGAGCGGTTCGAGGACGCGTGCCCGTTCATTCGGTCGACCGCGTGCACAGTGCCGGTGAAGATCCCGCGGCTGATCGCCACCACGCCGCCGCCAGCGCAACGCGATCAGCCGGCCAGCGCCCCAGATCGTCAGGGCGCCGGCCACGATCACCATCCCGGCGAACGTCAGCAGCAACGTGAAGAGGAACCAGATCGCCCGCAAGTTTCTCAGCGGTTCCCCCGCGCGGGTCATTCTCGGCGTTCTGCTGCTGTTCGTGGCCCTGGTTGTCATCGTCGGGTCGGGCCACTCGAACGCTCCGCGCGCGCAAGCCAAGCCGGTCGCTGTCCTGCACGGCGCCCATCACGGCGGCTTCGTCGCGGGCGGCGTGTCAGCACCTATCGTCAGCGAGCTGCTTACCAGCACTAACGGTACGTGGACGAACAGTCCAACATCCTTCTCGTATGCGTGGGAGCGGTGCAACAGCTCGGGGGGGGGCTGCGTACCGATCAGCGGCGCTACCAGCAGCACGTACACGGTGGCGACCGCCGACGTTGGGCATGAGATAGCGAGCCTTGTGACCGCCATCAACGCCTCGGGTTCAGCCACCCAGGAGTCAAATCTGTCCGGGGTTGTCACGTCCGGCGGCTCGTTCCATGCGCCGCCAGCCAATGGCAGCCGTGTGACGCTTCAGTTTTACGGGGAGATCGGCAGCGGCGGCAGCTCACTGCCTGCCTACACGGCCGCCTACCCTGCGCCGGGCTCAGCGAATATCTGGGAAACTGACATGTTCGCGGACAGCAATACGAACGGCGGCGTGCCGACCGGCCCGAGTCCCGTGGCGCAGGCGCTGCACGCGGCGGGCAAGTATTCGATCTGTTACATCGAGGCGGGCGCGCAACAGGCCGAGCCTGACAGCTCCAACTTCGCTGTAGCCGACTATCAGAACGGCTCGAACCAGACGACGACCGAAATGGCCGGTTGGCCAGGCGAGTACTGGTACGACACGCGCGGCTTCGCCAGCTACGTCGCGGGCGACAACTCAACGCTCACCGGCGCCGCGGTCAACATCGCCGCCGGCCTGGCCAAGCGCATCGAGGACTGCGCGATCGAGGGCCAGGACGCGCTGGAGCCGGACGACCTTGACGGCTACACGAACCCGAGCCAGACCGGTGCGCCTGGCGGCGGCTGGGGCCTTACGCAGACGGACGCCGCAGGCTATGACCGCTGGCTGGCGTACACCGCGCACTCCCTAGGGCTCGCCGTCTTCCAGAAGAACGACACGGCGAATATCTCCGCCGACGAACCGCTCTTCGATGGCGCCATCACGGAGGATTGCGCCTATTACGACGATCCCTGCTCGGAGTGGCAGCCGTACCTGAGTGCTCATAAGCCCGTCCTGGAGACTGAGTACACCCACAGCGGTTGGACTACGGCCAATTTCTGCGCGGCGAGCGACGCGCTCGGGATCACGGCGGCTCTCTTCGACCGCAACTTGGCAAGTGGGACGTACGGGCCATGTCAGCCTGGTTCTGGATACATTTACCCTGGGTGAGATGGAGAGAGAGGAATCTGTGACTACCAGCCGGCCAGCACCCACGGCCAGCAAACCACGAGGAAGATCAGGGCGCCCAGCGACGGTCCTGTCCGTCGCGGCGGCGGGCACGACACGTGAATGTGAATCTCCAGCCGATCCGAACCGGACGCCATCAGGCACCCTCTCCGTCTGCGTAACTGTCTGCCCACATGTCCGGCTCGGGGCCCGCGATGATCTGAGTATCCACGCGAACGACGTCGGCGTCTGGGTCTTCGACCGCCTGGGCGTCCGCCTCCTCGTTGAACGCGTGCGCGTGAATCGCGATCCCGCGAAGGATTCCTCGCCAGGCTCCCTTCATCACGGCAGTGAGGACTGCGGATCGATCGGGATCGGACAGGTGAACCAGCCCCGGGAAACGCGTCGTGAGCTCGCCTATGAGATCGGTGAAGATCTCCTCGGCGAACGGGGTGAAGTCCGTGGCTTCGTCGTTGCTCATTCTCCACAACCTCCTCAAGGCGTCGGCGCGCCGGGGGTTTCCCGACGCGACCGCGCTGATGTTGTCCGACCGGCGTTCAGCCCCGATACAGCTGCGATGTGAGCGAGCGACGACGGGACATCATTCGATCGCGTGGAGCATATGCTTGCGGATGCCCAAGGACGCCCAGCGCCACTCCGAGCCGCGCGGAAGCCGCAGAATCGCCTCTGCCAAGGC
>OBLU010003006.1_pt1 | contig 15325 bp, 14 predicted proteins | sample 1518681 | NCBI WGS metagenome assembly OBLU01 (sample SAMEA3539304, study PRJEB22396) | soil metagenome | biome: tundra; feature: field; material: soil | place: USA | collected 2010-05 | depth 0.15 m
AAGAAGCGTCATCTCGACCGAAGCGCGCAGCGCGCAGTGGAGAGACCCCCGCATTTCGCCTTTGCCCTTGTCTTGCATATATGTAACAACATCAGTTGCATGTTGATTTACCAGCACCCAGCAACCAGCAACTAGCAACCTCACTCCCCCAGCGCCGCCAGAATTGCATCGAAATCCTCCACCCCCGCATACTCGATAATCACCCTCCCCTTGCCGCCCTTGTCGTCGATGTGCACCTTCAGCCCCAGCCGCCGCTGCAACTGATCCTGCGCCTCGCGCACATTCGCGTCCTGGGGCGGCTTCTCCAGCGCCACCTTCTTCGGCTTCCGCTCCGGATTCAGCAGCGCCGCAACCATCGCCTCCGTCTGTCGCACAGATAGGCTCTGTTTCAGAATGGCCGTCACCACGTCCGTCAGGTTCTTCGACGATTCCAGCGCCAGCAGCGCCCGTCCATGCCCGAACGTCAGCTCGCCTTGCTCAATCAGGATTTGGATAGAAGGCTGTAACTTCAACAAACGAAGGAAGTTAGAGACGCTAGCGCGGTCCTTCCCGGTCCGCTGCGCCATCTGTTCCTGGGTCAGCTTGAACTCCCGGCTCAGCCGTTCGAACGCGCGCGCCTGCTCCATCGGGTTCAGATCCTCGCGCTGCAGGTTCTCGACGATGGTCATCTCCATCGCCTGCTCGTCCGATACGGCCCGCACTATCGCCGGAATCGTCGTCTTGCCCGCCGCCTGCGACGCCCGCCATCGCCGCTCGCCCATGATCAGCTGATAGCGCCCGCCCGGCAGCTCCCGCACCACGACCGGCTGCACCACGCCGGTCGCCGTAATCGACTGCGCGAGTTCCGCCAGCTTGGTCTCGTCAAACGCCGTCCGTGTCTGGTTCGGATTGCGCTCAATCCGGTCCAGCGCAATCTCCAGCGGCTTCCCCGTCGGTTCCGCCACCGCCGCGATCGTCGCCACCACTGCCTGCGGCCGAGGCCCCAGCAACGACTCAATCCCCTTGCCCAAAGCCGTCCGCTTCTTCCCGTCCATATGAGTCCCTATCGCTTCCATATCCTGCCTCGTCCTTGCTGATAGCTCACAGCTGATAGCTGAAAGCTGTTCCCTAAACGCCTTTTCTTCTAGGTAAGCCAAGCCTTCAGGCTTGGCCCTCCAGTCACTTCCCCAGGTTTAGAGGGCTTTAGCCCCTGGTTAATGCTGCAACTTTACTTGTTGTACGGCCAGAACTTCGGCCCATCCTTGCCGCTCGCCGCTGCCTTCTGCTTCGCGGCCTTCGGGCTCACGATCCCGTTCCGCTTCAGCAGTTCGGTCGCCAGCGCCGTGTACGCCTCCGCGCCGCGCGACCGCTGGTCGTAGAGTTGCACCGGCTTGCCGTGGCTGGGCGCCTCCGCCAGCCGGATGTTGCGCGGAATCGTCGTCTTCAGCAGCTTGTCGGCGAAAAACGACTGCAGATTCTCCGTCACCTGCTGCGAGAGGTTCGTCCGGTCGTCGTACATGGTCAGCAGCACGCCTTCCAGCGCCAGCCCTGGGTTGAACGCCTGCGACACGCGGTCGAGTGTCTGCATCAGCTCCGAAATGCCTTCCAGCGCAAAATATTCCGCCTGCATCGGGACCAGCAGCCCATCGGCGGCCACTAACGCGTTTAGAGTCAACAAATCCAGCGCTGGCGGGCAGTCCAGCACGATGAACGGGTAGTTGTGCCGGATCGGCTCGATCACCTCCCGCAGCCGGAACTCGCGCCGCTCCTGCGACACCAGTTCAAGATTCGCGCCAATCATATTCTTGCTGCCCGGAAGCAGCTTCAGATAGGCCACATCGGTCGCCAGCAACGCCTCATCGAGCGTCGCATTGCCCATCATCACGTCGTAGACACTCAGCCGCGCCTCATCGCGCGCCACGCCCAGTCCGCCCGTCGCATTGGCCTGCGGGTCGCAGTCGATCAGCAGCGTAGGCAGCCCTTCGAGCGCCAGCGCCGCGGCGAGGTTGATGGCGGTCGTCGTTTTGCCGACGCCGCCTTTCTGGTTGACGACGGCGACGACTTTGGACGGAGCCAGTTCGGCAGTAGTGGAGGGCGAGTTCGATTGCGCGGAAAGAGTGGACACGGTGATGGAGGAAGCCTATCGGGCCGCGCGGCTGCTGGCAATGGAGGACGGCTGTGCAGAAGGCCGCCGTCCTGTGGAGAAACCTGTGGACGCGCTTGGATTGCGGCGAATCCAGCGGCGATTTCGCGGGCAGGGTGTGGAAATCTTGTGTGCGCTGGGTGACACAGCAAAGGGCATTGTTCCACGTGGAACATCGTGCAGGTACTAGGGACTAGGCCCGGCGGAGCAGATGTTCCACGTGGAACACACCGAAGGCAAAACGCGGAGCCTAGTACCTCGAACCTATTAAAAGGACTCCTTCGATCGATTCCGGCAGCGGGATGGGCTCGGCGAAACGAAAGGAATCGGCGAGCGTGGGGAGTTCGGCCTGGCGCGTGGTCAGGATGACGATCCGCTGGGCGGCGCGGTGTGAGGCGGCTTGAATCGCTGCCTCCATGTTGTCGACTGCGCGCAGGGTTACGACGTCAAACTGGCGCGCGGCGGGCATGGCTTCGACGCGGCCGGCCCAGACTTCCGTGGGAAGCGCGAGCGTGCGGACGGCCTCGCGCAGGAACGAGGCCTTCTTGCCCTGGGATTCGGCGAGGGTTACAGCGATGTCGGGGCGCTGGAGCTGGATCGGCAGGCCGGGAAAGCCGGCGCCGGAACCGAAGTCGAGCAGCGTGGCGCACGGGCCGAGATGCGCGCCGGCGAACAGGCTCTCGCCGAAGTGGCGGCGGACGATTTCTTCCGGCGTGCGGATGGCCGTGAGGTTCGTCCGCGCATTCCACTTGAGGATAAGTTCAAGGTATACAGCGAGTTGCGCGTGGATGTGAGACAGGTCCGGCTGCGGAGTGACGGCGTCACCGGTGTAGGGGCGGAGCAGGTCGGGGATGTCTTCGGGAGTCACGCAGTGAGTCTAGCAGTCGCGACTGTCGAGGCGGAAAGGTACGGACGGTTTGGGCAGGTTCGGGTTCATCGGGGTCCTTCGACTCCGGTCGCGTTGCGACCTCCGCTCAGGATGACGCACTGTAACTGTGAACGAGATGCGCTCAGGAGGACGAGCCTGAGGCCAACAAGCGAAAGGCAAAGGCGAAATGCGGGGGGTCTCTCCACTGCGCGCTGCGCGCTCCGGTCGAGATGACGCATCTTTTGGGGTGGGGCGGGGGAGAACGGGCAAAAGCAAGAACAAAGGCGAAATGCGGGGTTCTCTCCACTGCGCGCTGCGCGCTCCGGTCGAGATGACGCATCTTTTGGGGTGGGGCGGGGGAGAACGGGCAAAAGCAAGAACAAAGGCGAAATGCGGGGTTCTCTCCACTGCGCGCTGCGCGCTCCGGTCGAGATGACGCATCTTTTGGGGTGGGGCGGGGGAGAACGGGCAAAAGCAAGAACAAAGGCGAAATGCGGGGTTCTCTCCACTGCGCGCTGCGCGCTCCGGTCGAGATGACGCATCTTTTGGGGTGGGGCGGGGGAGAACGGGCAAAAGCAAGAACAAAGGCGAAATGCGGGGGTCTCTCCACTGCGCGCTGCGCGCTCCGGTCGAGATGACGCATCTTTGGGGGGCGGCAAGCGGCGATGCCGCCTCCGGTCGAGATGACGCATCATTGGGTAGCGGTGGAGGCGGGTTTGGGGGACCAGGCGGCGGCTTCGGAGATGAAGCGGGAGAAGAGGGCGCGGGAGGCGGCGCTTTCTTCGAAGGTGCGCTCGGGGTGCCACTGGACGCCCAGGACGAAGTTGCCGCCAACACCTTCGGGCGTGCCTTCCACGGCTTCGACGACGCCGTCCTCGGGGCTGCGGGCGGAGACGCGCAGGCCGTCGCCCGGGATGCCGATGGCCTGGTGGTGGCTGGAGTTGATGGGCAGGCGAGGTTCGAGGTTCGGGGTTCGAGGGAAAGACGACAGCGGATTCCCTTCGGGAATGACAAACGAAGACGACAGCGGATTCCCTTCGGGAATGACAAGCGGAGAGGTTCGAGGTTCGAGGTCGGAAGCGACGATCTCGGCGAGGAGGGAGTTCGGGGCGACGGCGGCGGGGTGGGCGACGCCGACGGTGCGGCCGGCCTGATGGTTGATGGGCATGGGCGCGAGGTGCTGGACGAGCGTGCCGCCGCGCCAGACGTTCAGCATCTGGGCGCCGAAGCAGATGGCGAGGATGGGCTTGCCCATGTTGTGGGCGTCCTGCAGCAGGAGCTCGTCGACGTTCTCGCGGGCGAGGTCGGCGGGATTGCATTCGGGCTCGGGCTGCTGGCCGTACTTTTGCGGGTTGACGTCGGCGCCGCTGCCGGGGAGCAGGATGCCCTGGCAGTTGGCGATGAGTTTGGCGGTGGCGGCGGGCGGCTGGTTGAGCGGGACCTCGACGGGCTCGCCTCCGCTGCGTTCGACGGCGGCGGCGTACTGGCCCCAGGAGCGATGGTTGTACTCGAAGTCGGTGCTGGTGGGGACGGGAATGGCGATGCGGGGTTTTGGCATAGGTTCGAGGTTCGCGGTTCGAGGAAAGGCAAAGGCTTAACGCCGATCTACACCGATGATACCGATTTTTGGATAGGAGACTATTTGTAATGTAATTAGTTACATATATAGAGAAGAGAGATTTTCGCGAGGGGTGGCGCGGGTTTTTGTTTATGGGTTGACGGGCGGGCGAGGCGGGCGGGAGCACTACGGCTGCTGGAATGACGCAAACAGGGCTTTGCACGTTTCGAAGCCTGGAATCGCGCTAAGGCGATTCGGCGTCAACTGACGAGAATCCTCGTCAACCTTCAAATCTTCGCCCGCTCTGCGGCAATCGTGCCGGTGGGGCGCCGAGCGGAGCTCCGGTTCGTCGGCGCGCGCGGGGGTTTGGTCGGGAATGATTGCCCTTCGTCGCAAAGAAGATGCATCTCCTGGCTGCGTGCGGGACACTGCGCACTGGGAGGTATCACCAATGATCGACAGAATTGTCCTGCATTCCTTTTTGCTTTGCGCCACCTTTGGCCTCACAGTCCAACCGCTGCCTGCCCAATCCACCTCGGTGCCAATCTCTGCCGTGCACCCCTGGGACCTGCCGCGCGGGACGGCGGTGAGGGACGCCGGTCCTCGCACGTACCGGTTCACCGTGGATTACGACACGGCCAGCCGCACCGGCGAGGTGGTTCACCGCCAGCGCGTCACCGGCGACTACACGCGCGGCCTGGCGAATGGCGAGGTTGAGTGGAAGAACGTCGGCATCGCCGAGGTCGACGGCGCTACGGCTGCTTTCCCCGCGGCGCAGAAGCGCGACTTTATGGAGGGGTTCCACTATCCGGTTGGATCGCCGGACACGCTGAAGCCTGATTTCTTCAAATCGTTTCCCCCGGCCGCAGTGGAGGAGCGTAACCTGATCTGGGATACGGGCATGATCGAGACGTTCGGCCAGAATTATTTTGATCAGCTCAAGCTGAATGTGCCGTTTCACAGCTCCGCCAACCAGGATATCGACATGCCTGGCGTGGGCACTTTCCATAGTCGCGATATGGTGCTGGAATGGGTCGGGCGCTCCGAAAGAAACGGTCAGGACTGCGCCCTGATCGACTACCGGGCCTTCTTCAATCCACTGGAGATTGCCACTGGCGGCGTGACCATTCAGGGACGCAGCGATTTCTGGGGAGAGATCTGGGTGTCGCTGGCGACCAAGCAAATCGAGTATGCCACGCTGTATGAAGAGGTCTCGGGTGAGATGAAACTGCCCGGTCAGGACACGGTGCAGCCTCTCAGCGTCTTCCGCATCGGCACACTGGAACCACTCAGCGCGAAGAATGCAGGGGGCGCGCGATGACGACGGAGGCCGTTCCTTTCCAGCGCCGATGGCTGTTCTCCTTGTTGTGGACGAATGTGGCCGTGGCGCTGGTGGATCTGGTGGCGTTTGCGGGTGGCCCGGCTCGGCCCACCCGCGAACTGGTGCAGAGCCTGACGATCACGTTTTTCTATTCGAACCTGACCTGTGTTCTGGCGCTTTTGATCCTGGGCTGGCTGATGCAGAGGCTGGCTCTGCGCGGGGTTCCGCCGTGGAAGGTGGTGATTCCGGGCATCCTGGTGTTCACCACGGGCGGCTGCCTGCTGGCGCAATCGCTGCTGGCGGCGGCCGGCTTTTCGGGTTCGCAGCATTTTTGGCTCGACTACTATGGCACGTTGCGCTTCGCGCTGCCGCTGGCGCTGGTTTTCGGCCTGGGCGCCATGACGCATGCGACCCTGCTTGGCCGCGTGCAGAGGATGGAGCGGGAGCTGCATGAAAGGCAGATGGCCGAGGAGCGATCGCGAAAACTTGCGGCAGAGGCGCGCCTGCGCTCGCTCGAATCGTGGATTCATCCTCACTTTCTGTTCAACACTCTGAACTCGATAAGCGCGCTCATCGCCATCGATCCCGCCCGCGCCGACCAGATTGTGGGCCGCCTGGCGATCCTGCTGCGAGCCTCTCTCGATACGAGTGCCAATTCGCTGATCCCCTTGCATCAGGAGATCGCGATGGTAGAAAGCTACCTGGACATCGAGCGGGTGCGCCTGGGCGACAAGCTGCGCGCGCGGGTTGAAGTGCCGGATGAGTTGAGAGAAACCCAGGTTCCGCCCTTGTCGGTCCAGTGCCTGGTGGAGAACGCGGTGAAACACGGAATTACTCCGCAGAATGACGGTGGCGATGTGGTGGTCGGCGGGCGCGCCGATGCGGAGGGCGTGCACATCGAGGTGGGCGACACCGGGCCGGGCTTTCAATTGGCCGACATCTGTGCCGGCCACGGGCTCGACAAGCTGGTGCAGCGCCTGGATGCGTTGTTCGGCGACCGCGCCAGGCTCACCGTCTTCCGGCGAGACGCGTATTCTGTGGTGGAAATGATTCTCCCGCGCCCATGAAACTGCGTGTCTACCTCGTGGATGATGAGCCGCTGGCGCTGGAGCGCCTGCGTCGCCTGCTGGAGGACACGGGGCGGGTGGACGTGATGGGCTCGACGACCAGGCCGGAGGAGGCCGTGGCTGCGCTGTCGGCGAATCCGCCCGACGTGTGCTTTCTCGATATCCAGATGCCGCGGCTGAATGGCTTTGAAGTTCTGGCGCGGTTGCCGAGCCAGCCGGTGGTGGTCTTCACTACCGCCTACAACCAGTATGCGCTGCAGGCGTTCGGCGAAAATGCCGTCGATTACCTGCTGAAGCCGGTGGAACCCGAGACGCTCGAACGCGCTCTGAGTAAGGTGGAGCGGTTGCGCAGCGCGGGCCCTGCGGCGCAACCGGATCTGCAGGCGATGCTGCGCCAGATCACGGACTCGCTCAGCAGCATCAAGGTGGAGTTTCCCAGCCGGATTGCCTCGCGGCTCGGGGACCGTCTGTGGTTCCTCGACCTCGATCGCATCAGTCATTTCTACGCCGAGGACAAGCTCACCTATGCGGTCTCGGAGGGTAAGGCGTACTTTATCGACCATGCCATCGCTGAGCTGGAGCGAAAACTGGATCCGAACCGGTTTGCCCGCATCCACCGCGGCACGCTGGTGAATCTGGCGTGGATCAAGGAAGTCTCGTCGCTGCCCGGGGGAGCTCTGAATGTTCGCCTGAAGAATGCCGCGAACACGGATCTGACGGTCGCTCGCGATCGCGCCCGCGAGTTCAAAGCGCGGGCCGGGTTCTAGAAGGATGTTGAAAAAGTCAGTGCAAGCCGCAAATGGGGACCTCAGGGGCTAAAGCCCTCTTGATTGTGCGGCGTTTACGGCACGGATAAATCCGTGCCCTTAACGAGATGGCCTTTTTCAGCACCCTTGAAAGCCAGAGTGGCCTTTTTCAGCACCCTCGAAGGCCAGAGTGGCCTTTTTCAGCACCCTTGAAAGCCAGAGTGGCCTTTTTCAGCACCCTTGAAAGCCAGAGTGGCCTTTTTCAGCACCCTTGAAAGCCAGAGTGGCCTTTTTCAGCACCCTTGAAGGCCAGAGTGTCGCAGTCGTCATTGCCCCTCTCAGGGCTACAATTTCTCTATGGGGACGCAGACGGCGGAACTTCCGGCAGCGCAGACGAAGGTGGTGCATGCGGTGTGCTCGCATGACTGCCCCGACTCGTGCGGCGTGCTGGTGACGGTGGAGTCGCTGACGGGGGCGGACGGTCGCAGGTCGGAACGCGCCGTGAAGGTCGAGGGCGACCCATCGCATCCGGTGACGCAGGGTTTTCTGTGCGCGAAGGTGGCGCAGTACCTGGAGCGGGTCTATTCGCCCGACCGGCTGCTCTATCCCATGCGGCGGAGGGCGGGCGCGGCGAAGGGGCCGGCGGGATATGGGGGCGTGAAAGGTCGCGAGGCGGATGCGTTTGTGCGCATCTCGTGGGACGAGGCGCTGGGGACGATCGCCGAAAAATTCAAGGCGATCGCGGCGGAGTTTGGGCCGGAGAGCGTGCTGCCTTACTCCTACGCGGGGACGATCGGGCAGCTTGGCTTCGGGTCGATGGACCGGCGCTTCTTCCATCGCCTGGGCGCGTCGCGGCTGGCACGGACGATCTGCTCGGAGGCTGGGGGAGTGGCGCTGAAGAGCGTCTACGGCATCAAACTGGGCACGCCGCCGGAAGACTTCGCGCATGCCGGAATGATCGTCGCCTGGGGCGCGAACATCCATGGCAACAACATCCACCTGTGGCCGTTTATTGAAGAGGCTCGGCGCAACGGGGCGCGGTTTGTGGTGATCGACCCTTATAAGACACGCACGGCCGCGCTGGCCGATGAGCACCTGGCGATTCGCCCGGGGACCGACACGCTGCTCGCGCTGGCGCTGATGCACGTCATCTTCCGCGATGGCCTGGAAGATCGCGTATATATAGAGGCGTGCACGGCGGGAGCGCAGGAGTTGCGGGAGCATGCGCTCAAGCCGGAGCATTCCCCGGAGCGCGCGGCCGAAGTGACGGGCATCGCCGCGGAGAGCATTATCGCGCTGGCTCACAACTACGCGCAGTGTCGGCAGCAGACGGGCAAGCCCGCAGCCATCCGCCTGAACTACGGCATTCAGCGCTGCGAGAATGGCGGCACGGCCGTACGCGCGGTCGCCATGCTGCCGCTGATCACCGGCGCGTGGAAGCAGCGGGGCGGCGGCGTACAGCTTTCGACCAGCGGCGCGTTTCCATTCAATAGCGACGCGTTGCAGATGCCCGAATTGATGCTCGCGAGTCCGCTGGGGCGCGAGGCACGGATCGTTAATATGAGTCGCCTGGGGCATGCGCTGACGGAGCTTGGGAATCCCACCGTCGATGATGAGGCGTCACTGAGTCAAAAGCGAAATGCGGGGGTCTCTCCACTACGGCGGCAGAGTGCGCCGCCTTCGGTCGAGATGACGCTTTCGGGGGAGGGGCCGCCGGTGAAGGCGCTGTTTGTCTACAACTCCAACCCTGCTGCCGTGGCGCCCAACCAGAACGCGGTGCTGCGCGGACTGTCGCGGCCGGACCTGTTCACCGTGGTGCATGAGCAGTTTTTCACCGATACCGCCGACTACGCCGACATCCTGCTGCCCGCGCCGACGTTCCTCGAGGTCAAGGATGTGCAGGGGGCGTACGGCCACCTCTTTGCGCAGGTGTCGCAGCAGGCGATTGCTCCGCTGGGCGAGGCGTGGAGCAACGTCCGCGTGTTCGGCGAGCTGGCGCGGCGCATGGGCTTCGCCGAGCCGTGCTTCGCGGACACCGACGACGATCTGATCGACCAGGCGCTCCACACCAGCGACCCATACTTTTCGGGGATCACGCGTGCCCGGCTGGAGCGCGAGGGCCATGTTCCGCTGGCGCTGCCGGTCGACGCCGAGGGTGCGGTGCTGCCGTTCTCGACCGCGGAGTGGTTCCGCACGCCCAGCGGCCGGGGTGAGTTGACGCCGGTGCCGGTGTTCGTCGCGCCGGCGGAGTCGCGCAACGGCACTGCGGCGCGGAAGGGTGCGGGAGCCTATCCGCTGGAGTTTCTGCCGCGCAAGGCGGACAACTATATGAACTCCACCTTCGCCAACATTCCCCGCCACCAGCGGATGGAGGTGCGCACCGCGGGCATGCTCGAGATGCATCCGGTCGACGCAACGGCGCGCGGGCTGGCGGACGGCGACGCGGTCGAGGTCTTCAACGGGCGCGGCGCGATCTCGCTGCACGCGCGGATTGGGGAGCTGGTTCCGCAGGGGGTGGTCGCGGCGCGGCTGGACTGGAACAAGCTCAGCGGCACGAACGGGCACAGCGGCGCGAACGTCAACGCGCTGACCAGCGAGACGCTCACCGATATCGGCGGCGGCGCCACCTTCTACTCCACCTTGGTGGAAGTGCGCAAAGCAGGGGAGAGATGACTATCACCAGGTGCTACACTTGAGAGGAATGGCGAACCAGGCTGGTCCACCGGAACGGGCTTTCAAGACAGCTTGGTTTTCCAAGGCGGCGAGGAAAGCACACATTCCCGATGACGAGCTTTGTTCCGCGGTCCGGCAAGTAATGTTGGGGCAAGCTGACGATTTGGGCGGTGGAGTATTCAAGAAGCGTCTGGGAAAGAATATGTACCGCTCAATCCTGCTCGCTAAGGGGCGCCACTTTTGGGTCTACGAATATCTGTTTGCCAAGAAAGACCTTGCGAATATTGAGGACGTCCAGTTGAGCGGCTTCCGGAGGCTTGCCAGTGTTTACGCGGTACTGACGGTCCAACAGATCGATCGCCTGATTCGCGAGAAGGATTGGTTTGAAATATGCAATTGAATGAGCGGCGGAGGGATGCGATGACGACGAAGCGTAAGTTCAAAAGCGGCGCCGATGAGGCAATTCATACCTCGGCCACGGCCATGTTCAAAGTGGGCGCCATCGACAAAGCCACCATGCGCAGCTTTGATGAATCGTGCCTGGCGGTTCCCGCTCCGATCAAGCCCCATCAGATCAAACAGCTTCGCGAAAGCCAACGGGTCAGCCAGCCGGTATTTGCCCGCTACCTGAACACCAGCGAGTCCACGGTAGAAAAGTGGGAGACCGGCGCGAAAAAGCCGAGTGGCATGGCTCTGAAGTTGTTGATGATAGTCCAGAAGCATGGCTTGAAAATGCTCGCTTGACCCATCCCCACTCGCGCCGGGGCCCATCGCTCCCATATAATCGTACTTTCCCCGCGGGAGCCAGTTGGGGTGCAATTCTGACAGCAATGAGGGTGTGCGTATTTTTACCGTAAAGCGAGTGAGCGGAAGTTTCCTGGGCATCAAGCTAACGTCTGTGCGCACGCGCTTAAGCCGCTCTCGCATTGCTCCCGCCTTTGCCGTTCTGGCGTCTCTGGCCGCGATCCCGTTTTTCCCCGCACCGATGCTCCACGCGCAGGGTGCCTTGCAGAACACGCCGGCCCTCGCTTCCGAGACGGCCACTGGCGCCCAGGCGCTCTGCCAGCCTCAGGTCATCGGCGTCCGCCGCATTCCCAAGGACTCTGTCCTCGCCCGCATGTCCAGCCACCAGGGCGACCCCTACGATTCCGCCACCGTCGAGCGCGATTTCAACTCCATTTGGAACACCGGCTACTTCGAGCGCATCCGTATTGAGCGCGTCGACACTCCCTCGTGCGTGCAATTGGTGGTCTACGTCACGGAGAAGCCGACCATCCGCTCCATCGATTACACCGGCCTGAACGCGATCACGCTCTCCGACGTGCAGGAGCGGTTCAAGAAGGCCAAGGTCGGCCTGACGGTTGAAAGCCAGTTTGACGCCACCCGCGTGATGCGGGCCGTGGTGGTGCTGAAGGATCTGCTCTCCGAGCACGGACATCAGTTCGCCACCGTAACGCCGGTCTACAAGACCATCCCACCGCAGGCCGTAGGCATCACCTTTAAGATCAAGGAAGGCCCGACCGTCAAGGTGGGCAAGATCGCCTTCGACGGCAACTACAATCTTAACGACCGCATCCTGCGCAACGCCATGGTGAACTCCAAGCCCATCGGCATTCCGCACTCCATCTTCCTGGAGAACCTGTTCGCCCGCACCTTCGACGCGAGCAAGCTGGACGAGGACACGGAGCGGGTTCGCCAGGCGTATCTGGATCGCGGCTACTTTATGGCCCAGACCAGCGAGGCGCAGACCCACGTGCGCGATGCGGGCGGCCTGAACTGGTTCACGCTGCATCCCTCCACCGGCAAGCGCATCGATATCCTGATGCCGGTCGAAGAGGGGGAGCGCTACAAGCTGGGCGGCATCACCTTCAGCGGCAACAAGGCCTTCAGCAACACCAAGGCGCTGCGGGCCCAGTTCGCCATGAAGGACGGCGACTGGTTCAACGGCACGCTCTTCAGTAAGGGTTTGAAGGCTCTGCAGAAAGCCTACGGCGGCTTTGGCTACATCAATGCTGTCGCCAGCCCGACCCCGCACCGTGACGACGCCAAGAAGCTGGTCACCTGGAACATCGATGTCGATGAGGGCAAGCAGTTCTACGTTTCGCGCATCGAGTTCTCCGGCAACAGCGTCACCCGCGACAAGGTCATCCGCCGCGAACTGCTGCTGCAGGAAGGCGAGCAGTACAGCCAGCAGAGGTGGGATGTGTCCATTCTGCGGCTGAACCAGCTCGGCTACTTCGACACGCTGAAGACGGAAGACGACACTGAGACCCGCCAGAATTCGGACGACGGCACGGTCGACCTGCTGCTCAAGGTCAAGGAAAAGGGCAAGAACTCGATCGGCGTCAACGGCGGCATCAGCGGACTGTCGGGCACGTTCATCGGCCTCAACTACGAGACCAACAACTTCCTCGGGCTGGGCGAGACGCTCTCGGCCAACGCCAACATCGGCGATCTGTCGCGCAACCTGAGTTTCGGGTTCAACGAGCCCTACCTGCGCAACAAGCCCATTTCCTTGGGCATCGAAGTGTTCACCCGCAAGAGCGACTACAACCCCGCAAAAGCCTACTCGATCGCGAACGGTCTCAGCGCGAATGTGTCGAATGCGCAGTCGTCGCTGCTGACCAACTACAACACGGCGACGACTGGGTTCACGGTGTCCGCCAGCCAGCCGCTGAAGCATCTGTGGTCCACCCGCGGAGTCAGCCGCGTGGGCGTTACGTACGCCCTGTCGCGCGCGTCGGTGACAACGTTCAACGACAGTACGCGCAACGTATTCCAGTCGCTCGCATTCCGTTCCGGCGTCGAAGGTCCCAACCAACTGAGCGGCATCCTCACCTCGACCATCGCGCCCAGCTTCAGCTACTCCGGCCTGGACCGCGCGGTCGGCCCGCACTCCGGCCGCGACTTCAACGTGTCGGTGCAAATTGCGGGCGCGGGCGGCAACGTCAAGTACGTCTCGCCGGTCGTCAGCTTCCGCCAGTTCTATCCGATGAAGGGCCTGCGGATTAGCAACGAAGGTCGCAACGTGCTCGGCATGCGCATCCAGTTGGCGCACGTCAACGGATTCGGCGGAGAGGTTGCCCCGCCCACCAACCGCATCTACGGCGGCGGCGAGTCGGATGTCCGCGGCTTCGACGTCCGCGCGGCCTCGCCCTACACCTTCATCCCGGTCAAGGTGGACTTCAACCTGACCAACCCGGATGGGTCGACCATCCCGCGCGATCCCACCAACCCGAGCCTGGGCAACATTCAGGTCCCGCTCCCCATCTACCGCCTGGTCTCGGTGGGCGGCGATACCCAGCTCACCACCAACATCGAGTACCGCATTCCCATCGTGAACCAGGTCACGTTCGCCTTCTTCACCGACTTCGGCCTCACCGGCGACCTGCAGCAGGGGCAACTGCGGCAGAGCGTGGCCGGCGCTTCGGTGCTCTCGAGCCCGCTGTATGGCTGTCCGACGTTCGTCAACGGCGCCTGCTATGGCGGCATCGCGGTGCCCTCGTTCTCGCCGCTGTACCTGTCGACGGTGCCGCATACCAACTTCGTGCCCCGCATGTCCAGCGGCGCGGAGTTGCAGGTCGTTCTGCCCATCGTCAACGCGCCGTTCCGCCTCTACTATGCGTACAACGAGCTGCGTCTCTTCGAGGATGTTCCGCAGCAGTTGGCGGTGAGCAACTCCGTGCTCCGCAGCATGTTCCCCAACAACGGCGCGGGACTCTACAGCTACCAGCAGGCGATCCAGTTGTACGGCCCGTCCTACCAGCTCCGCGAGCCGCGCAAGACCTTCCGCCTGACCGTCAGCACGACGTTCTAGGGGCAGGTTGCTGGTTGCTGGTTGTTAGGTTCGTCCCTTCCACCCGTCCGCGCTATACTTCCCCCATGGCGATCACCCTCGATTCCGCAACCGAACAGCGCATCCAGCGCGAACTCGATCGCGGCCACTACGCCTCCCCTGCCGAGGTCATCGCCCAGGCCCTCGACCTGCTCGAAGCCGAACAGGAATGGCTTGAGCTGAGCAAGTCCGCCCTCAACCAGCGGCTTGAACAAAGCATGGCTCAGATCGATCGCGGCGAAGGCATCCCTGGCGAGCAGCTCTTGAAGGTCCTGGCTGAGCGCCGACAGGCACAGAAGCGGAGCGCGTGAAACCGTTTCTTGTCTCCCCGCTCGCCGCTGACGACCTCAATCGCATCTGGCTCTACCTGAGCGAGGAAGCCAGCGAAGAATTCGCCGACCGCACACTCGCAAGCCTCGTCGACAGCTTCGCTGAATTGGCCGAAACGCCGAACCTCGGCCATCGCCGCACCGACCTCACCCGCCTGCCGTGCACTTCCGCTTCGTAGCGCCCTACAACTTAATAGCTGCGCGGGTAGGTGCGCGCGATGCGGTCGTGCCAGGCTAGGCGGTCCTCATCGAGGGCGGCCCACAAGAAACCCAGTCCGAGCGGGCACGCCGAGAGCAGCATGGCGAGGCCGCGCCGCCGGATCGCGCGGCGTGTGGGGTTTTCGTCGTCGAACGTGCACAGCGCGATGCGGGTGAGGCGCATCCCGGGCGTCGCGTCGTTGAACCAGAAGAAGAGTCCCTGGTAGAGCAGAATCAGGAATCCGCCCGCGACTGCGGCGGCGATCAGGGCCAGGTTGAGCGGCAGTGCGGTCTGGCTCGCGATGGCGGTAGCGGCCTGGCGCACGGCATGCAGAGTCGATCCGCCCGCGTCGCCCGCGATGGACCCGCCGGAGAGCTTGAGGTTGATCTCCACGAAGGTTGCTGCGAACGCGAGCAGTCCCACCGACACGATCGTGCCATCGATCGCGGCGGCCATCGCGCGCCGGCCCAGCGAGGCCACGTACAACGGCGTGCCGGCTCGGCGGGATTCCGCCACGCGGTCCGCAGCCTCCGATTCCATTGCCTGCGCGTCGGCGGCATCCACCCAGATCGGAAGAGCACACGTCTGAACTCCAGTCACGCCAATA